>Ga0209641_10004645_pt1 | contig 11339 bp, 12 predicted proteins | sample RifCSP16_1_FD_184022 | JGI IMG/M metagenome (GOLD analysis project Ga0209641, IMG submission 184022) | Soil microbial communities from Rifle, Colorado - Rifle CSP2_sed 16_1 (SPAdes) (version 2) | ecosystem: Environmental > Terrestrial > Deep subsurface > Rock core/Sediment | place: Rifle...
CGGCAGATAGATGCGCCCATTGGCTGCATCGGCCTTTATATCCCTCAGGATATTGGTGAGCTGCAAGGCAATTCCGAGGTCTACAGCATATCCCAATGTGACAGCATTCTGATAACCAAATACCTCGGCACAGATCAACCCCACGACAGAGGCCACCCTGTAACAGTATCTGTGCAGTTCGTCAAATGTATGGTATCTGTTTTTCGTTAAATCCATCTCCACGCCTTTGATCAGTTCAAGGAAATATTTCTGTGGGATGGAGTACCATTCTATATAGGGTTTAAGGCCGACAGTAAGAGGGTGAGAAGGTGTGCCCTGGTACATATTGATAATCTCTGTTGTCCATTTCAGGAGGGCCTCTGACGCCTCAAGTCTGCCTGGAGATTCATCTGCCACATCGTCCAGAGACCGGCAGAGGGCATAAATGGCATACAGGGCCTTCCGTTTCTCTGCCGGGAGGGAGAAAAAGGAATAATAGAAGTTCGTGTTACTCTCTTTGGTGAGCCTATAGCCTTGAAAAGCAAAGCGAGGATTATGCTCCATTCTTTATGCTCTCATGGTCAGGGCCCTGGAGATGATCTTTACCTTATCAAACGTTGTCACGACAGGCCGTTTATTAAATACATCATATCCATTCTTTTCTATCTTTTCCAGGATCTTCATGCCGCCGGACCAGACGGCCTTGAGCTCAAGCGATAACCCTTTGCCGACCCTGCGGCAGAGCGGCGCCCCTTCTTTAAAAAGGCCCCTTGTAAACTCGATCTCGCTTGCCAATAGATCTTTGAAGGCACTGTTTACAAGGTGGGATTTCAGTTCAGAGACAGTATAACCAAATCGCTTCATATCCTCTAACGGGATATAGATCCGGTCCTTTTCAAGATCTATTGCAATGTCCTGCCAGAAGTTCGTAAGCTGCAGGGCTGTGCAGATAAAGTCTGAAAGCCTGTGAAGTTCCGGATCCTTATATTCAAAGAGATGGAGGACAATCCTTCCCACAGGGTTTGCAGAATAACGGCAGTAGACGAGAAGGTCTGATTTTTTTTGATGCCTCTTATTGACCAGGTCCATTTTAAACGCGGTGATAAGATCTCTGAGCAGGTCAACAGGGATTTCAAATCGCCGGATAGTCTCTTTGAGGGCGATAAACACAGGTTCTGAGGGTTGTCCGGTAATACAATCTTCAAGTCTGTTTTCCCAATCGTTCAGAAGGATTAACCGTTCTTCCTCCCGGTATAGTTCGTCATCTGCAAAATCGTCTGCCTTGCGGGCAAAGGCATAGATGGCATGGACATACCGCCTCTTCTCCCTCGGTATTATCCAGGATCCTACCGGGAAGTTTTCATAATGCCCTGTTGTGACCCCGCTGCAGTAATGGAAGGATGCATCTAAAGAATGTACCTTCTCTTCTTTCACATGAAAATTCCTTTACTCATCGTGATGAAATATAACATGGAGAAAGGGGTATTGCAATATTAGGGTGTTCGTGTTAAATCATGGCGGGCATAATTTTGATTTCTTTATTGATAGAATTTGCAGATATGAGAAAGGAGAGGGTCGGAAAATGGAGAATATTAACACAGGGGACACCGCATGGATCTTGATATCAACCGCGCTGGTGATGCTTATGACTCCAGGCCTGGCCTTGTTCTACGGAGGCATGGTCAGGAAAAAGAATGTTCTTGGCACGATCATGCACAGTTTCATCATTATTGCAGTCATAAGCATCCAGTGGGTCCTCTGGGGATATAGTCTGTCCTTCGGGCCTGATAAAGGGGGGCTCATCGGTGGTCTTGAGTGGTTTGGGCTCAACAATGTTGGTCTTACCCCGAATGTTGACTATGCACCGACCATCCCCCATCAGGCATTCATGATATTCCAGATGATGTTTGCCATCATTACTCCTGCACTGATCACCGGGGCATTTGCCGAGAGAATGAAGTTCTCATCCTTCTTAGTCTTCACCCTGCTCTGGTCAACGCTGGTCTATGACCCTGTTTGTCACTGGGTTTGGGCTGTCGGCGGGTGGATAAGAAATCTCGGCGCCCTTGATTTCGCGGGCGGGACGGTTGTGCATATAAGCTCAGGCATATCCGCGTTGGTTGCCGCCCTGCTCATTGGCAGGCGGAAGGGCTATGGCGCAGAACACATGGCGCCTCACAACCTTCCCATGACGGTACTGGGTGCAGGGCTTCTCTGGTTTGGCTGGTTTGGATTTAATGCAGGGAGCGCTGTAGCCTCCGGGGGGCTTGCCGTATCCGCCTTTGTCGTGACCAATACGGCCGCTGCTGCAGCGACGCTGACCTGGGTGATTATCGAGTGGCTGCAGAGGGGGAAACCGACAGTCCTTGGGGCTGCATCTGGCGCTGTTGCAGGGCTTGTTGCCATCACGCCAGCCTCGGGTTTTGTCGGACCGGTCTCTTCCATTATCATAGGCGCCGGCGCGGGATTCGTATGCTACGTTGCTGTAAGTATGATAAAGCCCCTCCTGGGACATGATGACTCTCTCGATGCCTTTGGCGTCCATGGTATTGGCGGGATGTGGGGCGCACTGGCAACAGGACTTTTTGCAACAAAGTTAGTAAACCCGGCAGGCAATGACGGGCTTTTCTTCGGCAATGCCGGTCTCCTGTTTACACAGCTCATCGCAGTGGTTGTCACTGTCGTATACGCCTTAGTGGTCACATTGATCCTCCTGAAGGTCATTGATTGGACAATGGGGCTTAGGATCTCAGAGGAAGATGAAGTCATGGGTATGGATCTAACGCAGCATGGGGAGAGTGGCTATACCTCTTAATAGAAATAAGATATAGTTTTAAACGCCCCGGACTTCTGTACCCCAGATATACTTGTGGATTTGGAGTTGCAGCCGGACAGAGAGATTGTCGGCAAGGATCCACCCGGCTAAGGCCTTTGGGTCGAGACTGTTAAAGGCAGGAGACAGGAGAACAGTACACCTGTCGGGCAGTTTATAAGACTCAATAATAGATTTGGCCCATAGATAGTCTTCACGATCTGCGATTATGAATTTGATCTCATCCTGAGCCGTAAGATGATCCATATTCTGCCAGTGCATCTTTTCCGCCATACCGCTGCCGGGACATTTAATGTCTACTATCTTAAAAGAGTCTGGGTGAAGTATTGAGATATCCAGGCTACCGTTGGTCTCTACGAGCACCGTATAACCATTTTTTACTAATCGTTCAACAAGGAGAGGAACCTCTGTCTGTGTCAGCGGTTCGCCTCCGGTAATAACCACATAATTACACTGGTAGTTTTCAACAATCTTTAATAGTTCTTCAACCGTATAATCTGTTCCGTCGTCATATGCATATCTTGTATCACACCAGGCGCATCGAAGATTACAGCCGGTAGTTCTTATGAAAAGGGAAGGCGCCCCCTGAAATGTCGTCTCTCCCTGGATGCTCTTAAATATTTCGTTAACTTTCATTTTAAACTCCCGGCCTGTCATTCTGAGCGTAGCGAAGAATCTGACACTTCAGACCCTTCGCCTTCGGCTCAGGGTGACATATCATATTCCCTACTGTTGCTAAAAAAACACAATCAAGGAAAAAGTGTTGTGATTTTGCAACATGCCTCACATGTAAAGTCTACTATAACTAATTGATAATATTAATATTTACATGGAATTGCTTATGGTATAACATTTGCTTTGTCCTTATAATGTCATTATAATACAATGCGATATCAAAGGACAATAAAAGATTCTGTGGAGTGCATAGGGATCGGCCTGCATACAGGCATTAATGTATCCCTTCGTTTATCTCCGGCCCCGCCTGACACAGGGATCGTTTTTATAAGAAATGACAAAAAAACAAGTATTAACGCCTTGGTCGGGAATATAGTAGCCACCGAGTATTCTTCCACATTAGGGCTGAATGGATCGAGTATTCAGACTGTTGAGCACCTGCTTGCTGCCATCGCCGGTCTTCATATTGATAACCTGTATGTTGAGGTAAATTCTCCTGAAGTCCCTATCATGGACGGGAGTGCCTATCCCTTCGTAGAATTGATCCTGAAAAGTGGAGTCATCCAGCAGGACAAACTTAAACCCTATATAAAAATAGTGCAACCCATTGAGATTATAGAGCGGGACCGATATATCAGGATAGAGCCCTCCCCATTCCCAGCGATTACCTATTTTATGGATTTTGATCACCCATTGTTAAATAAGCAGCGGTTTGTTTATCATTATTCTATCGATAGTTTTATCAAGGAGATAGCCCCTGCCCGGACATTTGGCTTTCTTAAAGATGTGACTACCCTTCAGGAGAAAGGGTTGGGCAAGGGGGGGTCACTTAATAATGTGGTTATCCTTGGAGACCTTGAGATATTGAATGAAGAAGGATTAAGGTATGATGATGAATTTATCCGGCATAAGGTGCTGGATCTGATAGGGGATATGTCTCTGCTTTCAATGTCATTCATTGGCCATATCACAGCCTGCCGCTCTGGTCATAACCTGAATACCAGACTTGCTGCCGCCATCCTTGATAACAGTGACAAGTGGATAGAAGTCGGTCAGAGTGAGAAGGATCTCCTCGTATAAAAAGAAACAGGAATACGGATTAAAAAAATTAGGGGGTCTCCACGTTTAAAGAGACCCCCTTTTAAAAGAAGGATTGTCTGACGTTATTTCTTCTTTGAAGTCTTTTTGCTTGTACTCTTTTTGGCAGCAGGTTTTTTCGCAGCAGCCTTCTTTTTAGCCGGGGCCTTTTTCTTTGCAGTGGCCAATGTCTATCACCTCCTTTCCTCCCTTTGCACCTCTGTGTCGGCAAGACGATACGTATTTGGTGCAATCTTTAAGAATCTCTTATCCCTGTTTAAAGAAATGGATATTGATGTAACCGGTGTCTTACTCCTTATTTTGACTCCTCCTTCTATGAGGCGTTGATAGATCTCTTTTGCGTGAAGTGGTTTTCCCTCTTCTCTTAGAAGGAGATAAGTGGCCTGGGGTATGCTTATCCCTGCAAATTTGACGGTCCTGAACAAAACGTCCTTAGTCTCTTCACTTCCCTTTGTTGTCGCTTTTTCTTGATCTTCTGTCTGGACCAGCGCTGGGGTTGTTGAACGCGCCTTATTCTTCTCGACCCTGAAGAGCGTTTCTGCTAACTCTAAGTATTTCTTGGCTGTTTTGATCTCATCATCCAAGCGGTCGCGTTTTTTCTGAAGATCTATCAACTTATTCTTGTACATATTGATCCGTTGTTCTAATCCGCTTAGTATATCCGCCAATTCATCCATCAAAGCCCCTTCTTGATACATACAATTATTAATATACATGTAGTATAGAATTTTTGTCAAGCATTTTTACAGTTTTTTTATTATAGCATAAATTTAATATGTATTAAGTCTGTATGTGCATGTAAAAATGGTGTATGTTTTGTGATGGAATGGTAAACGTAGGGGGGGAAATGGATATATTATTAGGGAGTTGAAAAGTCTCAACAGGAGCCAACGCTGTTTATACATCCTGACATAGATACTCATTGATGCATGTATCATTCATCAGAAGTTTGTTTCTATTCTCAACCCCTGACAGGAGATAGTCTCTTCCACATCGTTTAAGGTGGATTTGATTGCTTGTGACCATACTATCTATTGCCAAAAAGATGAGGTTGTAGGAGACATCCAAAGACTGTTCCAGCTCGAAGAGGGTAACTCCGCCTTTTTCCGCTACAAGATCTAAAATCTTTTTTGATACCTCATTGACTGGTTCTTTCATCTTTATTCTCCTTATTAATAATTAGTGGTTAATGGTTATTGAAGTACATATACAAACGGTATACCAGTCTGTAAACTTTAGAATTTTCCGCAAAAAAATTTTTTAGACAGTACAAAGTTCTTGACCATATCGTTTGAGGTATGTTATTTTATACTACTCCATAAAATGCCTATTCTTAATATGCAGGGTAGGCATGAGGGCGATTAGCTCAGTGGTAGAGCGCTTCCTTCACACGGAAGAGGCCGCAGGTTCGATACCTGCATCGCCCATTAGGTTTTACTCTAAAAAGTAAGGGGAGGGCAGTTATGGCGGTTGCAGAAAAGAGAATATTCAGGATTGAGATTGATGAAAGATTATGCAAGGGGTGTAGTCTTTGCGTAGATTTCTGTCCGACCAATGTCTTAACAATGGATGGGAATCTGGTGGCAGTGAAGGAGTTAGATGCCTGTAATGGGTGCCAGTTGTGTGACAACAGGTGTCCTGACTTTGCAATCCAGGTTTTTGAGGAGTAGGGGGAACGATATGGCCGGTAATAAGAAAAAGTTTATGCAGGGCAACGAGGCATGTACTGAAGGGGCGCTGTATGCCGGTTGCAGGTTCTACGCCGGATATCCTATAACACCCTCAACAGAGGTTATGGAAATCTGCGGGGCGAGACTTCCCAAAATAGGCGGGTCCTTTATCCAGATGGAAGATGAGATAGCCAGTATATGTGCTATTGTGGGGGCCTCACTCGGCGGTCTTAAAGCGATGACGGCAACAAGCGGTCCTGGATTTTCATTGATGCAGGAAGGGTTAGGTTTTGCCTGCATGACAGAGGTTCCCTGCGTTATCGTGAATGTGATGAGGAGCGGTCCCTCAACGGGTTTCCCGACAGGCCCAAGCCAGTCTGACGTGATGCAGGCTAAATGGGGAACCCATGGAGATCATCCTGCAATCGTCCTGACACCGGCCTCTGTAGAGGAGCTATTCCATGAAACCGTAAGGGCCTTTAATCTGTCAGAGCTCTATAGGACACCGGTGATCCTTCTTTATGATGAGATTATTGGGCATATGAGAGAGGCCGTGACGATACCGGCCCCAGGGGAGATAGAGGTCGTCGCGAGACGGGCGCCGACCGGTTCACCTGCTGAATATAAGCCTTATGATGCCAAAGGCGGGGACATCGCCCCGTTAGCCGCTTACGGCGATGGTTACAGATTCCATGTTACCGGACTCTACCATGCGGCGGATGGATTTCCCACGAACAATACTCAGTTAATAGAGGAGGCCTGCATCAGGCTTCTGCGGAAGATTGATGATAATAAAGAGCGAATTTGGAAGAACGAGGAGTACTATCTTGATGATGCCGAGGTGGGCATCTTTGCCTATGGCGTTTCGGCCAAGTCTGCCAAATTTGCGGTAAGGGAGCTCAGGAAAAAGGGGATAAAGGCAGGACTTCTAAGACCATTAACGATGTGGCCATTTCCTGACAGGGCTGTTGAGGAGTTAGCCGGCCGTGTAAAGGCTATTATTGTCCCAGAGATGAATATGGGGCAGATTGTATACGAGGTAGAGAGGGCAGCCCATGGAAAGTGTGAGGTAAAGGGGCTCTTCAGGGTAGATACTGAACCTATCAAACCTGTTCAGATTATAGAATGCATCACAGGAAATGGTTCAAAGCCCTCGTCTCCAGGTTCCAGGATGGCAGAGATGATGGTTGAAAGGGATATGTTGGATGGATAGATTGGTTACCTTTTGTAGAGAGAATTGGAGGAGGTAAGGATGAGTACACCAGCGGAAGAGATTAAGCCGTTAGCAAAGAAAAAAAAGAAGACCCCCTTCAATTATTCGCCATATGTCAGAGGCGGGAAACTCCCGCATATCTGGTGTCCTGGTTGTGGACACGGGATTGTGCTGAAATGTCTTCTTCGCGCGATACATACCACAGGGTTAGCGAAAGATGACATTGCAATGGTCTCCGGGATTGGTTGTTCCAGCAGGACCCCGGGCTATGTAGACTTTAATACCCTGCACACCCTGCACGGAAGGGCCCTCGCCTATGCAACAGGATTAAAACTGGCAAAACCGAGGCTGAAGGTTATTGTGACGACCGGAGACGGGGATGCCCTTGCCATAGGTGGAAACCACTTTATCCATGCCTGCCGGCGGAATATGGACATGACGATCCTGGTCTACAACAATGCCGTATACGGGATGACCAGTGGTCAGGCCTCTCCCACAACCCCTCAGGGAAAGATCTCCACGACCAGTCGAAACGGGAGTATAGAACCCCCGTTTGATACATGCACCCTTGCCCAGGCTGCCGGCGCGACCTTTGTTGCCAGGGGGACAGCATACCACTTCCAGGAGTTAGAGAAGGTCATATACGAGGCCATCATGCACAAGGGGACATCCGTTGTGGACATCATAGATGCCTGCCCAACCTACTATGGAAGATTCAATAAGTATAAGAGCCCCACTGAGATGATGGAAAAGATTGAAAAAGAGGGGACAGTCTCGGTAAAGCAGGCAGATAAACTCTCCCCGGAAGAGCTTGCGGGAAAGTTGTTGCGCGGCGTTCTTCACAAGTCTGACAGGCCTGAGTATTGTTCAGAGTATCAAAAACTGATGACAAAGGTTCAGGCAAAGTAAAGGAGTGGAACAGAATGGGGTATAGATACGAATTAAGGTTTAGCGGTTCCGGCGGTCAGGGGATGATCCTGGCCGGGATAATCATAGCCGAGGCAGCAGCTATATATGACGGCAAGAAGGCAGTGCAAAGCCAGTCATACGGTCCGGAGTCGAGAGGTGGCGCATCGAGAAGTGAAGTTATTATCAGTGACGAGGATATTGATTATCCGAAAGCGACCTCTATTGACGCAATGCTGGCCCTGACGCAGGAGGCATGTGCAAAGTATCATAAGGATATCAAAAAAGGGGGGATTCTCTTAATAGACTCGGATGAGGTAAAAAAGGTGCCGGCAGGGGATGTTAAGGTCTACTCCTTTCCGATTATCTCGACGGCGAGGGATGTACTCGGGAAAGAGATTGTGGCCAACATCATATCCCTGGGGTTGATCACGGAGATTACGAGGATTGTATCTCATGAGGCCATAGAGAAAGCAGTCCTTGCCCGTGTCCCCGATGCCTTTCTTGAGCTGAACAAAAAGGCCCTTCACATAGGTTTTGAAAAAGGGGCGGCCTTCTCGTCAACATAGGTAAGTCGCCCGCTTAAACCAATCTTCCTATCAAATCATAAGGCTGTGCCTCTGTAATTTCCACCGGGACAAACTCGCCCGGGACAGGCATATCTTCAGGCGCATTAGCAGGAGCATTAGAAACATAGATGACCCCGTCCACCTCCGGGGCATGGGCATAAGTTCGGCCTTCAAGCAGATACCGCCCATCCTGCGATGGTCCCTCTACCAGGAGGGTCTGTCTGCTTCCTATAAGCCTCTGATTCTTTTTGAGGGATATCTCTTGCTGGGTCTTCATGATGACCTCTCTTCTCTTTTTCATCTCCCTCTCTCTGATCTGGTCAGTCATTGAATAGGCCATTGTACCCTCTTCGTTAGAATAGGGAAAAACACCGAGACGATCGAACTCTACGTCCCGCACAAATTCTACCAGCTCACGGAATTGATCTTCTGTTTCCCCGGGAAATCCAACAATAAGTGATGTCCTCAGGACAACATTAGGAATATTCTTTCTCAACTGTTCGATTGTCCCGTAGATACTCTTTCTTGTATGACCCCTGTGCATGTGATTGAGGATTTCGTCATTAATATGTTGAACCGGCATGTCTATGTACTTACAGATCTTCTCCTCACCTGCCATTACCGCTATCAACTCTTTTGTAAAGGAGCCCGGATAAGTGTAAAGAAGGCGTATCCACCTGATGTCCTGTATATCGGCTAACCTTCTCAACAGGCGCCCCAGGGCATGAGGTTCCTTTAAATCCCTTCCATAGGCCGTTGTGTCCTGGGCAACCAGGTTGACCTCCACAACGCCCTCCCTGGCCAACTGTTCTGCCTCGCCTGCAATGGACTCTATCGTGCGGCTTCTCTGATGTCCCCGTAACACCGGGATGATACAGAAGGTGCAGGTATGATCACATCCTTCTGCAATCTTGATAAAGGCAGTATGTGCAGGGGTTATGCGGATCCTCGGGAGCGGGGATTCATAGCTGAAATTTGAGGGATCTGAGAGGTAGATCTGCTGATGTTTATGGGTGTCCGGTTTGCTGTTTAAAAACTCCGTACACACTGTCACGATATCTGCAAAAGAACCGGTACCCACAACAGCGTCTATTTCGGGCATCTCCTTCAGAAGTTCATCCTTATATCTCTGCGGGAGACAGCCTGCGGCAATAAGGAGCCTGCATTGACCAGACTTTTTAAGCTCACCCAATTGAATCAGGGTGTGGATAGATTCCTGTTTGGCGGCATCAATAAAACCGCAGGTATTGACGACGACGATCTCAGCCTCCTCCTCATTGCATGTTAGTTCAAAGCCTGCATCCTTGAGCAGGCCAAGCATGATCTCTGAGTCAACCTGATTTTTCGGGCAACCCAGGTTTATAAGACCGACCTTCATGAACCCACCTGATCAACGGCACATAGCGTTATCACTGTGATGTTATCAATACCGCCATTCTTATTGGCAAGTGTGATAAGTTTATCGGTAATCTTCTCCGGGGAAGGGCTTAGCTCAAGAATAACATCGGATATTTCTTTATCTGATACCATATTGGTCAGACCGTCTGTGCAGAGGATTAGGATGTCCCCTGCCTGAAACTGAATTTCTGTGATATCTACATCCACATCCCCCGATGTGCCTAATGCCCGCGAAAGCATGTGCTTAGAAGGGTGGTAGAGGGCATCCTGTGGACTAAGCAGGCCAAGCCGTACGTATTCATCCACAACGGTGTGATCTTTCGTGATTCGGGTCATAACATTTCCACGGACAAGATAGACCCTGCTGTCCCCAAGATGTGCAACTATTGCGGTATCATCCCCTTTCATGACAACGGCGACAGTGGTTCCCATTCCATGCAGATTCTTTTCTTTTCCGGCCTCTAAGATGATCTTTATATTTGCCTCGTTAATAGCAGAGATAACGCTATTCCTGATTTTCAAAGATGCATTATCTGTGGAGGCGATACACTCTTTTATGGCCTCTACGGCTATCCTGCTTGCAACCTCCCCCCCTGCATGCCCCCCTAAGCCATCTGCAACAATATAGAGGGACAGATCAGGATAAATGCCATAAGCGTCCTCATTGCTCTGCCGGACCATTCCTTTATGTGTATTTCCAGATGCAACTATTTCCAAACTGCTCTCCTTTTGCCCCTTTAATCTTAGCACAAATCAGATGTCCTATGGAGAAGTTTCTCCGGAATTATTAAAACGATACAAAAGATTTATTTATTGTGTAATTTTTTATTGACATTCGTTATGGGGTATGATATTACCCATGCTGGTGAAAAAGCACAAGCAGCCCGTCCCCAAAGATCATTTCTTTACCCCTGGCCAAATCTGCAATATCGTTGGGGTTAGTAAACGGCAACTCCAGTACTGGAATATGTCAGGCCTTATAAATCCAACCCACAAGA
>Ga0209641_10004653_pt1 | contig 11324 bp, 9 predicted proteins | sample RifCSP16_1_FD_184022 | JGI IMG/M metagenome (GOLD analysis project Ga0209641, IMG submission 184022) | Soil microbial communities from Rifle, Colorado - Rifle CSP2_sed 16_1 (SPAdes) (version 2) | ecosystem: Environmental > Terrestrial > Deep subsurface > Rock core/Sediment | place: Rifle...
GCGCGCGCGCCACGGTGGCCAACTCCTCCCCTTGCTTGCCATCACGGTGAGGGCTTGCATCGTCAGACAACGATGCGATCTCCGCACCGTTGTAGTAGCCAACGTGAACGTTCGGCCAATGTTCGCTGCGCAGGACCTTACGCAACGCATCGCGCACCGAGACGCCCCGGCCCGTGGCGATCCCCACCACAATTCCTGAGTCGAGCAATCGGGTCAGCTCGCGCGCGATTTCAGGTTGGGGGGGTTCGGTTCGTTTCCTTGGCCCTACGAGAGTTCCGTCATAGTCGAATACCGCGGCGGCAAACTGCTTCTGCCTCAATTTCGTCCGGTATGCCTCCAGGTCCTCCAACCAAGCCTCGAGTACGCCAAGATCCGCGAGCCGCTCTATAGGCTGCTTCGTCTTTCGTTCGACGATCGCGCGCGTCCAGTCGTCGACAGTGCTGGTGACACGGCGACCTTCTCCTGCGTCGTAATGCAGATCGTAGATATCATGTCCGAACGACGGAACGCCGGGACGGCCGGGGTCGATCGACCGCAGGCTTCCCTTCCGCTGCGCAAGATGCTGCGAAACGACAAGCGCCTCCAGAGCGGCCTGATTCCAGTCCGCCGACAGATCAAACCGCAGTATAGGGATTGTGTTCGGGAGAGCTTCCAAAGTGCGGGCGGCCAGCTCACTCTCTTCCGGGCCGACGAAAGCAACGACGCCCGATTGCTCGGCGTGCTTCGCAAGCCAGTGATGACGGCCGTGTGCGAAATTCCGGTAGTCCGCAATCTGTACCCAACCGAGCGCCGCTTCCGTAAACCGTGACTCGAGATCGCTGGCCGCCGGCCTCGTCGCCGCACCGTGCAAGACGACGAGCGTTTGCCGCGCGAGCACTCGTTCGATCTTCGCGAAATCACCGTCTACGGCGCTCGCGCCTGCCTCCACGAGGCCTCGAAGCCTCGCAAAGCCCTCGAAGGAACGCGCTTCACCGCGGAACAAGGTCTCATATGCACGTGTCAGCAAAACGCAAAATGCGACCAGCGAGTTAGTCGCCAGGAAGCCGTCCTTACCGCCGGGGAGATCGAACAATGCGAGGTCGCAATACGTGCATTCTTCGGCAGCTCGCGCAAGCGGACTCGACGCGTCCGCGCACAGCACCCCCATAGCTCGAGGCTCCGTGCGGACCGACGCTTCGAAGGCCTTTAGAATGTCCGTATTTGCCCCGCCAGCACTGATGAACCAAGCGGATTCCCCCTCGCAGGCCGCTTCCTGAAGAAACTCTAGAGGCGTGCAAACTCGCGCCGCCTGACGCGCCAGCCTGCGATGAAGCATCGCCATGAAATGGCACGTGGTGAGCGACCCACCCGAACCCACCGCGAGCAACGGTCTCCCGTACGAGCCGCAAAGAGCCTCTGCCAGTTTCTCAACACCCGCCGCCTCGGCCCAAGAGAGAGTGCGAGCGAGGCCGGCCATCTCTTCTGCGTAGGGTTTACCCATTGAATTTCAAAGACATAAGCACGCCATGGCTCGCTGCATTAAATATGTATGTTTATACAGTATATGCCATCGCGTAGATTTGCGATTCGCCTTCCAGCGGAGGGACACGCGTGGTTCCCGAAACCACGCATAGATGGACTTTGCCTATTCTGGACCAAACCGGACCGGCCGGGCCACTCGTAGCGCGATCCGACCAATTTCAACAGGGGCACCACTCCGACTCGCGTGCGGGCCGAGTCCGGCTTAGATCATTGCCTTGGTGAGGCATGGGGCGTAACGTGCCGCGCCATCGTGTGAGCTTCGAGGGTGTGCGATGGCAAAGATCTACGAATGGATGAGCACCGCGACCGAGGAAGGGACGCCGGTCGTGTTTGGTCTCGACAAGGAAGGCCGCTTGTACGTCAACGGCGAGCAGGTCGTCACAGAGCAGAAGCTTGCACTGCAATGGTGGCTCAACGTAGCTCTCACGCTCGGGGCCCTAGGCGCCCTCGCGTCGGGCGTCGTCGCGGTGATCAACTTCGTGCGTTCGCTCTGTTGACGATTGAGCACACGACGAACGCGGCGATAGACCAACCGGCCGCGCTTCGAGGGACGCGGATCCACTGCGGCGCTGGGGGGAGTAATTGGCGGTCGGATTAGCGGACGAGCTGGCGACCCCACGCGGACTCGAACCCCAGTTATTTGCAGGACGACTAGCGCAGAGCGGCGTTGATCTTCTCCAGCATCCCCGCCCCCGGACACAACTCCTTCTCCCCGAGCCTGTTGAACGCCACCTCGCAAGTATTGAGGTGAGCGTGGAGGTCTTCCGCCTCCGGATGCAGATAAAGCAACCCGGTCACCACCTCCCCGAGCGCCTGGTGCTGCTGGATGTACGTAAGCGCCCGCGTCCGATCCCCCGGATCGTAGTCAGGATGCGTCTTCCTCAGCTTGATGATCGACCCGTCATGCTGCGCCACCTCGATCACCTGCCCGTCCTTGTACTCGACCGTGATCGCCTCCCGGCTCGGCCAGAAATCCAGCCGGTTCACCGCCTCGTTGTGCTCGCGCACGTAGTCGTAGCTCTTGGTCGACCCCGGATGGTTGTTGAACGCGACGCAAGGGCTGATGACATCGATAAAAGCCGCCCCCTCGTGCGCGATCGCCGCCTTCACCAGCGGCACGAGCTGATGCTTGTCCCCCGAGAAGCTCCGCGCGACGAAGGTCGCGCCCATGATGAGCGCGAGGCTCACGGTATCGACCGGCGCCTCGGTATTCACCTGCCCCCGCTTCGCCTTCGACCCCTTGTCCGCGGTCGCCGAGAACTGCCCCTTGGTCAACCCGTACACCCCGTTGTTCTCCAGGATGTAGGTCATGTTCACCCCGCGCCGCATCACGTGCCCGAACTGCCCCAATCCGATCGAAGCGGAATCCCCGTCCCCGGACACCCCGAGATAAATCAAATCCCGGTTCGCCAGGTTCGCCCCGGTGAGCACCGAAGGCATGCGCCCGTGCACGGTGTTGAAGCCGTGGGAATTGCCGAGGAAATAATCCGGCGTCTTCGACGAGCAGCCGATCCCCGAGAGCTTCGCCACCCGGTGCGGCTCGATCGACAGCTCCCAGAAGGCCTGGATGAGCGCCGCCGAGATCGAATCGTGCCCACAGCCGGCGCAAAGCGTCGAGACGTTGCCCTCGTAGTCGCGCCGCGTGAACCCGAGCCTGTTCTTCGCCAGCGTCGGGTGATGCAGCCTCGGCTTCGTCACGTAAGTCATGCGGCCTTGTCCTTCTTGATCGGCCGCACGTTGAGCGCGGCGACGATCTCCGCGATCTCCTTGGTGATAAACCGCGCGGTGATCGGCGTGCCGTCGTAGTGCAGCACCGAGATCAGGCTCGCCGGATTGATCCCGGCGTCGTTCACCAGCAGCGTCTTCAACTGCGCATCCCGGTTCTGCTCCACCACGAACACCTTGGTGTGCGAGGCGACGAAGTCGAACAGCTCGTCCTGGAACGGGAACGACCTCACCCGCAGCGCGTTGATGAAGATGCCCTGCCCGGCGAGCGCTTCCAGCGCCTCGCTCATCGCCGGACTGGTGGAGCCGTAGTAGATGCACCCGAACCTCGCCGGCACCTTCGCCGGAGTCAGCACGGGCTTGGGCACCAGCGTCTTCGCGGTCTCGAACTTCTTCAGCAGCCGCTGCACGTTGGTGACGTAATCCGACCCCGCCTCGGAATAGGTCGCGTAGGCGTTCTTGGTGGTGCCGCGCGTGAAGTACGCGCCCTTCGACGGGTGCGTGCCCGGCAGCGTGCGATACGGGATGCCGTCCCCGTCCACGTCGAGGTAGCGCCCGAACTCCTTCCCGGCCTCCAGCTCCTCCGCGCTCATGACTTTCCCGCGGTCGTACTTCCTCGAGTCGTCCCACTTGAGCGGCGCGGTGAGGCGCTGGTTCATGCCGATGTCGAGATCGGTCATCAGGAACACCGGGGTCTGCAGCCGGTCGGCGAGGTCGAGCGCCTGCGCCGCGAACTCGAAGCACTCGTTCGGGTCCTCGGGGAAGAGCAGCACGTGCTTGGTGTCGCCGTGCGAGGCGTAGGCGCAGGCGAGCACGTCGGCCTGCTGCGTCCTGGTCGGCATCCCGGTCGAGGGCCCGCCCCTCTGCACGTCGATGATGGTGAGCGGGATCTCGGCGAAGTAGGCGAGGCCGATGAACTCCGTCATCAGCGAGATTCCCGGGCCAGAGGTGGCGGTGAAGGCGCGCGCCCCGTTCCAGCCCGCGCCGATCGCGATCCCGACCGAGGCGAGCTCGTCCTCGCCCTGGATGATGGCGAACTTGTTCTTCCCGGTCTCCTTGTCGACCCGCAGCCTCGAGCAGTAGCGCTGGAAGGCTTCGGCGAGCGACGACGAAGGCGTGATCGGGTACCACGCGCACACCGTGGCCCCGCCGTACACGCAGCCCAGCGCCGCCGCGGCGTTGCCCTCGATGAAGATCTTCTCGCCGACCGCGTAGGCGCGCTTCACCTTCAAGCCGCACGCTTCCTTCAGGTGCATGCGCGCGTGGTCGAGCCCCATCTTGAAGGCGTTGAGGTTCGGCTTGAGGAGCTTCTCTTTTCCCTTGTACTGCTCGCCGATCAGCTCGGCGATCACCTCGGGCTCGATGCCCAGCATGCCGGCGAGCGCCCCGACGTAGATGATGTTCTTGAACAGCTGCCGCTCGCGCGAGTCGGTGTAGGTGGCGTTGCAGATCTCGGTGAGCGGCATGCCGATGACGTGGATGTCGTCGCGGAACTTCGACGGCGGCAGCGCCTTGGTGTCGTCGTAGAACAGGTACCCGCCGGGATCGATCTCCTTCACGTCCGCGTCCCAGGTCTGCGGGTTCATCGCCACCATCAGGTCCACCCCGCCGCGGCGCCCGAGCCAGCCCTTCTCGTCGACCCTGACTTCGTACCAGGTGGGCAGGCCCTGGATGTTCGAGGGGAAGATGTTGCGCGGCGAGACCGGGATCCCCATGCGCAGGAACGACTTGGCGAACAGCTCGTTCGCCGAGGCCGAGCCCGAGCCGTTCACGTTGGCGAACTTGATGACGAAATCGTTGAGGGATTCGATTCGCTTCACGTTCTTCTTATGCGGCTTTGCGGTGGCGGGTGCGGCAGCCCGGTCCGGCGCGCGTCATGTCGAGGAGGAACTTCTGCATGTCCCAGGCGCCGGTCGGACAGCGCTCGGCGCACAGGCCGCAGTGCAGGCACACGTCCTCGTCCTTCGCCATGATGCGCCCGGTCTTGAGCGGCTCGGAGACGTAAAGGTCCTGGGTGAGGTTTTTCGCCGGCGCCATGAGGCGCGAGCGCAACTCGCCCTCCTCGCCGTTCTGCGTGAAGCTGATGCAGTCCATCGGGCAGATGTCCACGCAGGCGTCGCATTCGATGCACAGCCTCGTGGTGAACACCGTCTGCACGTCGCAGTTGAGGCAGCGCTGCGCCTCCTTCCACGCGGTCGCCGCATCGAACCCCAGCTCGACCTCGGCCTTCACGTTCTTCAGCGTGAGCTTGATGTCGCGCCACGGCACCTTGTAGCGCGCATCGGGCGCGATCTCGTTGTCGTAGCTCCACTCGTGGATGCCCATCTTCTGCGACATCAACGTAACGCCCGGCGCGGGGCGCTCGTTGACGTTCTCGCCGTTCAGCAGCTTGTCGATCGTCACCGCCGCGTCGTGCCCGTGGGCCACCGCCCAGATGATGTTCTTCGGCCCGAACGCGGAGTCGCCGCCGAACAGCACGTTCGGCACGGTCGACTGCATGGTGAGCTTGTTCACGACCGGCATGCCCGAGGCGTCGAACCCGATCCCCGAGTCGCGCTCGATCCAGGGGAAGGCGTTCTCCTGCCCGACCGCGACCAGCACGTCGTCGCACTCGAAGAGCTGGTCCGGCTCGCCGGTCGGAACGAGCCGGCGGCGGCGTTTGTCGTCGTACTCGGCCTTCACCTTCTCGAAGATCATGCCGCCCAGCCTGCCGTTGCGGATGACGAATTCCTTCGGTACGAGGTAGTTGAGGATCGGGATGCCCTCGTGCTGCGCGTCCTCCTTTTCCCACGGGCTCGCCTTCATCTCCTCGAACCCGGAGCGCACGATCACCTTCACGTCCTCGCCGCCGAGGCGCCTGGAGGTGCGGCAGCAGTCCATGGCGGTGTTTCCGCCGCCCAGCACGATCACGCGCCTGCCGATCTTCGAGGTGTGGCCGAAGGAGACCGAGGACAGCCAGTCGATGCCGATGTGGATGTTCGCCGCGCCCTCTTTCCGTCCCGGGATGTCGAGGTCGCGCCCGCGCGGCGCGCCCGAGCCGACGAGGATCGCGTCCCAGCCCTCGGACATCAGCTTCTTCATGCTCTCGATCCTGGTGCCGCCGCGGAACTCGACGCCGAGATCCAGCACGTAGCCCACCTCCTCGTCGATCACCTCGAGCGGCAGGCGGAAGCGCGGGATCTGCGACCAGATCATGCCGCCCGCGCGCGGGTCCTGGTCGAACACGGTCACGTGGTAACCGAGCGGCGCGAGGTCGCGCGCCACGGTGAGCGAGGCCGGACCGGCGCCGACGCAGGCAATCCTCCTGCCGTTCTTCCTCGCCGCCGGCTTCGGCAACTTCGCCTTGAAGGAATCGTCCTTCAGGTCGGCGGCGACGCGCTTCAGGCGGCAGATCGCGACCGGCTCGGGACGCGGCTGGTTCTCCTCCTCGACGCGGCCGCGCCGGCACGCCGGCTCGCACGGCCGGTCGCAGGTGCGCCCGAGGATCCCGGGAAACACGTTCGATTCCCAGTTGACCAGGTAGGCGTCGGAGTAACGCCCCGCCGCGATCAGGCGGATGTACTCGGGAACGGGGGTGTGGGCGGGACACGCCCACTGGCAATCCACAACCTTGTGGAAGTAGTCGGGATCCTTGATGTCAGTCGGCTGCAACTACCTGGCTCCTTGGCGGCGCTCCGCTTTTTTTATGCGCGCCGGATTGTTCGGTGCACAAATAGTCTACACAGCTGTGACAGCTTGGGAAAGCCTTAAGTTTCAAAACCCTAAGGCCAGTGGCGGATTCGCTACGGCGAGGCGAACGCCTCGCCCGTCGGCCTCGATCCGGCACCGATCTCGTAGAAGACGCTGACGCAATGGGTGATCGCGCCGGCCGCGTCCCGCACCGCGCGCACGCTCCTCCACTCCCGGTACACCGAGCCGTTGCGCCGCCGGCTCCAGGTGGTGCCCGACCAGTAGCCGTCGCGCCGCACGGTGCGGTAGAGCTCGTCGTAGAACTCGGGCGGCTGGAGCGCGTTGCGGAACTCCGATTCGGGACGGCCGAGCACTTCGTCCCGGGCGTTGCCGGTGATCTCGGTGAAGGCGCGGTTCACGGTCGCGATGGTGCCGTCCGCCGACGTGATCATGATCGCCTCGGTCATGCCTTCCAGCGCGTGCGCGGCGAGCAGCAGCCGCTCCTCGCTCTCGCGCAGGTCGGTCATGTCCTGGGACACCAGCAGCACGCACTCGCGCGGCGCGCCGTTCGCCGGGACGAACTGCACGCGCGTGCGCAGCTGGCGGATGCGCCCCTCCCGGTCCACCAGGCGCAGCGCCAGCTCGGGGGCGCGCTCGCTCGCCGCCCCGCGCAGCACCGCGATGCGCGCGCGCTCGGCGTCCTCGGGATGCATGCGGCGGAACGCGTCCGCGCCGGGCTCGAGGTCCGCGGGATCGAGCATTCGCGCGTAGGAAGGGCTGGTATACAGCCAGCGCCCGCGCAGGTCGACCATGGCGATCAGGTCGGCGGCGTGCTCGGCGATCAGGCGGTAGCGCTCCTCGCTGCGGTGCAGGTCGTCGCGCGCCGCCGCGAGCCTGCGCGTCTGCCCGTAGACCACGTAGCCGACCCCGCAGGTGTAGGCGAGCGAGCCGAAGAAGCTCAGCGTGGTGACCAGGTCGCCGGTCGCCGGCCAGTAGCGGTAGCCGCCGATCGCGGTCCACAGCGCCGCGCCAACCGCGCTCAGCGAGAGCGAGCACAGCGCGCCCCAGCCGCCGCGGTTCACCGTGGCGTTGAGCGCGGTGCTGAAGATGAGCGCGTAGGCGATCCAGGTCGGGAAGCCGAGCTCGGCCGTCCAGGCGCCGAGCAGCAGCGAGTCGAGGTAAAGGCCGTTCAGCTCCGCGCGCGTCGGATGCGCCGAGCGCGTCTCGACGAGGTAGAGCAGGTGCGGGTAGGCGAGGAACTGCAGCGCGAGGGCGGCCCAGAACCCCCAGCCCTGGGACCGCCCCCACACGTGCAGCGCGATGACGACGAAGCAGTAGGCGAACGCCGCCGTGCGCACCCCGTAGTCGATGCGCGCCAGGCGATGCGCGCCATTCTCCCCCGGGCCCGCGGCGGGGACGCCTTGCTCCATCTGTCCCCCTGCAAAAAGACTAAACGGCGACAGGCGGAACGACTGTCAGGAATTGTCAGGGGCACGCTGCGGTCCCATAATCACCGCGCGCATGTCGCAGCTCGACTCCTTGAAGAAGCACTCGCTGGTGGTCGCCGACACCGGCGACATCGACGCGGTGGCGCGCTGGAAGCCGCAGGACGCCACCACCAACCCCTCGCTGCTGCTCGCCGCCTCGCAGGACGCGCGATACGCGCACCTCGTGGACCGCGATCTCGACCGGCTGTTCGTCAACTTCGGCCGCGAGATCCTGACGCACATCGCCGGCCGCGTCTCGACCGAGGTGGAAGCGCGGCTCTCCTTCGACACCGAGGCAAGCATCGCCAAGGCTCGCAGGCTCGTCTCGATGTATGAAACCGCGGGCGTGAACCGCGACCGGGTGCTGATCAAGCTCGCAGCCACCTGGGAAGGCATCCGCGCCGCCGAGCGCCTGGAGCGCGAAGGCATCCACTGCAACATGACGTTGTTATTCTCTTTCGCGCAGGCGGTCGCCTGCGCCGACGCCGGCGTGACGCTCATCTCGCCCTTCGTCGGCCGCATCTACGACTGGCACTTGAAGGCGCGCAAGGCGGACGACATCCCGGTCGAGGACGATCCCGGTGTCGCATCGGTGGTGCGCATCTACAACTATTGCAAGAAGCACGGCTACGCGACGCAGGTGATGGGCGCGAGCTTCAGGAAGACCGCGCAGATCCTCGCGCTCGCCGGCTGCGATCTGCTCACCATCGCACCCGACCTGCTGGAAAAGCTCGCCGCCGCTCCCGGGGACGTGGAAAGGAAGCTCTCGCCCGAGCAGGCGAACAGGCAATCGATCGAAAAGATCCGCCTGGACGAAAAAGCCTTCCGCTGGATGCACAACGGGGACGCGATGGCGGTGGAGAAGCTCGCCGAGGGCATCCGGCGCTTCGACGCCGACGCGAGAAAACTGGAGAAGGCGCTGGATGCCCATTACGCCGTTCCACTTCGGGCCGGGGGCCGCGCTTAAGGCGGCCGCGCCCGGGAATTTCAGCTTCACCGTCTTCGCTTTCTCGCAGGTCCTGATCGACCTCGAGCCGGTCTGCCTCTATTTCCTCACCGGCGACCCGGCGCATCCGTACCTGCACACCTACCTCGGCGCGCTGGCGGTCGCGCTACTGAGCGTGTGGCCGGGGCGCAGGGTCTGCGAATGGGCGCTGCGGGTGTGGAACAGCCGCATGAGCCCGGCGCAGGCGCGCTGGCTCGCGTTCGCGCCTTCGATCGGACTGCGCGAGGCGCTCACCGGAGCATTTCTCGGCGCCTACAGCCACGTCTTCATCGACAGCTTCATGCACGGCGACCTCTACCCGCTCGCGCCGTTCTCGCAGGCGGGCCAGCTCGTCCAGATCGTGAGCATCGAGACGCTGCAGTGGATCCTGGTCGGGTTCGGCGTCGCGGGTCTTGCCGCGCTCGCGCTGCTGCGCAGCCGCGGGCGAATCTAGCGTTTGCGCAATTTCCACCGCTCCCAGAGCCAGCCGATCGCGTAGGTCACTGTCGGAACGGCGAACCCGAGCACGAGCGGTACCGGACGCGCTAGACTGCTCTCCGGCCGTCCTTACAAGGAGGAGAGCCATGGCGACTTACATAGTGCTGGGAGATTTCACCGACCAGGGAGTGCGCAACGTCAAGGAAACGACCAAGCGCGCGGACGCGATCAAGGCGATGTCCGGGAAGATGGGCGTCACCATCAAGGAGATCTACTGGACGCTCGGCAAGCACGACGTCGTCGCGCTGCTGGACGCGCCCGACAACGAGACGATGACGGCGTGGGCGCTGAGCGTGGGCGCGGCCGGAAACGTGCGCACGCATACGCTGCAGGCGTTCAACGCAGCCGAGATGAACCGGGTGCTTGCGAAGATGGGCTAGCGGCTCGCGCGGCAAATAGGAATGCCGGCGAAAAGCCGGCATTTTTTTGGCGACCCCACGGGGATTCGAACCCCGGTTACCGCCGTGAAAGGGCGATGTCCTAGGCCTCTAGACGATGGGGTCCTGGTGGAGCTGGGAACCGGGGCTGGTGGAGGTAACCGGGATCGAACCGGTGACCTCTTGCATGCCATGCAAGCGCTCTCCCAGCTGAGCTATACCCCCAGCCAAGGGCGCGGATTATAGCTCACTTGCACGGTCCGAGACGCCTGCCGCTCATCTTCGTGAGCATGTCGAACTTGCGGCCCTGCATGTCGCCGCTCATCTGGATCTCGCTCTCGATGGTACCGCGCCCGTAGCGCACGCTGCCCTTGCCGCGCATGCCCGATTTCGGGCACGACACCTCCCAGCTGAAGCTGTCGCCGGTCTTGCGGCCGGGCGTGACCTTGCAGTCGCCGTCCTGCTTGCCCATCCAGCGGCTGGAGTCCGCGGCGTCCTCCCTCTTCACGCATTGCGTGACGCTCATCGTCTGCGGCTTGGGAAGCATCGGCGAGGTGACGGTCGAGGTGAAGCGCCACTCGCCCGGCTCCAGCTCCTGCGCGGCCGCGGCGGCGCTCGCCGCGGCGAGCGCCAGACCGAAAAGAATTCGCAGCATGGCTCCTCCGTTCAGTCGCTATCCAGGTAATGCGCCAGGCGCGCGAGCACCGTCTCGCGCCCGAGCAGCTCGAGCACCGCATCGATCGCCGGCGTTTGCGCGCGCCCGGTGACCAGCACGCGCAGCGGCATCGCGAGCTGCGGCATCTTGAGCCCGCTCGAGGCGAGCGCGTGCTTGATCGCGGCCGAGATCGCCTGCCTGTCCCAGCCCGGGGACTCGGCGAGCTTCGCCTTCAGCGCGCGCAGCACCGGGCGCGCCGCGTCGGTGAGATGCTCGCCGAGGAGCGCCGGCGACGGCGACTCGTGCTCGTAGAAAAAGCGCGCCGCCTCGGCGAGGTGCGGCACCGTGGTGGCGCGGTCCTTGAGCAGCGCCACCACGCGCTCGAGTGGCGGGCCGCGCAGCGGGTC
>Ga0209641_10004655_pt1 | contig 11321 bp, 17 predicted proteins | sample RifCSP16_1_FD_184022 | JGI IMG/M metagenome (GOLD analysis project Ga0209641, IMG submission 184022) | Soil microbial communities from Rifle, Colorado - Rifle CSP2_sed 16_1 (SPAdes) (version 2) | ecosystem: Environmental > Terrestrial > Deep subsurface > Rock core/Sediment | place: Rifle...
AGGGTGGGCCTCCGCCCTCCCGTGTAGTCGTCCAGGTTCAGCTGCGCGGCCTTAATCGCCTTCAGGAGTTCTTCGACCACGGACCCGGAACGCGTCGCGGGCCCATGATGATTTCTGAACCAGGTCTGCTACCAGCTGCGCGAGGCGGAAATCCCTAAGGACTTGACAAGCCCCCCCTAGACGAATCCCTTATGCGGGGCTCCCGGGTTGCGTCGGGCGTTGTCCGAGGACCCCCACATCGCCGCGCTCCGCCGGAACTACGTGTCCGAGGTGTCGACGCGGTGGCTCTACCTCCGCCTGGCGCAGCGCGACACGGACCCCGCCCGGAAGGCCCTCCTCCAGAGCCTCGCCGAGTACGAGGAGAAGCACGCGGCGCAGTGGGCCGCGGCCCTGGGCGACCACAGCACGCCGGTGCCCGCGGCGCGCATCGAGACCTCCCACCGCGTCCTCGCGATCCTGGGCCGCCTGTTCAGCGTCGGCGCCGTGTTCCCCGCCATGCGGATGGGCGAGGCCGAGGGCATCGAGTTCTACCGCCATCAGCTCGAGACCGTGGGCTGCGAGCGGTGCAAGGTGCGGCTCCAGGCGATCCTGCCGGAAGAGCTCGGCCACGAGCTCGACCTCTGGGAGCACTCCCGGGAGGGCGGCGGGGGCACGTTGCGGTCGACCGTGCTCGGGGCGAACGATGGGCTGGGGAGCATCCTCGCCCTCGTTGCCGGCGTCGCCGGGGCGACGACGGAGAGCAAGTTCGTGATCATCGCCGGGGTCGCCGGACTGATCGCCGGGGCGGTCTCCATGGGCGCCTCGAACTACATCAGCGTGAAGTCCGAACAGGACGCGCTCAAGGCCGCCGGGGAGTTCCAGCGCATCGGCCTCGAGGTCGCGCGCGAAGGGAAGCTTGAGCGCCTCCGCACCAAGTTCTCGGCCCGCGGCCTCTCCCGATCCGAGGCGGAGCATGTCGTGTCCACGATCGCCCAGGACGAGGAGCGCCTCCTCCGGACGCTCCTCCAGGAGGAGCTCGGGGTGACGCAGGGCCGCGCCGAGCGCCCAGGGCGCCTGGGGGCGTACACGTTCCTGGCCTTCGCCCTGGCCGGGGCGATCCCGATCGTGCCGTTCGCGGTGTTCGACCCCACCCTCGGCCTTCTGCTGTCCGTCCTTGCCACGGGGATCGCCCTCTTCCTCTCGGGCGTGGTGCGAACGCTCTTCACTCTGGGCAGCTGGTGGAAGAGCGGTGTCGAGATGCTCCTGATCGGCATGGGATCGGCGGCGGCGACGTACGCCGTCGGGCTCCTCCTTGGCGCGCGCCTTGGATGAGGGGGGACGATGGCGGGACCCGTGGTCGGGTGCTCGTTCTGCGGCCGGCCCAACGTGTACCCGAAGCACTGGGTGCAGGGGATCCTAGTGACGATCAACGCGGAGCGCCAGATCTACCGCTGCCGCGACTGCAATCGGGAGGGGATGCTCCTCTACTTCGACACGGAGGAGGACCGGAAACGGTTCGAGGCGGAGTGCCGGTCGGGGACGACCGGCCCCGGTTGACGGGCCGGCACGTTTACCTGCCTCGGCCCCATTGGGATGCCGTGCCCCGGGTGCCGGCCTGCCCGTTCTGCGGCAGTGCGATCACATCGCCGTCCCGCGAGGGCTTCGTACTGGGGCTCTCCATGGGGGTCTGGGCGTCCTTGGGGGCCGGGGGCTCGCCCACGTTCCGCTGCCATGTCTGCGGGCGCACGGGAATCGCGCTCTACTTCGACGACGAGGCGAAGCGGGCGCAGTTCGAGGCGGAATGCCGGGAACGGGCTAGCGCCGACGGGTGACCGCCACCAGGGCGATGACGACGAGCACGAGGAGCAACACCTCGGCCCCGGGGATCAGGGGCCTTGTCACGCGGATCGTCGCATCATAGACATGCTCGTGGCGTCCGAGGAGGCTCCAGCCGCCGAGGACGCCGGGTTCCGTGGCGGTGATGGACACCTCGACGGCATGGTCGGTGTCCGCCGTCGCGTTCCGGGGGATGGTCACCGGGCCGACGAAGTTGCGCGAGTCGCCGACCGCGATCGAGATCGGGTCGGTCTCGCTGTAGAGCGTGGTCCCGGCACCGGTCTCCTGCCAGTCGAAGTGCAGCACGACGTCGTACACCCCCAGCGTCTGCGCGTAGGTGTTCTCCACCGTCACGGTGTAGGTCAGGGTCGCCCCGGCGTCCGCGCGGCTTGGGGAGACGGTCACCCCTGCGGTCCAGGCCTGGGCGAGCCCCGGCAGCAGGAGAAGGCACGCCAGCCCCGCGAACACGATGACCGCGGCGCGCACGAGGTTTCGGAAGGACCGGGAAGATAAGACCCTTCGCCCGCGGCCCCCCTCCCCGACACCACCGCAGCCTACAAGTACCGACTTCCCGGTACGGGAGCAAGGAGGCCAGGTGTTGAAGACGGGGTACTTCGTGGGCGGTCTCATCCTGGTCCTGGTGGGGTTGGGCACGACCTGGATCGGCACGCCCGCTCCGGACGATCCGACGACCTCCCAGTACGACCCGTATCCCTGGGACTTCTTCTGCGTCGGCTCCGGCGTCGGGATCCTCGCTCTCGGAGCCCTGCTCCTCATCCTGGGCTGGAGGGCGCCGGACCCGGCGCCCCCCGCGCCGGCCCCCGCCTACGGTTATCCAGCGTATCCGTACCGCCCCGCCTCGCCCCCGTATCCGGGTCAGGTGAACGTCGCGGCGGGCCCCCTGCCCCCGCCGTCATGGCCCTCACCCGCCGCCGTCGTCCCCATGCCCGCGGGCCCCACGCAGTGCGTCTCCTGCCGGAACACCATCGCCCCCGGATCGCGGTTCTGCAACCACTGCGGTGCCACCCAGCCCCCCGCGCCGGCTCCCCCTCCGGCCGTCCCACCCGGCCCGCCCGCATCCCCGCCGTCACCCCCTTCCTGATCCGGCTGAGACCGAACAGGGGCGGAGACGGGTTATGACACCGCGCGGCGTGAGGACTCCATGCCGAAGCCTCGGAAGGTCATCTATTCCGTGGGTGCGAGCCTCGACGGGTACATCGCGAGTCCCGACGGCTCCTACGGTTGGCTGGAGAAGGCGACGAAGAGGGCGAAGGGCGACGACTTCGGGAGGGGGAAGTTCTTCGCCTCGATCCAGGAGAAGAGGACCGTCTCGCCAGGCTTGAGCCGGGTCATCCGGGGGAACGAGGGCGTACCCGCCTGGCCCCCCATCCCCGGCGCGAGATCCTGCGCGACGCACTCGCGGTACTCGAGGGCACCGTGCTCCATCCACACACGACCGGCCTTGGCGGCGATCGCCCGGTAGGCGTTTAGGTGTGGGGTGACAAGACATCCTGCCGCGTGAGGTGACAACAGATGCTGCCGCTATCCGCGGGGAATCCGTCGTCGCCTCATGAGCTTTCTGTCGTGGTAGACCTCGGCGGGTGTCTTCCACTCGATGCCGCCGTGGAGTCGCAGTTTGTTGTACCGTCTCCGGTACAGCCACAGCTCCCGGCGGTAGTGGGGGAGGGACCGGAAGCGGACGCGCGTGACGAGCTCCTGGGTCAGGGTCTCGTGGTACCGCTCGAGCTTCCCCCTCCCGCGGGGGTTGTAGGGCCGTCCGTAGATCACGCGGATGCCCTGCCCCCGGCAGAACCGCTTGAAGTCCCCGGCGAGGAAGCAGGCCCCGTTGTCCACGTAGAGTGCCTTCGGCCGCCTCCCGTCCCGGAGGGCCCACCACAGCGCGTTCACCGCCTCCACGGCCCGGTGGTGGAGGTAGGCCCGGGCCGTCACGAGGTACCGGGAGCGGTCGTCGAGGACCGTGAAGGTGTAGACTCTCCCCACCCCGGCGATCCGGAACTCGTAGTCGTCCATCTGCCAGAGGCTGTCGACGTGGCGGCGCTGGAACCGGCGGTAGGGCTCCGGCTTCTTCAGGACACGGACCATCAGGCCGTTCCGCTTCAGGACGCGGTGGACCGTGCGCCAGGACACTTGGACCCCGGCCCGCCGGAGGTAGGCGTGGATCCGCTTCCCGCCCCACACCGGGTTCCTCCGCCTCATCCGGAGGATGCGGTCCTCGATCCACCGCGGCGTCTGGCGGGGGCTCCGGTCAGGCCGGCGGGACCGGTACCGGAGGCCCGCCACGCCCTCCTCGCGGTACCGCCGGGACCACTCCCGCAGGGCCCGCGGGGAGATCCCGAAGAACCGACAAAGGTCCGCTGTCCGCGCGCTCCCCTCGAGGTACTGTCGCACCGCCCGCAGCCTGAACTGCACGTCCGCCTCGACCATGGATTGGCCCCGCCGAGGCGGCAGGATGTGTTGGCACCTCTTGCGGCAGCATGTCCTGGCACCCTACACGTAACCCGCCCCCTGGCGGTCGAGGCGCGTGAACCATAAGCGGACCTGGAGCGTCCTCATCTCCCGTGCGCTCTCGTGGGGGCAGCGTTGGTCCAGGGGTCATGATACTGATCGGGCTCGCGTGCCCGCTGATCGGTACCTCCTCGCTCGGTCGTCTCTGGCGGGGGTCGACGTCTGCATTTCCTTCTTCTTCCTGGGCGTCCTCCTGATCATCGGAGGGTTGCTGTGGAGATCCGCGGCAAGGCACGCCCGCGACTTCCCGGAATGGCAGTCGGAGCCTCAGCCGCATGTCGACCGATTATCCCGGGACGCCGACAGGTTCAGGTTCTGGGGCAGACGGCGGAGATCGAACGAGTGGCTGAGACGTGACGAGGCCGCTCGTATCGCCCGATCGCTCGCCGACACCGTGGCGGAGGACATGGAGCGTGAGCGGCAGCGTCGGGAGCAATGACGGACCTCCCCGTCCAAGGGTTCAAGTAGGCTAGGATTCGTGCAGAGCCCACGATGTTCAGCCGCGAGAAGTTGGGCGAGGAGGACAAGCCCTGCCCCAAGTGCGGCACGAAGATGACGTTCTTCCTCCAGCACACCCACGGGAACTACCCCGTGATCGACTACCTGTGCCCGAACTGCGACCTCGGCGGCGAGAAGGACATCGACTGGGACGCCCTCAAAGAGGGCCCCGCGAAGTGAGGGCCGTGACCGAGAAGGTCCGCATCCACAAGGTGAGCGGGCTGGCGGACGGGGCCTGCATGAAGTGCGGGACGGGGAAGCGCGGCGTCGTCATGTTCGACGACCTCTCCATAGGCCTCGAGTGCGTCGACTGCGGGAACCTCGAGAAGGACATCGATGCGGAGTTCGTCGAGGACAAGGACGACCGCGACGCCCTAGGCGACCTCCTTGGTTCGATGAACTGAGCTGGCCCGGGGTGGGTCGACTACTGGGACACTCGAGAGGGACCGTTATGCGCCGCAGGTCGGGACGAACGAGGACCGCGAGTCCCGGGACGACCAGCTCGCCGCCTAGAGGATCGTGCACCGACGGCACACGCCCTGACCGGCGCACTCCCCGCATCGGGACTCGCCGCCCAGCCATCCCCGCCGGAGTCCGGATCCGTGGCAGGTCATGCAGAACCCCGTGTCGCCGCAGACCGCGCACGGGCGCATCACCTTCCGGAGGTTCATCTGGGCGTCGCGCGCGTCCGGATTCACCGTCAGGATCTCCTTCAACAACCCGAGCGTGCGATTGCGGTTCCGGTCCTTCATGTGGAGGACCCCGGCGCGCAGGAGCATGGCCTTCCCGTCCCGCGGGCTCCGCTGGAGGACGCGATCGAAGCACGCGACGCTCGCGTCGAACGCCGCCGACACTTCAGCGGGGTCGTGATAGTCGAGCTCGCCCGGCGGGAGCTTGCGGATCTCCGCCCTGCGCCGGTCCCTCGCCTGGGTGGCGCGACGGACCCCCTCCGCGAGATAGATGCCCTCGTAGGCGGCGATAACCTCGTCGTCCGCACCGTCGGTCTCGATCAGGCGGTCGACCAATGCGCGCGCCTCGTCGATCTTGGCGGCTTGGAGAAGGGCCTTCAGCTCGGCGATCCCTTCGGCCATCGTGGCGGTTAGACGCGTGAGGCGATAAAGCCTGCCAGGCGTGGATAGTCCTTCAGGGGAAGGTCCTGGTACCATCCGAGCTCCCGCATGACCTGGGGGTAGAGACCGAGGAAAAGCGCGGTCGTGAGCACGGCGGTACGGGCCGCCACGGCGGGGTCGGGGAGCGTCTTCGCCGCGAGGCCGTCCTTGATGGCGGCGACGGTGGCGGCGAGACGTTTCAGCTGCCCCGCGTTCCGGGCTCCTCTCGCTTCGAGGCCGTCGGCGACGCGCCGCAGGTACTCTTCCTGGGTGATTCTCCCGGAGCGCCGGGCGTCGACCCAGTCATGGTGCCCCAGCCCGGACGCGAACCCGATCCAGGGGCCATCGACGGCCTCGAAGCACCTCGCCGCGGCGCGGGAGTATCGTTTCTTCGAGAAGTGCTCCGTGGCGGCCGTGAGATGCCAGAAGTTGCTGAGAAGGCCGTAGAGGGCCTCTCCGCTCGGTGACTTCCGGTCCAGGGCGGTCGCCATTGGGCGCATGACAGCCGAGAATCGTGATGTCCGACCCAGGAAACCTTCCATGCGCCGGCCCGCCTCAACGAGGTCCTTCCGAAGGGCGGGGACATCCACACCCCTCCCCATCCACAATAGGTCGTGCAGGGTGTCCAGCGTCGCCCTCAAGTCCTTGTCCAGAACCAGGAACGGAACTGCCATCGGCTTCACCGCGCGGGGGAGCCCTCGTCGCCTCTTGAGGCTAGCGTGCCGTGTTCCAAGGGGTCGCCGGCGAAGTGTTCCGGGTCCAAGGCGCGCGCGACACGAAGCCTTAGGCCGTCGGGCAGCGCGATTCCCAGGGGAAGGGCTTCGTTCCCCTCCAGGTCGATCCTGAACCGGCGACGGCGCTGCAGCGCGAGAGGGGACGTCACGGTAACCCCCGTGGCATCGAACCGGACTCTCGCCCTGCTGGAGCGCGGGACACGGAACCTGCCGTGGACCTGGTCGAAGATCATCGCATCCCGGCCAATCCCGACCCTGACCGTGGTCGTCATCGCGACGAAGGAGGGAAGAGAGGCTAATACCGAGGCGAACCCGAGGAACCGAGCATCTGCGACAAGCGGCACGTTCGGGATCGAGGCCGTCTGTACAGGAGGCGCGACCGTGAGCAGTGCAAGCCACCCCAGGATCACCGCCGCGGTGAGGCCGACAGCGACATAATGGCCTGGATTGGGGAACCAGGTCAGGTCTGGCTCGGCGGGCCATTCCGCTGTCCCTCCTGCAGCCCCGAGGAGCCCCGCCTTCGCCTCGGCGTACTTCCGGTGGCCTGCAGGCAGGACCATTGCGGCCGTCCCGGCGAGGAAGACCGGGGAGAGCAGCCAGAGCCAATCGGGCAGAGGGAGCCCGAGGAAGAACGCGATCAGGTAGGCGAGGAGGGGGAGCGCGAAGGCTTCGGTGGCTAGCGAGAGCTTTCGTTCCAGGCGAGTCTGTTGTCGGAGGCTTTTCATGAGCCTTCGACGTTGTCCGAGGGTGCGGGGGTCCGGAATCACTACGTTGGAGCCGACGCGGTCGCGCCACCACCCCCCCATGAGACGGTGAATGGTCCAACCGTTAATAACACGCGCGCTCTCGGCGGCTCGATGAGGCCCCAGGCCTTCCTTGAGGCTGAGTTCCTCGGCGGCAGGAAGTCCCAGCAGTCCCACCCGGACCGCCTTCGGCTCTTCACTCCCCATCTCAAGCCCGACGAGCGCGTCACCGCGGTGATGCCCCTCAAGAACTCTGTCCTCCTCCTGACGGACGCCCGTCTCCTCGAGCTCGCGCCCCACCTGGAGGCCCACGGGGCCTGGAACGTCATGGGGTTCTCCGGATTCGATTGCGTGACCCAGATGCCTGCCACGGCGGTGACCATGGACGACGCGCCCGCACCTGACGAACCCGGGATGAAGGGGCGCCTTCGCCTCCGGTTCCGCGGCGAGGGGGAGATGGCGGTGATCACGGAGCTCGCGGGCGAGCCCACGCGCGCGGCGGTGACCCGTCTGAGGGAGCTGCTCTCCTCGGCGCCTCACCCGATGTAGCCGTCGCGGCGGTCCAGCCGGCGCAGCATCTCCTTCGCCGGCTCGTAGTCCGGGTACTTCTCCGCGGCCTGCTGCAGCTCGCGGCGAGCACGCTCCCGCATCCCCTGGAGGAGGTACGCCCGCGCCAGGTTCGTGTGCGCGTAGAAATAGCAGCAGTAGCGCTTCGCGGCCTTGGCCTTCTCGAACCAGGGGGTCGCCTCCGCCGGCTTCCCGAGCTCGAGGAGGTACGCCCCGATGTCGTTGTAGGGGTTCCCGAACGTCGGGTCGGTCGTAATGGCCTGATGGCACTCCTGGATCGCCTCCTCGGTGCGCCGCTGGAAGTTGTACGTCCATCCGAGGAAGGTGTGCGCCTCCGCGGTCGGGTACACCGCCAGCGAGGCGCGATAGCCGTCGGCGGCGGCGTCGAGCGAACCCGCCTCCTGCTGGACATAGGCGCACCCGAACGCCTTCCGCGCGACCTCCCTCCGGGCGAACTCGGGGGCCGGCATCCTCGCCGCGACGGACCGTCCGTCCTCGAAAGTGTCCTCCACGACCTCCGCGAAGTGGCGGTCCCTTGGCGACTCCCGCTCCTCCACCCAGAGGTTCTGCATGTGGCGGTCGATCGCGAGGGCCCGCACGAGGCTGGTGCCGGCGGTGTCCTCCATGGCGGGGATCCCGGCGGCAGGAGCCCCGAGCGAGGTGACGCGCATCTCCAGGAACTCCCCGGCGCTGCAGAGCACCTTCACGACCTCCGGGCCCGAGGGACCGTAGTGCGGAAGCAAGGCGAAGCCGCCGTCGGCGACGTGGTTCCTCGCGCGGGCGGCGTCGAGGCCGCTCGGGTCGCTCACGGTTACGATCACGCGGTCGTAGGGAGGCTGGACCGCCGCGCCGAAGAGGACCTCCTCCCCGGAGACCCGGGACTTCCCGACGAGGCGCCTCGCGAGGGCGAGGGCGTACGGGTCGCCGTCGAGCACCGCCACCTGGTGTCCGGGCTCGATCTCTGCCATCTGGAGCAGGAGCCCGATCACGGTGGGGGAGGGCGAGGGCCGGCCCGTGGCCATGCGGTAGGCGGTGGGCACGGGGATGTCCGCGGCGGTGAGATCCCGGTATTCGGTCGGATGGTGGGCGGCGCGAGGCTCCGCCGCCAGCGCCTCGAGCACATCGGGGTCGGTCACGAGCCCCGCGCTCCTCAGAGTCTCGAGGAAGGACATTGAATCACCGGAGGGTCGCGTAGATCTCGGCGCACCGCCGGAGCTGGGCGCCGTCGAACGGGGGCCCCGGCGCCGCGAGATCCTCTTCGGCGTGGGCCGGCGTCTTGATCCCGGGGATGGCCGTGCTCACCGCCTCGAAGGAGAGCACGTACCGGAGGGCCGCCTGCGCGAGCGTCTTCGTCTCCCCGCCGAGGAGGAACGAGAAGCTCTGCGCGGCCTTGGACCGCGCGCGGAGCATCGGCTTGGGCCAGTGCGCCCGGATGTCCCCGGCGACGAAGGCCTCTTCGCCGGTGTACTTCCCCGTGAGGAACCCGTTCGCCAGCGGCTCCCGAGCGATCACGCCGACACCTGCCCTCTGCGCGGCGGGGAGGACCTCCTCGGCCCACTCTTGCCGGAAGAGTGAGAAGGGGACCTGGATCGTGGCGGGCTTCCCGGCCCCGATGGCGGCGAGCGCCTCCTCCGGCTGGTGCACCGAGACCCCGTAGTGCCGGACCTTGTTCTCGTCCTGCAGTTCGTCCAGCACCCCGTACGCCTTGGGATCCCCGAACATCTCCGCGGGGGGGTTGTGAAGTTGGTACAGGTCGACATGGTCCGTCCCGAGACGCTCCAGCGACCGGTCCAGCGCGAACCGGATGTAGTCGGGTTCGAAGTTCATCCGCACGCCGCCATGGTAGAAGTCCCCGCCGACCTTCGTTGCGAGGACGACCTCGTCCCGATGCTCTCCAAGTCCGTCCCGGAGGACCGCCTCGCTGTGCCCCCACCCGTACACGTCGGCGGTGTCGAAGAAGGTGCAGCCGAGGTCCAGGGCGCGCCCCACGGCCGCCACCGAGGCCGCGTCGTCGGTCGGCCCGTAGGAGTTCCCGTGGGCGTTCCCGCCGATCGCCCAGGCCCCGAATCCGATCTCGGAGACATGGACTCCTGTCCTTCCCAAGCCGCGGCTCCTCATCGTCACCGCCAGTTGAGCCCCCTTCTTGAGCATATGGCCAACCCTCATGAGGGACGTCGCCTCTCGGGCCCGGTCCGCTCGGAGTGTGGCTGAAGTGGCGAACGCGCCTCAGAGAGCACCCGGCCCGCCCCGGACCCGAGTCCGTTGGACCCCATTCAGCTGGTCCACACCGCTGACGGAGCGCGCGTGGAAGGGCACATTCTGGTTCGCCTCAGGGAGCATTCTTCACACCTGTTCGATCCCGATTGAGCTCGCCCTTCTCAAGATGGGTGCCGAGGCATCGATGAGACGCGAGGTGACCTGGTCAGAGATCCTCGCAGTCATGGAGATCACGCGGGTCCTGTTCTTCGGCATAATATTCCAGGCACTGTTCGCACTGGCGGCTGCCTCAGCGACCGCGCGTGGACTCAGAGGTGTTCGACCGTCGTTGGTGGGGATTCTCCTTGGAGCCCTTGGGGCCCTCATCTCCTTGGTCGTGTTCGGCGGCTACGCGGGAGCTCTTGCGGGGCTTCTCGTCGTGACTGGTGGGTTCCTTGGCTGGTTCTCCGCACCGCGTCAGTTCTTCCACCATCAACACCCCGGGCAATGACCCCGAACCCCGTCGTTCGACATCATTCAGACTATTGAGAGCAGCCAACGCCTCAGGAACTCTTATCCCTCTCCCTGGAAGTCAATCCAGCGCATGCCGGGCGTGACCTGTCCCCGGGACGAGGTCCCTGCCGAGGAGGTCATCGAGAGGACGCCCTCGGGCGAGGTGATGCTGGACCTCTGCCCCGAGTGCGCCGGGGTCTGGCTCGACGGCGGGGAGCTCGCGCGCCTTGCCGGGGAGCGCAACATGGAGATCCACCTGGCCTCCCGCCGGGGCAGCCCCTCCGAGGTGGTGTGCCCGCGCTGCGCCGCCGAGATGACGCAGAAGGAGTTCCTGGGCATCCTCGTCGAGGTCTGCGTGCTCTGCGCCGGGGTCTGGCTGGACCAGGCCGAACTCGAGCAGCTGCAGATCGCCTACCAGGACTACCTGGACGAGGCGCGGGACCTGGAGCTGAGCGTCGCGAGGCCGAACCCCGGCGCCTCCATCGCGTGGGCGATCGAGAGGCGGGAGACGCCGACCCCCTAGACGGCCTTGTCAAGTCGTTAGGGATTTCTCACCCTCCGGGCAGGGCCTGGATTCCCCGCCGCGCCGCGTACTTCGCGCTGAGGTGGGCGGTCACCCA
>Ga0209641_10004658_pt1 | contig 11314 bp, 11 predicted proteins | sample RifCSP16_1_FD_184022 | JGI IMG/M metagenome (GOLD analysis project Ga0209641, IMG submission 184022) | Soil microbial communities from Rifle, Colorado - Rifle CSP2_sed 16_1 (SPAdes) (version 2) | ecosystem: Environmental > Terrestrial > Deep subsurface > Rock core/Sediment | place: Rifle...
TCCCTCCTGGCGGAACGTATGGATTCGCGGATAAAAGGTTTTCTCTGTTTGCGAGCGGCGGGCCCGCGGCATCCCCGAGAAGCAAGGAGCTCATCGAGATGGCCTTCGAGCGCCAAAGGGCGACCACCCCGCGCGGGCCCTAGCCGGGTCACTCTTCCACCGTTAGACGAGGTTGATTGGAACCGGGGTCAGGACTTTGGGGAAGAGTCGAGAAACGGCCTCGTACACGGAATCGCGATTGCGTGTAGAAGACCCGCCGAGAATCACCGCCGGAGCGGACCTGGTCTAACGAGCGTTGCCGGACGGAAAAGCCGAGAGAGTTCCCGCGGAGTCATCCGCAGAAGGGAGGAATGGATACCCGGGTTCAACGTGACCCCGAAGATCAGCGTGCCCCCCGGACCTGTGTCGACCCAGGTCCTCGAAACGTAATCCTGTAGATGGAATCCGCCGAATCGGAAGCATGACCCGACTGAGGAGCAACGGACTCCGATGGTCCCACCGGATAGGCGGTGCGGCCCCCAATGTTCCCCCAAGATGGGATGGGCGCATGCCTAGCGGGTTCGTGCCGTGGGCCCTTAACCCGCTTCGGTGAGTCGTGGTCTCAGCCAGTTCGCCATCTGGGACCCCAGCCACCCCCACGTCATGCAGCCTGGTCGTCTCTGGAAGCCTCGAGCGATTGCTCGCAACGACGGTTGCGCGGGAGGATTGATCGGCTCCCTTAGGACCTCGGGCCAGAGGCGGAGTATCATCTCCGTGTGTAGGGCAATCGCTGGCTCGCTTCGCTCCGCTTCCGGGACCGACAGCAGGTTGACCAACAGCGAGCGGCAGTTGTACGGCACGAAGACCTCGCGGCCGATGTCGAACTCGAGTTGGATCATTGCCTGCCAGTTCCCTTCCCGATCCTCCCACAGGAACTGGTCCAGTATGTCGAGGCCCCTGACGGACCGCGATCCGGCGTCCTCGAGCCATCGGGACAGCGCATTGAGGGCGAACTCATGCCGAGGGATCCTCGCCAGCCGGGCCAAGGTTTCAGCGTCGATCCCTGCGCGCTCCGCCTCCGGGGATTCCCGCCTCAGTCGGCCCTGGTAGTACGCACCCGTCACGGGTATCGCGCAGCCCTTCATGCTCACCCTGTCTTGCGGGAAGTATCGATACACGCCTTCCGCAATGGAACCGTAGGCCTCGTGAGCTGTCGCCACGTTCTGCCGGTATACATCGGCAAATCCCTTCTGCATCCGCAACGCGCATCGAATGACGTGGTGTGTGAGCCCGAGTTGAGGCAAAAGTCGCGATGGAACCTGAATGTCCGGACTCCCCGGACTCAAGTCCCAATGTTGACTCGTGAAGCAGAACAGCTTGTCCCGGATCGACCTAGACGCCGCAAGAAGCAGCCGCGTGTCCTTACCTGCCGTGATGCCCAAGGCCAGTCCGAATCGGTGGGACGCGCTCTCGATGAGCCGCTGTAGAAGGTCGGCCGCTTCAGAGGCCACATCTTCTAGAGGTTGGGCAGGGATGGCATCCGCGGGCCAAAAGCGATGGCTCGTCCCCGTTTCTAGGTTAAGATAGTGATTCGGGATCAAGTGGCGCACGCTTTCGTAGGGAGAAGTGTCAATCGGCCACCAATACTCGGGCTGTCGGCGTCGGAAGGCCCTGATGAAGTCCGTCGCATCGCCATCCGGGGCCAGATCCAACGTTTCTGCCAAGAGTCCCGGTTGCGAGGCGCACCACACGCGATGACGGGACGTGTCCGTGTATACCACTTGTCGATATCCACACGGGTCGTTGAACAGCCATGGATTTCGGCCGTCATCCACGATGAGGATCCATCGACCGCCAAACGAATGTGTCTGCCGAATCAGCGATTCCGGAGGTGCGCCCGCCTCGAGGTGCGCCAAGAGTCGGGCCACGATGTCCAAGTCGGTAGCCCGTGGTCGGTACGGATTGATCATGTACCCCAACAACACGACCGACATGCCCTCTCGCTGTACGCGGACCGCCGGCAGATCCGGATGCACGGTGAGCCGGATCTCTGGTCTCAGCTCGAGGCGTTTCCACCGCGGGAAGGTTTCGACGAAACGCTCGCCAAGAATGAATTGTCGGCGGAACCGCAGTCGGTCGATGTCATGCATCGGTCCCTTCATGGCACAGCCCTCATTTTCAGTCGGATTCCGGCGAAGACGGCGGTTGTGTTGCCGGCGCTAGGAGGTCGCGAAGGCGTTCGAGGCCCGCGGCCAGTCATGACTCGGCGGTCGGCGGGGCCTGGAGCCTACCCAGGGACGAACACCGGCCCGTAGAAATCGACCGGGGCGGTGCTGTCCGCGACCTCTAACGAGATGACCCTTGGCTCCATGTTGCATCTCCTCCTCAGCTCCTGCATCATCCGCCGACTTCGACTCGGCCATCTTGTGCGTTCCCCGAACCTCGACCGACAATTTCGCGGGAGATTGACCTCAACATGGCATAGGCACTCGTCGGAAGGAGGATGCGGCCGAGGAGCACGGGGCTCCATTCGTGATCGAGGGGCAACGATTTCGCCCAGTATTCGAACGCGGTCCTCCGGTTCTGTGCATCCATCGCCTCCATCGCCGAACGCCGTGACAGCCGGGCCAGCAAGCGTTGAATAGCCTTCTCGACGACCAAACGATCGTGTTCCGGCAGGCTTGCGAGGAGGGGCCGATACCTCTCATAGATCCTCGTCACGGAAGCGATGTGCACGGGACCCGGTGCATGGGACAGGCTGTCCGGGTGGCGTCGATACTCCGTGAGGGGTTCCGGGCAGTAGGCGGTTCGGAAACGCTCGGTGAGGCGGAGGATGAGATCCCAGTCACTGTATCTCGGCAAGGTCTCGTCGTAGCCCCCCACCTCACGGATGCATCGTGTCTCCACGAGTTCGTTGCGAAAGGTCGTGCCGCGCGGATACCTCCGGGCGAACACTTCGGGGAAAACGTCCCCTTCGGGCGGTCGCAGGCCATCCGCCCACAGACGGGTCCTCCGGCCGTTCGGATCAATGTAGTACATGTTTGAATGAACGACCTTCGCTTCGGGATGCGCCTTGTACGTTGCATATTCGAGTTCGAGCTTCTTGGGTAGGAAGCGGTCATCTCCGTCGAGCAGGGTGACCAAGTCTCCCTGCACCATGGAAAGGGCATCGTTTCGGTTCCTTGTGACCCCGACGTTCCGCGGTTGAAGGAGCGCCTTCACCCATCCGGGGTTGTGGGCAACGTAGCCGCGGATGAGGTCGACTGAGCCATCCGTGGACGCATCATCGGCGATGATGATCTCGTGAGGTCGGAGGGTCTGCGAGACGACGCTTTCGATAGCCTCGACGAGGAACTCCCGCTGGTTGTAGGACGTGATGACGACCGAGATTCTTGGGTCCAGCATTCCGCTCACATTGTTGATGAGGCGACCGTGGGGCAATTCTGCCACGCGATGCGTAGAGTCGCGCCTTGATTCGAGAACCGTCGGCGAATGATCATTGCAGGATCGGAACGGAAGGGGCGGCAACCGCTTGAGGCCGACGGCACCCATCGGGGTTGGGCCGAGGAGTGTCGCGGAACCGCTCGCGTCGAGATGCGGCCGTTGTCCGATTCCACGCCGTCGGATTTCAGCAGCCGAGTTCACGATCTTCGATTGCGCCATGCCGCAAGGGCCCGCGATTGGAGCCACTGCCAATCCCTTTCTCCGGGCCTCAGGAGGTACTCCCTGGCGATCGAGGTGAACGTCCGTTCAACGCGCGGATTGATGGGTTCGGCGAGGGCCTCGGGCCACAGCCGATGGATCATCTTCCGGTGCGCCACATGGGGAGGCTTCTTTCGATCCGATTCCGGAACGCACAGGAGGTTCTCCAGGAACAGCCTGCAGTTGAACGGTGCGAGGACTTCCTGGACCATGTCCCATTCGAGTTGGCTCGTCGCCTGCCAGCTGCCCTCGCGATCCTCCCACCCGAATAGGATCAGCGCGTCGATGTTCGTAGAGGGGACCGTCGACAGCCATCGGTCAAAGGCCTGCATCGCGAAAGCCTCCTGACGTTTCGTGAGATAAGCCAAGACCTTGGCATCCAGCTCTCTTCCGTCCATCTCCGGTCGATGGCGGCGAAGTCTCTCGCGATAGTAGGGCACAACCGCGGGAATCGCGTTACCTTTCAGGCAGAGCTTGTTCGCCGGGTAGTTCTCGTAGAGCCCCTGGGCGATTGTACCATAGGCGAGGCGTGCGAAGGATACGTTCCGCTCGTAAATCCTCCGGAACTCTGGATCCATGTGAGATGGACAAGGGATGAGGTGATGTCGCAGCCCGAGTCGTCCAAGGAGCCTGGCCGGAATCCAAACGTCTGGAGTTCGCTCATTCATGTCCCAGTACATCATCGTGAAACAGTAGATTTCACCCGCAACCGGCCTGGAGGCGGCCAACAGTAGGCGAGTATCCGCACCTGCCGTGATGGAGAGAGCCAGGTCGTATCGATGGGCCGCGCTCCTGATCAGGCCCTGAAGCACCTCGGCGTTCTCGGCTGCAACTTCGTCCGTGGTCCGCGGCGCGAGGTCGCGATCCGGCCAGAACCGATGGGACCGTCCCTCCTTCAGGTCCAGGTAGTGGTTGGGAAGAAGTCGCAGGACTTCCGCGTAGGGGGAGCTGTCGACGGGCCACCAGTACTGAGGGTTCCGTCTCCGGTACGTTCGAATGAAGGAGACGGCCTCCTTGTCCAAACTCAGGCCCAGCAGCCCGGCGACGAGCCCCGGCTGCGAAGCACACCAGGGGCCGTCGGACATCCCGGTCGTGTAGAAGACCTGGCGGTAGCCGCAGGGATCGTGAAAGAGCCACGAGTCCCTTCCGTTGTCCACGACCAGGGCCCACCTCCCTCCGAGTGCGTGGGTCGCCCGTATGAACGCCCTCGGGCTCTCGCCTCCCCGGGCCTTGGGGAGTAGTTCGGCCAAGATGTCCGCGTCGGTGGCTCGGGCCCGAAACGGGTCCAGCATGTAGCCCAGAAGCACGATGGACGCGCTGCCATCGGAGGCGTGAACCACGGGCAGGTCCGGATGGACAGTCAGCCGAACCGAAGGCTTGACCTCGATTCGCTGCCACTTCGCTAGCGTATCCACGAACCGCGGGCCAAGGACGAATTGACGTCGGAACAAGAGGCGCGCACGGTCGTATCGCTCACGCTTCATTCGTCGTGTAGCCTCCGGTCCTTATGTGAGGAGATGATTCGTCACCGGTTCGTCAATCGGTGTGGGACACGCCTCTTCGATCCAGGCAAGCCCGTGACCCTCGTGGACCACACAAGAACATCGAGTGCGAGTGGGATGTCTCATCGAGGGCAAGGCGCCTCATGCCCATCCGGGAAACGCATCTTGCTGCGCCCTGAGCGTGTCGCATAACCTGCCGGGCGGCAGGTCCACGTCCGCATAAGTCAGGACGTGATCCTTCTTCAGATCGCGCTTAAGCCTGCAACCCTCTGCCAACCCGATCGGTAGGAGGTTCTGCTGCCGCACGACCCTCGAGTTCTCCGCCTGGCCGTACGTCATGTACCACCCCATCCCATCGATGACCTCGTCCGCCTTCAGGTCCCTCTTGGCCGTTGCCACGACATCGACGAGAGGCCCGCCGCGAGGGGCGATGGCCGCATCTCCGAACAAGGCCGCCCGAGCGACCGTGTTGGGAACCTCGAAGTGGCAGAGATGGTATGGGGTGTAGAAGCAATACAGAGGGCCCGTCCCCAGCTTGTACAGGTTGAGATAGTGCGCTTGGGCGGGATGATCCTGGGTTCCGAGCACGAAGACTCCAGGACTCGGCTCCGCGCCGACAACGTAATCCACGATCCCATCGCCTTCCGTGAGATCCTCGATCGGATAGAGCTGGACGGCTTCCTTGATGGGAGTGCCGGCCGGGACCTTTGGACCGTGCATGCCCCTTTTCGCGACCTTCATGCCCGTCGCATTCGCAACGATGGCTTGCTCGAAGGAGATTTTTGTCCCGTCTGCAAAGGACGTAACCATGTGTGGTTTCTGGCCCCACTTTCGGGCGAAAGCCTCCTGGGTCGTCGGATTCCGATACGGATCGTGAAGGCCTTTGATGTTCCCGCACAGGACGGGCTTGACTCCGATCCCCTTCACGAATCGGTACAAATTCATGATGACTCCGGGCTGGTCCCCATCCGCATTCGTGAACACGACGCCCGCCTTGTCTGCCTGGACCTTGAGGATCGGACCAACGGTGCCATCGAGTTCGGCGTTCATGACAATCGTGTGCTTCCCGTTCTCGATCGCCTTCGTCGCGACCCGGGCGCCGAACTCCACGGATCCCGTGACCTCGATGATCGCGTCGATCCCGCTCGCCTCGCACAAGTGCATCGCGTCCTCGGTGACCGAGTACCGCCCCCTGCGGATGGCTTCCTCGAGTCGCGAGGCGCTGTCGACGTGCTCCGCGTCCTGGACACCGGCCTCGGCGTACGCCCTGCGCGCTGCCTCGATATGCCGGTTCGATATCGCCGCGAGCCTCATTCCTTTCGTGTAACGGAGGATCTGGAGCGCGATGCCCCGGCCCATGAAGCCGGCCCCGACCATGCCGACGCGGACGGGCTTGTCTTCGCGTTCGCGCGCTTCTAAGGCTTTATCGACGATAATCATCCGTGAGACTCTCCCCGGTCACGACTTCCCCTCCCCCGCGTTGCTTGGGATGAAATCGGGCCAGTTCCTGTCCTTTTCGGAGACGGTCCGGACCGGGACGTCGGGCCAGCGGATGCGGAAGTAAGGATCGTTCCAGCGAATCCCTCGCTCCGATTCGGGGGCATAGAACTCCGACACATGGTAGACGAGTTCAACGTCGTCTGCCATGGATTGGAAGCCGTTCGCAAAGCCCCGCGGGACATAGAGCATCTTGTGATTCGCGTCAGTCAGCTCGAATGCTTCCCACTTCCCATAGCTCGCCGAACCCGGTCGCAAGTCGATGATGACATCATAGATGGCCCCTCGTGTGCACCGGATCACCTTCGTCTCCTCGTGAGGTGCCGCTTGATAGTGCATTCCGCGCAGGGTCCCCGTACGCTTGCTGTACGAGAGGTTGCTCTGGACGATGTCTGAAACGAGGCCTTGCTCCTGGAACTCCCTCCGGCACCAGGTGCGAGCGAAAAATCCACGCTCGTCCTTCCTGGGTTCGAGTTCCACGACAAAGGCCCCGGGGAGCTTCGTCTCCGTGAAGATCACGTCATCCCCCCTGCCCGCGTGGCGCCGTCTGCCGCCCTCCGGATCGGTCCGCGTTCACGCCCTCCCTCCAGAAGAATCGATCGTCGATCTGCCCCGTCTTCATGAGATACTCGATTTGTTTGAGACGCGTGAACGCCCTGAACTCGAACATTTCCCGAGGAAGGTTCATTCGCTCGAAAAGTTCGCGGAGCTCGGTCGCGCCCTTCAGGGCGTCCCTTCGACATCGGAAGCCTGGAAGCTGGGCCTGGATCTTGTCGAAGGAGACGCGGTAACTGCGGGTATCGCTGCGGTCGTTCCCGAGGCTCATCTCGCATCCAGGAAACACCTTGGAAACGATTCCGGCGATTTCCTTGACCCGGTAGTTCTCCTTGCTGTCCCCGACGTTGAAGATCTGGTTGTGGATCGCATCCCGGGGGGCTTCGACCGTACACGCGATTGCATCGCAAAGGTCCAGTACATGGGCGAGGGGGCGCCAGGGGGTCCCGTCGCTCGTCATGCGAATCTGCTTCGTGGTCCAAGCCAATCCAGCAAGGTTGTTGAGGACGAGGTCGAACCGCATCCGAGGAGACGGCCCATAGGCCGTCGCGTTTCGAAGGAACGTTGGCGAGAAGTTGCTGTCGGCTAGGCGCGAGACATCGTGTTCGACACGGACCTTGCATTCTGCATAGGCCGTCTGGGGATTGGGCTCGGACGCTTCCGTCTTGTATTCGCCGGAACCGGTGCCATATACGCTGCAAGACGAAGTGTAGACGAATCGTGAGACGCCGGCCTGCTTGCATTTCCTTGCCAGCTCCAAGCTGCCCATGTGGTTGATGTCGTAGGTGACGCTCGGATTGATCTGTCCCAGCGGATCGTTCGACAGTTCGGCCATGTGGATGACGACCTCGTACCCTTTCAGGTCCTCCTCCGTGATCTTCCTGATGTCTTTGTTCATGCAAGCCGGAAGGTCCGGGCTGCCGACGTGGTGGAGCCAGCCGTCGCGATAGTAGCCTGTGTCCACGCCGACGACATCGTGCCCTCGTTCAAGCAACAACGGTCCCAGGAGGGCTCCGATGTACCCGTCTGCCCCCGTCACGAGTGCCCTCATCCTCTCTCTCCCTGTGAATGACGCGAGTGCCGTGAGGCGATACTGCCGACGACGGACCGGTCGTCGCGCTCGTCATCCTCCACCGATTCTGCGCCACCTACCGCGCGCAACTTTCCGAGGTCCGTCCCCCACGACATCGCGTTGCGGCTCCTCCTACGGCCAGATTTTCCAAGGAGCCTTGTCCGAGGCCCAGAGCTCCTCAAGGATGTTCTTCTCCTTGATCGTGTCCATGCACGACCAGAAACCGTAGTGTCGATAGCCCATCAACTGACCATCTCGAGCGAGGCGCTCCACCGGACCGCGTTCCCAGATCGTCTCGTCCCCGTCCACGTAGCGGATTGCCTCGCGATTGAGGACGAAGTAACCTCCGTTGATCCAACCCTCGCTCGCTTCGGGTTTTTCGTAGAACTCCGAAATTCTGTCCCCCTCAAGCGCGATTCTTCCGAACCGCGCGGGGGAGCGAACGATTGTGACCGTCGCGAGCTTCCCGTGCGACTTGTGGAACTTCAGGAGGGCGTTGACGTCCAGGTCGGCAACCCCGTCCCCATAGGTGAACATGAACGTGTCGTCCTGCGCGAGCCACGATTCGAGCCGTTTGAGTCTCCCACCGGTCTGTGTGTATATCCCCGTATCCACGAGGTGGACCTTCCACGCCGGCTGCCTGTCGTTCGCATAGACCTTGGTCGACCCGGACGACAGGTCTACCGTGATGTCGCTGTTGATCGCATAGAAATTGAGGAAGTACTGTTTGACAACTTCCGCCTTGTATCCGAGGGCGATGAGGAACTCGGTCACACCGTGGACGGCGTAAATGTTCATGATGTGCCAGAGGATCGGGCGGCCGCCAATCTCCACCATCGGTTTCGGTCTCAGAGTCGTCTCTTCGGAAAGTCGACTGCCCAGCCCACCCGCCAGGATTACTGCTTTCATGGTATTCCGATCCGAAATCGACTTCTGGACCGAGCTCCCGTCTCCTTCGGAGTCCGTGTTATTCGCCCACCCCTATAAACGTGCTGCTGTGACGGGCTATCGTAGAGGATATTCCCGGCGCGATTACAGAGGGTCTCAGGGGCCTGGTTGCCCTCGCTGGACCCGGTTCGCAGGAGCGCCTGGTCCGGGGAGGCGATCGGGGCCGTCGAGACCGCTTTCGCGTGACGCCAAACGAGGAGTGGCGGATCCCTTCCGTGGTTTCTCGAACTCAGGATCAGCCATGTGGAACGACTTGCAATGGGGCTTCCTTTGGCGAATCGAAGATACTGGCGAATCGCGGACCCAGAAGGGAGGCCGCTCCCAGGATCATCATCCTGCGATATCGGAAAGGAGTCGAGGGATCTTTGCGGACTGCGTAGGCGAGCTCGGACCTGAATCCCTCCATCTGTCCGAGGCGGAACAATCGGTGCGCACGAGAGAGATGTCGATTCATTAATCTCCTGTATGCCTCTCGCCGTATTTCCCGCCATTCAGGGCTCGGAGGGAGCTTTCGGAAGACTTCCTGAAGGATCCGGAAGTCCTCCGATGTCCTCAGGCGAGGCTGCCCCGCGACTGTCTTGGCAGTGACGCTCCCCGGATGCTGGTGCCTCTGAAGGACAAGCGGCTCAGCGATGTACGCGACATCGTGTGCAAGGGCGATTCGCAGCCACATCAGCCAGTCAATCTCGAATCGAAAGCGGCCGTCGAATCCACCGAGTTCATCGAAGCAATCGCGACGAACGACCACCGAGGCCGGCGTCATGTAGCAACCCAGGACGAGTTTGCGAAGCTCCGACGACCCCGGGATGACTTGGTCGACATCCCACTCCTGCCTGGTTTCGACGATCTTCCCTCCCGCATCTATCCGATGGAAACCAGAATGGCAGAAGCCCACGTGCGGATGGGCGTCCAGCATCTCAACAGATCGTTCGAGCATTCGCGGTAGGTACAGGTCGTCTGCCGGCAAGATGCCCACATACTCTCCCTGTGCGAGGGCGAGACATCGGTTCCAGTTCCCTACGAGACCGATGTTTTCAGAATTCTCGAAATACCGGATCCTTGAATCGTCGACGGAGCGAACGACTTCCGAGGTGTTGTCGGACGAGTGATTGTCCACGATCACGAGCTCCCAGTCCTCGTACGTCTGGTCGAGCACGCTGCGAATGCACCCACCGATGAGGTGACCGTAGTTGTAGCTTGGGACACAAACGCTAACCTTTGGCATGGGAATCCTCAGGAAAAATGCGTAACCAGGGTGTCGGGACGGGTCGGACGAGTCACTACCGGTGCCTCTGCTGAGCCGATCCCGCGAGGTTCACATGCCGGCACACCATCGCATGACGGCAATCGATGGTATCGACGCTTGGCAGACCGGGGGCTCCATAGGTTAATGGCGTTAGAGGGCTCTCTCAGAAAAGGCAGAACGGGGAGGCTGTGATCATCGCGGGGGCAGACGCGGTCACGGAGGCCAAACGTCCGGACCGTGGCGTGCGACCGGCCCGCCAGAAGTCTTTCAGGAAGTTCCTGCTCATCATTGTCGTAATCGTGGTTCTGTCTTTCCTGGCGCTTCAGTTGCGCGCTCTGTTGCCGGGACGTCCGACGCCCCTGATCATCCAAGTCCGGAACCACATGGAAACCGAGGTCACCGTGTCCATCACCGTCGACGGATCCCCGCTCGATCCGCTTCTCATGGAGCCGGAGGAAAGGATCACCTTCACTGTGTCGGAATTCCTGAAGGACGCACGTCACACGGTTGTCGTCTCGACTCCCGATCATGAGACCCGGACGGCAGAGACACGCTTGGGGTTGAACATCAACTTCCAGCTGTTCCGCGATGCGACCATTACTTACTCGTTCTTTTAGACTCCTGAGGTCCGCTCGGCTCGCTGCGGAACGACGTTCACTTTCTTCGAACTCGGTACCACAGCATGACGGCGAGGACTGGCGCGACGCCCGCCAAGGCCACAAGGCCGGCAAGAGCGATTACGCGGAGGACGATGCTTGTGGGAGACTCATCGACGCGCAGGATCGAGTTCGGGCTCGTCACGTAGATCGAGCC
>Ga0209641_10004659_pt1 | contig 11314 bp, 9 predicted proteins | sample RifCSP16_1_FD_184022 | JGI IMG/M metagenome (GOLD analysis project Ga0209641, IMG submission 184022) | Soil microbial communities from Rifle, Colorado - Rifle CSP2_sed 16_1 (SPAdes) (version 2) | ecosystem: Environmental > Terrestrial > Deep subsurface > Rock core/Sediment | place: Rifle...
TATTTTATTTTCCATTGTGATATCCTTTCAATAATAAATCATGGTTAACTTCCGCCGGAAAGCTATAACAAAAACGGGGGTGAGTTGTCAGGAAGCAGTAAATGTAATGTCAAAAAAATGTCTGAATTGTAAATAGAATGGATTTCGTAAGGTTTTTGATTGTTTTTATACGAAGACTTTACAGGAGATTATAAATCTCTTATGTCAATGTAAATTTTATTAGATGACTTTGGAAAAATTTTTTTGTTTGCAAGAAAAAAGTATGGATATGTAAATAATAACAATCTAGATTTTTGTACAAGCTTAATTAACGGATCGTTGGTTTGAAGTAAAATATATATAAACTTTTTACCTTTGGAGTATGCAAAATTGTTTACTGCGGAAAGAATCTCTTTCAGCCCATTAATATCCTCTGCATAAAGATCATACAAAAACCAACTTTGAATTATTTCATCCTGCTTTGGTACGGAGGGAAATTTCATAAACAGTTTTAATGGATTAAAAAGAAGTCTTATCAGATTGAAATGAACAGGGATTTTTACAACTTGTTCAGATATAAGATTTTCGTTCGTCCAAATCGAACAACCTGCTTTTTGTCCCAATGAAATACTGTTGACATGTCCTAATAAGTATTTTTCGTCAAACTCTGAAAGCAATTCTATCCCCGGATTCTTTTGAATATAAGCGTAATGAATTTCGGATGCACTTGTAAATTGGAACTTAAGGGACTCTTTAATCCTTCTATAAACTGGTAATATTAAGTAAGTCAAGGGAATTACAACTTTGGCTCCAAAACTTCTCTTGATAAAACTTAAAGCACTTTCGTTCTCACCGGCAATCAAAGTATATGCACAGTCAATTACATCACCAAATTCTTTGATAACTGCTTCGGTTAAAACCTTGGCCGTACCATATTTTCTGTAATCTGGATGCACACGAAGATCGTAACCATAAATTGCATAGATTATTTCACCGCCAACTTTAATCTTTTTCTTTGCACCTGCTGCAACACCTATAAGTTTATTATTGCTTTTAGCTGTTAATATTCTGTAGTCTTGGTACACTTCTGATCGGGCATGAAAGGTGGGCCTGACAAATCTTAAACTTAACGCTTTTCCTTGTGGACACATATCTTCAAGTTTAAGAGCGTCTGAATTATCGCTTAATTTGTATGGAGATATTTCAAGATTAATCATCAATTTAGCTTTTGATTCTGGCAATAATAAAACTATAAAAAATTGAACTGTCGGATTTTTCAAGTTCTTTTTCTAAAATAAAATCTCTCTCTGTAGAATGAAAATCACACACCGGAATACCCCTTTTAACAAGGAATTGCCGCTCACAAACCCTGGCATTTTGCGATGATTGGTTTAATATGACTTCCCAAATAATTTTATATTCGGATTGATTTACATAAGACGAAAAATCAGAGAGTGAGAATGCATCGAAGAGCGTATGCTTTGTAGAGTGAAATAGATTTGACAATGAACTTGTTAAAATTTGAATATTGCTAGAATGTTCCTTCAGAATCGAATAGTTTTCTTTTTGAAGATGAAGCGGAAGCGGACCTTCTAAATCAAACTTGCTCCTGAAAAGCAAATGTATAAAGGGACTTTGACTGAAAAGAAAGTTTTCAGATGCAGATGAAAATCTTTGTTTAATGTATTTTTCAATTGAAAAGTTATTAGGTACATATTCATAAAACCCCGGATCGCAAAAAAAATATTTCCAGGCAATTCTGGCAGAAATTATTTTAATAAAAGACTTCCAAAACGAATCATCCCAATGTTCTTTCCATAATTTTTTTTGCTCCTCAACAGATATACATTCGAATAATTGCTTCACCAATTTTGACCGGGTGAAATTCACTATCCGAGCAAGGTTTCGAAAATATTTTTCCCATCTTCCTTGAAATAACACACCCTTAAAAACTAAATCAAAGTTTTTCTCCCAATAATTTCTTGCTTGAAGTGATAAAGAAGCATTTAGCTGACGAAGGATTTTCAATCGATGCGTTGATGGACGAAGACCAAGGAAAGAGACGAATTCTTCATAATCCAGGTTTTTAATAGCAGCTATTTTTAATTCCAATAAAAAATTTTGACAGGGATTGAAATCAATGGCCAATATCTTTTTAGGTTTTTGAGTGAGGAGGTCTAATACTCTTGCCCCGCTACCAGTGACACATAAAACATTATCTTCACTAGATAATTTTAATGCTTTAATCTCCGAATTGCTGTCTTCGTTTATTGAGGAATAATTTACGATCTGAATATAAGGTTTCATTTTTGATCTTCTTAAAGGATGCGTCCGTCTTCCATCTGTAGCAAGCGATCCGCGAACTTATAAATTCTAGAATCGTGACTGACGATTACAACAGTTTTTTTACTTTCTTTCGCAATTTTTGATAGAAGATCGATAGTATCTTCTCCAGCTTTTGAATCTAAGTTGCCTGTAGGTTCATCTGCGAGAATAATCTCGGAATTATTTGCTAGAGAGCGTGCAATTGCAACTCGCTGCTTCTCGCCACCACTCAAAACTTCAGGGAAACAATGTGATTTCTGAAGAATATTTAATTCATCCAATAATGACTTCGCTGTTTGAAGAGATTCAGGTCTTTTCGCACCGTTAAGATTTAAAACCAATTCAATATTTTCAATTACACTTAATGCATCAATCAATCTGAAAGTTTGAAAAATAAATCCAACGCATTGTTTCCTGAATAGAGTTAACTGTTTTTGATTCATCTCAGTTACTATATTATTTAGCACAGAGATTGAGCCGCTTGAGGGTTTAATCATCCCACCTAGCATTGAAAGAAGAGTTGTTTTACCACTTCCGTTTGGTCCACTGATCAGAACTATTTCTCCTTTTACGATTTCCAGGTTTACATCTTTCACGGCATAAAAAAAATTATTTGAATCAATTTGAAATCGCTTCAATAACTTTTCTGTTCTGATGGAAACTGTGTTGTCAGTTATCATGCTCGAAATACCTCTGCCGGATAAATGCGGGATAATTTCCTAATAGGTATAATAGATCCAATTATTCCTATAAGCAAAGAAGTAAGCAAAACCATGCCTGCTGCGAACCATGTTATTGAAAGATTTATTTCCGGAAAGAGTCTAACAATAAACGGTGACAAAACTATATAGAGCAAAAGTCCAAAAAAATATCCGATAAAAGCGATAAAGATTGATTGCTTTACTACAATCATTTCCAATTGGCCGTGACTTGTTCCAATGGCTTTAAGCATTGCATAATCAGCTCGTTTTTCTAAAATGGAACCGAATAACATTAATGATATCACTGCTCCACCCGAAATAGCAGCTAAGATTCCAATCGCCCAAAGAATCGGAAGTACGCCAGTTTGCATCTCTTCCAAATTATTCTGAATAAATTCATTTTTTGTATAAACCGCAAGTGAAGGAAAACCTGTTTTTAAGCTATGAACAAGTTTGGAGATATCCGAACTTTTGCCTGGACTTACCATAATAAAACTAACTACCTCTGGAAATCCAAGAAGCTTTTGAGCATCCGATAACGTAGTAAATGAAAATTGTGCAACAATTGCATTTGTTTCAGTGCAGATACCGGCAATTCTGAAAATTCTATTTTGAATTGAAATTGAATCCCCGAGTTGAAGATTATTTTTCATCGCAAAAGATTTATCAACTATCATTTCACCATCCCTAATATTTGATGTTCCCTGAATTATTTTTGGATTGCCTAATTGGGAGTTAGATTCAAACCCAAATATAAATAATGTTAAAAGCTTATTTTGAATTTGAGCAGTTGAAATTATTCTTAGAATCCCTTCAACTTTATCAACTCCTTCAGTATTGTTCACTTCTTTCATAATCATGGTATTTAAGAACGAAGTGCTTCTTAGTAGATTTGTTGAGTTCTTTTGGCAGAGCCAGATTTGGGATGAGGAATTAGCAATATAACCTGTTGCACCGGTCTTAACTCCATCATAGATTCCTGTTATAAACATGATTAGCATAATCGAGAAACCAATACCGCCAGCAGTAATAATAAATTTGGATTTTTGTTTTAACAACATCCTTCGAGCTATTGGTACCATTAGATTTACTTGTGTTATCTTTTTAGGTTATTTATCACTTAACTGAACTTCGATTTAATAAGAAATTTAATTCTTGAATATATTTTGGAATATCATTACCAAATTCATAAAATAAGTTTCTTATCCTGCCTGTATCAATTTCTGCTGTATGTTTATCTGATTCTATGAATATTTTAGCTTCTGGGATCGTGCGACCAACTTTTATTGGAAATTGTCCGTTATTTTTTGCTGAATTCAAAAAATCGTCAACTTTGGCTTCGGGTACTGTAAAGAGTAACTCAAATTCTCCATGAATTCCTGCCAACATCAGTAATGGAGAGAAATTGAATATATTAGACAGTTTTATTGCATCAAGGTGAATTAATTCTTCAGGATTAACGTCAATTCGAAATCCAATATTATTTAATCTTATTAATTGATCAAGCGTAGTAAAAAAGCCATCGCTTGTGTCCATACAGCATGAAGCATAATTTCTAATCAAAATTCCTTCTTTAAGTTTTGCAACAGGTTTGTAAACAATCTTTTTCGTTTCACTTGACTTGAAGTTATCGGAATGATTTTTATCTCGCGCATTCTGTGAAAATTCCTGGAGCGCATAGGCATTTCCTAATCCAAACTTACAAGTAGCGAAAAGGATATCGCCAGGTTTTCCTCCGATGCGCGTAAGTGAATTATTTTTTGAAGCCAGACCAATTGCACAACCACCAATTGCCATTCTATCTGAAAAATTTGTATCTCCTCCTAAAACATAAGTTCCGCAAATAGCACATGCTTCTTCAATACCCGATTGCAGTTTTTGTAAATAAGTATTATCTAAAACTGGTTTCAGCGTTTCATTGATGACTATTCCTAATGGTTTAGCACCGACAGCGGCAAGATCACTTAGATTTATCATTATAGTCATCCATCCAATCAGAAAAGGATCGGAATATAATCCACTTTCAATTTCTTCGACAAGATTATCTGATGTAATGGCAAGCAAGGAATTCAGTCCTGGAATTTCTATAAGTTCTGCATCAGATTCCTGCAGCTTATTTCTTTGTAATGGGGAGCGACGAAAATTTTTTACTAAATTTTCTATGAATACATTTTCTAGAATTTTTGAATTCATTTGCAAATCCTTACTGCTTGATTTAGCACTCTAAATTTAGCTTCTTTAGTCAGAACAATTTCACCATCGTATTCAACAATAAATTTTCTAACCGAATTAACTGTAACTGATTCAACATTCCAAGACCTGGTTTTATTCAGCTTGGAAAATTTCTTATGAGTTAATGCATGCATCAGTTTAAGTATGTCAAATTTATTCATGTCACCCGCTAAGTGTACATCAAACTTTCCGCTTGTGTAATCAACTGGTGAATCATAGCAGAAGTCTCCGGAGAAATGTGAATTCTTCGTGATGCCCAAATTAGTAATTGAAGTATCAAAACAATTGCCATCAATGTAAATTTTAGCAAATAAATTTTTATAATTCATAAGGGTTTTGATAGCTGAATAGAGAATTACCGATTTAGTACTTATCCTTTTCAAGTTTCGTAAGATTGAATTTGGTGTGTTGAATAAATTATTCGCCTCGGCGGTGATTCCTACACTTGCATTGATTAAAAAATATTTCTCAACCTTTCCTTTGTCTGAATCACACGTAATAAAACCAACATCCCTGTAATAAGCATTTTGAAAATCTACACAAACTGGAATCTCTTCTATCTTTGAGTAAAATGGTTTATGAAAATCGTTGCTTGAACCAATTCCAATTGCTCCGATGGTTATGTTTTTGAGTTGATCAGGTGTCGCTATTCTAATTAAACTGTTCAGTAAGTGATTGATGGTGCCATCACCACCAGCCGCAACAAATTGGGTTTCTCCATTTTTAATAGATTCATGTAACCTGGTAGCAAATACATTTTCGTTAGTGAAAAGTATAGTTATTTCAGAGTCCGAGAAATGATCTTTAACCTGGTTCCATTTATGCAGCGCTTTCCCACCACACGCAGTAGTATTTAAAACGATTACCATCTCCTCACCTAAATTTGATTATTAGCCGGCCGAATTTTTAGCACAAGAGTGAAGCCGATATAAAAGATGATAAGAAATATTAACCACTCCGGTCTTTTTAGTAACGCTAAGCCTGAGAATTGCAAAATGTAACTGTGAACAACCAAAGTAATTGCGGGATGAGCTTCCTCATCTGTTTGTACTTTGTGTAAAATGAGTTGTCCAATTATTGTAAGCACTACACTTGCGATCAAAAAAACTAGTGAAGGAATTAAGAATGTGGCTAAGCCAAACCTATTTATTTCATTGATGAAAAGTAACAGTCCAAATAGAATCATCAGAAATGCAAATACATCGCTCACATTAGTAGAAACTTTTCTTCCATGTTTAACCGGTAAAGTGTTGTAACCGGTTGCTCTATCAGCTTTAATGTCTTTAAAGTAGCCGCTGAGAACAAAATTTGCATAACCAAAAAAGATAGAAAGGAGAACGAGGAGAAAACCTGAACTAGCAAAATTTTTAAATCCATTTTGTCCGCACATAAAAGCCATGAGACAAAGTACACCAACAATCCATGCGTTATAAAAAGGTCCGCTCCAAAATTTCCTCTTGAAGTAAGTGTATGTCGCCAAACCAAATCCAGCCGCAGTTCCTAAAAGAAGATTTACAGGATTGTGAATTACGAATACCGAAATACAAAATATTAGTCCGACAATGCTTAAGGTGAGAAAATGACTTTCCGAAACAATTCCTTGAGTTAGCGGACGATAAGGAGAGGATATTGAATCTGTATCCGTTTGAAAGCAATCTGTTAATGCTTGACCAAATCCATAAGATAAAAATGAGGCGAGGATAACTAATACTATATTTACTTTATCTAACGAATTAGTAAATGCTAATCCAACGATTCCGGTAATTCCGGAAACGAACATCAAATACGGTCGCATTGTGATGAAATAAGCTTTGAGAAAATTGAGGCTCAAAGGTTTTAATTGTTCAACTAGAATTTCCTTTTGCATTTTGTCACCTTATGGTTTCTATTTCCACGAGAAAGCTAAGAAAACGAATTCCAGTTAATGTCATAAAAAGGTCATGATGTTGTAATAAGAAAATGTAAATGATTTGTTAAGATATTTTTTCTGCAACGAATTGTTTCGGAAAGCTGAATAATTTATAACTAAGGTTTTACTCTTTATTTCGGTAATGTTATAAAATTACATCATCCAATCAAATGTTAATGGGCAACTTAGGATAATCTACATTACAAGTATATTAAAGTTTACATGCCATTGAAAAATTTAATATCAAAAGATCATTTGTATTCCAGAAGCAATCCCGAATTGTTTTCCTTCTCCGATATTTGCACGAAGATCTAATAAAATTTTCTCAGAAAATGGGATAGTTGTTTTGACGCTTGGAAAGAACTTCTCGTCACCCGAAGACAAAGCAAGACCAAACCAAAATAATGAGTTTTTATTTTCTTCTGAACCAACTCCAATACCTATGTCAAAAATATTCCCACCCGAGAGAAGCGGCCTATTATTAAAAAAACTTAATGAAAAATTCCCTCTTCTATTATTACCAATTCTTAATTTACCAGTTGGATATACTTGGTTCATATCTAATGATGAACTTATTATGCTGGGATTAGTAAAAAATAAAATTCCTGTTTCTATCCCAAAATATTTCCATTCTACACCAAAACTGGGATTTACATATCCCGTACTAAATCTTTTATATGTCCATTCTCCATAAGTATCATGAGGTTTAGGAACATTTAACTCTCGCGTCTTTTCGTTCATCACTATTAATCCTCCTTTTATATAAAACCTGGCCCAATCCAACCTGTGCTCTACTGAAAGCGTAGCATCTTTGAATGGTATTCCTGTACTTGAGATAATGTTACCTGAACAATCTCTGTGGACAATATTATGAGAACCTAAACCAAATATAACCCCAACTAAAGTTTCTGATGATGAAGTGGAATCCGGATCAGTTGTAAACCCGATTATATATGGATAAAGCAAAACGAAAATCAAAAATATCGGAAGTTTTGGTTTTGCTGATTTAGTAAATAATCTATTTTGTGCAAAGTATTTCATTTTATACTCCAAGTTTTTTTCTACAATCAATTTAATTTTATAATAAAATTTAGTTGTCAAAAAAAAGTCATGATGTTGTCAAAAGGAATGTGAGATATCTACTCTCACGAAATGGTTCGTGACAGGCGAGTAAATTCTTCGTTACATCCGCCTGAGACGGATTGTTTCGGAATCTAAACTTAGTAATGATTTCTTACAGAAGCTGTCCAAAGGACTCCTTTCGGAGAAACAAGTTCAGCTTGACATGAAAAGATATACCTTCACTTCACAAACTTGTAACCGGCTTTTGGCACCGTAATTAAATGATTTGGTTCGGATGGATTTTCTTCAATTTGTTTTCGGATGGATAAAATGTAATTGTCCACTGTGCGAGATGTTGGAAATACATCAAAGCCCCAAACTTTATCGAGTAAGTTGTCGCGAGTTACAACTTCCCCTTCATGCTCAATAAAATATTTGAGAATCTTAAACTCAGTTGTGCTTAGATCAATTGGTTTATTATTTTTTGATGCAACTTGTTTTTTAAAATCTATTTGAACTGCTCCGAAAGCATACTCCTCAATATCTTTAACAATTTCTTGTTTCCTCCTAAGAAGAGCTTTAATTCTTGCCATTAATTCGCGGACGCTGAATGGCTTTGTAACATAATCATCAGCACCAATTTCTAATCCCAACACTTTATCCATTTCTTCTTTTTTGCTTGTGAGAATTAAGATTGGTGTGTTAATACCTTTTTTTCGTAAATCAGTACAAATTTCAATTCCATTTTTTGAAGGGAGCATAAGATCGAGAATTATTAGTGCAATATTTTCATTCTGAGCAAATTTATATCCTTTCTCACCATCTTCTTCAGTTACAACTTCATAATGCTCTTCCCGAAGAGCATCGGTTAATCCTCTGGAAATTGCGGGATCGTCTTCGACAATTAATATTCGTTTCATAAATTTTTCTTTCGATATTTTCTAAATGAAACCTTGTTAGTTTTCTTTTACTGGAAATAACAAAACAAACCGGCTGCCTTTTCCTGGTTCACTTTGCACTTCAATTTTTCCTTTGTGCGCATCCATAATGTGTTTGACTACTGATAGCCCAAGTCCAGCACCACCAGAGTTTTGCATATCTTTTGAATCAATTCTAAAAAAAGGATTGAAGATTGAATCAATATTTTCTTTACTAATTCCTATACCATTATCTTCAACAGAAAGCACCATGTAATCATTTTCGAATTGTGTTGAGACTTTAATAAGTCTTTTGTCTGCTGAATATTTTATTGAGTTCGAAAGCAAATTTATCAGTGCCTCCTCAACTGCATCTTTATCTGCGTGGATATTTTTTTCATCTTTTGTAAGATTTAATTCCAAATTAAATTTATGAAACCTTAATTGGTATTGCATCATTTTCATAGTTCGTTCAACAATCATGTTCAAGCTGATATTTTCAAAACGATATTGTTTAACTCCTCTCTCTATCTTTGAAAAATCTAAAACGTTATCAATCAAACGCGAAAGACGGCTGCTTTCTCCTTCAATTATTTCCAGATATTCTTTCGACTTTTCAGATTTAATTTCGCTCGATGTTTGAAGCAGTTCTGCAAACATTTTTATTGAAGTGAGTGGAGTCTTCATATCATGCGAAACACTTGAAATAAAATATGACTTCAAGCGATTAAGCTCATCGAGTCTTTCCGATTCAATTCTCTCAATTATTAATTCTTCTTGAAGCTTAATTTTGTCTATCAAAGCGGCGCCACGACTTATAACAGTATTTAGTAAGTCCACATCTTCAACTGTAAATTTTGTCCCAGATTTTTTAGTCCCAAAAACTAAGAAGCCATGAATTTCATTTTCAGCAGATTTAATTGGAAAAACTAAGTTCATTCCCCATTTCCGGAATACCTTTAAATCGGCGATTTCAATAGGCACACCCGTTTCAACACTATCTGGAACTGCAACCGGCAAGGATAAATCCGTCTTCAGATTTTCCTGCTCAAATACTACAGAACGATTAACCATCAGATCAAAATTTTTATGAGCTGCTAATTTCAATTTGTTATTAATCTGGTTTAAGATAAACAAACCTATTTTCTCAACCGGGACTAGTTCGTTTGTTCTATTCACAATTTTTGCAGCTAAAGAATTAATATCATGCGAATCTTTGATCTCCTCAAAGAAATTTTTAAGAGCCTCTCTAAAATTATACTGCACTCTAAAAAATTTCCTATCAACAAATTTCTGAACTTTATTTCGAATGGGCTGGAATAAAAGTGCTACAGATAAAGCTGAAATTATTGAAGCAACTCTTGATTCGACTTGCACCGCAAAGTTTGCAAGGAATGTAATCATCAGTAAATAAATGATAAGTAAAGCAGTAAGCACTAAAGAGTAAACAACGCTTCGATTAATTAATTGATCAACATCCATCACGTGATATTTTACAATAGAGATTCCAAAAGTAATCGGAATAACAGAAATGAGAACCAGTATAGCTTCTTCGGGTAATAAAGATTCATTTGTAAGAATGATTGGTAATGTCCAGAGTAAAATGAAACCGAGAGGTCCGATGGCAAGTCCGTACAAGATCCATTTCAATTTTTTCTTGTCGGATTCGCTTGGCGAAGTTTTATAGGAGTGAATAAATACTATAATGGCAATTAGAACGCAAACGATTAAAAAAATTCTGGAAACGTTATAGCTTTGAACATACGATTGGATATTATTAATAGTTACATCACTTACAAGTTTTAGAAAGTTGTAATTTAGAATCACAAAGATTATTGTCGAAATGAAATAAAGCAAAAAAATCCAAATCTTATTTTGCATTTTTTTTTCTCTCGGAAAAACCAGAGTAAAGTGTAAAAATAATGCGGGTGCAAAACTGATCGCTAAGTGTAAAATTACTCTGGTAAAAATTCCTATAGTTTTGGGCTGGTAATTATAGATTCCCCAGGTCATCATCATTATCAATGCGGTTAAAACACAAACCCAGTGAAATAATCGAGCCGGTTTTTGTGCGCGGGATTTTATTAAGACTACAATTGCAATAGCAAAAAAAGAACTCCCAACGAGCCACGTCAGCAGGATATAAAACCATGAGTAATAATTGACCAGCTTTACTTCGGCTTGAGTTT
>Ga0209641_10004661_pt1 | contig 11307 bp, 11 predicted proteins | sample RifCSP16_1_FD_184022 | JGI IMG/M metagenome (GOLD analysis project Ga0209641, IMG submission 184022) | Soil microbial communities from Rifle, Colorado - Rifle CSP2_sed 16_1 (SPAdes) (version 2) | ecosystem: Environmental > Terrestrial > Deep subsurface > Rock core/Sediment | place: Rifle...
GTCTTCATCAAAGATTTACAGAGAAAGCCAGTTTATTTTTTAGGCGTTGTTTGCAGCTCATTATGATAAAACGTCTCATGGAAGCTGCTCCTCTTAACTCAGACCTTCTTCAGCCCTTTAATCGTGTACTCATCATTGATAGTTCAAGTTGGGACGTTTCGTCTCAATTGAAAGATATATTTCCCGGCAGTGGTGGCAGTGCTTCATCTGCAAATTGTAAATTACAATCTGTCTATGATTATAAGTCAGGTTCTATCGTATTGCTTGAAGATAGGCAAGGAATTGAACCTGATCAAAAATATAGTAAAAAGATAGTTTCACTTGTTCAAGAAGGAGACCTTATTATTCCAGATCTTGGTTATTGGAGCTTTGAAACATTTTGGGGAATTGATGGCAAAGGTGGGTATTTTATATCTCGTTTTAATAGCATAGTGAATATATGGGATAGAAGAGATGAGAAGTTTATCAAGCTTGATTTGTTATCAATTTTAGAGCAGCAAGTGTCAAAGAGTATAGAAATGGAGGTCTTTCTCAGAGATGAAAAGGGAAAGACATTAAAGATACGTTTAGTTGGTTTTCGTGCACCTGAAGAAGTAGCGAATATGAGGCGTAAGAAATTTAAAAAACAAGCGAAAAAAAAGGGACGTACTGTCTCGAAAAAAAGTTTGAGATTATGTGATTGGTCCCTCTTTGTAACAAACGCTTCAGAGGAAGTTGTGCCGGGGGAAATGATTCGCAGTATTTATAGGGTTCGCTGGTGTGTAGAACTTCTTTTTAAAAGTTGGAAATCTATTTTGAGAGTGCATCAAAGTAATGTCCGTAAAAACCATTATCGTTTGAAATGTGAGCTCTATGCAAAGTTAATCCTTGCTGTAATAACTCATACAATCCATCACCATCTGCACCATTATATGTGGAATAAAGAAAGGCGTGAAATAAGTTTTGATAAGTTATGGAAGTTTATCGTTTCTCGTAGTGAATCACTGCACGAAGCGATAATGAAGTCAATGGAAATATTTTCTCATAAGGTTAATACCCTTTTAGAAAAAATGATAGAGGAATGTGAAAAGTTACATCAGCCATCTCGTAAAACAACACTGCAGATGATTGATGAAATGCTCGGTGATTCTTTACCGACAAAGATAAACCTGGAAAGAGTTGAAGTATCAGGGGGATGCAGTGCTTAGCTTAACACCTATGCCTTTCTGCCCCCTTCCTTTCCCTTTGCCAGAGGGTTAGATTTCTATCTATCATAACTGTATGCAACTTCCTGCATACATAAAAGTTAAGGTGCAATCCCCATGAAGCAACAGATGCGTCCCTCTGCCTGTCACCTGAAGCCTCAGGAGATTAAAAAACTCTTTATGGCAGCCCATGACTTCCGCGATCGATCTATTCTTAAGTCCCTCTACTGGCTGGGTCTCAGGCGTCAGGAGCTTATAGACCTTGACATCCGTGACATAGACTTTGAAAGAAAGCGTGTCACCATTAAAGTCAAAGTCTCGTTGTAGTACTAATCTACCTGATGAAATTGGACTTGAGGTGTTAGATTTTGCTCGTTTTCTGTCGGAACGAAAAAGAAGTGCAAAACAAGATAGGGCTACTGAAGAGTTGTCGCCTGCATAGTCATACGTTGGTTCTCAATAGGATGATAGCGGGTTTTACCTACTATTTACCCGCTATTTTTATCATTGCTATGGCAGCTTATCTTGGATACAATGTAAGCATATCAAGAATAGCGATGGTCAACAGTTTCTTCTGTATAATTACTGGTTAAAGCTGATAACTGATAATCATGAAAGGATTAACGTCATGGACGCTGACGAGGCACGTATAATCAAGGTCTTCGAGACCAAAGAAGTCCCTGAAGTCTCCAAAGAGAACTTACTAAAGTACCGTAAGTATCTTCTCCAGCACTTTGATCGAAAGACAATTTTAACTGGACGCGAGGATTTCCCCTGGGAAGAAAAATACGTTATCGGTCCGGGTAGTCGTGCCGAATACGAAAAATTAAAGAAAACGCATCCGTCATATACTGACAAGTACGAGTTAGGGGTTTGAAGCCCAATGGAACGAAAACGTACGCTAAGGTTTTTTATAATTGGAAAATAAAGATTTCAGCTTCTTAACGACCGGTTTTGGCCGACTACTGCCGTTCAATAGGATTAGATTCTTTGAGTATTTTATAAACTGTTGATCGTCCTATTCCGCGTTGTTTTGCAATATCCCTAGCTCCAAATCCTTGAGCCTTCATAGTCAGTATTTTTTCTCGGTCAACGGTTCGTTTACGGCCAAATTTAACCCCTTTTGCTTTCGCTTCCGTACGACCTTCGTTGGTGCGCTCAAGAAGGCGTTGGCGTTCTGCTTGGGCTACGGCTGACAGTATGGTTACAACCATTTTACCCATCGTACCTTCGGTACTGATGCCGTCATCTAAAAAACGGATAGCAACGCCCATGCTATCAAATTCTTCAATTAACCGGATCATGTCTGCCGTATCTCGTCCGAGGCGATCCAGTTTCTTGACCAAAACTACGTCGCCTTCTTCGACCTTAATTCGCAACAGCTGCAACCCATCCCGATTCATATGGCTGCCAGACATCTTGTCGGTAAAAATACGGCCTGATTTGACCCCAGCTTCTTTAAGGGCTTTAACCTGAATATCGAAGGATTGTTGGCTCGTGGACACTCGAGCATAGCCGAAGAGTCGCATAGTCCAGAATTGTCTCCTAAATCGATTAATAGAAAGATTGTCTATTAAGTGGTAAAAAACGATTTAGTGGACATTATATTACAGGGCGATTATTATGTCTACAAACTTATAAAATAGTAGACAATAAAAATGATATTTCTACCTTAGAGAAACAATGCCTGTAGATTTTCTAACCGCTGAACAGAAGGCAAGATAGGGTCAATTTTCTGGTGAGCCAAACGAAGTGCAACTGACGCGTTACTTTCATCTTGATGAGGCCGACCTGGCCTTTATCTCAAATCGGCGTGCAGTACAAAACCAGCTTGGTTTTGCGCTGCAAATAACATCAGTTCGGTTCTTGGGTTGCTTTCTCTCGGATATCACGCTCATACCTGCAAACGTTCAAATATTCGTAGCCCGTCAATTATCGATTACCGATCTGACTGTTGTGGCAGATTACGCCAAAAGAGATACCACAAAACGAGAACACACTGCGCTGATACGAAACCAATACGGATACCATGAATTTAGTGATCCTCCCTGGTCATTCCGTTTAAGTCGGTTGCTTTATACTCGTGCATGGATCAGCAATGGAAGGCCGAGTCTGATGTTCGACTTTGCCACTGCCTGGCTGATTCAATACAAAGTGCTGTTACCTGGCGCTACAACACTCACACGACTGATCTCGAAAATTCGCGATAGAGTCGCCAATCGTTTATGGCTACGATTATCATCGCTGCCAACAGATGAACAGAAGGCCAAGCTTGAAACTCTTCTTCAGGTGCCAGATGGTCAGCGCACCTCTCCGTTTGATCGTTACCGGAAAGGGCCGGTGACCATTAGTGGCCCAGCTTTTAACGAAGCCGTAGAACGGTACAATGGTTTAAAGGGGTTCGGTATGCAGGAACTTGATTTTTCACATATACCACCCGTGCGACTGAAGAACCTTGCCCGCCATGCAAGTATTGTCTCCACGTACAAAATTGCCAGGATGGCAGATGACAAACGTATAGCAATGTTGGTAGCTTTTGCGAAGGCCTTTGAAACCATTGCACTTGATGAAGCGCTCGACGTTTTGGATTTACTTATCTCTAACATTGCCGGCGAAGCAAAAAAAATAGGCCAGAAAAAGCGATTGAGAACACTAAAAGACTTGGATAAATCCGCGCTCGCATTAGCGGAAGTCTGTACATTGATCTTGAATGAAGAAACCAAAGATGAGCGATTGAGAGAAGAAATTTTTGCCTGGATGCCCAGGGAAAAACTGGCAGCATTGATTGCGACCGTTAATGATATAGCTCAACCGCATAACGATAATTACCATGATGAGATGGTGGAACAGTATGGTCGTGTTCGACGGTTTTTACCGAAACTGCTCAACAACATTATTTTCAAAGCCGCGCCGGCCGGGCAAATCACACTGAAAGCATTCAACTATTTAGCTACTACAGACATCTCACGTAAACAGCTACTGAAAGGCCCGCCTCTGGACATCATTTCCAACTCATGGAAAAGATTGGTCTTTAATAAGGAAGGACAAATTACCAAGCGGGGTTACATACTGTGCTTTCTTGATAAGTTACAGGATGCGCTTCGAAGACGAGATGTGTATGTCGACAATAGTGATCGTTGGGGCGATCCCAGGGCAAAGCTATTGCAGGGTACAGAATGGCAGGCCAACCGAATACAAGTCTGCCGATCACTTGGTCACCCGATAAAACCACAAGAAGCCATTACCGGATTGATTGGTCAACTGGATGCCACCTACAAGCAAGTAGCTGCCAACTTTGATAAAAATAATTCCGTCAGGATAGATCATTCCGGCAAACATCCTTCACTAACAATCACCAATCTGGACAAATTGGATGAACCTCCCAGCCTAACTCAACTCAGCAGACAGATTAACGAGTTATTACCAAAAGTTGATCTAACCGAGCTATTATTGGAAATCCACGTGCACACTGGATTTGCCGATGAATTTACCCATGTGAGCGAATCCAACGCCCGTGCAGACGATCTCATTGTCAGTATTTGTGCGATACTGATAGCAGAGGCTTGCAACATAGGAATCGAGCCCTTGATTAAACACCAGGTACCCGCATTAACCCGACATCGATTGAATTGGGTTAAACAGAATTACCTTCGTGCAGAAACACTGGTTCAAGCCAATGCCAGGCTTGTTGACCACCAAGCCACATTGCCTTTAGCAAAGACGTGGGGCGGCGGTGAAGTCGCCTCCGCCGATGGTATGCGGTTCGTTACCCCTATTCGTACCATTAATGCGGGGCCAAACCGAAAATATTTTGGTTCCAGTAGAGGCATCACCTGGTACAATTTTGTGTCAGATCAATTTTCAGGATTCCATGGAATTGTTATTCCAGGAACGTTAAGAGATTCGATCTTCGTTTTGGAAGGGTTGCTGGAGCAGCAGACCGGCTTAAAACCTACCGAAATTATGACGGATACCACCGGTACTAGTGATATGGTGTTTGGTTTGTTCTGGTTACTGGGTTATCAGTTCTCCCCACGGCTGGCCGATGCCGGAGAAGCGGTATTTTGGCGAGTTGATAAAGATGCGGATTATGGAGTTCTTGATGAGTTGGCTCGCGGTTGTGTTAATACCCATCGAATTGAACAGTGCTGGGATGACATGATGAGGATTGCTGGGTCATTGAAACTGGGAACTGTTCAAGCTTCAGAACTGATCCGGTCACTGCTCAAAAGTGAACGACCATCAAGCCTCGCGCAAGCCATCATAGAGGTTGGCCGCATCAACAAAACCCTGTACTTACTCAACTACATCGATGACGAAGACTACCGTCGTCGAATATTGACCCAACTAAATCGTGGCGAAGGAAGACATGGTGTGGCTCGGGCTATTTGCCACGGCCAACGTGGTGAAATCCGTAAGCGATATCGAGAAGGTCAGGAAGATCAGCTTGGCGCTTTGGGCTTAGTCACTAACGCTCTTGTATTGTGGAACACCATTTACATGCAAGCGTCACTGGATCATTTACGACAACAATCAGTGGAGATTCAAGAAGAAGATGAAGCCAGACTATCGCCCTTGGTACATAAGCATGTCAATATGCTGGGACATTACTCATTTTTTCTGGAGGAAAACGTCATGAAAGGAGTACTTCGACCATTAAACCCGCCGTCGGAATTGATTATTATTCCTTAGCGTACGTTTTCGTTCCATTGGGCTTCAAACCCCGTTGACTACGAAAAAGAAAAAGACTAAGGACTATCAACTGCTCGACGACTTTGCGACGTGGGTAGTAAATTGGTAAAAGCGAAGGGATGGCTCTAACCAGGTGATCCACATCGATGTGTCAAGAGGATTCTTGGATTTTAAACTGTCTGATATTATGTAAAAATAATACCAACCTAAAAAGTTTCAATAACTTTTTCGTGCTTATCCAAGAATCCTCCACTGTGCCAGCACATAGCCAAAGAGGGTTTCACCTGCTGCCACATACTTCCACTTTAAACCATCGTAAAAATATGTCAAGTCTTTGTCTTCGCCCATACATCAAGCTTCATGGTATCCCAAACATCTTTAGTCACCCTGAGCTTTACCCGCAAAAACTCAGCCTCATCAGGCGAGTGAATAATCCGATTGCCCTGTGACAGTGCCTGTCAGAAGGATTAAGGACAAAAAATCCTTCTTAATAAGAGAACAAAGAGGAAGGATTTTCTCTGAACAAGAAAAGTAAAAGGAAATATAATACAGTGAAGGGGAAATATTTAAACTTAACCTCCTATCTTGTTCTTAATAAGTCAATGACGTATAATAAGACTATATGCTCCTTGTGTATCGTAAAAGCAGACAGGAGGAGCTGACACCCCGGCAACTAAAAATCTTAAGCAAACTTGTTCAGGAGGAACTGCAATGAATGAGAAGGAGTTCAATAACCTCAGTGCTAGTGTCAAGGAGGCAGGAAAGATCAAGCGTGGTGAAATGAAGCCCGGCCGTGTAAGAAAGTTCAGCCCGGCTGATATTAAGGCAATCAGAAAAAAGTTAAACAAAAGTCAGTCAGAGTTTGCTCTTATGATTGGGGTCAGTGTTTCGACCCTTCAGAACTGGGAACAGGGAAGACGTCAGCCTGAAGGACCTGCACAAGCGCTCTTAAAAGTAGCCACAGAAAAACCAGAAGCTGTTGCTGAGGCTCTGAGCACATAAAGGTAAATGTATAAGCCATGAAATGGCAGATAACACGTGACAAATTCCTCTCAAAAGAAGAACTCGCCCAGCTCCTGAATCTTGGTGATACCCTTTAAAGCACTATATTCTTTAGAGCTAATGTCTACCATTGTGACGTCTCCCAGATTTACGGACTTTAAAAAAGGATACTATTCATTTATCGGAGCTAACTATTGGTAGATTAAGGGGATTATAGTGAAATGGTAATTTCTTTGCTTATTTTTATCGGCAGGATTCACGGAGTGGGTTTTCATAGGGGGAAAGGGATAGAGTCGGTCTGAGCTAAAAAAAGGCTACATGTCCATTAAAGCATGTAGCCCTTTTAAGTGGGGAGAGGGTAAATGAGAACGAGTCTATATCGGCAGTTGTCTGAGAATCTCTATTAACAGCAGAGAGTTTTTTTTATTTTCATAAGACACCGGAGTCTCTTGAAATAAGCAAATAATAAAGAATCTCCGCTCATATGTGTTTTAAGGTGAAACCGCATTATTGCAGATATAAAAATCATCATTAACTGTCTTATTAATCAGCAAAAAATGAGCGAATAGGCTACACGTAATACCATATCTTCACCTTAAAACACATATGAGCGAGAATCTCTACCCTATGTTCGATACAGAGGATAAAAAAAGTTTTTCCGTCATGATAAATTGTGACACTATCTATGCGAAATTTGACTCTTGTTTAGATGCCACATCACAGGAAGAACTTAACAGGGCACTGTCAGAGTTCAGAAGTTGTCTCTTAGAGCAGGGTTTTGATGAGACAGGTATTAACCATTGCTGTGAGCATGTTTTGTTAGCACATTTATAACATTGAGTTAACCTGACATCGCGGACAAGCCACTCGCAGGTTAACTCAATGTTATATTTCACTAAAATAATCCCTCCAGATACGCCATCCAAGATATACACCAGCCAGGCTACCGACAGAACTTAGAAGAAAAGCTGTCATTATGCCTCCATGTTTTCCAATCCACCAACCAATCCAACTGCCGAGAATCATACCGATAAAGATAAGTAGTTTGTTCATATTATTGTCCTTCTTGTCCCTGAGATTATATCTATTTGATTATTTTCTGAAGCTCTGGCAGATTCACCCCTATCCTTAACCAGAGAATGTTGTTGTTGTAATCGCTTTCCTCTCGACTCGATTTCTCCGTGTTGTAGTTGTATCCCACATTGGCAGTGAACCGAGACGTAAGCCTGTAGCTGAGACTTGTCTCAAAGCTGTATCGGTATGAGGTTACTTCACTGCTCAGTCCCCCGCCGATAAAGTTCCGCTTCTCAGCGATTCCCCTGAGAAAACCTGTTGTCCTGCCTGAAAGCTGCCGGGCAAACCTGACCGTGACGCCCCTTAGCTCATCCTTTCGGTCGCTTTCAGAGTAATCGATGTTTGAGCCGTAAGCGTTGACCGTTGAGTTAACCTTCCCTGTCCGCTTGAATGTCGCATCGAATCGCCTCGTGAAAGTTGCTCCGCCCTGCGTGTCACCGAAACCCTCAATCTCATCTGCCACCGGTCCCTCTGGCTCTTCAGGAGCTGGTGCAATATTCTGAAACCCCGACACACCGCTTGCCACCACTGAGTAGCCCAACTCAAGGGTCTTGTTTCGGGTCAGAAGGTAAGAGCTTGTGACATGCCCGAATCCGTCATTACTGTTTTCAAGGCTTGCATAGTTAAACCAGTGCCTGCCGAGTTCTCCGTCAAAAGTCAGCCTGTCTGTTGCCAGATACTCACCAGCCAGAGAAAGGTCATTTCGTTTGTAGTCAGAGTTGACCGCTGCCTGGTGTCTGAGGTTGTTGTAGTTCAGTGAAAGCGTGGTTTTACCTGCCACTTTCTTTGCCACAGAAGCGAACAGGTTGTATTCCTTGTGATCCTCGCCATCGCCCGATGAGCCGCTGCCTCCTGTTGTTGTAAAGTCGATGTCTGAGAAGCTGTAACCGCCTGTGACCGCAAGGGTGCTGTTAAGCTGCCTGCTGAGGTAGGGCGAGATTGTGAGTCCCCTCTGCTCAGTCCTGTTATTGAGCAGGTTGTTAAAACCGCTGGCTCTGCGGGAGTCCACCTGCGTTGCTGCCTGAATAGTTCCCACGTCTAAATAAAGAAGGTCTTTAATTGGCCTTATCTGAGAGCCAAAGTCAAAAGCCTGGACATCCTCGTTTTCGTTACTGTTTCTCAGATAGTTCCTGCGCTCGTAGGAATAGGTAAGCTTTGTGTCAACGGATCGGGAAGCGTAGTCAAGCTTCAGTTCTGGCCCAATGCGTGAGATGAAGTCAGACTCCTTGCCCTCGTTGTCGCTTCTGTCGAGGAAGATGTTGTCGTTGAACTCACCACGTGATTTGAGACCGGCAGAGAGAGAAAGCTCGGCCTGGGCGGTTAAGAATGGCATAAGGGCTGTGATGACTGATGCGATGATAAGCGATGTGATAAGGACAAGAGGTTTCACCGATTTTCCTTACTGATGAGAGTGTTCAGGAATAATCGGTTGTTTGGGGGATTTCTTCAATGAGAGGGGTGAGAGCTTATATCTACTTTACTTCCAGCTTATACTTTGGATACTGTCGATTCGCCGAAAATGATTGAGATTGGCAGTAATAACAGAACATCTGTGAGCACTGGCAATGGCTCCAATAGCAATATCGAAATCATCTATTAACTGTCCACGTCTTTCAAGGTCAACTTTAATCTTGCCGAAAGATTCTGATGCCTCAGATGACCATGGTAACACTCCAATAACTGAAAGCCATCTATCTCTTTCAGTCCTTAAAAGTAAATATTTTTTTGAAGATTTATCCAATCGTTCTATACCATATTCAATCTCCGCTACTACGGGAGGCACAGTAACAATATCCCCGGGACGATGTCTTTTGAGAAATTCTAATAAGGCGGTATCGTATCTCATGGCCGCTGAAAAAGCAGTTGTGTCTAAGACAAATCGCATATGTCCACTATCTTTCGGCTTTTCCGTCTGCTCATTATGTTATGCTCCATTTCTAAAACACTTTCTTCCAGAAGATTTAAACTTTTTTCGTCCAATTCAGAGGTGAAAAAATTTTCTGGCCATACTCCAGCATAGCTACTTAAAGCTTGCTCACAGGCCTGAATAATGAAACGGTTGCGACTTATATTCTCTTCTTTGATAACCTGATCGATTCTTGATAATAAATCATCAGGGATATGGACTGTTGTAGATGGCATAGTTACACCTCAAATGACAAATTCAATAAATAGAATATATTCTATTTATTGAATTTGTCAACTATAAGAGCCTGTTTTCAGAATAAACTCTCCTTTACAATAATCAAATCACCCGGCTCAAGAACAACATTCTCATCGATTTTACCCTTTTTCAAAACCTCTTTCATATTTACGGTGATTTCTTTCTTTTCATCATCTTCACTCCTGACAATAATCACCTCTTTTTCGTTGGCAAACTCATCGAACCCGCCCACAGCCAGGATGGCATCGAGTGCGGTGATTCCTTCTCGGTAAGTGATAACGCCGGGGTTTTTCACTGAGCCGACTACTTTGACGTTGTTGACGAAGTTGTCCGGGATATAGAGGATATCGCTGGGTTCAAGGATGATGTCCTGGCTTGTATAGCCCTTAACGAACAGGTCGTGAAAGCCCTCCCTGAGCTTGATGCCCTGCCTCATCAGGTAAGCATGGTGGTAGTCAGGCCCCTGAGTGACAACGCTGCCTTCCTTGATGGTTTCGAGCTGCTTGCTGCCAAGTTCTGCGAGGAACTGAAGGAGTGTGGTTTCGTCTTTGAGGATATATTTGCCTGAAAAGGTGCTGTTGCCGATGACGTAGACCTTGTGGTTGTTGATGTCCTTGACAATGACATCAACGAGAGGATTTTCCACGAACTGGCTGAGTCCCTCTTCTATGACTGCGGAGAGTTCAGACGGTGTGAGGTCACTGGCTCTCAGGTCGCCGAGTAATGGCATGGTGATTTTACCATCAGGGCGAACCGGGACTGAGACGCTCAGGTCTTTGTTGTCCCAGACGGATACTTGAAGCAGATCGCCTCCGCCGATGAGGTAGTCTTTGGCGTTGGATGGCGATGGCGTGAAGATAGTAAGAGAGAGGATGGTTATGAGGGTGGTAGTGAGTTTATGGGTTAGTTTGAGCATGATGTGATTAATCGGCAGGTGAGGGGTGGTCTTGTAAAGAAGAGAGATGGTTTGAGAAGTATTAAAAGGCAGAGCCGTAAGACCCTGCCTTTTAATACTTCTCATTCTTGAAATTTATACATGCTTGCAGATAGTTTACCCAAACTGTAATTTCATTATCCTACCCCCCAATCTTCTCACAGCACACCGGACATATCTCTATTTCAGAGCCGTCAATATGAAGCTGTTTGGCGGGCTTTGTAATCTCATTTTTGCAAAGACTACAGACGTGTCCT
>Ga0209641_10004664_pt1 | contig 11302 bp, 27 predicted proteins | sample RifCSP16_1_FD_184022 | JGI IMG/M metagenome (GOLD analysis project Ga0209641, IMG submission 184022) | Soil microbial communities from Rifle, Colorado - Rifle CSP2_sed 16_1 (SPAdes) (version 2) | ecosystem: Environmental > Terrestrial > Deep subsurface > Rock core/Sediment | place: Rifle...
TCAACAAAAATCAAACACTTTATAAAGATATCTCCGAGGATGGAAAAATAGGACAACAGACATTAGGCGCTATTAGTGCATTTTTAGCCACCCGAAAACTTGAATTTTTATTGAAGGTGGTAAATGTCGCTCAAGGTTGTCGGTATCTACAACTACTTCAAGACCCGAGCCAAGAATTATTCGCGGTTGGTTGGATGAATAGAATAACTATTGAAAAGAACTAATTGCTAACTTCATATTCCAATCCATGATTTTTAATCTTGAGTATAAAGAAAAATATGGAATACCAAGTTTCTCTGACCACTCGGCCACACAAAGCGTGTTACCATAATGAGTAATCATGCGGTTGTTAGTTCTATTTCTCTGTTGAACTTTCATGCTAACCCAACGGCAATTATTCAACCAATATCCACGTTTATTATTGATTCTATCAATTGTGTAAGATTCTTTAGTTGGCTCCCCCATATCTTCAATAAAAGCTTCAAACTTTTCCCATCTTGGGTCCATGTCGATATTTTTATACGAAGGATGATTACCTTTTGCGCGTCGCTTCATAGAGCACCAGACAGCATATATTCTGTCTTTTCTTCTACCATGAGTTTTTTTATTTATGGAAAGAACTTCATTATGAAAGCAGCCGCAACTTTTTATTGCGCCACTAAACAAATGCCCAACACGGACGGAATGTGTTTTCCCGCAATCACAACGACAAATCCAATGCCCATGAGAACCACGTCTTTCTCTAGAAATTGCTGTCAATCTACCGAATTTCCTACCAGCAAGATTAAGTGGTTTTGCCATATTGGAAGTATAACACAAAACGCTCTAGGATGGTTTAATCGCGTGGAGATAACTAAATAATGGACCCTCAAACAATAACGAATATCATTAACGCCATCGTCTCGACTTTCACTGCCATGCTGACCCCTTCAATGGGTTACTTGGTCATCGGCTCTCTCATGCTCACCCAAGCGGTCAAGTGGGTAGCGATCTACCTGAAAAAGAATCTTCCGGCTCAACTGATCTGGTTTGTCATCTCTCCATTGGTCACGGGATTACTGGCCTTGTTAATCTGGGTTGATGCCACAGTTCACTGGATGGGGGCCGCTCTAACGGCTTCCTTGTTCTCCAATCTGGCTTATTCTGTCTTTCTCAAACGCATGGTCGGTAAAGCCGCCCCGGAAGTCTATCGCAGAATGAATGTCCCAATAGACCGGAGGAAGAAGAAGGTCAGGATTCTCAAGGAAAGACGTAGACATTGATCGCCTTGTTCGCCAAGTTCAAGTTCAGACATTAAGAGAGGTTATTTATGAAAAATCAGCACAAAGTCCCCCAGAAACAATGGATGAAATGGTCGCCCAAGGCGAGAGAAGTCTTTAACGATGTTTATCATTTTGGCATGAACAACCAATCTATGATGAATCATCCGAAACAAGTAGACGATTTAAAACCATCATCGTGGAAAACAGTCTGCTGGAATTTCGCTTGGCTGGCTGCTGACGCTATTGATGACTGCATCCCGGATGAGATTGTTTCCACCGATGGAAGCAGGAAGAAGGTAGCATGAAAACAATGAAGTCGTCCTGACTGAGCGATGATCGCCCTGCTCGCCAGATTCAAGTCCTATTTCTGGATTGGCGGGATTACCTTGGTTATCGGCATGATCTTGGGTGGATGGGTGGTCAAGAAGTTCTATAACGCCGGAGAGATTGCTCGACTGGAGAAGTCCGTTCAACTTGAGAAACAGGCTAGGGAAGCCTCCGAAAAAGCCTTGTCTGATCTTCAAGTCAAAACTTTGAACATCCAGCGTGATAAAATCTTCGTCAAGCAGGAGGTCATCAAATATGTCAAAGATAATTCTCAGTGTGATCTGTCTCGCGGGGCTGTCGGGTTGCTCAACAATGCCCGTGGAGTGCCCGAAACCCCCATCCTCACTGATGCAGAAAAGCAAACCCCTTCTACCATTACAAAATCAGCCGAGGTCCAGTATCATGCTGACTGTGCTACAGACTATCGACAACTAGCAGCGGAACATGATGCTTTGGTGGACTTCATCGAGAACGCTTGGCCTAAGTGATTATTGCTCCTTGATCTGGGTTAAATCTTTTATGGCTTTCTCCCAATCGCTCTCACATTCTTCAAATCTGAATTTCCATTGAGCCATATCTTCCTTGGCTTGGGCGAGTTCGTGTTGCAGACGTTCAATTTCATTCATCGCCCACCATTCCCGTTCTGATTTTGGGGTTAGATAAGACATAAACTCCTTGCGAAGTTCTTCTGGGGGAGTGGCAGCACAACCGCCACTGGTTGCTTCAGTATCACTCATTTGATCCCTCTTTCAACGAGTAGGGCGCGGATGATTTCAAACATCTCAAGAGCTTTTTCATGGATATAATTATCAATTTCACGCTTAAGTATTTCCATACGTTCTTTTATCCTCTTCTCCGCCTCCGTTTCGATGTGAGGAGCGGCATCGAACATGGCCTGAAAACCGGCGACGTGTGTGTAGTCTTCCATCTCATCAATAGCGCGAAGCATTTCATCCGTCGGCTCGCGGGCTATAAGTTTATATTGAGTCATTCCTTTTCCTTCAGTCTGGATTTGAGGTAGGGCGGGTAATTGTCCAACATATATCTATTCCAAAGATGCGTTCCTTTATGTTCAATCAGCCAATCCAAGCTTTCTTTCGCCTGCCGCAGTTCGGTGAGTTCAACAGAGCAGTCAGTCAACGCTCGTTTTAAGTCCTCGGCCTCGTCAGAGGATTTTATATACTCCGCATTCTGTTCAAGTTCCGCGCAACGAATTTTCCACTCGGTAAGTTCGATGGAGAGAGAGCGGAGAGCTTCCGCTGCCGTTTCCATTATCGGCCACCCACCTACAGACTCACTAGTATCCATAAGCCGTGTAGCCAGTTCTTCAATTCTATCCGCGTCAGTGGTCATGACTGTTGCTCCGGTGGTTGTGGGATTCGCCAGTACAAAACCTTGAACATGTGAAATCCTTGATCTTGGATAAACTCGCCATCAATATAGTTTCCAAGAAATTCTCTTGGACCATAAATCTCAACAAGTTGCCCCCACATCCGAATATGCCGATCTGAATCAGGCAATCTCTCGTTCACCGGAATCCACCGCTGCCTATCTAGTAGCTCTTTCACCTTGTGAGCGAGCGTTCTACAAGTAATGCCCGATACTGAAGATGAATAATCAGAAAGCATTCTTTCCGCCAGTTTGCGGGTTTCGTCGTCTGACAAATTAAACATTGATGTTACTCCTTGTTGGTCTTATGCCTTTTTCTGCCATATCAGCCGCTTTGAAATAAATTTTTCTAGATTCTTCCAATGTTGAATAAGAACCCAGATAAATCGCTTCTCTGTGAAATTTAATACTTAGACAATAAGTTCCATATTTATTTAAATAACCACCTTTAAAATCTGAGCGATTCTGGGCGTTCTTTCTAGGTATAACGAATCGACAATTAGATGGTTTATAATTACCGTCATTATCTATTCGATCAATTTGAAGATCATCATTGTATCCATTCTTCATGGACCATCTTGCAAAGATAATAAAATCTTCCCATTGTTTACATACTTTTATACCGCGAAGGCAATAAAGATGGTTCTTTTTGTTACGGCATCTATAACGCATCATAGTCCAAATGCGATATAACCGCGTTCTGCATTTATGCGGACTTTGACCGTGTTTAAATGTCATCTCACTCTCTCCTGTCAATCATGGCGGTTAGAGAGAATATTCCCTGACTCTTGAATATTTGGTCTTCTTCCAGCCTTTCTGAATCTCCATCCAGTCTGCCGGCTTGGTGCATTGTTTATTAAAATCCCCTTGAATCTCACAAATTCTTTTTGGCAAGGAAGTGCAGCCAAACTTCTGAATGGCTATCCAGGTGGTGATCTTCTTGCCTGAGAGCAACCAACGTAGAATTTTATCTTTTTGGCTTGTTCTTTTCATTGGCGTTTCCTTGGTCTGCGCAGCCTATCGTATAATCTGGCGCATTCTCTACATAATCTTCCACCATTTGATGAATTTATAACAAGGTTATCTCCTGAATATGGATGACCTTTGGGGCAATGAGTTTTTGAACGATTGATTTTACCAATTGTTTCTCCAGCTTTGCCACGTCTCACGTTTTCAATATGTGTAACTGCTTCTAAATGCCACGGATTAACACAACTTCTGACACAGCATAAATGGTCTATTTCCTTTCCATCTGGGATTTTCCCTTTATATAATTCATAGGAAAATCTATGAGCAAGCATATTTTTTTGTTTATAAGTAAAAGTGCCATACCCCAAAGAACTTAAAGCACCTATCCATAGCCAACAACCTGAGTTTAGTTCAGGAATATATTTCAAATAAAAAGTAGCCACTGTATTAGCTCTCATTGCGGTATTTCAATATGCGTGACTTTTGAGATTGTCGGTTCATGAAGGCTCCTTGTAGTTAGGACACCATTTACGAACATTACAATAGCCGTTCTCACAGCGAGTGAAAGAACCAGGACGTTTCACTATGTCATCTCCACCGTTCGCTTCTTTCCATTCGACAGCCTCCGGCTCACTGGCTAAAACTCGTAATGCCGACTTTCTGCCTTTTTTCATCACCGCGAATGTGTCCTATGTATTTGGATTGGTTTAGTTAATGCTTTTTCAATATCCCATCCATATTTTTTTATTCTTCTATTCAATGTACTTTCTTTTAATCCGAATTGTTCGGCCCAATCCACTAAACATTTTTCAGTTCCATTGAATTTTATTTTATAATTTGTTCTTTTATTTCTGCTCTGCTCTTTTTGAGTAGCCCATTTGCAGTTATTTTTGGAATAATTTTTATTATTATCTACTCTTTCAATGGTCATTTGTGGTTTAGGTTGACCCATGTCTGAAATAAAGTTCACAACATTAAGCCATTTGTTACATACTTTAATGCCTCTAGCACCATAATATTTATAAGCGGGTCTTTTTTTATCGTAACATCTACGCATGATGTCAATCCATGCTGAATATGCTTTGGTATTCTTGAGTCCATGTTTATGTGCATAATTATTACCTTGCATATATACATAATTCTTTACATTTTTTTGCCAAGATAAATAGCAATCTCTACTACAGAAAACTTTCATTAAATCACGTGTTTTTCCCATCTCATTTTTCTGGCATTGTGGACAAATTCTTGTCTTTATCTTCAATTTTGGCATATAAATGGCACCATTGTTTTACATTACAATAATTCTCACATCTTCTATATTCGCCTTCACGAGTTTCAAAATATATTCCATCTTTTCCTATTTCATAATTATTTGATTTACACCAATCTATCGCTTCTTCATTTGTAGCTAAAAGTCTTAATGCTGATTTACGACCACGTTTCATTATAGCAAACTTTGTTTCAGATTTCCATCGTTCTTCATCGGAACAGAACGGTTGATTGCTGTAATGCGCCACCAGTCTTTCTTTGATATATTCTTCCTGCCGTTCTGGTTGCCACATTTCGATAGGGATGGTGATAACTTGTGTCTTGGGATAGTTTCCTTCTGCTTCCACTTTCGACTTCTGCCAATCCCGCATCATGGCGATAATTTGTAACTGCCTGACTTCCAGCCCCTTGAGTCGGCATAGATAAGCCAAGACGTTAAGTTGCTTTCCCCACTCTGTCTTCCCGTAAACCACGGACCACACAGAAGTCAGTTTCCAGTCCGTCAGAATCCCGTTTTCCAGGTGGTCAAACTGACCGGAGATAGTTTTCCCCTCCACGGTCGCGTAAAGCCTTTGCTCGACCATCCCGGTCGTATTGGCTCGTTCCAGAATGGTGTGGACGACCTGACCGAACAAGGCCCATATTCTGTCTGACACGTCCTCTTCGATGTCGTCATGGTGTAGATTTCTCAAATGACGGACTAATGGGCTGTCGATCAAGCGTGTAACGGATATGCCATCTGTCTGACGATAGCCGTCATTGCTGACGGCGTTTATCATGGCTTGAGGCAGATCAGCACGGTTAGTAAGTTTCATGGTTAAAAGTCTGACGGATTCTCACTCTCAGGCGGCAGATATCCGTTATCAACAGGCGCAGTCGGTTGTTTCTTTACCGCACGCACACGAATCCCCCCCACCAGTTTCCCTCCGAATGACACGTTCGGGTCCTCATAGATCACGATCTTCTTGCCAATCCAATCTTCGGTTTCTTCCGACCCCGTAGCTTTAGCGATTAACTGAAGGTTAGTCCAGTTCAAAGCCATGCCCTTGTCGAATTCATGAAAGTGCAGAATCCATTTCATTTCAGGCGGCTGATCGTCCAAAGCCACATTCTGTTGTTCCATGCCGGCAATCGTTACCAACTTGCCTTCACCAGCATCTTCTTTCTTGAGAAATTTACTGTTTTTCATTTCACCGATACGCATGTTCAGGCTCCTGTTTGAGTTAAAGTTTAGGTTTACGATAATCCGCTACACCACAGCAGGTAGCAATGAAGTCAATGTCTTTTGATCTTATATCGGTATAATCCTTAATACGGTCTACATGAAATAACCGATACAGTTCTTTCAGAACATCCACTAGCCTTTCCTCTCTTTCTGCCACGTCTTGTTCTTGTTGCTGCCCATCGTTTTCCTCCATCGGGATTAGTTCAGTCATTTCCCACCACCAGCCAGATAAAGCGCCCGAAGGAAATTTAATTCAGACGTGGCTATCTCAATTCCTTCTACGAGGATATCTTTGGGATCATTCATGTAATAGCCGTTTCTCTCCCAGATTTCATAAGGGCTTCCAGCGCAAAATTTTTGCTTAGTAAATGTACTAATCGGGCATCCAACACAATTATTACCCTTGGTATTCCACAATTTGCAACATGGGCAATTCTCTGCTCCGCCATCCGCGTCCAATCCATTGGATATTCTTTTCCATTTGCGAATAGAACCACGCAAGGCTTTCTTTTGCTTGTCCGACCACTTGAATGTTTTCATTTATTTCTCCTTGCTTGCGGCAATACGCCTAGTCCAGCCAAATATCCATCAAGATAATTTACCGGGTTTCCTTCTATCGCGTCTTTTTGGTCCTGTCCACACTCTACGCATAATTTCATCAATTCTATTTTGAGTGACTTAACAGTATCGCGGGCCTCATAATAGTTATGAAGTCTGTCCACGATTTGTTCAACGCTTGCCACGTTTCTTCCTCTTTATCACAGTGCGAAGTTCATGGTTAATGACCATTCGGGTGAGTTCATTCTGACATTCTGATAGTAGATACCCACCATGTCGTCATTGTCGAAAACATCAGGATCGGCGGAAGCATGAAGGTATTCATTTTCAGTACCTTTCTCTTTGAGAACTACATATAAAGTCTTGGGTAATCTTTTCATCGTTTCTTCCTCAACTGAGCTTCGACAAGATTCATTCCTTATTTTCCAATAAGGGGCCAGTTTGTGTAATGACGGCGGCGGTCAGATTTTGCGCGACTTGTTGAGCAGAGTTGACCAATCCCTCAGCACAAAGAGCAAGAATATTGTGACAAGAATTATCATCCAATATAATCTGGATTTCACCATCAGGATTTTTGAAAGAGATAGTCCCTTCCAGCTTGCCATCGTTAGGACCGTAATACTTTCGTTGCATGGTTAAGCGTTCAAGTTGCATGTTTCCTCCTGTTAAAGTCTTTACCTGATCCACCGAGCAGCCCATTATTTCTAATAGACTGCCCGCTAGGTACTGGCCAGCCCCCGTTCTCTATGGTTAAAAGCTCGGGGCACCTAACTATGGTACTGACAGGAATCCGGTTACCGGCCCTTGAGGTTCCCAGTTCTCTACTCCTCCGTGAATCTGATCTATTTATCCCCGATATCATCAATTCCGGCAGCTTCAAAATAAGCCGCGTCTTCTTCACCAACCATTTCTACCAGCCAATCGTGTTCGATAGCTTCAAGTTCTTTGGGTGATTCTAGAGGCTGATCTTTTTGCTTGCGTTTTCCCATAAATCCTCCTGTTGCCTCGTGAATCTGCTGGCCATTCCCGGTTTCTCCGGGGGCATTGTCAATCAGGATGTTTTCTCGCCTGCCCATCTGCAACTAACCAGCATTAACGTGACTATGGCACAGACAAATGCAACTTGCAAGTGGCATGTTGCTATGCTATAAAACGCTCATGGATTACATCGAAACATTACAAGCCTCACGCCGAAAGAAGAAACGGATTATCGCCCTGAGAGCCAGCGGCCATAAACCCGCCCAGATCGCGGAACGAATCGGATGCTCCAGACAGTACATTGAGCAGGTTTACAAAGATTATCAAAAGTCTCTAAAAAGCAACAAGGATTCATCGAGAAATAACGATGTTAAGGGCTGATTTCACCGACGCAGAACACTGGTCCGAGCTTGCCCAAAAGCATCTGAAAAGCTATGACCTGCCGAAATGGACAGAATCCTGCACGATGGGAAAGATGGCGCTCTGGTGTGACCGACTTGATTTGGACTACGAAAAGATCACGAACACGACACATCAGGAATTTATAGATTTGAACAAGGGTTGGCCTTTACGCTCATTCGTCGGCCTTCTGTTGGAACACAAAAATGGACCAGGAACAAATGCTAGTCGAAACAAAGACCATTCTCGTTAGAGAATTAATGGATTCTCCTTGCCCAAAAAAAGTTTACGCAACCGCAGATGAAGATATAGAGGATAGAATTTTAATCATATTTAATGACTGACATTATGAATGTTGAAATGGTGAAAACGTGTACTGTGAAGGCATGTGGGCGAGCATTTCATGCTCATGGGTTATGCCATAAACATTATAAAAAATGGTTAAAATATAAAAACCCACTTTTTCAGCACCCACTCCGAAGAACCGTTCCGGAAAGGTTCTATCAAAAATTCATTCATTCTTCTTGTGGTTGTTGGATTTGGACGGCTAAAACAGATGAAGGTGGATATGGCCGAATGCGTGTTAATGGGACATTTGAAGTAGCTAGTAGGATTTCCTATCGACTTTATTTCGGCGAAATTCCTAATGAAATTTTAGTGCTTCATCGTTGCGATATCCCACAATGTGTAAATCCGAAACATTTGTTTCTTGGGACGTATAAAGATAACGCCGCCGACCGCGATTCAAAAGGAAGAGGAAGGTACGGCTGGTACACGATGATGAAACGGATGAAGCGGTATTGTTAGCTTATAAAGAGGCAACTTAATGGATAACCTGAAAGAACATCGCCGAGAAGTTATGAAAGGCGCTAGATACCTTCGTTCTGTTAACAGCAAGATTGAACTTATCGCACGACTATTAAGTGTCCGTGAGCAACAGAAGGTACATGATTACGTCACGCAGAAGGCCAGAGTAGATCAGTTCAATGAAGACTACAATCGCTGGCTGACTCCCTGGGTGATATTTCTGGTGGTGATGATCTTGATAGGGATAGGGGTATGGCTGGTTCCTGTGAAGGCTTGTGGAGACTTGCCGCCAATGGACGAAACGATTAACGGGATCAGGGCGGAGGCTATCTGAAAAAGATATTTCAACTTCTGACAGACCAGGATTGGGAGCCATGTCTGGAATATCTGCTAAACCTCAGAGGAAAGGCTAAACTTACCGTAACGATTCAAAAGTACAGGAAGAGAAGGAGCACCACCGCTAATGCTTACTACTGGTCTGTTATTATCCCAACCCTTGCTGAGCACTTCGGCTACCGCGCCAACGACATGCACACGGCCATACTTGGAACTTATGTGGGATGGGAGGAAAGGCAGTTCAGAAATCATGCTATTTTCACGCCCAGACGGACTTCAACGACTCCCGACACTATGGACACGATGGATTTTTCCGGCCTGATACAAACCGGACAGCAAATTGCAGCGGAAGAAGGTCTAATTCTTGGAGATATAAATGACGACCAAATTGCCTAAAGGTCATCGGTTAATAATTTTAGATGGGAAACGATTTGGAAGATTAATTGTTATTTATCGTTCTGGTACATCAAATTCACATGATCCATTATGGCTTTGTAAATGCGATTGTGGAACAATGAGAATTATTGCTGGATCATCACTGAGAAGAGAATTGACCACATCTTGTGGATGTTTGCAAAAAGAAAACATTGTAAAACGAATGACAAAACATGGTATGTCACATACAAAAATATATGGTATATGGGAAGGTATGATTGAAAGATGCCATAATCCACTATCGAATAATTATAGAAATTATGGCATGCGTGGGATTTCTGTTTGTGAAAGATGGAGATTTTTTGAAAACTTTTTAGAAGATATGGGAGAAGCCATATTAGGAATGTCTATTGATCGTATTAACAATGACGGAAATTATGAACCTAATAATTGTCGATGGGCTACGAAGAAAGAACAAAGCAGAAATAAAAGAACCAATCGCTTAATAACTGTTAATGGAAAAATGAAAACTGTTAAAGAATGGTCAGAAATTACTGGTTTACCAGAAACAACATTGGGATGGAGAGCCAGAAAAGGATGGCCTGAATATGCGATTTTAAAACGGTCTCCATGGACACGACTACCAGATCAGGAGGAACAGCATGAACGATGATACCGAGCGCATGGATTTCCTGGAAACGCTCAGGAACAGAGCGATCTTTGTGAATAAGAAGAATCCCGCCTATTACAAACGCACGGACATCCATATTTCCGGGCCAGCCCATTGTTCGATCTATGCTCGCACAGAGATTGGTAGCGGCGTTGAATTTGAAGGGCAGGGCGAATCTGTACGTGAGGCAATCGACGCAGCGATGCTCGATTCGATACCTAGAACTAAATCGACCGGTTGAAAGCCTAAAGGAGACAGCCATGAAGATTTTTAAGTGTGAAGCACAAGGTGACACGATGTATTTTAACGCGGACACGGTAGATGCGGCACGTGTTCGCTTGATAGAAGTAATGGGCGACCAAATACCGGAAGAATTGCTGACATGGACTGAGGTTTCCGAAGTTCCAGACGGCGAAGAAGCTCTGTAATGGAGCGTTAGATTGAGCAAAGAAGGACAGGAGGATAAGTGAAGAAATTCCAATGGCTGATTCACGACATCGACGGCTTCTATACCGAAGGCGCTATTTGCGAAACCAGAAACGAGGCAAGACAAATTCAATCCTATTTCAAAGGCTATGTTCGCAAAGCCGGAAACTGGAAAATTGAGGAAGTGATGATAATTCCCAAGGCCATGAAAGGGAGCGTTTGAGTGAGAAAAATCACTCTGAAAGGAATTAAGGCCAAGGCCGATAAAATATTCAGTGAGTACATCAGAAAACTTAATTCCGACTCATCAGG
>Ga0209641_10004669_pt1 | contig 11294 bp, 12 predicted proteins | sample RifCSP16_1_FD_184022 | JGI IMG/M metagenome (GOLD analysis project Ga0209641, IMG submission 184022) | Soil microbial communities from Rifle, Colorado - Rifle CSP2_sed 16_1 (SPAdes) (version 2) | ecosystem: Environmental > Terrestrial > Deep subsurface > Rock core/Sediment | place: Rifle...
CGCGATTTCAGGGAACTGATCGAGCTTATATTCTCGACTTCATCCGTGATGGACAGGATCGAAACAACAGGGCACATCTACACCGATACAGCGAAAGGGCTGCACGTAGTTGGACCTGCTGGACGCGCGTCCGGGATGGACAGGGATACACGCCGCGACCACCCGTATGCAGCTTACGATGAGCTCAACTTCAAAGTACCTGCGATGAAAAGCGGAGATGTGTTCGCAAGGACAAAGATACGTTCGGATGAGGTGGCGGAATCGAGAGGATTGATCGAGCAGGCTCTCTGGTCGCTTCCTGAAGGCGATATAAGAGCAGAGATCAGGAAAATCCCTGACGGATATGCCCTGGGATATTCAGAAGCCCCAAGAGGGGAAGTAATCTACTGGGTGAACATCAAAGAGAACAGGATCGAAAGATGCAAGGTTCGCGACCCGTCGTTTTGTAACTGGCTTGCGATAGAGTACGCTGTGCTTGATAATATCGTCCCTGACTTTCCGATAATCAACAAGAGCCTGAGCCTGTCGTATTCAGGCAACGATATGTAGGTGAGAAAAATGTTTGAAATTATCAGAAAAACCCTGAGGACAGGAAGCCAGACCATAAATTATCCGCAGGAACCTGATGAAGCGCCTCCTGGATTTCGGGGAAAACCTGAATTATTCCAGTCCAGGTGCACCTGTTGCGGCGAATGTGTCTCTGTCTGCCCGCCTGCAGTCATCTGGCTCAAGGAAGAAAACGACGAAAAGACGCTCACGATATCGTACTGCGGCTGTATATTCTGCGGCAGGTGCGAGGAGGTCTGCCCGCACGGTGCAATCAAGCTCACGCAGGAGTATGAGCTGGCTTCAAAGACAAAGGATGACCTCCTTGCCAGAATCGGGTGGAGATCATGACAGTGGAGGATGAAATCGAGATCATGGGGCAGCGCCTCAATGATAGAATAAATAAAATATTCGGACGCTCGCTCCACATTCGCGAGGTGGATGCTGGTTCGTGCAACGCCTGCGAGGTCGAGGTGACAGCACTTTCAAATCCAGTATATGATATTGAGCGCTTTGGTCTGCACATCGTTGCATCCCCGCGCCATGCAGATATGCTACTGGTCACAGGGCCTGTGACCAGGAATATGGAACTTGCGCTTCTTAAGACCTATAACGCTGTGCCATCTCCCAAACTTGTCGCTGCCATGGGATCGTGTGCCTGCAATGGAGGCATCTTCGGGGATACGTACGCAAGCGGCGGCGGGGTTGACAGGTTCATTCCTGTGGACGTGTACATTCCAGGGTGCCCTCCAAGACCCGGGGCTGTGATCTTCGGCATCATGGTAGCTCTGGATAAGTTGGAGCAGAAGATAAGGAAAAAAGAGGTCAGAGCATGAGATATGAGATTCTTCTGGCCACAGACGGCACAGAACATGCAAGGAAAGCTGAGATCGCTGCAATGAAGATCGCGAAATCCTATGGTATTCGCATGGTGGCGATCTATGTGGCCGTGGCCCGAAGGGACTCTGAGCGGGAGGAGCTGGTTGCAAGAGGCGAGGAGGTGCTGGAAAAGGTGGTTGAGACCGGCGCGATAATGGGTGTAGAAGTACACAAAATACTTGTGGGAGTGAGCATGCAGAGGATGCAGAAAAGAGGAGACCATGCAGAGACGATCGCGCACGCTATCCTGGATGCTGCAGAGAAGTGCAGGGTGCATACCATCGTCATGGGGAGCGAGGGCGAGACCGAGATCGACCCTGAGCTTGGAAGCGTTGCCCAGGCCGTGGTGAGAAAAGCCAGGTGCACGGTGCTTGTGGCGAGATGAGAATGATCATAGAACTTCGTCCAGATATTCCACGATTCTCATAGTGACATCCACGCCGCATGCCCCGAAGATCCCCCTGCCTGAAGGGGTTCCATTGATCTCGATGACATAATCCTTATCGCCTTCCATGATATCCACACCTGCATAAACAGCGCCGATGACCTCTGCAGCCTTTAATCCCAATCTTTCCTGCTCCTCTGTCAGAGTGCAGGGCTCTGCAGTACCTCCCTGGCTCAGGTTGTTTATCAAGCTCCCTGAAGGAGCAAACCTGTATATCGAGCCCATGACCTTCCTGTTCACCACGAACACCCTGATGTCCCTGCCTGGATTTTGTATAAATTTCTGGATGTAGAGCAGCTTATTTTTTCCAAATAGCTCACCGAGCCTGCGTACTCCTTTCTCATCATTCCTGACACATTCCACACCTATCCCTTTATACCCGAAAACAGGCTTCACAACAGCGCGTTCAAAACATGATAGCGCGGAAAGGGCCTCTTTCAGGTCGCTGGTTACCTCGGTTTCAGGGGTTGATATCCCGTTTTTCTGGAAAAGATAACTTGAGACGTACTTGTTTGCAGCCCTGGCTATGGACTCAGGTGAATTGATCACCAACGCCCCGTTTTCCCTGAGCTGGCAGAGTATATCGAATCTGAAAGAGGCGTCGTTATTGGTCGCAGGTCCCATATCGCGGACAATGACAGCGTCAAGTGCGTTAAGATCCACGCTTCCTGCATAGATCTTACCTGATGCGATATTCGAGATCGCCTCATCGAAGCTGAATTTCACTGGCTGCATATCATAATGCCTGACAGCCCGGCAAAAAGCCATGCCTGTCCAGTCTTCTGGATCTGTTACCGCTATTCCTATCCGTTTCATGACTTAGATGCCTGTTCTGAACTTATTTTTTATCATCGTTAAAGGCTTCGATCTTTATATCTGACAGCTTACGATTAACTCCTGCTTCCAGATGCCTGAAACCTGACACCAGACAATCCAGGAAATTTACCACCTTTTCTGCAGCATCGATTATCACACCATCGCTTGAGGCAACAATATCTTTTGAAGTCTTTAAATCATGGTCCACATGTTTTGAGGTCTTTGCATCTCCTTTAAGTCCATAGTGACCGATTCTTTCCCTGAGGTTGCCCGCGAGCTGACCACTTTTACTTATCTGCGAATCCAGGAGAAAGCATACATGCTCCGGGCTGTGCTTTCTTAAAAACTGCAGTATGGTGTTTATTGCTTCATCAGTGTTATGTGAAGCCCTGTAATTCCTGAAAACACCTTTTATATCCCTTATCACTCCATCGTCGCAAAGATATGCCTGCTTCTCAAGGATGCTTTCCATTCCAATAATAATATTGTATCCATCTATAACGATACTGCTGCCGTTCATTTCACCGCACGGCAAGAATCTGGCTTTTCTTCGTTCAGAGACCTGGTGCGGGAGGATCGCTCTTGAGAGAAGGTGCCTCGCTTCCCCGTCAAGCCTGTAATGATCGCATACAAATCCCACAGCACTTCCTGAAGGATAACCCCTGTCAAGCAAGTATCTGATGTCTGCCGCAGCGTTCTCAAGATTCATCAGGCCACCCTGAACCTCAGGAGCGCCGCAATCCCGCCAAGCGATTCAAGCTTTTTCCCTGGCTCGAATTCTGTGCTGAAAACCACGATCTTTCCCTGGGCACGTTCAACGTCCCTTAAAAAATCATCAATCACGGTGCTCTCGCGCTCCGTGCGCAGCAGTTCGTCCGTGATCAACAGCGTCTCTATTGCGCCCATGGTCTGCGCATTCCTGACCTCTGCCTTACCATACGCTGCCCTGCCGTCTATAGAGATCTGCTTCATCAATTCCTCGATCAGTTTTGCCTCCCTGCCGATCCTGGATTCCTGCACAATCCTGTCAACCGCCCCGCGGCGCAGTACTTCCTGGAAACCAGAGATCCCTATGGATGATGTATCCTCAAGTACTATCTTCTTTGCAAGTTCCGGCTCCTTTGTTCGCAGGAACTCAAGGAAATCCTCTTTCGTGAAACCCGGACCTGCCAGGATCACGGCTTCTACCTTTTCTGCTGAATATCTCAGCAGCGATGCCAGTTCTCCGAAAAATTCGTTGCGTTTGTTGCCCTCCGCTTTTCCAAGCGATTGCCTGAATGACGAGGTCTCCTCCACTCCGAACTGCCTCACCATACCAATGCATGCCTCTCCCTCCTCTATTGTGGCAATAATCACCTTCGGGCGCTTTGATGCAATCTCTGCCTCCCTTATTCTCTCAAGCTGATCGCTCTTCCACTTCTTTATTATTGAAAGATTGCTTCCCTCCTCGATGTTCAGCGTGTGGTATGCTCCTGCATCCACCCCATCCACAATTATCCCGTGTACCCTGAGGCGATTTGAGAACTTATGGAACTCTACCTTCTCTACCATTATTCCTATGCGTACCGTCTTTTTATCGGCTTTTTCAGGTCTTAATTTATCTGTCGCACCCTCGATCCTCCTCTTTGTGAAGGCATATACAGTGTCCGCTGGCTCAAGAATGTATTTCAAATGCCAGAGATCGTCCAGGGATTCTGTGATCAGCGAGATCTCACCTTCACCGAACCTCAGTTCTTTTTTTAAGACTTTCATATCTCACCAGAATTTACGAAGGATATAAAAAAGTATCAGGACGAGAGCAATACCAAGAGTCCAGATAATCGGCTCCTGTGGAAAGTCTATTCGTGAAGACGAACTGTTATTCCCGGGAGTTCTGGTATTTTCAGGGTTAATGGTTCTGTCAGGCTGGGGTTTTTCACGATCCAGGAACTGAAAGACATAGAATGAGACCAGGCTCTGTTCAGACGGACTTGAATATACCCTATCAGGTTTAACATACAGTAATATTATATTTGTTTTATTATATATGAATATTCCATCATAGGATATGATCTCATTTTTCACGATTGTATCGTCGTCCGTCAATTGAAGCCACATCGAGCCATCACTGCTTACGCTTTTCAGGCTGAGGACGTATCCCTGATACAGTCCGTAAGATTCCCCCGTAGCAAGATAGATATTGGTTCCATTGATCAGGACATTATTGGAGGCAGTGCCTCCGGTTATTAAAAGTAATAAAGATAAATATATAACTAAAGCAAATCTCCTCAGAACCATACCATTTTATTGAGTCTGTACACATGCTTATATATTTCCTTCACATCTCAAAAGACCATGGCAATCACAGTCAGGCTTTGTTCGGGCAGGACAGGTTTTGAAGTCAGGACCGATACTCAGATAGATCTGATCAGGGCAAGCGGTATACTCAGTACCAGAGTTGCAACAAAGCACCTGTTGCTGCTGAATTACGGTGGTGTGGATGTATCGATGTACCCGAGTGGCAGGATGATCGTTAAGACAGAAGATAAAGAGGAGTCGCTCGATATAGCCAGACGTCTCCTGGAAGAACTGGGTCTGCTTCGGGCTGAAAAATAAACTGTCAAGAAATAATAAATCAGGAGAGCTACTCTGTTATCATGATTGATATCAATTCTGTTATCGAAAACTATTTATCACGATAAAACAACATAGTTATTTACCTTATGCGGTTGCATAAGGCGCACGCTACGATGAGCTAGCAAAGATCAAAGAAAGAACCACAGGAAATATGAATCCAGGCTTCCAGGGCGTAAATGCCTGATGACCGTTCAAGGTCTAAAAGGAAGGATGGTTCTATCCAATCTTTCCGTAATGGAGTGCAGTAAGAAAGCGCACGGAGCGCAATTCGCAGCGAAAACAACACAGAGAAGTGTTGTGAGGGTGCTGTGAGCCCCGGAATACCGGGGTCGGCTCATCAACCCGATATCATGATTTTGTGGAACCGCATGTGATGTTCATCACTGGGTTTTCATCACTGAACCTGTATTCTCTCTGGTTGTGATTACCCCGGCGCTCAAGTATATTATCCCTGTGCATCCTTGCAAGGTATGTGGAAACGGTGGACAGGTTTATTTTTCCATAAACACTTTCGTAATGTCTTTTTACATCCAGAGATGTGAACCATACCCTGGGGTATTCGAATCGCAAGAACATCTCAAGCCGTTCTTTCAATGTGAGCGGTTCGTGATGCTGTGATTCGATCTCAGGAGAAACTGGATTTTCAGGAGCAGCAGATCTATCTCTTGAAGCAGACAGGATGAATTTTGTCGCAGACATGCTCCAGAATTCTCCTGAAAATTCTGCAAAAGCCTTTGTCCCGTCTTCCTTCACTATGGATATCTGGACTTCATCTGCTTCGATTGAATTCAGATATGTTACTGCAAGCTCTGCTGAATCAGGTCCTTTGTAGGTCAGACTGCCCTCGTTTTTTCCTTCGATCTCAAGACGTATCTTCATAGCACCTTGATAAGCTGGAGTGCTATCCACCGGGGTGGATAGCGTCGCATCCGGATTCCCCTCCGATGCCTCCTTCGTTTAAGTGGGATATTCAACGTTGTGAACGCTGTGTGAATAACATGATCGCCATCCTATTTAAAATTTTCAGTGGAAATAAAGGTTTTTCCATATCTTAACAAGAAAATACTCGATAATTACGTTTATTTTTAAAATATATGTTTTTTCCATCGTTTTAATTCAATGGAAATTAAATGATGCCTGGATTTGCTGAAAAATCTCTAGAATCATCAGGACTTATTTTCCATCTGAAACAAAGGGCAAGTATTTTTTCAGACTTAACACAGTTATTCACAGATTTTTGTCTAAAAAAGGCTTTATTAATGCGTGTATATAGAAACGAATAAGATTACCATTCAGACCATAGATTTATGAAACAGTTGTTACATGATGATATATGGGTGTTTCAATGGCAGGATACAAAAATGAAGGGGTTAAGATCAGGTTGAGAAAATTTCTCCTCAAGGATAAGATAGGCATCAGGAAATCACTTCTGATCTTCTTTTTACAGGCCAGGAGCTGCACTACAGGTGACGTTTATGATTACCTTGTAAAAGAGGGCTTTAATGTCAGCTATAAGGCTGTCTCTGCAATGGTAGGACAGATGCACAGCAGACTCGGGATTCTGCGGATATATTTATCCAGGGAATGCAATGTTTATTCTCTCAAAGAGGAGCAGTGGGACATTGTAAAGATGGTTTTAAACGGACATTCAGGCGTTTATTGACGATCCTCAGCCTCTCTTTTCTAAGACTTCAGGTACTTCTTTTTTCCTTATTTTGAAATACATGCTCATTAAGTTTAAATATCAGAAAATCTAATGCAAGCCGATTGATAGCATTGAAAGCAGAGAGATGAGAAAATGGAGGTCACTATCGGCAGGTGTGGGATTGCATGTGATGTGTGTATTCACTTTAATCGGGGATGCTCTGGCTGTGAAAAAGAATATTAAATATTGTGGCCAGTGTGCTGACTATCCATGCAACCTGATGCGAGGACTATCAAAAGCCTACTGTCCAGTATTTGCTGAAATAAAATTCAAACTCCCGCCACGACCATAAAACGGTAACTCTCAGGAATCATCCTTTTCTTATCAGAAAATGGTAATTCTCCCCTTCTTTGAAAAGCTTCAAAAACTGGTGCCCCGACCTCTTAGCCCATCGGGGGATGTCCTGAACAGCAGCAGGATCGTCTGTGACCATTTCCAGTACCTGTCCGGATTCAATTTTTTCCATTTCCTGCGTTGTATTGAAGATTGGTATGGGGCAATAAAGACCGATGCAATCAAGCACTCTATCTGGTTTTACTTTTATCTCTTCATTCATGGTGATCAATTTTTTCCCCGTACTTTTCATGGAATATTATTTCATCAATTCTTTTCCTGAACTTTTCATCATGTTTTGGCGGTATTGTCTCCGGGAACCCGATCGGGATAACAGTCAGTACGAAATGGGTATCAGGTACATTGAGTATCCTGGCGACCTTGTCCCTCTCGATACTCACCCAGCAGGTACCTATACCAAGTTCCCATGCAGCAAGCATCATATTCTGGACAGCCATGGCAGCCGCAAACCTGGGTTCGCCAATCTTCTCTACCCAGGAGAACTTTATACCTATGGGCGGCACGATAACAGCGATTGCCATTGGAACATCAACGAGATAACCAGAATATCGTGCGAACCTTGAGATGTCTGCCAGCGTCTTTTTATCCTTTATTATTATGAATTCCCAGGGCTGGGTATTGAACGGGCTTGGGGACCATCTTGCGGCTTCAAGTATCTTGAGAACAGCATCGTCCGGAACGAGTTCGGGTTTGAACTGCCGTACACTGCATCTGTTCCTGATAGCTTCAAATGTATCCATGCGATCCCAGAATCATGCTCGCCCTGTCAGGATTTAAATCTTTTGGTAATGTATCCGATTCTTCTTAAAAAGGAGCGATATCCAGCGAAACGGTTATATGAAATAAAATCATAATTCAATGCGGGGGCTTGGAATAATGCCAGACCATCATAAAATAATAGGTGACAGTAGAGATGATGGTGATCAAGATGCAGCTTGATAGAACTTAATATGATAAGAAAAAAAGCGGAAATTCAGAAAATCGTATTATATACCGTTATTGCAGGATGGTTCGGGAGCGGTATCTGGATAGGTGAACCCTACATAGGGAGCTTTTGGGGCAACATTATCTTCATATCAGCAGGTTTGTTCTTATTTGCTTTTTCTATTTTAAACCTTTTCAAAATAAAAGAAATTGAAGAAAAAAAAGTGAAACTTTCCAGGATCAAAAATACTGGTGCTTTATTGGTAGTATATTTTTTAGTGTTCGTAACTTTATATATAGTGCGCTCTTTTACGCCGCCAAGTTCTTTTTTGATTTCATTGTTTTTCATTTACCTGACCCTGACGGTAACATGGATTGTGGTTTTTGAGAACAGGATGTTCACAGGTCATTCATTTCTGCTGCTATTGCTTGCACTGTTCCCGTTGTTCACAGGATTGATGCTTACGGGCGAAGAGCAGATCATCAAAAACTCCATCGAAGCTCTGGACGCTCAGGTGGCTTACTATGAAGATAACTTAGATGACATTGCGAATGGCTTCCTGACCCGGGATCTTGAAGATAATATAAAATTTCGTATTCAAAACCTTAAATCATACCTTGAAGATGCAAACAGAGAATACCTGTCAGGCGACCTCGGCAGTTCCAGAAAAAATATAGAAAAAGCCGATAATCTGAATACGCAATTGAAAAAAGATTTCAGACTGCTCAATCCCAAGGAAGCACTTTTCGATATGCTGCGAGATGTAAATAGCACCATCGCCAGGGTATCTTCAGAAGCACAGTATGTGCAGATCAACTCTAACTGCAGAAAATCTGAACTTGATCAAATCATGCTCGATATAAATCTGACAAAGACAACATTAGATGATGCCAGGATCAGATATCTGAACGGAGATTTTCAAATATCGTACAACTTGATAAAGGATATAGATAAAGAGATAATGGATATTGAGCAGCGGATTGACAGATGCAGAATAATATCAATTCCCAGAAAAGAAAATGATATACCTCTAATAGTTGTATTGATAATAATAGTCATTCTTTCCATGTTCCATCGCAGACACAGGAAGAAGCAGGACGATATTAAATGAAATGGGGTGTTAAACTATATGAGCGCAATTTACGGTATTGAAAGATTTCATGCCAGGAAGGAGAACTATCAAACAATCGATAGAGACGTTCTTGAATACTGTGATGTCTGCATAATAGGTTCAGGCGCTTCCGGCGCGGTACTGGCAAAGAAGTTCGGCGACGCTGGAAGATCTGTGGTTGTGCTGGAAAAGGGAGGATACTTCGAAGGAGAGGACATGAACCAGAGGGACGAGGACATGCTCCCTTTGCTCTGGAAGAACAGTGGAGCCAATTTTACAGAGGATCTCAGGATTGCCATAGCCCAGGGCTCATGCCTGGGAGGTTCTACCATAATAAATGATGCAGTATGTTTTGAAATACCCGATATTGTCAGAGAGCAATGGAAAGAGATGGGGATTGATATCTCTGATAAGGAATGGGAGAGCGCAACCAGAGAAGTTTCAGATGCCATCCGCATAACAGAGGTCAGGGATGACGAGCTTGGCAATAACAGCCTCATGTTGAAAAAAGGCTGCGAATTGATGGGTTATACAAAGCATTATCCTAATAAAAGGAACTCCTTCAATTGCATGCAGTGCGGTCTTTGCCACCTTGGCTGCCATTATGGAACAAAACAGGATATGAGAGTAACGTACATCCACAGGTCTTTGAACAATCCGAAATCCAGTATACGGATCTACTGCAACTGCTCGGCAGAAAAAATAACCTTTTCAGATAATGAAGTTGATGGAGTCGAAGGAAATTTCCTTGATAGATCAGGCAGCAGCATTTACAAAATAAGAGTGAATGCAAAGCTGGTCATAGTTGCAGCAGGAGCCATAGCCTCAACCCATCTGTTACAGAAGAATTCCATTGCGAAGGGAAAAGCGGGCAGAGGTCTGGCATTGCATCCATCGCCTTTTATCATCGGGGACTTCCCATTCGAAATAAAGGGAATCCAGGGGATACCGATGGCATACACCCTGCACGAATTCGGGGTAACCAGCGGGATCGAGGATGGCTTCCTCATTGAAGGGATATATCTTCCTCCTCTGCAATTTTCAATGCTGCTGCCGGTCTCAGGCGGGAAGCACGAAGAGCTGATGAAAAGATACAATCACTATGCCATGGCAGGCATCCTTATCAGAGACAGGTCAAATGGTGTGATCACATTAACAGACCTGGGGTTCCCAAGAGTGGCGTATTCTCTGGGCACGAAAGAACTTGAGAATATAGCCAGAGGCACGGAGATTATCGCCAGGATGTGGTTCAGACTTGGAGCCACAAGGGTGATAACATCGCATATCAGCAAGCCGATACTTAAAAGCGAGAATGAGATACCGGAACTGGCAAATGCGATAATAAACGACTCAAAGAACCTGCTGCTGGGCTCTGCTCATCCTCAGGGAGGCAACAGGATGGGGAATGATCCCAATGATTGTGTTGTGGATTCTAATGGAAAAGTGCATGGATTCAGGAACCTGTTTGTATGCGACGCAAGCGTCTTCCCGACTGCGGTCGGAGTGAACCCGCAATTGACCGTCATGTCCCTGGCTGAAATAATAGCGAACAGGATAAACAATAGATGGAATGAATTTGCATCTACTGAATTAAAGGACAGGCCCGGTGAGGTGTGCTCAATAAAGCAGCCCATGTACTGTTCAGTAAGAAGACTGGATGAAATGTACGAGATAAGCGATAACATGAAGTCTAAAGAGGCATTGATCAACTCTGCAGACAGGGATACAGTTGATGGAGATAACTGGTCATTTGACCCGGGCTCATTGACCATCTGGAATAATCGGTACTGGAAGGGTTTCTTTGCTGCAGATCATGATCTGGTCAATACAGCTCTGGTCTATGGAGGCGGTTTCTGGAAGAGGTTCTGGAAGGATGGAGGCCCGGTAAAAGGGGAAA
>Ga0209641_10004676_pt1 | contig 11284 bp, 15 predicted proteins | sample RifCSP16_1_FD_184022 | JGI IMG/M metagenome (GOLD analysis project Ga0209641, IMG submission 184022) | Soil microbial communities from Rifle, Colorado - Rifle CSP2_sed 16_1 (SPAdes) (version 2) | ecosystem: Environmental > Terrestrial > Deep subsurface > Rock core/Sediment | place: Rifle...
GGCTCGCTGGCGTGGAGCGTGCCCTACGAGATGAGCGACGGAACGGGCGCCGTCTGGTCCTGATGACAGGACCCCGGCGTCCGCCCATCGGCGCCGGGGTTCCTTGCTGGTGGGCAGGAGGTGGGCATGAAGACGCTGCGCATCGAGTTCGAGGATCATCCTGGGCACATCCTGACCATCGTCTCACCCGTCTCGCTCGATGCGTACTTTACGGTGCGCGAAGCCTATGAGGCGGGCAACTGGGGCGAGCGGGCCAGCTTCACGGCGCTCTTCGCAGCCTGGGCGCCGTTCGTCCGGTCGTGGTCCTACAAGGTCCCGGTGAGCGCCGAGAGCATGAATGCGCTCGACCCGCACCCGCTGCTTGCCGCGGTCAAGGCGTGGCTCGATGGGGTCCGCGACGTGCCCCTCCCTTTGCCGCGCGCGTCTTCCGCTACCGCGCCGTCGGAGTAGACAAGCCGGCCGAGCTGGAGCGCGCCGAGTTGCTCCACGCGCTCCTCAGGACGTATCCCGGTTACACGCTCTCGACGCTGCTGGCGGAAGACGCGGAACTCCTGCGCCTGATGGCGCTCCTCGACCCCGATCTTGGGAAAGCGGAGGATTGAATGGCCGGGAATACCGTCCGCGTTGCCGCTCAGGTCACTGGGGTCGGCAAGGCCTCCTCGGACCTCGACAAGCTCCGCGATAAGTTCGAGCGGCTCCAGAAGCAGGGTGCGAAGGGCTTCGCCATCGGTGCCGGGGCGGCGATCACGACGGCGGGCCTCAACCTCATGGGCGGCGCGGTCAACGCCGTCACGGGCTTTCTCGGCGACTCTACCCGCGCATTCGCCGAGGAACAGGTTTCCATTGCCCAGCTCGGCGCGGCGCTGAGGGCGAACATCCCTGCCTGGGACGGCAACACCGCGGCCATCGAGGATGTCCTGAAGGCGCGTATGGCGCTCGGTTTCAGTGACGACGCGCAGCGTGAATCGCTGCGGCTTCTCGTGGCGGTCACACACGATGCTACCAAGGCGCTGGCAATCCAGCGCATCGCCATGGATCTCGCGCGGTTCAAGGGCATCGACCTCGCCGCCGCGACGCTCGCGCTCGTCAAAGTCGAGAACGGCCAGTTCATCGGCCTCAAGCGCCTCGGTATTGCCCTCAAAGAAGGCGCCACGGCGACCGAGGCACTCGCCGCGGTGCAGGCCGTGGCGAAGGGCCAGGCGGAGACCTATACACAGACCATCGAAGGCAAGCTGACCGTCGCGCAGATCAAGTTCAATGAGTCGCTGGAGAAGTTCGGTCAGGCAATCGCTCCACCGGCTGCGGCAGCGATGGGTTTCCTCGGTGATGCTGCGACTGTGGCCGGCGATGCCTTCAGCGCAGCGACGGACAAGACGCGCGGCCTGACCGAGGCGATCGATGAGCAGCAGCACGCGGCGGGTGCGCAGGGCAGCATCCTCGATGTCCTCGCGGAGAACTGGGGCAAGGCGGGCCGCGAGGCCGACCAATACGCGGCCGAACTCGACGCCATGGCCGAGAACGCCGACAAGACGGACCGGGCGCATCGCGGCCTCGCTGCCGCTGCGGGGACGGCCGACACGAAGTTCCGCCGGCTGCGCACAGACGCGGAGCGGCTGGGGAAGTCCCTGAAGGACGTCAAGGACGACGCGGTATCTGCCGCATCGGGCCTCGCCGAACTCGTCTTCGGTCCGGCCGAGCTGAAGGCCCATGCCGAGGCCGTGGCCATGGACATCGGCGATACGGTGGGCGAGCTCCAGAAACTGGAGAAGATCAAGAACCCCACGCGGGCGCAGCAGGCAGACATCCTCGCCCTGCGCGAGAAGCTCGCTGGCCTCAAGGGCGACCTACTCGAAACGATGACGAAGCTCGCCGCGCTCGGCGACCAGCCGGCCAAGGATTACCTCACGCAATGGCTGGACAAGCTCGCGGGCAAGCTGAAGTTCGTGGATGGCGACACGCGCAGGCTCTACGACGACCTCCGCAAGCTGGCCGGGGTCACGGGCGGCACGCTCCCGGCTCTCAGCCCGCCGCGCATCCAGGGCAAGCAGCGCGGTGGCCCGGTGAGCGGATGGTCCGTGGTCGGGGAAGGAGGCCCCGAGCTTCGCTGGTCGCCTCCGGGGTCGCACATCTTCAGCAATCCGCAATCCCGCAGCATGGTCGCTGCGCCTGTCTCGGGCAGCGACGCCGCAGCGCGATGGCTCCCCGTCATCGCTGGCCAGCTCGCCCGCCTGACGGCTCAGGAGCCCATGGCGGCCCGTCCGCAGACCGCCCGTGGTGATCTCGCTCGCCAGGCGGCCCTCATGCCCGGCGGGAGGCTCTGATGGCCGTCGATCCGAAGAGGCTCGCTGCCGCCCACACGGCGATCGGTGCAATGGAAATCCACCAGCGCGCGCATGGCATGTGGATGTCCGAAGAGGAAGTCGCTGCGATGCCTGAGCCCGACGGCACGAAGGATTGCCCGACCTGCGGCGTGACGCTGGTGCGGATGTTCTTTCGGGAACTCAATGGCGGCCCCTACATCTGCGCCTATTCGCAACGCTTCCGGACTGCGGGATAACCCATGGCCGTCACATCCGTCCAGGTGGGCCGCAGCTCGCTGCTCGAGCTGATCGGCACGACGTACAACGTGGACCGCGCCACGCTCTACGCCCTGACCGCAGGCACGCCGAAAGAACCGCGTCTCGTGGCGATGGCGGGACGGTTCCCGGCCTACGTCGGCGAGACGCCGACCGCCCGCGTCATCCCGTTCGTCATCTACATGAAGGCTGCCTCCGAGGTCACCCGCCGGACGGACTGGGCGGCGGTCGTGGCGAAGCTCAACTCCACCGCCGGACTCGTGGAACTGCGCTGGACGGACGGTGGGACGACGTTGCGCTACTGGTGCAGCGTCACCGACGCCGTGGCCGACGTGCTGTTCAGCGTCGGCACGGCCAATCTCATCGCCCCTGATCCTGTCGCGGAGACACCATGACCGCATCGAGCGCCGACATCCAGTTCACGAAGACGGCCGAGAACACGAGCGCGGGCGGCGTCAACAGCGGCGTGCTCATCACGAGCACGAAGCACAACCTCCTGCCCGCCATTACCGACGCCGAGCGCATCGCGGGCGGCTCGCGCATCAAGAAGTACTGCATCTTCAACAATCACGCCACCGATGCCTACACGCTACCCGGCGCATGGCTCGTCCCCGCGACCGGTGTGACCGACGAGATCGGCCTGGGCTACGACGACGGGGACGACGACGACTCGACGCAAGGCAACATGACCGCCTTCGGGGCCAACGCCGTCGTGGCCTGTATCAGCGACGCGGCGGACACGCGCACCGTCACGGTCACCGGGCTCGACGCCTCGGGTGACCCGCAGACCGAGGCCATCGTTCTGACAGGTGCCGTGGAGAAGCTCGGGCTCCTGACGTTCTCCGTCGTCTACGCCGCGAAGGTATCCGCTACCGGCGCGCAGACCGTCACGCTGAAGCAGGGCTCGGGTGGCACGACGCGCGGCACGATCGGGCCGACGTTCAAGAACTGCTGGTTGTGGCTCGCCGCGAACTCGCAGGGTGCGGCGATCATGCTCGCCAATCTCGCCGCGCAGACGGCGTACTGCTTCTGGTGGCAGCAGACGTGGGCGGCCGGCGTCGCCGGACAACGCCCGGATACCAGCACACTCTACGCGATCGATAACTGAGATGGCCGGCTTCGACCTCCCCGACAACGATGTCGCCTTCCATACAAACCAGTCCATTTGGATGTCCACCGACATCGACATCCTGACGGCTGGCCTCAACGGCGTGGGCGTCGTGTCGGGTTGTGATGTCACGGCGCAGGGCAGCCCGGATATGACCGTGGCCATCGCGGCTGGCGTCGTCCGCATCGCCTCCGGCGCTCTCGTGACCGTCACGTCGGGCAACGGCACGATCACCGCGGCCGACGGCACGAACCCGCGCATCGATCTCGTCAGTGCGAGCGATACGGGAACCAAGACGGTCACGGCTGGTACCGCAGCGGCGAGCCCGAAGGCACCTGCCCTGCCCGCAGGGAATGTCGCGTTCGCGATGGTCTACGTCCCGGCCAATGACACGACGATCGCATCGAACCAGATCACGGACAAGCGCGTCATCTTCGGCACCAGACTCCCCGAGCTGGACGATAACAGCCTATCGGGCGCGACGGTCATCGATTTCACTAGTCCGACCTCGGACGATGCCGATCTGATCTTCGCGGCAGAACCTGACATGGCCGTCAGGGCCACTTTTACCGCCGAAGCTGCTGAGACCAGGCGGCATCTCTATGTGAGCCATGCCCTTGGCACAGGCGACTTCGATGTCCGCATGCGCATCCCGACCACCATCTTGTCCATCCAGCACACGACGACCTCTACTGCTCTCATCGGCCTCTTCGTTGCCGACAGCTCGCTCACCGCGGCGACGCGGCAGTCCATCGACTACCAGCCCGTCCACACGGGGACGGCGGACGCCTCTGATACGAACCGGGCCATCTTCTTCACCGGCACGACGCCGAACGGGATGCACATGTACGGCGTCCAACTGCCGCTCGTGCTGCGCCTCGTCCGCGTGGGGACAACGATCTCGGGCTATGTCTCCACAGACAACGGGCGCGTCTGGGCGCGTGTCGGCAACACGGCGACATCCTCGACGGACTTCCAACGGGTCGGCCTCGTCGGCTGGGGTGGCGGCACCGGAACCACGCAGAAACTCGTCGCGCTCGTCCACTGGCTCCGAAAGTTCTAGGCCATGGCCTCCGCGATTGTCGGGCCGGGCGGCGGGCTCGTCGGGCCGGGCGGCGGGCTCGTCGGGCCGGGAGCGGGAACTAGCGCCACTGCGGGGCTCGCTGCCGGTACGGGTACGGCTTACGAGACGGCGATGCGGTTCGCGCCCGCCGAGTTGGCGAGCGGAAGTGGTATCGCTCTTGACCCCTCGGCCGATACGGGTAGTGGTAGTGTCGACGCCGAAGTCGCGGCAGGCGCGGGTATCGCCTCAGGCGCCACGACGCATATCGCGCCGGTCATCGCCGCGGCGACGGGAGTTGGAGCAGCGGGAGCTGCCGCCGCGAGCGTGGCCGTACCCGGCGGTCTCGCTTCGGGGACGGGCGCCGCCTACAATCCCCGACTTCCGGCGCAGCAGCTCGTCGTCTTCGATCTCGGCGGAACGTGGGCCTCACAGGCCGTCGTCTTCGACATCACGGCCCCGTTCACGCTCTCCGTCCAGCCGGTTGTCTTCGATATCCTCGGCTCCGCCACGGCCTCGCAGGCGGTCGTCTTCGATCTCGGCGAGACGGGTTCCATCGCCCTCCAGCCGGTGCTCTTCGATATCCTCGATGAGACCGACGGACAGGTCATCACGTCGGGCATTTACGTCGATGCCTCCGACCCGAGCACGCCGGGCGCCTTCCTCGCGGGCATCCAGGTCTACTCCAAGGCCGGGCTCCACCTCGGCGCGATGACCTACACGACGTTCGGGCCGCGCCCGAAGTCCATCTCGACCTGGCAGGGCGTCCATGCGAGTTCGATGACCGTCACCGTGCCGCGCAAGATCGCGTCGACGAGCGGGAACTTCATCGCCAACCCGGACCTCACGCTGATCGCCGAGGACCGCATCCTCGTCATCGGCAGCTCCTTCGGCTTGGAGCCGTGGGCGGGCTCCATCGATACCGTGGAGTGGACGGACGGCGCGGCCATCCTGAGCGTGCAGGACCTCTACGGTCAGCTCGCCACGGCGCTCATCCGCGACACCGCCGCGGTGAAGACGCGCACCGGCACGCCGGCGTCCGCGCTCGCTTCGCTCGTCATGGGTCACGCGAACACCTGGCTTGGGCGCGAGGGCGAGGTGCAATGGGAGTTTGACGGAACGGGCTCGCTGACCTTCTTCGGCGACGATACGCTCTCCGGGGACATCCTCGGCATCCTCGCCAAGATCGCCACGCAATCGTTCGGCGAGTTCTGCTGGGACGTCCGGGTCCTGTCTGATCGCATCGTACCCATCCTCGTGTGGCGCGATGCATTCTCGGCGGGTGCCGGCGTGGCCCTGACTGACGGCGCGACGGGCAATGTGCGCGCCAACCCGTCCTACTCGACCTCGGTGACACAACTCGTCAATGCCGTGCGGCTCGTCGGCTCGGTGACGCGCATCGAAAGCCTCATCCCGCCCGGGGCCAAGGCTCTGCCGGTACAGGAAGTCATCCCGGTCGCCGAGGTCTGGCTGCCCACGGGCGCCTACCGTCGGCGCACGAACCTCTCGCTCTCGGCCCCGGTGACGCTGTTCGTCGAGGTGCCCTACTCCCTGCCGGACGAGTCGCAGCAGGAACAAGCGGACGCGGCCGCGCTGGCGATGCGGAACCTCTACAAGACGTTCATCCGCGCGGTCCACGATCAGTACGGGCGGCCGTGGCACGACGGCTGGGCGTGGGCCGGGCCCGGTCCCGAGGACGACGACTCGAACGAATCGAACGCCACGGTGAACCTCGTCCCCGAGCGCGTCCTGCATCTGCGCGATTACGTCCACTGGCTGCACCTCTCCGACGGTCCGCGGGCCATCGTCATGAAGCACCGGACCCTCGCTAGTTACGTCCGCGTGACCTATGACCGCGTGAACGCGATCCAGAAGGTGGCGCGCTTCAGCGTGCCGGGCGACATCGACCCGGCGACCGTCTTCGATTTCGAGTGGCGCCGGATGCCCGAATGGGATCCGCGGCGCGATGGCGTGGGTGCAGAGGTCGAGGTCCGCACGGTCATCGCGGGGGCCGTCCGCACCCTCACCGCGTGGCGGCTCGTGCCCTACGGACAGGGCGATCAGGACTTCAGCACACAACTCGCCTACGGCATCACGGCCGATGCCGTCAACCTCCCGGTGGTCAATGCCTTCGGCTTCCCGCCCGTGCCCTTCGATGTGAAGATCGGCGGGGACGAGTGGGTCCGCGTCACATCGATCAGCGGCAATATCCTCACGGTCATCCGCGGGCAGCTCAATACCACCGCCTCGATCCATGAGGTCGGCGAAGAGGTCGCGTACATCGCCCCGACCACGGCGGAGAGTGACGTGACCGAGGAGATCACCGATCGGTTGTCGCCCATCGAGGTCCCGTGGCCGGACGGTGAGGCATATGCCACCGCGCTCCTCGCGAAGTGGTCGGTGCCATCGCGGCTCCTGACGCTCCAACTCGCCAACGTCGGCGGCGATTGGGCCACGGTCGCGACGGGCTCCACGCACACGCTGGATCTCCAGACCGAGGGGCCGAGCGCGGGCGTCACGGGCACCGTGCGCGTGGTCGGCTTCGCACCCGATGACGTGGTGGGGACGATGGAACTCCTCGTCGAGGTGCAGTGATGGGCCTCATCAACGACGAGCTGCGCCAGGAACTCCTCGACATCGCGGCGCGCTCCACGAAGCAGACCTCGTTCAGCCGCCAGCTCGCGCAGCAGCCTACGATCTATGATCGCCAGCTCTCGTCACAGACCTGGCTCCAATATCTCGCAGGACTCATGGTCCCCCCACCGGAGACACCGGCCGCCGCGGCGAAGCAGGCCGCCGACGTGTCGATCGTGGCGAAGCTGCCGCGGGGTCAGGGCTTCAATCCTGCCGGGTATTACTTCGGCATCTCGGTCGATTTCGCCCTCGGCCCACAGGGCTCCAACGTCCCCTCGCCGGCCCTCGATGCCACCGAGCGCGACGAATGGGGTCTCTCGTTCGGCAATCCGCTCGTCAACCCGCACAAGAGCACAATCTACATGGTCCGCGCCACCGTCAGCCAGCTCCGCGTGGAACCGCTCCTCGGTGGCCTCATCCTGCGCTGGGTGCGCCCGACCGGCTGGGCATGGGCCGATGGTCAGGGCGTGCAGATTCCCGTGCAGGTCGCGAGCAATCCGCTCGTCGTGACGCGCCTCGTGCTCTCACCTTCGACGACGATCGTCAACACCGGCTTCAGTATCTCGGTGGTGGCCCAGTACCCATGACGGCTGGATCGGGGACCGTGGTAATCACGGGTGATCCGCTCGTGATGATCGACGACTTCACGAACCGCGCGTTCTTCGTCACTGCGCCATTCGCGACGAATGCGCTCGGGACGGCCTCCGGGGTGCCGATCCTGTGGGCAGTTGAGGTACAAGGCGCAGCCGGATCTGAGAGTTTTACTGTCGATGATGATTTCCCAACGGGCGGCTGGGATGGTGTCGGTTGGACGATCCCCCCGATCGGGGCCGGGTTGGCGCAGTTCGTCATGGGCACCACGGCGACACCGACGAGCAATAGAACGCAAGGCTGGCGATTGCCCGGAGCGGCCCCCGGATCGAGCACCGTCACGCTGCGATTCCGATTCAGTCGGGTCGGCGACGGCGGAAGCGATGGCGACCCCACGGATGGGGGCATCGAGCTGTTCTTCCAGCCGAGTGATCCAGCCATGATCATTCTGACTATTGCTTCGACGACGGGCGGAACGGTCGAGGGCCTCTTCCGTCTGACTGCGAATACGACCGTCGAGATCGCCAAGACGGATTGGGGTACGCCGAACGACTGGTGGCTACTCGTCACCGAGACAACGGAAGACACGCTCGTCCGAACGAAGCTCTACCGCGAAGACGATGGCGATCCGGGCTGGCAGCTTGAAAGCGACGCCACTGGCTGGGGCGTGAACAGCGGCGACATCATGTTCATCGCACGCAATCGTGCGAATCAGGACGTGTCGGGCGTCGTCTATATGGACTACATCGCCACCGGCGCCCCGTCTGCGATGGCTGCAACGCCGGTCGTCATCACCGGTCGCTGAGAGGAGCATCCCATGACCGACGAACCCCGCTACGTGCTTGTCGAGGACGGCCACCTCCACCGTTATCCAGCCTTCGAGGAATGCAACGTGGACGATGCCCGCGTCGTCCGGCGCAACCTGACGCAGTTCGACGTGGACGCGCTGGAGGTCGAGGACGGGCCGGTCGAGCGCTGCGCGCGTTGCTTCCCGACATGGACCGACGCGGGGGGAAAGGAGTTCGACGTCTTGCGCGACGATCCCGATGAAGACGCCACCACGACGGGTGCCTGACAGCTTGGCTGATCGCGTGACGCGCCTCGAAGTGCTCATGGAGAGTCTGGGGCACCAGATCGCTCGTGAACTGGACTTGGCGAGCAAGATCCATACCGACCTCGCCACCCTGATCGAGCGTCATGACACGCGCCTCGACTCCATCGAGAAGACGATGGCGAGAGCGCTCGGCGTGGTGGCCGTGCTCGTCATCCTCGCCAACATCCTCTCACCGGTCATCCAGCGGTTCCTCGGGATACCGATGTGAACGCGCCGCCCGGTCACGTTCATGTCAGCGAGCGGCAGACCGGCAAATGGTACGACTGCCTCTGGATGAGCGCCGTCGAATGGCTGCGCATGGTCCGCGACCCGTCCATCCCGGCCACGCACGCCGAGGGCGACGCGTTGCGCGCCGCGTCCGGCGACCTCGGTCCCAGCAACTTCGGCAACCTTGCCGCCGGGGTCCAGCTGCGCTACGGCTGGACGTTGCCCAAGCTGATCCCCGCTGCCGACCTGTGGATTGCGCTCGAACCGGGCCATGCCGCCGTCGTCAGTGGCGGCTTGACGGCGTGGCCCGCAGGCTCGCACTGGCGGCGCTGGGCGCCGACGTCGACAGCCGACCATGCCGCCTTCGCGATGCGGCTCGACACGAGTGATGCGGTCTGGTGGTGCGACCCGCTCGCGCCGAAGGGGACGTACCAGGGTGAGCGGATGCCCAAGGCGGAGCTGCTCCGGTTCGTCGCGAAGACGGGAGCGGCGCAGCTCGTCGCCCCGATGTTGGAGGGAATCATGGCCCCGATCACCAGCGAGACGGCAGCGCTCATCGACACGCCCGCCGGGGCGCCGCTGTACGACCTCGACGGCACGACGAAGCTGACCACGTTGAGCGACGCCTTCGCCAGCCGCACCAGCCCCTACGGCGTCGGGCCGAAGCGCGCCATCTTCGTCACGATCGGCGGGGTGCGCCGGGTGGTCCTCGTGACCCCGACGGCGATACGTCTAAGTTCGACCGGCGATTGCACGGCCGCGGCACGGCAGAGCTGGAACGATGCGCGGCAGGCGGCCGCGAATGCCGCGGGCGCCGCCATCCTGGCGGCCGTCCCGATGAAGTGATGGACCCGCTGGTCGTCGCGCTCGGCCTGCTCCTCGTCTTTGTCGCGCTGCGGCTGGGACGTTTCGTCGGTCGCTCCGAGGGCCGCCGGGACCGCGGCGCGCCGCTGGTCGTCATCCGGTCCATGCCGCTCGGGTACAAACCCCCGGCCCCACGTCCGAAGGAAGGAGCACCGGCATGAGAAGGTTCATCGTCACGGCCGTCCTGGCGGTCGGGCTCATCCTCCCGGCTGCCGCGAGCGGCGCCGACCCGTCACTCATCACGACCGGCGATGTCGTCTACGCGCCCGCGGTCACGAAGGACGCGACCGGGGTGATCGTGGGTACAAACGCCTGCGGCATCGAGTTCACCCCGAACCTCGCACGGAAGTGGTGGAACGGTTACTTCGCCGCTCCCGTGGACCTCGCCGACGTCCGCCCAGGGCTCCTGCCCGGCTCGCTCGTCCTGACGCCGGACGAGTACGCGGCTGCCGTGGCCCTCAACGCGGCGGGCAACATCCTGCCCGACGCGCCACGCGACTGGAACCCGCTGGCCCTCGCGGTGACGGCGGGGCTCGTCGGCGCCGATGGCGTGGCGTTCTGTCCGACGGACTCGGCCGCAGCGCCCATCCCGCTTGGGATCGCGGTCGCGAGCGTTGCGCCAGCCTCGAAGTACGCGGCGAGCATCGCTCGACTCCGCACCTACATCGCGCGGCTTACCGCCTGCGCCTGCCATCCGGTCAAGCTCGCGCTCTACGAGGCGCGGCTCGATGTCTACCTGTCGAGATAGAGGAGAGGATATGCCCCTGTTCGTTCGGAAGTTCATCGTCGATGCCGTCGAGGGCGCGATCGCCGCGGTCCTGCTGCTGAGCTTCGTCATCCCCGGCACGCTCGACGAGGCGAAGGGTCAGGCGGCGGTCGCTGGCCTTGCCATCGCGGGCGCCGTCATCGCCGCGCTCCGGCGCAACCTGCCCGCCGCCCTGCTCTGGTTCCGCGAGCGGCTCGGCGTCGGCACCGACTGAGCCATGGAAGAGGCGGCCTTCGTCATCCTGACGATCGCCCTCCTCGTCGGCCTACTCGCCTATATCCAGCGCCTTCCAGACTGACCGCGCCGCACCCTTCCGGCGCGGCCCCCGGCCCCCCGCTCACCTTCGCTCCCCGCGGCGAAGTAC
>Ga0209641_10004677_pt1 | contig 11283 bp, 11 predicted proteins | sample RifCSP16_1_FD_184022 | JGI IMG/M metagenome (GOLD analysis project Ga0209641, IMG submission 184022) | Soil microbial communities from Rifle, Colorado - Rifle CSP2_sed 16_1 (SPAdes) (version 2) | ecosystem: Environmental > Terrestrial > Deep subsurface > Rock core/Sediment | place: Rifle...
ATGAAGGAGTTTGTCAGGCAGAAAAAGATAAAGCAGCTTATTGCCCTTAGGGGCAAGGTGCAGATAGACTATGATTGGAAAAAAGAAGAAGAACTTGAGATAAAGGCTCAGAAAGAGAGGGAAAAACTTCTTGAGCGAAAGAGATAGCGGCATACTTGCAGATACAAGCATCTGGATAGAGTTTTCAAGCCGCAATCCGCAGTTGGCAAAAAACTTGAAACCCTCATCATGAAGAATTCGGTATGGATATGCGGAGTAGTGCTTTTTGAACTCGTGCAAGGGGTTAGAACAGAAGATGAAAAAGCCAAGGTATTGGATGCTTTATCTAATCTATCCTATGCAGAGATGACAAAAGACCTCTGGCAAAAGGCAGGAGAACTCTCTGCATCCGTCAAGAAAAAAGGCTTGAATTTACCCTTATCCGACATATTCATAGCAGCATTAGCCATTGAACACAATCTCCAAATCTTCACCCTTGATAAACACTTTGAACAGATACCGACAGTAAAGATTTACAAGTTTTAAAACACATCCACAACCCCCCATCACCGCTCAACCGAAGGGAAGTTAGTGGTCAAGGAATTTGGGGGATCTTTGTCTGTGCAAACCATTTCGTCAATCTGTTTTTCGTATTCGCGGACTTTGGAAATGCGGGAAGCGTCCCTATATGTAAACAACGAATATAAGCCATTCTCAAATAATTAGAACCGTCCCATTAAACCCTTTAAACCCTATACCATTTTATTAATCTGGCGTTCAAGGGCAGAGGTATCGGCATTGGGATCTTTTTGCTTTGCGGCGAGGATTTGGGCAACGAGGGTGATGAAGGGCTAGTTATGCAACCTGAAGTTTTTTCTCCATTGATTTAAGAACATTCTTAAACATGCGAGAGGCTTTGAACAGTTCAACACCGATAAGGTTGCCATTGCTGTCAAGTTCCATATTCACACCGGGAGATATTTCTACAACTTCAGCCTCTTCGCCCTCTTTTGCAAGATAAAGGATGTCCTCTTCTTCATCGTAAAATACTTTAAAATCGTCCATTATATTTTCCTCCATCTTCCTGATTGAATTCGGTTTTCTTTTTGTCCTTCCTTCAAAGGATGTATGGTCAAAAGTTTAACATCTGCATCCTCATGCCTGTATGCTACCATTATATCTCTTTCTTTTCCATATAATACTGATTTCATAACTGCAATTGTATGCCCTGTTTCAGTATCCACGAATTGTTCCTTTGCATTTTCGTAAATTCTCTGAGGCAGACTGTATTCAATTTTTCTCATAGCAATTCTTGTCTCAATGTGCCTTGAATATTTAATTTGCATAGTTACCCTATCCCCTCCACAATCGCAATCTCCTCTGGTGTGAGATTATAAAGTTCATAAACCATCTGGTCAATTTGTTTTTTGTATTTGCAGACTTTGGAAATATGGGAAGCGTTGTACTATTTGTCCTCTTAAAGTTGTCAGATTTTCCCCCTTTGTAAAGGGGGATTGAGGGGGATTTTGGGCGGCGAGGATTTGGTTATTTAATTCTTTCAAGAAAATCCCTTGCGGTCATTACATTTACTATGCTTTTAATTTCTTCAATAAAGAAATGAGAATCTCCGGTTAAAAAATAATCGGGTTTGGAATAAAGCACGGCTGCAAGGATTGGAATATCTTTCTTATGTTTTATTAGAATCTCTGCATCTTTCAGCTTATGATTGTATTTTGTCCGTGGGATTATTACAATGTCGCTAAGTGCTTTCTCTGTCTCAGCAAGAGCAATTTCAAAAGTTCTTTCTTTCAGATACTTGAGTTTCTTCCTTACCACTTTTTTTAGCTCATCAATGACATCCTCGCTTGTTACAAGGTCTAATTCGACCAAATCTAAAATCATGGATTCGTTTCCTTCAAAAAATATCCCTGATAGCAGGATGTTTGTATCTACAAAAACTTTGAATCTCATCTTCGTATCTTCTTAAGTTCTTCCAGCATCTCGGCTTCTGTTATATTTTCTTTTTTCATAAGCCATCTTAGAAATGTTCTGCTCTTTTGGGCATAAGCCTTTTTGAGTGCTGAAACAACAGCTTCTGTTTCATTAGAAAACACGCCAAGTTTTATTTCTTCGTTAATATTTTTGTAAATGTCTTCTGGAATTCGGGCTACAATTTTAGGCATTTTGCACCTCCTCACTTTTAAAATGTCACAATAATAACACAGTTCTTACAGTATTGCACACCTTATCCTCTCCTTGATTTCTCAAGCCCCTCCACAATCGCAATCTCTTCTGGTGTGAGATTATAAAGTTTATAAACAAGCTGGTCAATTTGTTTTTTGTATTCGCAGACTTTGGAAATACGGGAAGCGTCCCTCTATTTTCGTTACCCCTTCCCCTCCACAATTGCAATCTCTGCCTTCTGTCCTGTAAAGATAATGCGCCTGCGGCGTTTCTCTTTTGCAAGACAGAAGGAAAATGCCTGTTCTCATTAAAAGCAAATGCCAATGTAAACAACGAATATCAGCCATTCTCAAATAATTAGAACCGTCCCATTAAACCATGCGGGAAGCGTTCCTTTATTTCCCCCCGGCGTGAGGTTGTAGAGTTTATAAACCATCTGGTCAATTTGTTTTTTGTATTTGCAGACTTTGGAAATGCGGGAAGCAGAGCTTGTCTAAAAACTCATTTTTCTAAAAATGGGCTTCAATAAAATCAACCACTTATGAGGCCACAAACCCAAAAAACAGTAGTTTTTAGACAGGCTCAGCATCCCTATATTTTTCTCAATCCGCCTCCTCTATCCTCTTCCCCACTTCTTCAGGCTTTCGAGCTAAAGCATATTTCCATATTCCATAGCTTCCATCGGCATTCACCGCGTCAACCCATCTTTTCGCTGCCTGTGCCTTTATTTCTGTAAGTTCATCAAAACCTTTTGTTTCAAGAATAAGATTGATAGATGGTTCACCTTTTAGACGGATGATAAAATCCGGCATATAGTCATGAGGCTGACCGTTGTGCAGATAGGGAATGGCAAAGCCGAGCCCGGCATTTTTTACAAAGGCATCAACCTTTTCATGCTTGTCAATAACATAAGCAGCAGCCTGCTCCCACTTCTTAGTATCTGCAACCACATAATTTAAATGGCTGTGAATAATCTCACGTACCTCCCGGTTTGTCCAAAAATCTACTTCTGACGTAGAGCCGGGCCCTCGACTTGTTTCGTATTTAGGTATCTCTGGCGTCTCTCCCATAGATATATCTGGTTGGATTGCTTCAACCAATCTCTCAATGACCCATCCATAATAAGGAGATAAGAATACATCGAGTATTTCCGCAGGTTTTATAGGCTGAACTTTTTTCTTAAGATATTGCTCTGCAATTTTAGCTATCTGAGGGAAAAGAACATGTGCTGGTACAGTGCATCCCGGCTGTGATGTATAATCTCTGGTCAGATCGCGGGCAAGTTCAAAAACTAACTCTTGGAAACGCCGCCCTGAGCGATACGGGTTTAAATCAACAGTCTCTATTTTACCCGGCCCTGAGAGAGAGTAACGCCCATGATTATTGGGAAGCCCTGCCTTCATCTCCACTTCAGGCGGAATGTTCATAGGGTCAAGACGCAGTTGTGCAACAGCATTCCAGTCAACAGTAATGCGATTGCGTATTGCTTGTTGATAACCTTCAACACGCGGAAATTTTATCTCATATTGAGCTTTTCCCGGAACTGCTGTTATATGATGCCTTTTTACTGGTGGTGGATTAGGCCCGACCCTATTCTGTTTGAAAGGAATTACCTCAAATGGTACCCCAAATACTTTTGCAACTTCCTCAGAGAGCTTTCCATTCTCACCAACTCTATAATTTGACCGTCTCAGCCCCCTTCCTACCACTTGCTCGCATAAAAGTTGGGACATAAACGGTCTTAACCCGACAATATGTGTAACAGTATTGCAATCCCATCCTTCGGTGAGCATTCCAACACTCACGATACAGCGAACATCCCTGCCGGGAGGATGCAACGGCCGTTTAAGTTTCTTTGCAAGTTCTTCAAACCCCTCAGGATAAATTGATCTTCCCTGACTGTCTCTTGGCCAATCATTCTTGCCGACTGTATCGAGCGTAAATCTCATCCAGCGTGATTCATCGCTCTTAGCGCCTTCTGTGTCAGTCTCGTGGACTACCTTTGAATCTACTCTAATTGTGCGTGTATTTCCGTCACGGTTTATGAAACCCTCAATGCCTGCTGAAGGTATGCCAATTGGCGGTTTATCTTCTGCAAGCCATTCATATACAGTCTTAGCGATTTTTGTATTTTTGCAGACAAGAATAAAAACTGGCGGACGAGTGTCCTGATTGTGCTCTGCCCACTCCTGTCTCAATTGCTCCCAGAGCCCTGCAAGCATTGCAATCGGAGTATGCGAATATTTAAGTATAGCCTCAGGCTTGGGGCTTCCTTTCTTTCCACCCCTTTCAGCAGGCGTAAGTTTCGGCAGTATCCAGCGCCAGATATTAAAAAATCCGGGAATCTCTGCGCCTGTAGTGTCGCGCACTGCCAATTGCGGGATTTTTACTAATCCCGATTCTATTGCATCTGTAAGTCCAAAATCGCTTACAACCCACGGAAATGTGCGGTTCGTATCCTGACCAACACGGCCTAAATAATATGGAGTTGCTGAAAAATCAACACAGAAATTAATACTGCGCTGTTTATGTATCCTGTCCAGACCGTCAATCCACACTGTAGCTTCCTTGAAAAATTCTTCACTCTCCTCTTCTTCTCCGAAGAGATCTTCTTCAGTTTCATCAGGTTCAGGTTTGCGAATGCGATAGGCATGATGCGCCTCGTCATTGAACACAAGTATATTCTGTTTTCCGCCAATCTCCTTCCCAATAACGCGGTTTACCATCGCCGTATCGCTCTCTACATATTTGACCGACTCTACAGAAACCTTCTTCAGATTACCTTGTTTGTCGCGATCTTCACTTAGAATCGAAATCAGACCAGCAGCAACCTGCCTATCCAGTTCATCAGTTGTGAGATAACGTTTGCCACGCGCAGTTGTTGTCTTTGCTCCTATGGTTATACTCTCTCTGATTCGCACAGGCACGCCTGCTTTACTAACTTTGGCGCTCACACCCCCAACCTGTACTCCCTGCGGCTCAAATACATGCCAATTGGTCACAATCACTTTGCCTTTTATCAGATCAGACATAAGATGTTGGGGAACAAGATCGCGCGTACGGTAGAGGCTCGCCTCCCCTCTTTCAGGATTAATCTCTTGCAGCCTTTCGCGGATAGTTACGTTAGGGCAGACCACAAGTACAACGTCCGAAAATCGTCCATCGTTCCGGTTATTCACCTTATTAAGAATACTCCACGCTGCGAGCATTCCCATCACCGTTGTTTTCCCTGAACCTGTAGCCATTTTGCAAGCATAGCGATTAAATACATTATATCCGTCAGCCTTCCGTTCATCACTCATTTCATCAAGCGGAATATCAATTCCTTGCAAGAAGTCAGCACGGGCTTCTTTCAGAAATATTATCGTCTCAACAGCTTCTATCTGTGCAAAGAAAAGTCTGTGCTGCCTACCATCACGCTGCCAATATTTTAAAAGCTCAAGCGTTGTTCTTGTAACACCGGAATAATCCTGCGTCCGCCATTCTTTTATTCTCTCCCTGATCAAGTTCACCAGGGTAAGAGGTTCCCATCTGCCCCTTGCTTCGTGCTCTCCTAATGTTAATGTGGTATTTGGATCCCTGTAAAAATAACCTGCCTCACGGCGACCTGCTTTTATCGTTGGCATTTTACCTTCTTCAATATGCCAGTGTTCTGCAGGCTCTTCATATGGCGAGTTTAAAATAGGTTCTTCAACTTCATAGCTGTTCATTTCTTTGCCTCTTGCAAACTCTTCACAACCATCAATTCGTTGCCTCTATCATCAATAACTTTTACTGCAATCTGTCCATGTGCTCCAGCCTCAAATAAAACGCTTTTTGTTCCTGCAAGGTGATCCCATACACTTTCTTCATAGGTAGATTTTAAAGCGCGCTTGAGATTGTCCCATGCGCTTGTGCGCGGGAAAAAGGCCTGACAGACATGAAAGCTAAGGCCGTTGTAATCCGTATCCAAAAACCATGCAGGCACATCATCTCCAGAGCGATGTTCAGTCTCCATAGTCACCGGATCAAAAATATCAATTCCTAATAGTTCAACCTGATACTTTTGCTCTGGTTTTACTTTATTGAGATTGACTTCTGGAAGACCACAAACGCTGAATATCTGGCTTGAGCGCATATTCTTTAATAAATCTCCCATCATCAGATCAGGCGTTGCCTGAACGTATGTTGAAGGAATCATGCCCATGTTTGCAGAGCTCTCAATCAGGGTTCTTGCATTAGCCTGAATAGCAAACCCGATGACATAAAGATGTGTATACCCTTTCAGGTTTGCTTCTTTCAGCGCCTCATGTACCAGCTTTTCGCTTACCGCTCCATTTTCGGGGCCGAACAACAGCGCAACAGGTTTTTGTGACAAGGCTAACTTGTTAAGATTCTTTTCGTCAGCTTCTTCAACTGCATCCATCAATGTCGGTTTCTGTCCCGGCGCTGTAGCGCTAACTACTGCTTCTGCAGACAAAGAAAGTGTCTTTGCCGGTAGACGGATATTCTTAAGACTAACGCTCTTGCCGCCTCTAATGTGAAGCACTGGCGATTTGCGAAGTACCTCAAGCATACGGTCAACAAAAGAACCATGCTCTTCTGCCATACCAGTGCCTGAATCTTCAACACCATCGCCTTCCCAGTCAACAGGTGTTGGAATCGTTGCTTCAACACAGAAGGGACCAGTAACACGGGTAATCTTGTTGTCAACTTCAGGACGGTCAACAAGCACTTCTTCAGCCGGAGGCTCATTATTGGCAATGGATTTCAATGTCACATGCGGCACAATACCGCCGACTTCCTCGCCTTTGTTATTTTGCTTGCGAAAATAATTAAACCCGCCCGCAGGCCCTCTGCCTTCATCCTTTAATTGGTAATAAGGGAATGTCGCTGTCAGCAATCTCTGCCGAGCAAGCGCAAGCGGCACCCGGCTCGTGTCAATCGTAATCCACCGCCTTCCCCATTGCTCTCCAACATAAGCAGTTGTGCCGCTGCCGCAAGTGGGATCAAGAACGAGATCGCCGGGGTCAGTGGTCATGAGGAGGCAGCGTTCAATAACTTTCGTATTTGTTTGTACAACATAAAACTTTTCACCAGAAAGCCCAGCCATAGCTGTATCTGTCCAAAGCGCATCTATCGGGTCACCAGGAGCTTCATCAACAAATAATTTATACATCAAACTACTACCAACAATGACAAGTCTATTTAATTGTGCTGCCCTATCAAGCCCTTCATAAGAAACGCTCCATTGCCTATCCTTGCCAGGCAATACTGTTGTTCCATTAAAAACATATGGCAATGAACGAGTTGCACTATAATGCTGTGAGTTGCAGGGAGATAGTCTAAAACGTTTCCAACCATCAGGAAATTTTGTTGGATCTGCTATTTCCTCTTGAGTGAGTTTGCGAAATTCTTTTCCGCTCGGGGCTTCAACATAGCAATAATCTCTGTCGAAATTTTTTTTATCACGTTTAGGGGAAATTAGTTTTTTAAATTTTAGTCTTTCAAAATCCTTTGAATACCAAAGAATATAGTCAACTGTTTGTTCAATTCTTTTGTCAGTTGAACCGCCTGATTTCTGGAATGAAATTTGTGATTGAAAATTCTCCACCCCGAACACCTCACCCATTATCTCTCTTACATGATGCAGGTTCTCATCACTTATCTGCACAAAAATACTGCCTGACGGTGAGAGCAGTTCACGTGCAATGTGCAGGCGGTCGCGCATGTATGTGAGATAAGAGTGCAGACCAAGTTCCCATGTATCGCGGTAAGCCTTCACCATCTCAGGCTCACGGGTCATGTCCTCATCATCATTATGAGACACATCTCGCTTGCGAATGAACGGTTGGAAGTTGCTGCCGAATTTGATGCCATAAGGCGGGTCAAAGTATATCATCTGCACCTGTCCGCCAAGACCTTCATAATGAAGAAGCGAACTCATCACCACAAGCGAATCACCAAGCACCATACGATTGACCCATTTGTCGCGGTATTCATAGGCTTTCAAAACCTGATCTGTAACAGGCCTCTGCGGATCGCCAAACAGTTCAAACATATTCGTCTGTTCCTCTTTCTTCCTGTGGCCCTTCAGCGTCTCAATGATCGCCTTTGTCGAAAGACGGTCATGCACAAACAGCGGCAGCGTCGGCACATCAAACGAAAGCCGCTCTGCCTTTCCAGTCCAGTTAAGAAACGGTTTACCAAGCCGCTTCAACTGCTCCACTGCATCGTGAAGTCCACTGACAGTAGCCACAGCCTGTCCGCTGGAATTCTTAAACTCCTGCGGCTTGTCAAAGGAATGCGGTGACGGAAGCGCAGAGGCCTTCTCAATCATCGCGATCAACCATTCGCCAAAATCACGAACCGAATTCTTCCCGTCCCAATCAAGAGATGGAGCAAGTGAGGAATCATAACGATAAGTTACAGGAGGCTTTTTCTTTTTAAACTGCGCCTGCGTCCCAACATCCGGACGCAAGGGAGAATCAGCTTCAGTGTGGCGGTAGGATTTGGCTTCCTTTTGAGATTTGACGGTCTTTGATATCGTTTTACGCTTCGCCATTATTTAAACCTCCTCTAACACTAAGACAAATACCCAAACGGAAATAATGTGGACTGATTTATTTACCATTTACCCTTCCCTGATTATCCCTTCTGGGGAAAATAGGGACAGCTACCATTATCCTCTATTCCATATATTACAAATTTATGTTCAATACATACTCCTGCTGAATAAGCAAGGTATCCCATGCTTCCAGCCGTATCCATTATCTCGTTTGTCCATGTAAGAAATTATAAAATCCCCCCTCACCCTCGCAATCTCAACCAGCCCTTCTATCTTTCTTATTCGGTAGGCACAGCCCATCCTATGCCACTGCTTTCAAATGACAGGAAGGATTCCAGATGTTGCTATTTCTTCGTCTTCTGTAAGGATGCCTACTTCCTCTCTCAAGATATTCTTGTAAACAAGACCTGTCCCGACTATCAAAGCATCGTGGATATTGAGGCTGTCAGGCATCTTTTCAACAACGTTTTCGTCCACAGGGTAGACAACGCAGTTTTCAGATTCACTGAGGTATTCTAAAACCATATCGAAATCTATATTGATACGCTTGATTGAAATGAGGTGCTTGATCTCTGCAAGCACAATGGCGGGAAAGACAAATAGGTCATATCTTGTTCTTAAAGGAGTATTCATATTTTTTGATCTCTTCAAGGGAAATATCCATTTTACCCTCATAAGCTCCATACAAATCCGATAAGAACTTTCCTTTTTTAGGAGCAATAATTTTCGACTTCAGCACCTTCAATTGCTGCTCCAAACTTTCAATCTGCAGTTTCATTACTGCCTCTTTCATAAAATTGACCTCCTTATTTGCTGCTTTATAAATCCTATATCATAATATTGGCTTATTCTATAGCTAAAAAATAGTTTTAGACACCCTGTTAAGGGACAGATAAACCATCTTGCTGGTAAAATGCTTTGTGTTCACACTAACATATTAAGTTCTAAATTATCAATCAGCCCTGCCTGTGTGGAATCTACTGGCATGGAAATATCCTGCAAGGCAGTCAAGAAAAGAGGTATCTTTTATCAGCTCTTCAAACCTGTCTTTCAGGCTTTGATTTTTTTCGTTTGTTATGAACGATAAGTCAGTGGTCATAGGCATTTTTACTATCTCCTACTACTATCGTATAGTGCGCCAACTATTTTAGACCCGCCCCTTCTCCACCTCTCTCACTATCGCCTCAACAATATCCTCTTCCTTTACCTTCTTTGCAGGCTTTCCTTTTATATACAAAAGCCCTACCCCGTCGCCGCCTGCTATGCCTATATCTGATTCTACTGCCTCGCCTGGACCATTTACCACGCAGCCCATGACAGCGATATTGATTGGCTTTGTGATATGTGAAAGCCTTTTTTCTATTTCATTGGCAAGGGTTATTATATCCAGCTTGATTCTTCCGCAAGTTGGGCATGATATGATATTCACTCCCCTCTCCCTCAGTTTCATTGCCTTTAGAATCTCCCATCCTACCCTCACCTCTTCTACAGGGTCGCCTGTCAGAGAAACCCGCAAGGTGTCGCCTATGCCTTCTGATAGTAAGATGCCGAGACCTGCTGCTGATTTTATTGTGCCTGAAAATATAGTGCCTGCCTCTGTTATGCCTATGTGAAATGGATAATCAACCTTTTTGGCCAAAAGCCTGTATGCCTGAATGGTCTTCCACACATCAGACGCTTTTAAAGATATTTTTATTTCGTGGAAATCTAAATCTTCCAGTATCCTTATATGCCTTAATGCGCTTTCCACCATTGCCTCTGCTGTGGGATGGCTGTATCTTTCCAGTATGTCTTTTTCAAGAGAACCCGCATTGACGCCTATTCTGATGGGTATCTTCTTGTCTTTTGCTGCCTTTACTACTGTCTCAATTCGCTCTTTATTACCTATATTGCCGGGATTCAGCCTTAAACCGTCAATCCCTTTATCAATAACTTTTAAAGCCAGCCTGTAGTCAAAATGGATGTCTGCAATAAGGGGGATATCTATAGATTTCTTTATCTTCCCTACTGCCTCTGCAGCCTCCATATTCGGGACAGCCGCGCGCACGAGCTCGCATCCTGCCTTTTCCAAAGCCTTAATCTGCTTGACTGTTGCCTTTACATCAGCAGTATCAGTATTTGTCATGGACTGGACAGAGATAGGGGAATTGCTTCCAATCTTTACTTTACCTACGGCAATCTGTGTTGTTTTTCTGCGGGTCATACTTTTGGCAAATGCAATCTTTGGCCAAATACTGTGTCAAAGCTGTCTGTCCAAATACTCACATACCTAAATAAAGTATGCTCCGTCTTGTCCAGCCATCCTTTCCTTGTCTTTGGCTCAAATCTTGCCATTTGAACGGAATGTTCGCCGCAATCTCCGCTCCTTGGAGCGGGGTCAAGGCGAGCTATGTCAATAGTAAAATTCCTTACCGAGGAGAATCCCCGCAGCTTGCTGCGTGGTTCTTCAATTAATGTTAATGATACAAAAAAATTAGGCTGAAGGCCAAATAAAATAATGAAAATCTTCAGCCTTCAGCCTTAAGTCTTACTACGTGGTGCCCGAGGCCGGACTCGAACCGGCACGGTAGTTT
>Ga0209641_10004680_pt1 | contig 11277 bp, 12 predicted proteins | sample RifCSP16_1_FD_184022 | JGI IMG/M metagenome (GOLD analysis project Ga0209641, IMG submission 184022) | Soil microbial communities from Rifle, Colorado - Rifle CSP2_sed 16_1 (SPAdes) (version 2) | ecosystem: Environmental > Terrestrial > Deep subsurface > Rock core/Sediment | place: Rifle...
CCATCTTCACAGGGCGGAAAACCCTGGTTCGGGAAATATACAGCATTTACTTGCAGAATGTGGGTTTAGATTTTTGGTTTGTCTGAAAAAGAAAAAAGCCGCTCATTAAATTGAGCGGCAATGTAATTGTTCTCGTGGTAGGTTAAAATTGTTCGAATGAGTAAGAAGAGAGGGGATTTCCGATTGTGTGTAGGACTCGTTCAAGAACAACTCCATCTTTTGAAATATCCTGGCGATAACCGTATGTCGAGTGGATCGCGCGTCGGACAAATTCTACGGCTCGTTCAATCGAGACGGGAAAATTTTCTCCCTGAAGCAGGCTGCCGGTAAGAACACTTGCGAACATGTCGCCTGTTCCAGCAAAATATGCAGGAACGTATTTATGTTCTATTTTCCAGAACTTATCTTCCTTGTCATGAGCAAGAACAAAAATAGAGTTAGTGTTTTCTATCTTGGCGCTTGTGATAAGCGCCATTTCTGGTCCCATATCCGTAAGTCTGTGAAGCAATTCTTTCGCTTCATCCCATGACATATTCTCTTTCATTGGCCTATTAAGCAGTAAAGATGCTTCGGTCAAATTTGGCGTAATGACATTGGCTATTGCAACCAGTTCACGCATTTTGCAAACCATTTCATTAGACATTGTCGCATAAAGGCTTCCGTCATCGCCCAATACCGGATCAACGACGATGAGTTGGTTTTTGCTGGTAAAATCTTGAACAAATTTTGTAACAATATCTACCTGACGGGACGATCCCAAGAAACCACTATAAATGCAATCAAAGCGAAGGTTCAGATTCTTCCAATGGGCAATGATTTTTTCCATTTCGTCGGTAAGGTCGAGAAAAGTAAAATTTTCAAATCCTGTGTGGGTTGATAAAACCGCAGTCGGGAGGGGACAGACTTGGATGCCCATACCTGACAAGATGGGAATTGCTATCGTGAGGGAGGCCTTACCAAAGCAAGAAATGTCATGGATGGCTGCAACACGCTGTACGCCTTTTTGCATTGCATATCTCCAGTTTTTAAGGTTCTCATTACTTACTTATTGAGTACCTTTTTTGTGGTTCACCGTCAAAGTTTTCCCGTCCCGTCACCTCTCTCGAAAAATTCAAAACTGGCAAAACTCAAGAAAGTTAGAATTTATTGAACATTTTCGACTTTTGAGTTTTCCAATCCCGGCATCTCTCCGCTCGAAAACTTCTTGGCCCCTCGACACCACTCGGGACAAGCAAACCCTTCTATGCGACTCAGGGTAAACTAAAAAGGCCAGCAGTAATACTGGTCTTTTTGCAAAAACTGATAATCATGTGCCCTTCGACTAATCGCCTGCGGTGAGCGCAGTCGAACCGCTCAGGACATTCGACTCGCATAGTTTACCAAAATAATTCTTTCCATAAGAAAGTGGTTTACCATGAGCGAGCCTTGAGCGTTAGCGAGAGGCGAGTCGAATGGAGCACCGTGAAGGATATTAGGACCATGTTTGGGGAGGAGAATCGGCTGATTTATATACCGGATTTAATAGACCAGTTGCTTAATAATTTTTAGAGGAAATTTGATACAAAAAACCCTTATTTTAAGCCAATGATTTTTCAAAAAAACGGCTAAAACCTTATTAAGCAACTGGTCTAATACGTATTTGAAGTGCGCCGTTCGATCCTGAAGACGTGGATTATTTTTTCTTTTGCATCCAGTTCATAAAAAATGCGATAAGCGCCGACTCTGCGGCGCCACGAGTTTTGTTCTCCTTTCATTTTCTCAATGTCGCCAGCAAGTGGATTCAACGGTAGTTGTTCAATTGCGGCAAGAACGCGGTTTTGATCGGAAAGAGGAATTCTTTCAAGTTCTTTGTAAACCCTATTTCTTATTTTTAGTTCGAAGCCTGAATTTGAGTTTATCGAAGGTCATATATTTACCCCTTTTGTAATCTTCCCGAGCCCTTTGGAGATCTCTTTTTTGTGTAGCGGTAGGCGTAAAAATTTTAAAAGAATACATTACTTTGCGCCATTGCTCAAATTCCTCGTATTCTTTACGGGGAACTGCCACAAAGTTATCTTCTTTTAATTTCGGAGGTATGATAATAGTTGGCATATTTTATACTATATATACTAATTGTTTTCAAATGCAAGTCAAACAGCTTTTGAAAAAGTTTTCCAATCTCGTCATCTCTTTGTAAAAATTTCAAAACCGGCAAAATCTAAAAAGATAATACCAGAAATTAGTTTTTTTAGTACCTTGATGAATTTTTCGGGCGATATATTGATATCGTTGATAATGCCTCGTAACATTTTCTTTCCGACGTCTTTTCCCCCGTGGATAGGAATGGTAGTCCGTCTGCCGTCCCCGTGCTTAAATTGAGCATGACTTCCAACTTGATGATATTTGAAAAATCAGAGTTTTTCGAGAACCCGGATTAATTCTTTGGCTTTGAGGATTGGAAGCTTACTCATGTATGGTTAAGAACGGACGCTGGCCAGCAGTTCTTTATCAGAAAACGACTGAATCAATTCAAGTGCGTCTTCTTCTTTGGGTATCGCTATTTTGTCTTTCAGCATTCCTTGAACATTGCAGCGGATTGCTTCTCTGAGATTTTATTTCACCTCACTAATGGTTTTGCCATAAGTGTGAAGGCTTGAAAGCAACGGAACAAAACCGTGATATCCGGACGGTTCGTCCGGTTCAATGATCACACGAAATGTATAAGGATTTTTAATCATATTCCTATGTTAGCAAATTTTTATCCACACGCCAATCAGCAGATTGAAAAAGCCGTGCGCCTCGTAGCCGAACGGCCCATTCCTCAAAAAGGTGTGGAGACGATAGCTGTAAAGATGGATACCCATCTTTACTGGGTGGAAAACTCTGGTGCGAGAAATATACAGTGTTTACTTGCAGAATTTGAGTTTTACGTTCAGTTATTCAGAACCAAAAGAAACAGCTTTCAATGGAATAGTATTCTGAAGTACGTAGCCTTGGGCCTCAAGTTGGGGACGCAGATACCCAATGTGGTAGGCGCCAAATTTAATGCCAAGCGTATGAGGATTTCGTTCTTTGATAACTTGACATAGCGTCCTTTCCAGAATTTCATGTCTACTTTTCATTATGCGATCAAGGGTTGGCCTCATGCTCGCTGTCTGTTCCGCCGCAAGTTCAAAGAATTCCTGTGTATCTTTTGGTGTAAGACCTCGTTGTCGGATATCCCTGACCTTATTTCTAATATGCATTACAATTGCCAACTTACTTTCTTGAGGAAATTGTGAAATCTCCTGAAGAAGTGTATGTTCGAATTCTTTTTGTTTCGCTGGATCTTGATGTTGTGCAAACCATTCCGCATCTCCGCTTATCCAAGACGGTTGGGTATCATCAAAATGATATCGCTCATTAATGAGTGGCAGATTTTTGCGGATTTCTATCTCAAGGGCTGGCAATGCAAAACGAAAGGATTCATCTAAATTGTTGCTGAAGAGCTTCTCTCCTATTTCTTTGTCAGACTCATTCATTTCATCTGCCGTACTTTCTTTGTTGGGGGGAGGAGTGGAAGGTCCTTCATAAATGACCAGATCACACTCATCAAGTATATTAGACACTTTGTTCAGATATTCTTGCTCCGCGTTGTGGGTCATGCCCACAAGCTTGATGACCCTGCCTGTTGAGGGTTGCCGGTATTCATGCACAAAAGTAAAAGCACCCTCGGGCGTTACCAGGAGTTCGTTTTCTAAAATACCTTCGCTTTTTTCCAGTTTTTCAAGTTGTTCCGGGTTTTCGCTCATAATCTTGGTACGAGTATAAATTATGTCAATTTTATAGTAGTTTATTTCCGAAAAGTTTTCCAATCCCGCCGCCTCTCTCCAAAAATTCAAAATTGGCAAAACCCAAAGATGTATTTATTAGACCAGTTGCTTAATAATTTTTAGAGGAAATTTGATACAAAAAACCCTTATTTTAAGCCAATGATTTTTCAAAAAAACGGCTAAAACCTTATTAAGCAACTGGTCTATTGAACTTTTTTAATTATATAATTTTCCAATCTCCACTTTTGTTACCCGCTTTCGTTGAAATTTCAGCGGGCGAGGAGCTACGGCGGGCAAGCCGCTACCACCCCCCAAATGCCATTTTTAGCAACCCCAAAACGGTCAGAAGGTAGCTGTTTATGGGTGAAAAACGTAATTTTGATTCTCATTCTAACAAAAAAGTGGTCCCACCAGAGGCCACTTATTTCTTTTTTCCAAGTTCTCGCAGGTGCTTCACCACTTCCTGTATTTCTTCTTCCTTTAGGATATATTTCCATGGCGGCATTCCCTTGTCGGTGCCTTCTTTGATGATTTCCGCCAACTTTTTATCTTCCTTTTTCTGCGTTATATCCAGCGCAAGGTTTGTCGGTTTGTTGGGCAAACCGGCAGCCATGGGTCCGTCACCAAGCCCGCGAGTTCCATGGCAGGTAGCGCAATTTTTTTCAAAAATTGCTTTCCCGTCCGTTCTTGCTGAGGGTGCAGGTGGTGGCGGGGGCATAACCGGCTGATTGACCGGTGGCTTAGGAGAGCGGGTTTCTGTGCCGGACGAAGGGGGCTGTCCGCAACCAAGAGCGATAAAAATTATTCCAACCCAAAAAAGAATAACCGATTTTCCCATATTCTTTTCTCGTCTCTTTTTTTAAAGGTCGCACTATGTTATGTAGCATGTATCATAATAAATGGCAACTATAATGAGTGTGTTGGCTAAACCGAGCGAAGCTCGGTCGTCCGATCATCCCGCAATGAGCGGGATGATTTAGGGGACATATGGAAACCTTGGTTCAGGAAATATACGGTGATTGCGTACGGAATATGAGTTTTGATTTTTTGTTCGTCTGATTGATAAAAAAGAACCCCGCCGGACTTGCCCTGAGGTTTTCCTCAAAGGGTGTTTTGGCGGGGATGACGGGAATTAGTTCCCGAAGTAATCTTGGATATGTCGCATTGCTGATGTCGGGACTCGTCTGCGAACATTGTAGCGGACGTATGCAAGCCGGTCGTAATGAACGCATGCGTTGCCGGCATCAATTCCCTTATTTGTCTTTTCTGACTTCCAGAGAAGAGATCTGATTAGCTTTTTTGCCGATGTGGGCTTATGACGCCGGATTATTGCCCGAACCTTTTTGATAAGAGCATCTCGCTTGGTGCAGTTTCTGCATGGTTTCGATGTTTTCACATGAACCTCCAGACGTGTGCTGACTGTTTTTATACTATAACACAAGAAAATATAATATGCAAGGTTTGCCAACTAATCTTTCCAACTTTTTCACCCAAAACCATTTAAAACACCAGTATCCAAGCCGATATATACTCTGGAAAAGAATTGAGAGAAAATTGAATTTCCTTGGTTTTTAAAGCAGCGATGTGGATATTTTCTGTGTTCCAATAAAAACAAGGCGGCATGATGGAGGTGTATGAAAAACCATCAAAAGCCCGCCTCGTTATGGAGTCATCGTATCAAATTGTTGCAAATCGGCAACCACATAAGGCCACATACCGGATTGTTTACCAAACCGACACGAACAGTGTTTTGGAATGTTATTCATGAAATGCTCATGGCAAAAATTCCGAACTCAACCGATCTTGCGCTGTATACCGCGAAGTCAATTTCAAGCGTCAGTTATTTCTTCAATAAATCTGTTTGGGACCATCGGGACATAGAAAAGGCACGAAAGAATGTTGTTGCGAACGCCCACGAGACGCGTTCGGCTAAGGACGATATCATGTGTCTTGACGCCACCACGATTTCAAAAACAGGAAAAACATTTCCAGACATCAGCCGCGTATTTGATACCGCGGAGAAAAAAGTAACAGACGGCTACTATTTCTTTGTCGCCTCCATTATGAATTCAAACCAAAGCCATTCATACATTGCCGATTGGATACTGATAGCTCCGAAGGCATACTCGTTTCGGAGTATGGGCTGGATGGTTTCGACTTTTGAGACTGATATTCGCTTATTCAAAGGCGAAATTGATTGTTGTGGATGCGGGGTTCAGAAATCAGTACCTTCTGAAGTTCATCATGACAAATCGCCGCTCTTTCCTCATCCGGGTAACTCCATGCATGGTGTTCCTGAAAAACACAGTTCCGGTAAAACTCAGAACAATCAAAAAACAAAAAGGGTATGAAATACAGTACGGAAAAACAACGCTGATTGTTCGCAGCATGCGAGGAGTGATGAAAGCGTGGTCAAGAGAAATTTCTGAAGAACTCAGCGTCATAATGTTCGAGCGTTCCGGGTTCCAGAATCCGTTGATTCTTGCGACGAATGAGACCGTGACCACCTCCGAAGAAGCAGTGCGTTTGTATCAGGCATATTGCCGACGATGGTCAAAAGAAAACCACCGTTGTTTTGGTGGTATAAAAATACTGTTGTATTGGTAGTTATTGTGTTTCCTCAGTATAACACCTGAATGTGAGTGTTGATTTCCTTACTGCACTGTTTAAATCCTCTAGAAGCATTTTTTGTCCTTTTTCGTCGTAGGACACGTGAGTGGTGATAGAAACCATTAGTTCTTGTTTTTCGTCATATGTGATTAGTTCCGTAAACGCATAATGATTTTTTGGCTCGGGCACATACCCCTTCCAAAGCGTATAAGTTTTCAAATGGTCAGCAATCATTCTCTTCCAAACTGAGAAGAAAAAAGAATTAGCTTTATCCGCTGGACCTTTTCTGTTTATGCTGAAAAGATATTCATGATTATCATGAGCTGTAGCACATCGAAAAATTTGTCCATTTTGTATGTTGGTCGGATAAATGACCAGACTCCCTTTGGCAAGATTCATTGCCTTATCGTCACGTATAAGAATATTGACATTGAGTAGATAGGGAGACGGATCTTTGGAAAGACCAGTGAGCTTGATGGGCTGAGTAGCGCATCCTGTAAGAAGTAAAAGAACGAGCAATGTCCTTTTCATTACGTCCTCCTGTGAGTGTCGCGTGAAAGCTCGATACTATTAGTATTATATATGAGGAAAATTATCAAGTTCATGTGAAATTTTTAGAAGATTTTTCCAATCCTGCCACCTCTCCCAAGAATTTCAAAACTGGCAAAACTCAAAAATGTAAGTATTTATTGAACATTTATTACTTTGTAGTTTTCCAATCCCGCCGCCCGTACCCAAAACACCGGATTTGGCAAACCAAAAAACAGCAACAAATTAGCTGTTTTTAGTGAAAATTCGTGATGAGTCTTCAATTGTGTGGAGACGATAGCTGTAAAGATGGATACCCATCTTCACAGGGCGGAAAACCCTGGTGAGGGAAATATACAGTATTTGCTTACAGAATCTGGATTTCGATTTTTCGTTCGTTTGAAATTCGATTGTCGGCAAATTTAAAATCCAGGCTGTGCTGGATCTATTTAAATTCTTTACTGCAGACGCTCATGTAATCCCGAGTTGCGACCATGCCGTGAATTGGTCCTTGAGCTACGAACTTTTTGAACCAATCGGTTCTCAGTGACTCGTAGTCACGACCTATACCGCCAGCGTTAGGCGTCTCAAGCGCCTCTACCAGCCTAACCGCAAGCTCAGTTTGGGAATGTAGCGCTTCGGAATGTACATTCCACCCAAACATGCTTTTGCTCACAAATCGCGTCGGCTTGCAGTCAATGTAATCCTTGAATTCTTTTAACGCGTGCTCGGCCGCACGTTCAAAAGCCAAATGCTCTAATTCCTTGCGGCGCTTTTCCATTGCGCCTGAGATAAGAACCCCATTCTCTTTTGCGATCCGGAACTCGAAACGCCAACTCCAAATAATTTTGGATATCTCGACACCGAGTTTGGTATCGCCCGGAATTAGTTTGGAGAAATCTTCCATCTCTTGGATAACCCGCTTGATATTTCGCGAATGAAGAACGCGCTTGATTTGTATAAGCTTTTTCTCAAGTATGCGTGTATCGGCTCCAACGCGTTTTGCGTTATCAACAGTAATTGAAGCTTGGATCGTGATGAAAGATTCGATCTCTCTGAAAGTTTTATAATCAACCTCTGGGTTTGCTTGCATCATGTGCTCAAGTTTGGCGACATCACGTTCGGCATCTGCAAGTAGATTTTGAGGAGACTTGGCATTTGCAAATAAGGGCAATGCGGCTATCAACAAGGCGATTATCGCGATTTCAAAGAACTTCTTATTCATTTCTGCCTCCAGCGATTTTTCTGGAATTGACAGTAATATAGAGAGTAGACTTTTTTATAAAAAAATCAATACCAAAAAGACCAGCATTAATGCCGGTCATTTTGCGAAAACCGATAATCATGTGGAGGCGATAGAGACAGATGGAAAACCCTCGTAGAAGAAATGTACAGTATTTACTTGCAGAATGGGAGCTTCGACCTTTCTTTCGTTTTATAGCAAGATTATTGGAAGAGAAGAAACAATAAGCAGGTTTTGTTAAATAGTTCCACGCTCTTTCACAACTAAGTCGTTACAAATAGTCGTATTAAGCAGGAGGTCTTGAACGGTTAGGTAAGACAGTTCTTCCCTGCGGATTGCTGCTGCAAAGTTTTTCATTACGCCAACCAACGCATCATCATAAGAGTGAACACGGAATTTTTTAATAGCCAGACTGTTGTTTTCGAAATTTTGTGCTGTAACAATAGAATTTACCATTCCGCTTGCGCTATCTAAAACAATCTCTGTTCTTACTCGCCCCCTTTCAAATATAAGTTCCAACTCATTTCGAAATACGCGACTATGTAGCTTTCGGTATCCACTAAACCAGATGCCGAGCCCAGAGTTAGTTTTTCCCGCAACTTTATATTCATCAAAGCTGTGCGATAATCTCCAAAATGCTGCGGGGCTATGCCCAAACAAAAAGTGGACAAGATCTATCTCGTGGTTCATATGATCGAGTAATAAAGAATCTTTCTTTTTCCATCCAGTGCTTGGTTTATGATAAAAAAATTGGAATCGTACTTCGACGGCCATCCCGAATTTTTTAACATATTCCGCGAGGTTATTTTTAACATAAACATATTCTTTTTCGAATCTCCTCAGATGACAGCTAGAAAAAATAAGATTATGGCTTACCGCCTCCACGATGATTCGTTTGCCCTCTTTTTGTTGCGGCCCTTCCCAGAGCGGCTTCTCGCAAAGAATATGCTTTTGGGCATGAAGCGCAGCCTCACAAAATTTCAGGTGATATTTGTGTGGTGTTCCAATAAATACGGCATCCATGTCTTTAATAGCAAGAAACCTCGAAAGATCTGTCGTGGCAAGAGCCTTTACCTTATAGTCCCTGAGAAATCGCTTTGCAGTAGTTTGATTAATAGACCAGTTGCTTAATAAGGTTTTAGCCGTTTTTTTGAAAAATCATTGGCTTAAAATAAGGGTTTTTTGTATCAAATTTCCTCTAAAAATTATTAAGCAACTGGTCTAATGTCTAATGCACCAACAATCTCAAAGTTGTTAAGCATCTTACTAATTACATCGGCGTGCCTTCCGGAGTGTCCACCACAACCTATAAAACCAATTTTGATGGGTTTGTTCATAAGCCTCTCTTTTCAATTATTTAAAACCTTTCTTTCGTGTAACAACTTGGCGTATTGCCTGAGTATGCATCAACCCCATTAAGTATGATTCAACAAGGGGAAGTCCAACAAGTTGTTTAAGTTCCTTACGATTACTTGTCTTAAGCGCATTTCTTACTGCGGTTGCGCTGGTTGGATTACTTTGGTGAAGTTTATGGCGGGCAATAAACGGAAGTAAATTCGGCGCGGCGACGGCAAGCCGTTTTCTTGTCCATGCGTCTTTTCCAATGCGATTATCTATTATAAGAATACGTAATGGGTTGAGCTTATCGCTGTCTGTGTGCCGTGCAAAGTCTTTAAAGAACCCGGAGTCCATATAGGCGTCTTTGCCGTTTACCCAAAATGTTGTTATTGGTATTTCTGATGACAACGCCCCACATTTACGCAAGCGCTTAGCCAAAAACTGCATGGGGTGATCCCCCTGTTCCAACCGTGATGAGCGAAGGACATGTTGAGTTGGAAAATCCGCCATTAACCAATCGGATCGCATAGTTCCTAGTTGTAGCATAGAGCTACGGTGTTCAACTGAGCCAAAGATAGAATATATATCGTCAATGCGACGATCATTGATTTTCTTAAAAACCGAGGCATATCCGCCAACAACATTCCACCCCTTTGATTCAAGAAATGCTTTAGCAGAATTTAGAGCGTCTAAATGCCCATGGTGGAACGGTGCTAAGGTTCCAGCAAAAAATATTAGTGCATTTTTTTGTCCTCGTTTCGGAATTCTTAGTTTATCTTGAGCAATCCAAGCCGTGAGGTCATTTCCGTAAACATCTTTTTTTAGATGGGTTATTAACTTGCAGTTGTGCATTTTTCTCCCGCAAGCCTTTGATGTTTTATCACATTTGAGATAAATACCGTTTTTGTCGAAACCTGTTTCTACATGCATCGCTACAATTTCCTCGTTTTTATTTAACTCAGCCCAACGTCCGAAAAAAACTTCGACAAACTTTTTTTGATTGCCATGCGTTGCTTCTCGAGCAGCAAGTCCAACTCTATAGTTAGGATACACTTTGGGAAACTTTGGCTTTTTAACAATCTTTAGACCAAGATCAGTAGCGAGTCCTAACAACAACAAACGAAGCCAAAAGGTATGTTGCCAGCCCCGTAACTGTGGCCCCCAAGTTTTTAGACGTTTTACTTTATCGTTCCAGACTTGTTGAAAATGTAATTCCTCATCTGGTAAAATAAGTGTTGTATCTTTTTGAAACTCCTTCAAAAATCGACTGACAATCTCCGCACTGGATGGTGCAATCATGCCCATAATAATATTCTTTCTTAAAACCAGTGCCGCACGCAGTCGTGGTAACACTTCTCTAGTCCATACTGTTGGCCAATCAAGCTCGTGTTCTAAAATAACCTCCGGATGGTTACGCAAGGCTCTTTGTTGATACAAGGTATATCGAGAGTCCATTAGTCTCCAGTCTATCGATTCTTCAGGGTCAATTGACAAACCAGGCTTTTTATTTTTAAAAGCCGTCTTTCCTGCGCCAGGCGGAGCAATAAAAATATGAGACTTTATATAGTTTCTGGTACGTAAGGACATGGATTCATTTTATGAAATTTTGGGCATTAAAGAAAGCTGTCTGGTTCTAAAGGGTTTTCCAATCCCGCCACCCGTACCCAAAACACCGGATTTGGCAAACCAAAAAACAGCCACAAATTAGCTGTTTTTAATGAAAATTCGTGATGAGTCTTCAATTGTGTGGAGACGATAGCTGTAAAG
>Ga0209641_10004682_pt1 | contig 11273 bp, 8 predicted proteins | sample RifCSP16_1_FD_184022 | JGI IMG/M metagenome (GOLD analysis project Ga0209641, IMG submission 184022) | Soil microbial communities from Rifle, Colorado - Rifle CSP2_sed 16_1 (SPAdes) (version 2) | ecosystem: Environmental > Terrestrial > Deep subsurface > Rock core/Sediment | place: Rifle...
CCAAGCACAAGCACATCCAACCCCTGTAGCTTTTCCAATGATTTTTCCGGGATTTCGCTGGCATCGGTAATATAAGCAAATTTTTCAAACCTGTATCCCGTGACCTCTCCATTTCCGTGAATAGCCTCAATCGACTCGATTGAAAGATTGCCTATTTTTAAATTACCATTAATGATATTCAGAGAAAACCGGGGTTTATAACCACCGGGATCTGGTTCTTTATTAAATACATACGAAAAAACGTTACGTATGGTGCCAAGGGTCTCTGAAGTACCGTAAATGGGGATGTCCATGCGTTGTACCATATTGAATCGGCGAATGTCGTCAAGGCCAAAGATGTGGTCTGCATGGGGATGGGTAATGAGTACGGCGTCCAGTCTTGTGACATTGTTCTTAATACACTGGAGTCTCAACTCCGGTGTGGCGTCTATGAGGATGTTGTAACCGTTTTTATTAACAAGGACGGAGGTGCGCATCCGTTTGTTTTTTGGATTATCAGAGGTACAGACCTTGCAATTACAGGCGATCATAGGGACTCCGTGAGAAGTACCTGTTCCCAAAAATGTTACCTTCATAGATTTCTTAATAGCCATATCAGTTCACCCCCCTCCCATAGCCCCTCCCACCAGGGGCGGGGGAAAAACGTTTCCTCCCCCTCGATGGGGGAGGTCAGGTGGGGGTGCTGAACTGTTACTAATAGCCTTATTTAGGTTGAATTTTTTCGTGCCTGAACGAAACACATAATCTTGTTATTTCGAAATGACAACTTTCTTTTGTCGGCTTCTTCTCTTCCCTCTAACATGTGAAACCCAAGATGTTTTTCTATTGTACTATAATGAGCAAATTCTGTTAATATTATATGAGCAGCTTTATGTGGATTTCAAGGATTCTTTTGGCTTTACTTGGATAATATGATACGAACGTTTCTTTTTACGTGGACGATTTTTCTGTTTTTTGTATTTTCGCAAAAAGCTTATGCCATATACTATAACCTGACTGATGAGCAAATCAAGGAGGCTGTTGAATACGGGGAAAATAATAAAGACACAGACTATTTTACATTCCTGGATGAGTGGATGACTGTAGCAGACGATGGTTATGCATGGGCGGCATTAAATACAAAATTCAGCATACTGGCATACGAGGCAAAACAGGCGGCTTTGGAGTCCAGAAAATTAACACAGGCAGAGATAAGTCGTTTTCCCCTGGAAGTGGACGATATTTTGTCATTTCATGTTGTTTTATATGGAAATTCTTCTGATTTTGCAAAGGATTATCACGCAGTGTTATTGTATAAAAATAAATCTATTCAACCGTTCACTGAGCAAAATGATGCGCACGCGAAGCCTGCTAACCTGGGGGTAAGAATATCTACGTCTTATCGTGCCATTTGTAAGTACGATTTCCCAAATTATTATGTGGAACCCGATGCGGAAGTCATCCTTGTGATTATTAGTCCGTTGAATAAAGAACGGATGTTTGTCTTTCATTTAAAGGAAATGAGATGAGGGTAGGATTCTTGCAAACATTTCCTGTCTTTGGCAAGAAGAGTGAAAACGTAGATAAGGCCATTGTACAGATGAATAACTTAGATGCCGATCTTGTGGTTTTGCCCGAGTTGTTTAATACTGGTTATCAGTTTACCTCTCAGGAAGAGGTCCTTGCTTTGGCAGAAAAAGTCCCTGACGGACAGACAACACAGGCGTTGATTGATCTGTCAAAGAAAAAACATCTTTATATTGTGGCTGGTCTGGCTGAACAAGAAAATGATCGTTGTTATAATTCAGCCGTATTAGTAGGACCAAATGGATTTATTGATTGTTACAGGAAGCTGCATTTATTTTATAATGAAAAACGGTGGTTTGTGCCGGGAAATGCCGGGTTGGGGGTTTATGACATTGGACATGCAAAGATTGGCATCATGATTTGTTTCGATTGGTTCTTTCCTGAAGTGGCGAGATGTCTGGCGTTAAAAGGTGCGGACGTTATCTGCCATCCAGCCAACCTTGTTCTTCCCTATTGTCCGCAAGCAATGATTACGCGGTGTATCGAAAATAGGGTTTTTGCTATTACCGCTAACCGTATAGGCATAGAGAGACGTTCAGAAGAATCTCTTACCTTTATTGGCACAAGCCAGGTTTTGGGAACGAAAGGGGAGATTTTATATCGCGCCTCTTCAGATCGGGAGGAGTCAATAGTCGTCGAAATTGATCCAGGCAATGCCCGCAATAAACACGTGACCGATGTTAATCATATATTTGATGACAGACGTGTTACGTTTCTATAAGATTCCGGAGTTTTTAGAGTGAATATTTTCATTGAAATTGACTATCGTGAAAGAGGAGGTGGAATTCTAGAGATATTGCGTAAAAGTAACATTACGGTAGAAGAAAAGAAGCTGTTTATTGGAGATTATCTCATAAATAAACATATTGCAGTTGAACGAAAAACAACAAGGGACTTTGTTATATCAATTATTGATGGAAGATTGTTTTCCCAGGCATCCCGATTAAAGAGATATGCCGAAGTTCAGTTAATGATAATAGAGGGTACGGATTTATTTTACACGGGTTATGAAATTAATCCGCAGGCGATTAAGGGGGCGATAGTCTCATTGTCGGTATCATGGCAGATTCCTTTGATTTTTTCGAAGTCACCGGAGGGTACGGCGGAGATATTGGTAATGGCGGGTATTCAGGATGTCAAATACCGCGATGAAATATTAAAGAGGGCAGGCAGAAGACCAAGGCGCTTACTGACAAGGAAGTTATTCCTGCTTCAGGGATTGCCGGGGATAGGGCCAAAGATAGCGAAAAGGATGTTAGAGCATTTTGGGAGTGTGGAAAAAATAATTGCAGCCAGTGAGCATGAGATTTCTTGTGTGGAGGGTATTGGCAGGAAAAAGGCTTCGATGATTCGGGAGGTCGTTACATAGTAGATATTTTAATTGCAAAAAAGAATGTGGCAATGTATAAAAAGGCAAGCGCAGGGATAATTTTAATGTTCAGGAATTTCAAACTTTTTTGTTGTCCTGTTAACACACCCCTTAATCCCCTCTTGATAGTATAGGATTTGCATTTTATTTATGCTTGTTATACGATGTATGGCATAGAGAATCCCCCATAGAAAAGGGGACTAGGGGGTTGTAAACTTGTCCTCATGAAACTCGTCCTCGTGAAAACGGGGAATGGGGAATAGCCCAGAAAAAACACAGCCCCCTGAAAATCCATCCCCTACCCCCGCCAGCGGGGGACAATCCCTGTCCCCCTCAGTGAGGGGGATAAAGGGGGAGGGGGGCTTAAACGGAATAATGTATTTATACGAAAATGGTGAATGAACTAGTTACTTCAACGAGGGAAATTCTTGTTATTTCTTTAGGCGGTAAGGATACAGAATACGCTGCTTTGCGTGATTATTTTATGCAGGAGGGCTATGAAGCATCTTTCGTTTATAATGAGCGGGATTTATATGGATTGCTGGAGAACAAGAAATGCTTCGATGTAATTCTGCTGGACGTGGAGCGTAAAGTTGACAAGCTGATCGTCGCCATGCAGAGTTTAAAAAGGTACTGTCCCCAAACAGTAGTAATTCCTGTGACTAAAGGGGGCGATATAGAAATTACATTAGAAATGAGGATGTTAAGTCAGGATTTTTATGAGCGTATAACTAAACCCATTCACTGTGAAAGTTTGAAGGGCATACTACGAAGTGTATTTCAAAAGATTGATACCGATCGTATCTTGAAAAGATTGGAACAGGAACGAGAGATTGCAAAAAATATAAACCGATTAGTGCTTTCTTCTCAGACGTACAAAGATTTATGTAATGCGCTGTGCCTTGAGCTTAGAAAGATCGTAGACTTTGATTATTTTAGTATAATATCGAGGTTTGAAACTACAGGTGAGTACTATACATATTTGCTGGATTTAGAGCAGAATATACATAACTTTCAAATAAATACAAAATTAACGACTAACCTGGAAAGATATTTTTATGAGGATGTGTCAAAAATTGGTAAGGCTGTCATTAAGAATGAATTGTATAAAGATATATATCGCGACGAAAAGTATGCGCTGGATAACGACAAGATAACCTCATACATGGTCTATCCACTCTTTATTGAAAATGCCTTATCTGGTTGTATAAACATTTTAAGTAAGAGTGGCTCTCGGTATACGGAAACCCACCGTAATCTTATAGATCAGGTGTCAGCGCAAATTACCGTTGCCCTTATGAATACCATGCTCCTGGACAGTCTTACCACATCACAGAAGAAATACAGGGACATGGTTGAAAATGCGCCAGAGATTATATTTAAGATGGACAGTCATGGAAAGTTTCTGCATGTGAACAGGCTGGGACTAGAGTTACTTGGATATGGCGCCCAGGAAATGTCCAAGATGTACTTATTCAATCTTATTCCCAGTGAAAAGGTAGCCGTTGTTAAGGAACAATACAACATGTTGATCATCGCGCCGAAGGATAACCGTTTGGTTACGGCTTTATTGACAAGATACGGCAAATTATTGGATGTTGAAATATTTTGTTCCGTCCAATACGATACTTCTCATAAAAATTATATTGTAAGTGCATTCGTTCGTGATGTGACAGAACGGTGCGATTTGGAAAGAAGGGTATCTGAATACCATGAGCGGTTAGAAAGTTTATTGAGAGAAAATACGCTGAGATTGACTGAAACCAAAAAGAAGATGCACAATCAAAAGAAATTCCTGGATGCTCTTATACAAAATACCAATGTGTACGTAGTGACGATAAATTCGAAGGGGAAAATAGTGTTTGTGAACCGTGCCATAGAGAAGAAATTTGGATATGCACTAAAAGAAATATTTGGAAAATCTGTAGTAGATAGTTTTATCCCTAAGGACAAAATAGCAGATTTACTCGATGATATTCAGATGCTCCTGAGTGGTGATAGGGGAGAACAGATTGAGATACCTTTTGCTACCCGGGATCATCATGTCCGTGATATTTTATGGAATGTAACCTATTTCAAGGATGAGTATGAAACTGTTTCAAATATTAACCTGTTCGGTTATGATGTTACGGAACAAAATATATTGAGAGAACAACTCATACAGGCTGAAAAGATGAGTAGTTTGGGGACGATGATTTCCGGGGTTGCCCATGAACTGAATAATCCACTATCGATTATTTTAAATATGGGTGAACTCATGATGATGCGTGAAAAATTATCAAAGAGCGCAACGAATAGATTACAGCATATTATAGACGCATCCCAGCGTTGTGCTCATATTGTCGAAAACCTCCTCAAATTTGCGACAAAGCGTAAGACCGTTAGAAGGGAACAATACATTTGTATCAATGAAGTTTTAAAAGAAGCTCTTGCATTAAAACTCCATGAACTGCAAGTCAGCAATATTAAGGTAGAACAATTACTTTCCCAAAACTTACCTATGACTGTAGCAGATCGGGTACAGCTTATGCAGGTCTTTATCAATCTTATTAATAACGCCTATGACGCCCTGAAAAATGCTCCTGAAAGAGGGATATTGACTCTCCGTACGTCCCGGAAGGGGGGGGAGATTGTTATTGAAGTTGAGGATAACGGGCCAGGTATACAGGGTCAGGAAAAGTTATTTACACCCTTTTATACCACGAAGGCGGTGGGAAAAGGTACTGGTCTGGGGTTGGCCGTAAGTTATGGGATCATAAAAGAACATGGCGGAACGATTATAGGTAATAACACTCAGAAAGGCGCAATTTTTACGGTCATGCTTCCCATTAAGGAACAAACGAATAAAGACGTCAATTTACCAGTTATTAAAAGGCAGTATAATTTTAAGGGTCTACATTTATTATTGGTGGAAGACGAAGTTAGCATTGCCGAGTCTTGCGCTGAATTGTTAACGACAAAAGGCTGTCATGTGACATCAGCATCCAGTGCAAAAGATGCCATGCTTGCTATCCAGAAAGATCATTTTGATATGGTTGTTATGGACTTGAAGATGCCAGGAGAGATGTCTGGAATCCGACTTTACGAGTGGATGATGAGCCATATACCCGCCATGAAAGGTAAAATAATCTTGATGACAGGAGATACTTTGTCTCCTGAGTGCAGTGCATTTATTGAAATGAGCAAGGCAGATTTCATTTCTAAACCGTTTCATTTTAATGATTTTCTTGAAAAAATAGACCGAATGGCAAAAGGTACAGAAGCGCTTCAGTCGTGATATACTGAACGTGCAGGAACACCGGCTTATTTGTAATAGTTCACCGCAAAGGCGCAAAGAGCGCAAAGGGAGTATTTTTTAGAAAGTAAATGCTGGAAATTTCTGAAAACTTTGTGATTTTGTTATAGAAGATAATCATTGCTTATTTTTCCAAGTCTTAACCCGAACGAGCCGGAAATTGTAGCACGGGGATTTATCCCCATAAGCGCTAACTTAAAATGACGGATCAATTTAACCGTGTGTTGAATAACGAATATCGAACAAGGAATTTCGAATTATGAGGTTTTCTTATCCTTAGCAAATGAGTTGCCCCGCAATGTGATTTCCCGCCCTGGTTTTTGGCATGGATTCCGCTGTACGAATAATTCTGACGGCAAAATCTATTAAGCGTTTCCCCATATACAGGAATTTAATTTGGTTGAATGGGTTTGTAACAGCAGACCTTGTTTCGGCCAGTCTCTTTTGCGGTATATAAAGCTTCATCTGCCCTTTTTATGAGTCCTTCTGCGTTGTTTGAGTCTTCTGGAAAACAGGCCACTCCGATACTTACAGATAATTGAGACCGTATTCCATCGTGCTTGACCGGATATGCGTAAACAGTGGAACGTATACGCTCTGCGAGTACCGAGGGATAAGAAACATCGCCGTTTCTCAATATTACAGCGAATTCTTCGCCTCCATAACGTGCACAGACATCAACGGTCCTGATTTGCGATTTTATTGCATCAGCAACGACCCTTAATACCTGGTCTCCAACCTGATGACCATAGTTATCATTGAACTTCTTAAAATGATCAATGTCGATCATGAGAAGTGTGACCGCATAATGATAACGTTTCGAACCCTCCATCGTTTCATCCAATTTCTTGTGAAATTCCTTATGATTCAGTAAACCGGTGAGTCCATCGGTAACGGCAAGCTGCTGTACTTGTCCATACAGTCTTGCATTTTCTATGGCAACAGATGCCTGATAGGTTATGGTAAGAAGAATTTCTTCGTCATCTAACGTAAAGCACTCGTCGTTAGCCTTATTTGCCAGGAATATTCCTCCACATACGGTGCCACTATTTATTGTAAGCGGTATACCCAGAAGCGTGCGGATGGGCGGGTGATTTGGTGGCAGTCCTATAGAACGCGAGTCTTTTGTTATATTATCTAGTCGAATGGTCTGACCTTTCTTTATTACCACGCCTAAAAGCCCCTTTCCCTTTGGCTGACCTAGAATTTGGGAAAATTCTAATTGATTTGGCACTGAAACCTTAAAATATTTGATATTTTTGCCTTGTTCGTCTAGTAAGACCAGACTCCCCATCCCGGCATTAGTTATCCTTCGGGAAATTTTGATAAGGTCTTCAATAAGATGCTCAATTTCAATATGAGAATGTATTTCTACAGCCACATCGTTAAGGTATTTGAGCTGTTCAATCTTTCGTTTGATAGAGGCGGTCATGATATTAAAGGTTTTTCCTAGTTGACCGATCTCGTCACCATTGACAAAAGGGACTTGTTTTGTAAAATTGCCGTGTGCGATTTCTTTGGATATGGAAGCAAAGGCATGGATGCGTTTTGTACTCAACCGCCCAATGACAAGGGACGCTGCAATGACTATGCATGCTATAATACTGCTAATAATGCCTATGTAAAATATACTTGCACGAACAGGTTCAAGAAAGGTTGATTCTGGTATAGTACTGATAATTCGCCAGCCGTTATCCATGACTCTGATTGTTGAATGATAGGTTCTTGTGCCGATAACAAGTCCATGCTGAAAATATTGCGGCGGCAATGGCATGGTTACAACATCCATTACATTTGGTATATCAGTTGACGCTATCTCCTTGATATCACTTCCATATCTTTTTTCCTTTACGATTTGTTCTTTAACTTCTGGTTTTAAAGGTGCCCACGACTTAAAAATCAAATCCCTGCTTGTTGAATGGGCAATACGCACCCCGTCTGAATTGGATAGAATCACTGCGTTTCCCGCGCCCACCCTTCCGGTTTCCGTTTCGATGAGTTCCCATAATTCCTCTGCGCTGCACTGTGCTACCAGAACACCGAGTATTTTATCTGCATGTGTGACAGGTATACTAAAGTATATAGATGGTTTCCCTTCATCTAGTGAAGGTAAAGAAATGTATTTATCACCCTTTATTGCATTATAAAAAAAGGGTCTGGCTCCAAAGTCAATATTAGAGGTATTGCTGGTGCTTAGTACGATGCTACCCTGTGCATCCATAAGAGAAAAGGATAAAAAATCGGGATCAATGCGCAATTTGGCTCGAAGTGAGGAAATTGTCTGATGGGAAACGAGCGGGCGTTCTTTTATATTCTTTAAAATATGGGTTAATTGGGGCATACTGGCAATTTTGTAAAGGTGTTTGAATTTGTAATCTATGAAGTGATCAATAGAGGCTGCCACATTTTTGGACTGAACTTCCAGAATATGTATTGTTTGTTCAGTTAACTTAGCTTTGCCTATGCTGTAAAAACCGTATGTGATGATAAAAAGTGGCAGTATGGATATAAGCAGGAGGATGATAAGGAGTTTTTTGCCAATTGATAAATTTTTAAAGAGGTTCATAGATACTTCCTAATTTCTTGCACCAGGCCATTCTCGAATAGCCGTTTGTTTGAAGGTCTCTACTACTTGTGAATCAAAAAGACTCTGCTATCTCACAGCAATGAGAGTACCAAGCATTATAGAAAAGAATATGTTTATAGTAAATATTTTATTGAAAATAATTTATAAAAAAGATTAAATTATTTCAATAATATGCCGATATAAAAAGAAAACAGGATAATGTCACCGCATAAGAGGAAAGTGGTATCGGTTTAGTTTTTTGAAACAGGCTCATAGTCTTTCGGAGGAAGTGGTTCTTGATTGGAATGGCGAAGTGTTTTTAGTAAAGATACCTGTAAAGGAATAAAATGGAAATGAGTCGGCGAATGCTATATAATTTTTCTGGTTTTACGGGTAATGGCAGTCATTAAAAACTTTATGGGAGATTTAAAATGTCAATAGATAATATTTCTAAAACTTCTTTGAATACCGGAGTTGCAAATACAGGTCGTGTTGAATCCAACCAGTCACAAATAAAAGCAGAAAAAGGTAAGCGTGATGCTCATGCAAAACTCGACACGGTAGATATTTCAAAGGAGGCCAGGAATCTTGAACAGACGGTTGAGAACCTGAAAACCGTTGTTCGTGATATCCCGTATGTAAGAGATGCAAAGATGGAAGAAGTGAGGGCAAAATTAAAAGATGGTTTTTACGACCGTCCGGAAGTGATTGCTGAGGTGGCGAACAAAGTTATAGATGCTTTTAGTATTAAAAAGCAGGAATCATAGCTATGTCCAATGATAAGACAGCAGGCGCTCATGGCGTTGGCAAGCGGTTTATAGGGGTGAAGTTTGAGTGCTGTCAGGTATATACAAGGGTCTATATAAATAATAAAGGAACAGAGTATGAGGGTAGATGCCCGGGGTGTTTACGGGAAATATCCGTAAAGATACGCAATGATGGTGTAAATTGTAGGTTTTTTTCGGCATTTTAACGCTATGCTTACTCTTTGGGGCGTTTACTGGAAACTAAGAAGCCTGTCTATTTGTATGATGTTGAAATACAAATAAACAGGTTTTTTTATTTTAATGATAAGAATGAATTTCAAATTATATCAAAAATTATTGACGGCGTTAATTATCTTTCCGCTTGTTGTTGGTGATGCAGGTTATGGAAAGGACATAAAGTCAAAGGTTGTTATTTTTCCCTTTAAAAACAATGTTGATTCAAACTTGTCCTCGACTCCGATCGGGGATACTCCCATAAAAGGAATCGAAGATGTCATACGAAGTGAACTGATTCGCTCCGGATATTTTACGATTGTAGAACAAGAAAGAACCTTTGAGTTTATGAAAGAGACAGTACTCAATAATTTTTTCAAAATTGATAATGTGGATGTTAAAACAGCGCTGCCTAAAGCAAGCGTCGTTGATTTGTTTGCAGGTGTTGATCTGAAAATGGTTGTTCATGTCTCAGAAAGGCTGAAGGCAGATTTTGCCGTGAAAGGTACCTTTAACCAGTTTGGGGATAACTTTAGGGCGGATATAGAAGTTGTTCATGTAAGGTTAATGGAGACTTTGAGTGCACTGGTAGGTGAATGCGAATCGAAAGAGAAAATTTCTGAGATGTTGGAGCAACTTTCACAGCAAGTAGTTAACGTTTGCAAAGGTGTGAATGTACAGAATGAGGTTGATTATATACAAAGCAGTTATCAACAGGGGAAATTGACCTATGAAGAAATGTTGGCTAGGTTAAAGAGACTTTCTTCCGGGATGCCGGGCGTATTTACAATTCACTGCGCATTATTTTCAAGCTATTTAGGGCATCCGGAAATGAGGGATGACTTGATTGAAGAAGGTGAAGAGATACTCAATTTGTTTAATTCCGATAATGAGGAAGATATGAGATATTTATCCTCTCTTGGTATGGACCCTTTTTATGAACTTGCAAATGTTTATGTTGTAATGGAGAAATTGGACCGTGCAATTGAAATTTACAGCCGGGCGATCCGTATATATCCCATGAATCATGCAAAGTATTTTAAGCAATTAGGGATATTATATAAATTAGAAAATGATGCCGAATCGTCCATCGATGCCTTTAGACAAGTATTGAATATGAATCCGGCAGATTGTGAGGTTAGACTCAATCTGGCCTCAGTGTACGAGGCTAAAGGTGATATGTTAAATGCCCTTGAACAGTATCAGACTTGTTTGAAGTATACAAAGAATGCAGCAGAAAGTTCGAGAGTAAAAGAAAAGATGAAGCAGTTACAGTCAAAAGAAGATATTGTTGGTAAATAATTGAGATGGTATATTGTTTGCGAATATTTTGACGTTCAGGAATTTCAAAGTAATTGAAGCGCGAACTTCAGTTCGCATAGGATGTAAGCGAACTGAAGTTCGCTCTACATTGAAAAAGTCTCAGAATGCCTAATTTAATGTATAGGAATTTCAAATTATTGTTCCTCCCCCTTGATGGGGGAGGCTAGGTGGGGG
>Ga0209641_10004684_pt1 | contig 11271 bp, 9 predicted proteins | sample RifCSP16_1_FD_184022 | JGI IMG/M metagenome (GOLD analysis project Ga0209641, IMG submission 184022) | Soil microbial communities from Rifle, Colorado - Rifle CSP2_sed 16_1 (SPAdes) (version 2) | ecosystem: Environmental > Terrestrial > Deep subsurface > Rock core/Sediment | place: Rifle...
CCCGGATTCCCAGTCACTGGATTGTACGCAAGCGTGCATAGGACGCCGAACCCAACGGCTCCCGTCTCCACGATCTGGATGAACCACGACGAGCCGGTCCACCGGGCGAACTTCAGCGTGTCGAGCCAGTTGTCCTTGTCGATGTCGTCCGAGTAGGCGATGGCGGGGTTCCCCGCGGGATCAAAGGCCAAGGCATTGTACCGCGCGCCCGCGCCCGCCTCGACGACCTGAGTGCTCCACGCTCCCGTTGTCGGGTTCTGGCGGGCGAACTTGAGCGCGCCGTTCTGGCCCGACGTGCGGTAGGAGATCGCGGCGCCCCCGTCCGACGCGTACGCAAGGGAGGTCACGTCGTTATAGGCGTTCTTGGACTCCACGATCGTGATCGTCCAGCCGCCGCTCGCCCCGCGGTGCGCGAACTTGAGCTTGCCCCACCCGTAGCTGATGCTCGCCCGGTCGTCGACGGGGCTGTAGGCGATGTCGATGCCCGTGTTCACGTTCATCCCCGCGTCCACGATCTCGATGTCCCACGAAGCGCCGTTCCAGTGCGCGAAGCGCACGTCGTCGTTGTTGACGTCGGAGTACGCGACGGCTGGCTTGCCCGTAAGGTCGTACGCGTGGGCCTGGTAGAACCCGAGGCCGTTCCCCGCTTCCGCGATCTTGACATCCCATGCCGGGGCCGCGGTCGTCGCGCTCACGACATTGGATAGCGCCCCCAAGTTCCCCGCCTCGTCCACGGCCTTTAGGCCGATCGAGTACGTGGTCCCCGGGGTGACACCCTTCAGGGCGAACGCCTCCGCGGAGCCCACCGCCTTGGGGACGGGTTCGCCCGTCGCCTGCGCAGCCGTGGCCCAGTTCCCCTCGGACAGGGTGCCCCCCGCAACGTACCGGACATCGTACAGGTAGGCCTGCCCGACCGCGCCGTCGTCCCCCGGCGCGGTCCAGGAGAGCGAAACCGTGTTCGATGTGGTGCCCGTGGCGGCGAGGTCCGCAACCGCCGACGGAGCGGTGGTGTCCGCCAGGAATTCCGGCGCGCCGAGGGCGGCCCGAACGTTCAGGCGCCCGCCCGTGAGCACCTTCCCGGAGAGGGAGGGGAGCGAATCGACCGTATTCAGGATCTGGCCCTTGACTTGGTCGTTTGTCCAGATCGGGTTCGCCGCCAGCACGAGCGCCGCCGCCCCGGAGACATGCGGACAGGCCATCGACGTGCCCGTAAACGATGAGTAGCCGTTGTTCCGGATCGAGGAGAGGACGTTGACCCCCGGCGCCCCAAGGTCGACCCAGGTCGTCCCGTAGTTCGAGCCGGACCAGAGGCCATCGCTGTGGTCCGTCGCGGCGACGGAGATGATGTTGGGGCTGTCGTAGCCTGCGGGATACTGCTTCGCACTGCTCCCCGAGTTCCCGGCAGACGCGACGAACAGGGCACCGGAGGCAGCGATCGCATTCTGGAGCGCCGTCGATCTGCGACCCCCACCCCAGCTGTTGCTCGTGATTCGCACGACCTTGTTTCCCCCCGAGACGAACGAGGCCGCGTAGTTGATGCACTCGATCGCGTCCGCCGTGCTCCCGGAACCGCCCGCGCCGAGGAACTTGAGGGGCATGATCTTGACCGTCCAGGTGACACCCACGACGCCGATCCCATTGTTGCCCACGCCGCCAATCGTGCCGGACACGTGGGTGCCGTGGTTGTTGTCGTCCATCGGGTCGTTGTCCTCGTTGATGCAGTCCCAGCCGCGAAGGTCATCGACCTTCCCGTTGCCGTCGTCGTCGATCCCGTTGAAGTCGGAGGCGTCCACGACCCCGTTCGCGTCCAGGTCCTCCCCGGGATTCGTCCAGATGTTGCCCACGAGGTCCTCGTGGTTGTAGTCGACGCCCGTGTCGATGACGCCGACGACGACGCCCGTGGCCGCGGTCCGCACCGCCCACGCCTCCAGGGCGTCGATGTCCGCGTCCGTCGTCCCGCCCGTCTGTCCGAGGTTGTGGATCCCGTACAGGTCGTTCCGCTTCGGGTCGTTGGGGAAGTCCAGCGCCCGGACGAGGTAGTTCGGTTCCGCGTACCGCACGTCGGGATGTGAGGAGAGGATACGAACGGCGTCGGGGACTCTCAGCGACGAGGACAGCGTCCAGCGCTCGACGTGGATCTGCGAGAACTCCTGCAAGAGGCTCGCCCCAACCCGCGCCCGCGCGGCCTGCGCGCGAACGGTTTGCAGGCCCGGGCGGAGCCCGACGAGCACCTCGCCGGGCACGTAATCCGATTCTGCGCTCGCCACGTTGGCGTTGGTCGCGTCGAAGTCGGAGATCGGCCGCGCGTCCACGGGCAGCACCATGGACTCGGGGACCGGGGAAACCCCGATGGCGCCAGAGGGGAAGGAGAACACGAGCATCGCGGCGACCGCGATGCCTCCAAGTCGCCCGAACATCCTCCACGGGGCCCACCGGAATCCTCCAACATCCCCTGGCGTCATGCCAATTCCTCTCACGGGGGAACTCCAAGCCCCATTATAACCTTGATTGGCCACGTGTCGCCGCCCGGCAGGGGGCGAAGGCCGCCTACCGGGATCCCGAAGGTGCGAATGAGGTGTTGAAGGAGAGTCACCAGAGGCCCGCCCTTACCAAATCCCTCCCTCGGTCCTCTCCCTTCGCCTCTCACTCCGACGTGCAACCTCGTCCTACCCTCTCGGGTCATCCGCTCACCGTTGCCTCCATCGAAAGGCACACGCAAATACCCCAACTACCATTCGGGGCCCAGGGCGTGGTAGCTCCCCCTTAACTACCCAGGGAGCGAGGGAGAAGGTGAGGCCGTGAAGGTGTTCGACCGGCGGATCCTGGAGCTCCTCACGTTCCTGACTCGCAAGCAGGCATGGCTGTCGGCTCCCGAGGTCACCAAGCTCTACCGCCATGAGGGGAAGGCCGTCGGCCTCACGACCGTCTACCGGTGGTTCTCCCACCTCGAGGAGCAAGCGGGCCTCGCGTACTTCCCCTCTCCTCGGATGAACACGCTGGGCTTGGCGGACTTCCACGTGCGGATCTACGGTCTGCGCACGCCCGCGGTCCTCAAAGCCCTCCCCTTCAGCCACTCCTTCCAGGTCGAAATCGGTCTGGACGGACAGGCCTTCGTCAGCCAGGACTACTGGATCCCCGCCAGCGGGACGAAGGACTTCCTCGCGTACTGGGACACGGCGAAGGACTTAGGACTCGTGGAGGGGGTTGACGTTCTCCCCTTCCGGAACCTACATCTGCTCTACTCGCCGTTGCATGAGGTGCTCACGGAGGATGGCTCCGCGGACTTCGCGGACGAGGTCGACGTCGCCCATTTCGAGGCGCTGGTCCGTCGCCATCTCCGCGAGCCTTACACGGTCGACGTCGGGAAGCGCATCGCTGCCTCGCCCCTCGTCGTTCCTCTCATCCTCGAACACTTGTGGCGGCACTGCTCCTCGCGGCAGGTATGGCAAGCGATCCGCGCCAAGGGCGAGGGGCACATCCTAAAATACGCGCGAGGTGGGCTCAGCAAAGCCCTGCGGAAGCCAGGGACGGCCCTTCGCCTGCTCCAGCAGCAGTGGCAGGACCTGCTGGCGCACTTCGACGACGTCTTTCTCCAGCCGGTGGTCTACTTTCCGCCAGGGTTCCTCCGAAACTGTCCGTTGATCAGCTTCACCGTGAACCCCGGCTCCGCGGAACGCATCGCGGAGCTCGCCGTTCGCGTCGGCCGCCGATCCGTGCTTGCCGCCGTGATGCCCGAGGCGGGACCCGGCAGCCGGTGTCGGATCTGGTGCAACCCCCCGAGCGGTCAGTTGCCCGTGCTCCTCCGCTTCATGAAGGAATACCACCGCGGCTCTGGGTCCCCCGTGTTCGGCCTCGTCGACATCGAGGCCACACGGCGGCTCGCACAGCCCGCCTTCTGCGGATTCGACTGGCGTGCCTTCGACCCTATGGGGTTGCAGTGGCGTTTCGACGGAACGGAGTACGTTGAACGGTTGAAGGGCCGACCCGCGAGCGAGGCAAGCGGGTCATTCGCGCCTCCACTAGGCGGGGCTTAGACATGCCTTCGATCCCCCTTACTTCGATCCCCCTTATCCTCCATATGGCAGGGTTGCCCGAGCGGTCGGCACGGAGGCCTCCGCGCCGCTAAGAGAAGCGTCTGACCCCTTGAAGGGGCAGTCAGCCCCACACGACGTCGGTCTCAACCCGCCGGAAAGTGTTTTGCCCTGGTCAGCAATCGTGCGACGGCATGTCGGACCTTCCTCATGCGCTTCCGCTCTTCGTCGATCGAGTGGAGGAACTTGCCCGTCTCGGTAAGGCGATGGAGGAGGCCAAGGGGGGCAAGGGGCAGCTCATGCTGATCCGGGGCGAGGCGGGGGTCGGCAAGACCCGTTTGGTCCAAGAAGCCATTAGCGAGGCGAAGCGACGTGGGTTTGCCGTGGCCCTCGGGACAGCCTATTCGGAGTCCCTCAAGCCGTATCATCCGTGGAGGGACTTGCTGCGGGGCCTCGGGCTGTCCCATCTCCTGGAGGAGCATCCGCCACCGAAGCTCCTGGCCCTCTACGCTTGGACCGGAGAAAGCCTCGTCCCGGCGGAGCGCGTGGTGGGCGAGACGGATCGGGTGGCGCTGCGGGCCATGCGGACCGAGTTCGGAGGTCTCGTTCGCAAATCCTCCGTGCCGGCGGAGTCTGTTCGCAGCGAAGGGCGGCTGTCATGGATCGACCACGGCCCCCACCAACTCTTCATCCAGCGAGGCGAGGATTGCTGCGTCGGGGCGGTTGTCCAGGGCAAAGCGGATGAGGTCTTCTTCTCAGACCTACGTGGTTTGGCCGACATGATCGCTCCCGGGTCGGGAGGAAGGGAGCAGTCGGCTGAAGCCTCTGCCGGATCTCACCCCTCGGTCTCGGCTCTCCTCGGCGAGATCCTGGAGTCAGGCAAGTATGAGGGGATCGACTATGTCCGCAACGATCCCAAACTGCGCCAGGCGCGACTATTCGAGAACGTTTCCCTTGGCCTCACTCGAACTGCGGAACTCCGCCCCGTATTCGCAGTCCTAGACGACCTCCAATGGGCCGACCCCTCGAGCCTTGCGTTACTCCACTACGCGGCCCGGAACACGCGCGGGTCAAACGTTCTGCTCTTGGGCGCCTACCGGATGGAGGAGGGGGGCGTGCGGCCCCACTTGCGGGATGCGCTGCAGCGGATAGCTCAAGAGGAACTCTTCTCAGAGTTATCAATAGAAGGCCTCCGCCGTGAGGACTTGGACCGCCTCGTCGAATCCTTCGAGGGCCCCTGTGCATTCCCCGCTTCCTTCCTCGATCTCCTTTGGAGGGAAACGCAGGGGAACCCGCTGTTCGTCCGCGAGGTTCTGAGGGGACTCGAGGAGGACGGGGCCCTGCAGGTGCAAGGGGGCGCGAAGCGCCTCGTTCGTCCCGTCGAACAACTTGCCCTTTCCCGACGCGTGCGGGACGTAATCCGCGCGCGGCTCGTTCGCTTGTCCAAGGAAGATCGGGGGTTGCTTGATGCCGCGGCAGCCTGCGGCACTCGTTTCACTGCGGCTCTTGTGGCGGGCGTGGCCCGGGAAGGGGAAGGAAGGGTTCTGCGTGGCCTGAACAGCATCGCGAGAGTACACGGCCTCCTGCGGCCCGTGGGGGAGGAGTTCGTTTTCAACCATGCCCTCGTGCACGAGGTGGTGTACGAGGACATGCCGGAGGAAGCGCGTCGGTCATATCATCGGGAGGCAGCGGAGTGGTTGGAGCTCGCGGGCGGCCTGTTGGAAGATTTCGCGGAACACTACTATCTCGCCGGGGATCCGCGTGCGGCCCCAATTCTTTGGGAGGCCGCACGCGGAGCGGCAGGTCACTTCGCTAACGCAGAGGCGATTCGTTTCTACGGTGAGGCGTTGGAGCTGGAGAGTGCCCAAGCAGGGCGGCTTGAGCTCCTTCAGGAATTGGGAGACGTCCAACAACTGATCGGGGATCTCGCTGCGAGCCTCGAAACGTACCGGGCGGCGTTGGCGTTGGCCCCCGATTCGCGGGCCCGCTCTCGTTTTGTGGCTGAAATCGGAATGGTGTACATAGTGATGGGAAGCCTCGATGAGGCCTTCCGCGCCGCCAGCGAGGCTTGGTCGCTGGTCAAGGGAGCAGGCGGACGGGAGGAGTCCAGGGCGCTTCGACTGCTCGGGCTTGCACACCACCACCTCGGGAGGACGGAACCAGCGCTGGAGTGCATGAATCGGGGAGTGGAGATTGCGGAGCAAGAGGGCGATGACGGCGAGGTTGCCGGGGGGCTTAACCTACTTGGCAATATCTACGCCGACATTGGAAACCGCGACGAAGCCCTGCCGGCCTATCAGAAGAGCCTTCGGATCAAGGAAAAGCTAGCCGATGGGGCCGACGAGCGAGACCGCGATGTACCCGCCCTCCGGAAAGGCGTCGCAGGCACCCTGAACAACATCGGCGTGTGCTACATGGAGGCGAGTGATTACGAACGGGCCCTGGAATACCTGTCCCGCGCCTTGACGATGTCGCAGGCCAACGGCGACCTCCAGTTCCAAGCCCAGCATCTCAACAACTTGGGAGACACGTACTGGAACAAAGGAGACTTCGACAAAGCGCTCGACTATCAACAACGAGCCCTTGAGCTTTCGAAGAAAATCGGGGCGAAGCAGCTGATTGCTAACCACATTTCGGGCATCGGAGACGTGTTGTTCTCGAAGGGATTGCGCCAACAGGCTCTTAGGAACTATCAGCAGGCGCTTGACATATCGCTGCGAATTGGGGACCAGCGGCTCGCGGCCACTCACTTGCGCGGAGTGGGCTTGGTGTACGCTAGCGAGGGGGATTTCGATCGAGCGACGGAGCACCTCGAGAGAAGCTTGACTCTCGCAAAGGAGGTTGTCGACGCCATGCGGATCGCCAAGGCGGAAGCGAGCATCGGAGCCGTCCACAAGGAACAAGGGGACTTCGACGCCGCGCTACGTCACCTCGAGGAGGGCCTCCGAGTTGCCCACGACGCGGGCAGTCGCGACACGGAATGCGAAGTTCTTCAGGAACTGGCCGAAGTGTCCCTCAAGAAAGGGAATATGGAGGAGGCCCTGGAGTTTGGTAACCGAGCAATGGCCCTGGTAGAGGACGTCGGCGCGCGGCCTTTGATCGCCCGAGCAAGGCGCGTTCTCGGAACCATTCATCGCGAGCGGGGCGAATGGGAGAAAGCAGCTGCGGATTTCGAAGAGTGCATCAAGACTCAGAAGGAGCTGGGGGTTCTCCCCGATCTCGGCGAGTCCCACTTTCAGTACGCGCTCCTGCTACAGCGGACCGTGGACTCGAAGAAAGCGAATGAGCACCTGGACGAGGCTGAGAGGACTTTCGAACGAATCGCCTCGCCTCGTGGTGTCGCCAAGGTGAGAGATGCACGCGCCAGACTCGGACGCCCTCGGCCCGTCGAAGACGTGTGAAGCGAAAGCGTTGGTATCGCGACGGTCTCCCATCGCAGCGCATCGATGTACACGGTTTTTCGAATCGTTCTCGCCATGGTCGGGGTCATGAGACGCGCTAGTCAGAACGTTCGTCTCGAGGGCAGTTCGTGTTAGCAGCCATGGTCCCAAAGCGGGTTTGCCGTGGTGATGGGCGGCGCGGGGCCGTCGAATCCCGACTCACGCCTTCCCTCCCGGTGCGCCCCGGAACCCTTTTGATAGCGCCTCCAATTGCCCCGCCATGGACACGACCGCGATCATGGACCTCGCCCTCGAGCTCGCCCATCAGGAGCGGGTGCCGGAGGACAGCGAAATCTACGTCCCCTCGTCGTCGGTTCGCCGCTCGCTCATCGGGATCGACGCGGACGTCGGCGTCCTCCTGGCGGCGAAGTCGCTCGGGTACGACCTCGTCATCGCGCACCACCCGCTCGGCGGGAAGGCGTCCTTCGGGATCCTGAAGGTGTACGAGCGACACGCCGCGAACCTGGAGAGGGCCGGGGTCCCCAGGGCCGCGGCCCTGGCGGCGGTCCGAACGATGCAGGCGGAGCACGCTCCCCGCGTGCACGCGATGAACTACGACCACGTTCCGAGCCTCGCGCGGCTCTTGGGCATCCCCCTGATGAGCATCCACAACCCATGCGACGAGATTGGACGGCGCGTGATGGAAGAGACGATCAGGAAGGCGGCGAAGCAGCGCACGACGGTGCGCGAGGCTGTGGCAGCGCTTGCGCGCCTTCCGGAGTTCTCGAAGGCGAAGACTGAGATTGCGATCCGCATGGGGAAGCCCGGGAACCGGCTCGGGCGGTGGGTCGTCCTCCACGGGGCGGGGACGAACGGAGGGTACCACGTGGCGAAGTGCGCGTTCGAAAACGGCATCGAAACCGTCGTCTACATCCACGTCGACCCGGGCCATCTCGCGCGACTCCAATCAGAGTTCGGCGCGCGTGGGGCGAAGAACCTGATCGTGACGGGGCACGTCGCGAGCGACAGCATCGGCATCAACGTGCTCGTTCGGGCGTTGCGCGAGCACGGGCTCGAGGTCACGTGCGTGAGCGGGATCGTCGAGGCGTGAGCGCGGATCTGGTCCCGTCAGGCGAACTGGCGAATCACCATTAGGCGATAACTCACACGTGACTCATGAACTCGTCCACGTCCACACCTGCATCTCGGATGATCTTCCGCAACAGCCCTTTGCCGATGTCTTCTCGAGGATGCACGGGGACGACGGTCGTACGGCCGTCCGTGTGGCGCAGGAAGACGTGGCTTCCCTTCTGACGGACGATTCGGAATCCAAGTTCTTCGAGAGCGACGAGGACGCGCCGGGCCGGCAGGGGCCTCAGGCGGGCCACAGGTCAGACCTCAACCCTTTGCACTCCAACGAACTCGATGCCCTTCGGGGCAGATTTGCGCGGCCCGAGGTATGCGCGGATGGCTTCTTGGATTCGTTCGTTCAACTGGTCCAAGGACTTCGCTTGGGTGTGGCATCCCGGAAGCTCGGAGACAGTGCCCACATACCAGCCGTCCTCGTCTCGCTCGACGATCACATGATAAGAGCGCGCCATCGGCGCGATAAGGTGCGCGGGAAGATATAAAGCCTCTCGCCCCCGCGAGACGCAGAATCACGGGACCGATTGTTGGGTGCGTGAGCGGGATCGTCGAGGCGTGAGCGCGACTTGTCGCGCCGGAACCTTCATCTTCCCCACGTGGATACGACCGCCGGGATGGGATACCCGTGGGCTTCGAGATCAACGTCGTGAGCAACACGCCGCTCACGCCCCTGAAGGACTTGGACGACGTCGCCTGCCTTTTCCTCCAGCAGATCGGCTACCTGCCGAAAGGATACAACCCGAAGACGGATGCGAAGACGATTGACGACTCCATCCCTTACCGCCTGTTCGTGGAGTGCTTCCTCTCGAGGCCCGAGCGCGGTTGGACCGCCGAGCAGCTGGCGGTGAAGCTGAAGACGACGAAGGCGACCGTGTACCGCCACCTCAACAAGCTGAAGGAGATCGACCTCCTCGACGAGACGCAGGTGGACGACCGCGGGACGCAGCGGAAGGGGTACCGCCTCCGGTACGGCAACCTCACGCGCGCGTGGAACTTCGTCGAGGCGAACGTCGAGGTCGCGATGGAGAACTACCGGAAGACCGTCGAGCACCTGCAGAAGCTCGCGGAGCAGAGGAAGTGAGATGCCGCACGAAGACGCGTTCGTCGTGCTCACGAAGGGCTCGCGGTACCGCGTGCAGTCCGTGGAGACGCGCGACAAGCCGATGCTGAGCCACGGCGTCTTCCGCGGGTATGCCGCCGTGGGTCCGGACGACGCGATGTGCATCGAGCTCGACGAGTCGCACCGGGAACTGGCGGGCAAGATCCGCATCATCCCGTCCCACATGGTCCTCGCGATTGACGTCCTCGAGCAGGTCGAGGAGAAGAAGGCGAAGTCGGAAGAGCCGAAGACGATGTACGGATAGAGCCTTAAGGCCGCGGACGTTTTCTTCGGCGTGGTCATCCAGATCGTCGAGGGGACGGTGGAGTCCCGGATCATCCGCCTGTTGCTCGAGATGTATCCGGTCACCCTGCGGGACCTGGAGAGGGAGCTGAGCCTCCGTGGAGACGTGTTGGAGCGCTCTTTGAAGGCGCTCGTAGCTCGCGGGATCGTGGAGGTCGAACCGCTCCCGGACCGCACGTACGTCCGCCTCCTGCGGAGGGACTTTGCGTTCTCTGGGCTTAAGCCGTCGCAGCGCCGCCGCGTGCGGCATCACGGCGGGAAGTCGGAGAAAACCAAGGACTACGACGGGCCGATGTTCGGGTGACCTTGCCAGTCGGCGTTGTTTGTCGGCTCGCCGCACGAGGCATTATGAACCCTCCGCCGATGTACCTCGCGGGTTCATTCATGCGTCGACCGGTGACAGTGGTTGTGTTCGTCGTAATTCTGGCGTTGGCGTCTCTCCCCTCAATGGTCGCTCAGGGGAAAAAGCCCATCGGGCAGATCGATCAGAAGAACGACCTGTGTAGCTCGGGAGGGATTCTTACGTACTATGGGGTCAAGTCTTGGGACCCCATCGGACAGTCTTTCGTGCCGGAGAAGCCTTGGCTGCACGGGGTGGACCTCTTCCTTGAGGAGCCCTACTATGGCATCCCATCTTTCCCTGACGACTACTCGGGGACCGTCGCCCATGTGTCGATTCATCGTGCGACGATTTACGGGAGTGTCGTCGTAAGGACGACCTCCGTAGTCCCGGACCACCACCTATCGTGGTGGCACTTCGACTTCGCTGGGCGGGTCAGACTCGTGACTGGTCAGACCTACGTCATCCACGTGTATTTGGAAGCCACTCAGCCCCCGGGAAGACACGATCTTGGGCTCGCGTTCGCCAGTACTGCCAATGCCTACCCACCCGGAGCGCCTGTCCTGTCCGGCACAGAGAACCCTGCTCGAGACGACTTCTGTTTCCGTACGTACTTTACGTAGTTCCGGGGGCCAGGCCTGGTCGCTTTCGAGAATCGGAGGGATTCTGAGGCGGGCGTCCAAGTCGTGAGGGCGAGTCCTGAGCGTTCCGGAGCGTGCATCGGAATCCTCCCCCCCTTCCGACCGTTGGTCGGTGAGGTACTTTCGGGCGCGATCATCTCGAAGGGGGAGTTGCACCGCGCGGAGGTCGAGTTCTGTCAGGGTGGGCTGTCGCTGGTGCCTCCGACAGACGCGGGCGCGCCGGTGGCGCTGGTTAATGGCTTTCGGCCCCGCGGGTCGGAAGTGTTGCGCCTGAAGCCCTCGCGGACGGCGAGCGGCGTTGCCGTGGTGGCCGCGATGACGAAACCGTACG
>Ga0209641_10004685_pt1 | contig 11270 bp, 9 predicted proteins | sample RifCSP16_1_FD_184022 | JGI IMG/M metagenome (GOLD analysis project Ga0209641, IMG submission 184022) | Soil microbial communities from Rifle, Colorado - Rifle CSP2_sed 16_1 (SPAdes) (version 2) | ecosystem: Environmental > Terrestrial > Deep subsurface > Rock core/Sediment | place: Rifle...
CTGGTGCCGGTCTCCGCGTCCACTACTTTCGCGTCGGTACTCGGCAGCGGGACGCCGATGCTCCCGATCTTCCGGGTCCCGTACAGCGGGTTGCAGTGCGTGACCGGCGAGGTCTCGGTGAGACCGAAGCCCTCCGAGATCTTGCCGCCGGTCAGCTGCTCGAAGCGGTTCAGGACCTCCACGGCGAGCGGCGCGGACCCGGAGTTGCAGATCTTGATGCTCGAGAGGTCCAGGCGGTTCACGTTCGGGTAGTTGCAGACGGCCTGGTACGTGGCGGGGACCGCCGCGAACAACGTGATACGGTGCTTGACCACGCTCTTGACGATGTTCGGGACGTCGCGCGGGTTGGGGATCAACACATTCGCCGCTCCCAGCCCCACGGCCAGGTTCATGGACACCGTCAACCCGAAGGAATGGAAGAACGGCAAGGCGCCGAGCACCACCTCCCGGCCGTCCTGGGCCTGCGAGAACCAGGCCCGCATCTGTTGCAGATTGCTCGAGAGATTGGCGTGCGTGAGGACCGCGCCCTTGGAGACGCCGGTGGTCCCGCCGGTGTAGAGCAACGTCGACACGTCGTCCATCCGCACGACGACCTGCGGCGGATTCGGCTCCGTGGCGCGGATGAGCGCTCGGAAGAACCGCAGGTTCGGGGCCGGGGCCACTCGCGCCGCCAGGGGCGGCTGCTGCCGCCTGAGCTTGAGTGGCGCCAACAGGCTCAGGGGAAACCGCAAATACTCCGGAATCGACGCGATGATGTACTGGCGGATTGGCAGTCGGCTTTGAATCTCCTTCACGCGGTGCTCATAAATGAAGTCGGCCACGACCGCCACGGTGCAGCCCGCGTCGTTCCATTGATGTTCGATCTCGCGCGGCGTGTAGATCGGGTTGGTGGGCACCGCGACCGCCCCGAGCGACTGGACCGCGTAGTAGGCGATCACGAACTGCGGGAGGTTGGGCAGCTGGATGGCCACCTTGGTTTCCCGCGCCACGCCCATGGCCGCCAGCGCGGTAGCCAGCCGGTCCACTTGGTCCTTCAGCTCGCGGTAGGTGAGTCTGCCGTTGAGGAAAAGGAGAGCCGGTCGCTCCCCATAGTCTCGCGCCGCCCGCTCCAGCCACTGGGGCAGTGTGAGGTCCTGGAACTCCACGGCGGGCGGGACGCCGGAGTCGTAGAGGCGGTGCCAGGGGCGCGGGTCCATGGGGGAGATAATCCCCGCCGGCGGCCCGGTCCGCAACCCTCGACCCGGGGCGGGGGTCATGCAACCGGGGGCGACGCACGCTTCAAGCCCGGTTCTCTGTCTGAGCAATGTCGAGGTTTAAGGCGGGTTTCACCGTCCGCTCACCGAACTGAACGTCTCCGGCGGTGGGGCTACCGCGCCACCAGGTTGCCGCAGGCAACTTTGGTGGTGTCGCTGCGATTCTGATGGACCTCCACCTGATAGGTGCCGTCCCGGCGGAAGCGCGACGCCAGGTGGGTTTCCGCCGCCGCCGCCCCCAGGTCGGTCACCTCAAGGACCGGATAGTCTTCCGGCAGGCCGATGTCCTCACCCGGCGTCGTGCAGGTCCCCACCCGGGCGCGCCACGCGTATGCAGCGCCGGGCGGCGCGCCGTTCAGCCCGATGCCAAGATCGGTTCCTGCGGCGCCGGAGACCGCGGCCGCCTGTCCCGTGAGGTCCGGTACTTCAGCAATGAGCTGGGCTTCCCACAGGACCACTTCCTCTGGGTCGTTATCCAACCCCACACATGCCGCGCTCGCCCAGATGGCGAGGAGCGGGAGAGCGGCTCGGCTCACCATCCGGTTCACGGAGACGATCGCCGGGTCCAGATCGCGATCACGCCGCAGCGCGTAGCGAACCGGAACCGGCCGCCGGCGTCGGTTCGCGTGTAACCGGCGGTCTTGTTGTAGCGGTTGACCAGCAGGACGCGGGCCCGGGCCACCGGACGCTCGGTCGAGTCATCGAGGACACGCCCCTCGACCAGGACCTGCGCCAGCGATGGCTCCGCCAGGCACATGGCCACCGCGAGCGAGGCTGCCCACGTGCCGGCGACGCAAAGTCGCGCGTTCATCCCTGCGGACCCGGTGTCATGCGACACTGGGAGGCTAGATTCACCGCTGGCACTGCGCAAGCCGGGATCTTGGTTTCCTTAGTACTCGTTCCGTGCCGGTCGCCCGGTCTCGATCTGCGACGGGCTGCCGCGCGTCAGAGGCCACCATGCACGCCCTTGGGGCTGACGCCCAAGCTGCTGAGTGGTGCGGGGGTATACGCCGATATCAAGCTCACCACCACCTCAGCCGGCAACGACCCGTACTATCTCGATGACGTGACGGTGGACCAGGCCGAGCTGGCGTACGCGGACAGGCGGGTGGACGACCAGAGCAACTGGGTCTCGGTCAATCTGGCGCTGGTCATGGCGGTCAGTCGCGACTTCGCCGTGTATGGCGGGGCGGGCTATAGGTAAGGAGCCTGTCGAGCGACAGCTTGGGTGGAGTCTCCCGAAAGATGCCACCCATTCGAAACACGTGAATCGCTTCACCTGACGGCAATTCCGCGCGTAGCAGGTACGGAACACCGCAGCTCACCCGGCCCAGCGACCGCCGCCCCTCGCGCGCGGCCCGACGGCCGGTAAGTTCTTACCCCGACCATGGCGAGCGACCTCCCCCTCCAGCCGCTGCGCCGGGCCTCCTCCGGGCTGGCCCTGCTCACGTGCATCCTTGCCCTGTCCGCGCCCCGGTCGCTGCCGGGCCAGGCCACGCGCTTGGTCCAGGGCCGCGTGCTCGCCGAGCGCGATTCCACCCCGCTCAACGAGGTGCTGATCCGCGTGGTGGGCGTGCGGCAGTCCGCGCTGTCCGACGCGGAAGGCCGCTTCCGACTGGATCAACTGCCCGCCGGCGCGCTGCGGCTGGCGTTTGAGCGCATCGGGATCCGCCCCGACACCATCCCGGTGCCGCCGGACGAGACCACCGTCGTGGTTTACCTGCGCTCCAGCGCGGTGGTGCTGCCGCCCGTGACCAGCGCCGGCCAGGTGTCGGCCCGCGAGCGGTTCGAGCGCATCGCCCAGACCAGCACCGTCACGCTCGAGCCGGTGGAGATGAAGACCATTCCTGGCGTGGCGGAGCCCGACGTGGCCCGCACGATCCAGCTCCTGCCCGGGACCGTCGCCAAGCACGACTTCTCCGCCGGCCTCAACGTGCGTGGAGGGGAAAACGACCAGAACCTGATCCGACTCGACGGAGTGCCGGTGTTCAATCCCACCCACATCGGCGGTTTGTTCGGCACCTTCGATCCCAACGCGTTGCGCAGCGCCGAGTTCATCACCGGCGGGTTTCCGGCGGGCTACGGCGGCCGGTTGAGCAGCGTGCTGGATTTGAGCGTCAAGGACGGCGCCCGCGACGTTGGGGCACAGGGGGCGGTGTCGGTGTTGTCGGCCAAATTGCTGCTGGAAGGGCCGGTGCCGGGGACGAGTGCCACCTACCTGATTGGTGGGCGCCGCACCTACGCCGATCAGTTGGCGGACAATTTCACCGATGATCCCTTCACCTACTACTTCCTCGACGGCATCGCCAAGGTCACGCTGCCGTTGGGCCGTGGCGCGAGCCTCTCGGCGACCGGCTACTGGGGCCACGACGACTTAGTCACACCCTGGATCGATCCGACGCCCTCCGCCGAGGGCGTGGACCTCGCGGTAGACTTTGGCAACCGGCTGGCCGGCGCCACGCTGCGCGTACCGCTCGGAACGCTGGTGCTGGAGCAGCACGCCTCCGTCAGCCAGTTCACCTCCCGGCAGGCGTTCACCCCGGAGGTCTCCTCGTTCCAGAACACGGCTCGGGTCTTTTCGGTCCAGACCGCGCTGGGCGCCACATTGGGGAGCCGCCATCAGCTGAGGTTGGGCGGGGGGTGGGAAGGGTACCGGATGGTTTACCGCACGCGGAATGACGCGGTAGACCAGGATGTCGCCCACCTGCTGTACCGCCCGCAGGTGTGGTCCGCGTTCGTCGATGAACAGTGGAAGCCGGTGAGTGCGGTGCTGATCCGGCCCGGCGTCCGCCTCGAACACGTGACCGGAGCGGACGTCACCAGCATCGCGCCGCGGGTGGCGGCGAAAGCCTTCCTCACCTCCGACGTCGCGTTGATCGGGTCGGTGGGCCGGTATTACCAGGCGGTGCAATCCATCAGCGACCAGGAGCTGGCTGTCAACCTGTTCGACGTGTGGATCGGCGCCGACTCCCGAACGCCGGTAGCGCGCTCCGAGCACCTGGTCGGCGGGTTTGAGGCCTGGTTGGGAGACCGCGTCTCGCTGACCATCGAAGGCTATCTCAAGTCGTTCGAGGCCCTGGCCATCCAGAATGTGACGGACGATCCCAAGATCGCGGGGGACGAGTTCGAGCCGGCCAACGGCGACGCCAGGGGTGTTGATGTCTTGCTCCGGCGGCACTCGGGTGCGGTCAAGGGATGGGTGGCGTACTCCCTGACGACCACCGAGCGACGCACCGCCACCGACACCTTTCCCCCGGGGCACGACCGCCGGCACAGCCTGGACCTGGTGATTGAGGCCCCGGCCCCGCTAGGAAGCCAACTCGGCCTGCGCTGGGGCTACGGATCGCCGCTGCCGTACACCGGCATCGCCGGGGCCTGGCTGCATCGCGACTACAACCCGCGGTTCAACGGCTACGACCAATTCGCGGAGGAGTCGGTCGGGGGGGCGATCAACGGCGAGCGGTATCCGTACTACTCGAGGTTGGATTTCTCGCTTCGCTGGCGGTTCGAGAAGTGGGGCGGCGTCTGGCACCCCTACTTCCAGGTGGTCAACGCGTACAACCGGCAGAACATCTTCGTGTACCGGTTCGACTACCGCTCCGTGCCGCCCACGCGCTCGGGTCTGACGCAACTGCCGCTGTTGCCCACCGTGGGCTTGGAATTCGAGTTCTGATGCCCCCCGTGCTGCGACACCTGCGGCCCCTGTTGGCAGCGTCGCTCCTCACCGGCTGCGACCTCGACGACACCGTCATCGCCCCGGTGAGTCCCGGCGTTGTCGTCCACGCGGTGATGCGCCCCGACCAGCCGCAGCAGTTCGTGCTGGTGGAGCGGTTGTTCGACGGGGCCGTTGATCCGCAGAAGAACATCCAGACCTCGCCACCCAGTCCGCTGCAGACCCCGATCGAAGGCGCCACGGTGACGGTCTCGAACCTGGACCTCCCGGGCGACAGCTGCGGGGGGGACGTCACGTTTGACGCCGTGCCCATAGACCTGCCGCCCAGCTACCAGCCCGCGGGGATCTACTGGAGCCCCCGGGGCTGCCCCACTATGCGTCCCGGCGACCGGCTGGCGCTGGAGGTGGACGTTCCGGACCTCGGGACCGTGACGGGCGTGACCCGGGTGCCGGGCCTGAGCTCCGTGGCGCTGTCGATCGCGGGCCGGGCGGGGGCGGCGGGTGATACCATGGTGCTCAACCGGGACACCGAGGCCATCGTGCTGGCCGCCGAGGCGCAGCACCAGCGGGCGCTGGAAGTCGTGAGCTACCGCGGAGGCACCATCCCGCCCGGGGCGCCGGCGCGGCTGGAGACCCCGCTGCTGTCGCTCCTGCTGTTCGTGGATTCGACCGGCATGACGCTCCCCGGCACCGTGCGGCATGCTTTTGCGCGCGGCACGGGCGACGCCGCCTTTCGCGGCGGCCGCCTGTACGACCTGGTTGTGGCGGTGACCGATTCCAACTACTACGACTTCGTCCGCTCCGAGAACAACGAAATCACGGGACGGGGGTTCATCAACCGGTTGCAGGGTGGGATCGGCGTGTTCGGGAGCCTCGTCGCGGCGCCCTTCGTGGTCCGGACCGTGGCCGAGCAAGACGATGCCGTTGAGGGGACCTACCAGTTCACCGGCACCGTCGAAGGCGTGGCGGTGGATATCGAGCTATCGGCCTATCTGGCGCCGACCGCGGAGGGGGTCGAGATGTCCGGATTCCTGCGGGGCACCTGGTACTATCGCGGATTTGGGCCGGGGGGCGGGGCGGTGACGCTGCCCCGCAGCGTCGATGGCCAGAGTGTGGACGGGCGCCTGGCCGGCGACACCGTGGAGTTTGTCCTGCCGACGCTTCAGACGGGAGAGGGGACCCGCCTGTTCCCCTTGCGGCTCCTGGGCGTGCAAGCGGGCGAGCCGTTCACGGTGGAGGTGACCGAGCAGCTGGTGGCCGGTACCAGGATCCTCGCGACCCTCACTGGGACCCGGCAATAGCGAGGCCGGTCAGATGTCGAGGTTCCGGACAAACCTGGCGTTCGATTCAATGAACGCCTTGCGTGGCTCCACTTCGTCTCCCATCAGCGTCTCGAACAACTGGGCCGCCGCCACGGCGTCTTCCATTTCCACCTTGAGCAGCGTGCGGCTCGAGGGATCCATGGTGGTCTTCCACAGCTGCTCCGGGTTCATCTCGCCCAACCCCTTATACCGCTGCACCGCCACGGTCCCCTTGCCCTGGCCGTTGGTCAGACGCTTGGCGTAGTCGTCCCGCTCTTGGTCGTCGTAGGCGTAAAACTCTTCCTTGCCTTTGGCCACCCGGAACAGCGGCGGCTGCGCGATGTAGATGAAACCCGCCTCGATCAGCTGGGGCAGCTGGTTGTAAAAGAACGTGAGCAACAACGTCCGGATGTGCGCGCCATCCACATCGGCGTCGGTCATGATGATGATCTTGTGGTAGCGCGCCTCCTCCAGCTTGAAATCATCCTGCCCGACGCCGGTGCCCACGGCGGTGATGATGGTGCGGATTTCCTCGTTGGACAGGACCTTGTCCACCCGCGCCTTCTGCACGTTCAAGATCTTGCCGCGGAGCGGGAGGATCGCCTGGAACTGGCGGTCCCGGCCCTGCTTGGCGGAGCCGCCGGCGGAGTCGCCTTCCACCAAGTAGATCTCGCACATCGCCGGGTCCGACAGCGAGCAATCCGCCAGCTTGCCGGGGAGGAGGCCACCTTCGAGCGCGCTCTTCCGGCGGACCAGCTCGCGGGCCTTGCGGGCCGCTTCCCGCGCGCGCGCGGCGCTGATCGCCTTTTCGATCACGACCCGCGCGACCGACGGGGTCTCCATCAGGAGGTTGCGGAGGTTCTCGTACACCACGGTCTTGACGATGCCTTCGACCTCCGAGTTCCCCAGCTTGGTCTTGGTCTGCCCCTCGAACTGCGGTTCCTTCACCTTCACGTGGATGACCGACGTGAGCCCCTCGCGCACGTCGTCGCCGCTCAGCGTGAAGTCTTCCTTCTTGAGGAGCCCTTTGTCCTTGGCGACCTCGTTGATCACTCGGGTCAAGGCCGCCTTGAATCCGGTCAAGTGGGTCCCGCCCTCGTGGGTGTTGATGTTGTTGACGAACGAGAAGGTGTTCTCGGCGTAGGCCTCGTCGTACTGCAAGGCCACGTCAACCTCTACGTCGTCCTTGGTGGTGGCGAACTGGATGGGCTTGGGGTGGAGCGCCTTCCGGTTGCCCCTCAGGAAGGTGACGAATTCGGCCAGGCCCTGCTTGTAGAAGAAGCTGTCCTCTTTGCTGTCCCGCTCGTCCTTGATGGTGAGTGTCAAGCCGCGGTTCAAGAATGCCAGCTCCCGGAGCCGGTTGGCCACGGTGGCGTAATCGAACCGGGTCTCGGAGAAAATCTTAGTGTCCGGCTTGAACGTGACTTTGGTGCCGCTCTTCTTGGCCTTGCCCGTGACCTCGAGCTGCTGGACCGTCCCGCCTCGCTCGAAGGCCATGTGGAACTCTTTGCCGTCGCGCTGCACCCACACGTCCAGCCGCTCCGAAAGCGCGTTCACCACCGAGACGCCCACGCCGTGCAGTCCGCCGGAGACCTTGTACGTGCTCTTGTCGAACTTGCCGCCGGCGTGGAGCATGGTCATCGCCACTTCGAGGCCGGGCAGCTTCTCGGTCTTGTGGAGGTCCACCGGGATCCCGCGTCCGTTGTCCACCACCGTCACCGAGTTGTCTTGGTGGATGGTGGCGTCGATCTGGTCGCAGAATCCGGCGAGCGCCTCGTCCACCGAGTTGTCCACCACTTCGTAGACCAGGTGGTGGAGCCCCCGCGCCGCGGTCGAGCCGATATACATGCCCGGCCGGCGCCGCACGGCCTCAAGACCTTTCAGGACCTGGATGGATTCCGCGGTGTATTCTTCGCGCTTCTGTGGAGCGGTCATCTACCACGCCCTCCAGACAATTCGTTTGATCTTGGTTGACCCCAGCCGCTTCAGCAGCTCGGGCGTCAAGAGTTGCAGCTCCTGCATCCACGGGGCCGACATCACTCGAACGAACAGGGTACCGTCCTGGGTCACGGCCTCCGGCCTGGAGATGGCCGCGATCTTGTCGCCCACGATCGTGGGCCACTGCTCGACCACGGTCGCCTGCTTCAAGCGTTCGCCGAACCCGGCGCGCGCGAGGTAGCGCCTCAACACGTCGCCCACGCGGGCGGCGGCCTTCCGCTCATCGCTCAATGCACCCTCCCGCCATCTGCCAGCGCGGCCGGTCGAACAGGGCGGCCGGTACTTCGGCCTCTCGAGGCGCGGCCACCACCGCCTGGCCCGGCAGTGCTTCCCGGATCAGCTCCAGCAGGCGCGCCTGCCGGTGCTCGTCCAGCTCGGCGAACACGTCGTCGTACAGCGCGATGGGGGCGGCGCCGCGCGCCGCCTCCAGGGTCTCCGCCTCGAGCACGCGCAACCCGATGGCCGCCGTCCGTTGCTGACCGGCGGAGCCGTAGGTGCGGAGGTCGCGCCCGGCCAACGCCAGGCGCAGGTCATCCCGATGGGGTCCAACCGTGGTGGCTCCGTGACGCATATCGCGGTCCAAGGTTTCGGCCAGCCTTCGACACAAGCCTTCCACGACGTCCCCACGATCCGTTCTATCCGCTCGATCCGACTCCCGGTATTTCATCTCCGCGGTGTGCTTCTCTCCCAGCACGCGGCACAACTCCGCAAACCGTTCATGCCAGCGCTCTACCCAGCGGCCCCGCGTCGCCGTCACATACTCAGCTGCCCGCGAGAAGGGAGCATCGAAGGCGCGGGCTTCCTCTGCGCGGCCACGTCGCAACGCGGCGTTCCGGTGCTTGAGCGCCGTCTTCAGCTCCGTGAGACGGCCCAGGTACGCCGGTTCGCTCACCGACAGCACCACGTCCAGGTAGCGGCGCCGCGCGCCGGGCCCGCCGGCCACCAGTGCCACGTCCGCCGGCGAGAAGGGAACGGCGAGCATGGTACCCACCGCTTCCGAGAGCCTGGACACCTCGGAGCCATCAAGGGTGACCTTCTTCCGGCGCGTCGCGGTCTCGTAGCCCGCCGTGACACGCCGGCCGCCCGCCCGTGCGCCCACGAAAAACCCGGCTTCGCCAAACCGCACCAGCTCCCGGTCCTTCGCTCCGCGAAGCGAGCGGAACAGCACCAGGTAGTAGATCGCTTCGAGGAGGTTGGTCTTCCCCTGACCGTTCTCGCCGATGATCACGATGCCCGGTGGCGGGATCTCCAGGTCCAGCGATGCGAGGTTCCGGAACTGCCGGACGGTGAGCGCCTCAAGCCTCACGAGCGATTGTCAAACGCCCACAAAAAGGGCCACGGGACCCCACCAATGGGCACCGCGGCCCGAGCCTCTTGCAGCTCGTTTCGACACATCCAAACATACCCAATTCCGGAGGGTGGGTCAACCCCGCAAGTAGCTGAAAAATCAATGGGTTGGAGTGGGTCCCGGCTTCTCAAGGGCGCCTGAAGCCCAGCCCCCATGGCGCGCGGCGCCGCCTGGGGATATCCTAGAGTCGTCATACCCTCCCGCGAGTATCCGCCGCACCCTGTACGGTGGCGTTCGGATCTCCGCCCTGCCGTGGGCACACCAGCACCCGGGAGGCTTGCGTGACCCGCCGCTACCGTTCGATGCACCGTCGCGACTTCGTTCGCACCACCGCCGCCGGCCTGGCGCTGCTCCCGATGGTGGGGCGGGACGGTCTCCGTCTCTCGCACCCGCCGAAGAGCCGAGTGGCGCTGGTGCGCACGCCGGATCGCAAGCGCGGCGTCACCGAGATCTTGAAACTCCTCCATCCCGCGGGCATCGGCGGAAAGCGGGTGGTGGTGAAGCCCAACTTCAACACCGCGGACGACGCGCCGGGATCGACGCACCGGGATACGCTGAGCCAACTGGTGACCGAGCTGCACGAGCGGGATGCGCGGAGCGTCACGGTGGGCGAATCCAGCGGCCCGCCGCAGACGCGCGGTGTCATGGAGCAAAAGGGGATCTTCGACCTGGCCCGCGACCTCCGCTTCGACGTGGTGAACTTCGAGGAGATCCCGGAATCTGACTGGATGCCGTTCGGGGCCCAGGGCACCCATTGGCCGGAGGGGTTTTACCTGCCGCGATTGGTGGTGGACTCCGAGTATCTGGTGTCCACCTGCTGTCTCAAGACGCACGGCGCCGGCGGCGTGTTCACCATGTCGCTCAAGCTCTCGGTGGGTCTTACGCCCAAGCGAATTCGCCGGACCATGCACCGATCTCCCGACATGCGGCGCATGATCGCGGAGCTGAATACCGGCTACCGCCCCCAACTCATTGTGCTGGACGGGGTGACGGCGTTCACCGACGGCGGTCCGTCGCGCGGCGACTTGAAGCAGGCCAACGTCATGATCGCCGGGGACAACCGGGTGGCGGTGGACGCGGTGGGGCTCGCGGTGCTCAAGGAGCTGGGTTCCAACCAGGCCATCATGGGCCGCACGATCTTCGAGCAGGAGCAGATCGCGCGGGCGGTGGAGCTGGGTCTGGGCGTGAGCGGCCCCGGCGAGATCGAGCTGGTGAGCGGGGACGCGGAGAGCCGATGGTACGCGGAGCGCGTAGAGGGGATCCTGGCGCAGGGGTGAGTGCGCCGGCGCGATCGAGCGACACAACCTGACTCAGGGGTTCGGCGCCGGTCCTGCCACCGACGCGTCGCCGGAGATGATCATGGTAGCCGCCGATGAGCAGACGACCCCAAGGATTACGACGAATTCGCCCCGGCTGTTGAGCGGGCTTGCCGCACACGCGGTCGGCCTCGACAGTCATCCACCGCATTGGTGACCTGCCCGGCTTCTTGGCGGAGTGCGCCCGCGTGCTTCAGCCCGGCGGTCGTCTCGTCCTTGTCACCGACTCCGAGGACACCTTCCGGCAACGCAGCCTGACGACGTTCTTTCCCGAAATCCTGTCGATCGAGCTGCAGCGGTATCCGTCGCTGGCATCGCTCCAGCGTCATGCGGGCGATGCCGGCCTTGGTGTGCTCGTCCAGGACCCTGCCGAGGGGTACG
>Ga0209641_10004689_pt1 | contig 11265 bp, 10 predicted proteins | sample RifCSP16_1_FD_184022 | JGI IMG/M metagenome (GOLD analysis project Ga0209641, IMG submission 184022) | Soil microbial communities from Rifle, Colorado - Rifle CSP2_sed 16_1 (SPAdes) (version 2) | ecosystem: Environmental > Terrestrial > Deep subsurface > Rock core/Sediment | place: Rifle...
GCGGGGGAGCACCGCAACGGGAGGAGCGTGCGGTTCAATTGGATTCAACGCCGGAAAACTCACCGGGGGCGACCCTTGCATGAAGGCCAGGCTGATGACCTTGCCTGATTTTGGGAGAGGTGGTGCATGGCCGTCGTCAGTTCGTACCGTAAGGCGTTCTGTCAAGTCAGATAACGAACGAGACCCTCGCCCTTAGTTGCCCGTTCGATCCTTCGGGATCGGGCGCACACTAGGGGGACCGCTGGCGCTAAGTCAGAGGAAGGAGAGGTCAACGGTAGGTCCGTATGCCCCGAATCCCCCGGGCAACACGCGCGCTACAAAGGACGGGACAATGGGCTCCGACCTCGAGAGAGGGAGGCAATCCCGAAACCCGTTCGTAGTTCGGACTGAGGGCTGTAACCCGCCCTCACGAAGATGGATTCCGTAGTAATCGCGTGTCAACATCACGCGGTGAATATGCCCCTGCTCCTTGCACACACCGCCCGTCAAGCCACCCGAGTTGAGCCTGAGTGATGGTTCCGTTTTTGCGGCGCTAGAACTTAGGTTCAGCAAGGAGGGCTAAGTCGTAACAAGGTATCTGTAGGGGAACCTGCAGATGGATCACCTCCTAAGCCATCAACATAGGAGGCCTTGGCAAGGTAGAAAGGGCCTCTGCTTCCCGATCGCGAGCGTCTAATCCACTCCTTTTTCTTCAATGAGTTTCGAGCGGAAGCTCGGTGTCCGATTGTCGTGGATTCGCATAATCCCCTCGAATTCGGAACGGACCCGGGTAGACATAGCGTCGTTATACTCTCAATCCGAAGGAAACTCCCGTCACGGGATTCATCTCCGAGCTGAGGGGCGGGAAACCGAAACGAGTCACGTGAGCGGTCAGAAAGTGGTGAAAGGCCGGAGCCCCCCGCGCAGAACTCCGGTCGATGTTGCACTCGGCCCGAGGAGTCTTCACTTCCCCTCGTCCGGGGCCTGTGTCGGCTCGGTGCGAGTGCGGATCCGGACACCCGTCTCCGACGTCTCGACGTAGTCGCCGACCCGCTTCACGACGGCCCGCGACCACTCCTCGATGCCGCGAGAGAAGCCGTCGGCCACCCGAACCAAGACGATGATCGACCAGATCACCAGGACGACCAGCGCGAAGCCCGCGAAGGCCGGGTTGATCGCCACGAGGAAGGCGAGGAAAAACAGATAGATGAGCACCGCGAAGAGGACGTAGAACAATCCTCGGAACCCTGTCCTGTAGTTGCTCAAGTTCGCCTCCACGGTGGTCTCCTTGCTCGCGCTCACGGCCGCGATTCCTGCGAGGGCATCCGCCGTCCGCCGAATGTCCAACGCCGCGCGCACGAGCACGACGAGGAGCGCGACGATCACGATTGCGGACACAATCGGTGCTAGGTCGAAACCGAAGAGCGAGAACCCTTCTGCAAGGGGCACAAACACAAGGCCGCCGAAGAGCCATATCAAGCCAGCTACAAGGATGTGCACTGCTAGGCTCGGCAGACTCGCGGCTAGGCGCTGCTTGCTCTCGTCCATCAACTCCGCTCGGTTCACACTCCCACTTCCCGCTCTTAATTCTGTAAGTCATCGTATATATTGATGTCGGAGCGGGACCACCGTGCCTCGGTCATCTTATAAAAGTGTACCGGGCGCTCCTGTCTTGGTGGAGCGCATCGGCGTGACCGCCCACGTTGGTTTCGCTTCTGTGCAGTGACGATTGCGCAATCGCCCGCGATGGCGATCCCGTTCCGACTTTCCGCCGTTGGAAGCTCATCCTCGTCTTCGCGGGAATTGCCTCTTCGACGGGCTGGTCGGACGTGAGGGGCGGAAGGCTGAACGGCGTTGACGCGTCGCGCCGCCGCCCACGATGGGTACAAAGGCCACTCGATCCCCGTCCCGCACCGGATGCGATATCGTCGGCCCTTGTAGGACTTCGTCGTTCAGGACGACGCGCACGGCGGGCTCGAGGATTCCCGGGGTGGGCTCGAGCCTCTTCCCCGCCAGCGGGAAGGTCTTTCGGATTGCTTCGAGGACACCCCCCAGGGTCGGCTGCGTCGGCGCGAGCCTGACGTCGTCCGTCACACCGGCGGCACGTTTGTACGGACCCATTAGACGGACGGTCACGTGCACGCTCGTGTCGAACGTGCTTGCGGCATAAAAGGATGGCGGCCGTATGGAGAGAATCGTTATCTAAGTCGCAGGTCATTGCGGCGGAGAGGAGTGCGGGACGATCGACCTCAAGCTCCGCATGGTGAACGTCGACCTGGACTCCGGCGAAGTGGAACCGGAGGAACGCGATTCGTGGTACTGGGAACAGTACATCGGCGGCCGCGGCGTGGGCGCGAAGCTCCTCAGCGAGGAAGACTTCCGGCTGGATCCGTACCATCCTCGTATGCCCGTGTTCTTCTGCACGTCCCCGTACGAGGGCACGATCGCCTCGTGCAACCGCACGTGGGTTGTGACAGTGAGTCCGCTCACAGGGTATTACTCCTGCGCCGCGGGCGGCGGGTTCTGGGGACCGACGCTGCGCAAGTCAGGGTTCGATGTCATCCGCGTCGTGGGCAAATCAGACCGGCCGGTCTACCTTGAGATCCGCGATGGCAAGGCGATGATCAGGGACGCGACGCACCTCTGGGGCCTGACCACGGAGGAGACCGTGGCACGGTTGAAACCTTCCGGCCGCGCGCTGTGCATCGGTCCGGCAGGGGAGAACCTCGTCCGAGTGGCAGGCATCGCCCTCGAGGACCGCACGGCGGCCCGAGGCGGGCTCGGCGCCGTCCTCGGCGCGAAGAAGCTCAAGGCGATCACGGTCTTTGGCACGATGGACTTCCCTGGCCTGCAGGGCGAGCCGATCAAGGTCTTCCACAAGAAGACCCTCGCGCAGAACAAGGAGCGGAGCGGCTATTTCCACGAGCAGGGGACGATGGAGATCCCGCCGAAGGTGAATGAAGGAAATCTCTGGCCGACTCACAACTGGCAGGAGGTCCAGTGGGAGAAGGGCCCGAACCTCTACTTCCCGAAGTTCCTCAATATCCTCACCGGGTACACGACGTGCTTCGATTGCTCGATCCGGTGCACGCGGACGAACACCTCACGATACGGAGACCAAGGTCGCGGCCCGGAGTACGAGACGACGTGGGCCTTCGGTCCGCAGGTCATGAACGACGACCCGGACATCGTCGTGCACGCGAACAAGCTGTGCGATCAATACGGCCTCGACACGATTTCCACGGGGTCCATCCTCGGCTTCTACCGGGAGTGCATCGAACGCGGCCTTGTCCGGGACACCTGGCCGAGCAACGAGAAGATGTTCGAGCTGATCGAGATGATTGCGAACCGACGAGGGATCGGGGACGTCCTGGCGGAAGGGACCCTCCGCGCGAGCCAGGTGTTCAATGGCCAGTCGGAAGATTTCGCGATCCAGCAATGCGGCATGGAGCTCCCGGCGTACGATCCGCGCGGCTCGTGGGGCATGTTTCTCTGCTATGTGTTCGGCCCCCGCCACGGATGCCACAACAAGGCCTGGAGTGTCTACATGGAGCTGGGGATGAGCCTCGACGCCCGCACAGGTCCTGACGGAAAGCCGAAACTCATCTCGGACCTCCTCGACGAGACCGCGGTGATCGATTCGATTGGGATCTGCACCCTCGTGACCCCGATCGTCTTCACGGAGACGCCGGAGGCGTACAAGGTGGTCCTCGGGAAAGACGTCAGCGAGGCGGAGATGCGGCGCATCGGGCGACAGATTTCGGACCTCGAGCGGTGGCTCGACATCGAGCGCGGACACACGAAGGACAAGGACGCGCTCCCTCGACGCCTCCTCGACTCCGAGGTCGACGTGAACGGGAAGCGGGTGCGGCTCGGCGAGGAGACCTGGGACCGTCTGCGGGCCGAGTACTACCGATACCGGAACTGGTCCGCGGAAGGCGTGCCGAACCTCGTCGTCGCGCAGTAAGCCGGTCGGACGTCACTTCCGCGCCATCACGGCGACGCATTCGCACGGGATCTCAATCCCGCCACGGCTCTTCCACGTCGTCCGCGCGCACTCGCGATAGTACTCGTCCGTGTACTTCCACGGCGCCATCGCGTCCCCGGCAGGACATCCGGGTCCCGGCATTTGCGCCCCGCGGGCGCGGATCACAGCCAGCCCTTGCGGCGCATCCACAGGGCGAGCGCGAGGGTCGGGGCCGTCATCAGGATGAGGGCGATGTAGAGGCCCTCCGGCCGATTGAATCCGAAGAACTCGACGTTCATCCCGAAGGCGCTCGAGACGATCGCGATCGGGAGCGTCACGGTGAAGATGACCGTGAGGACCTTGATCACCTCGTTCACCTGGTTCGATACAAGGGTCGCCTGGACTTCCATGAGGCTCGCGACGATCTCCCGGTACGCGTCCAAGGTGTCGAGGGCGCTGATCATATGGTCCTGGACGTCGCGCAAATAGTTCCTCATCTCCTTCCGGAAGAGAGGCACCTCGAGGCGGCTCAGCACGCCGAACATGTCCCGCTGAGGCCGCAGGGCGTTCCGTAGTCGGACGATGTCCGTCCGGAGGCTGTGGAGCCGGGAGATCCCTTCGCCGCTCGGGCGTTCGACGATTTCCTCCTCGAGTTGGTCCAAGAGGGACTGGAACCGATCCAGGTGGGGGAAGTACGAGTCCACGAGGACGTCGAGGATCGTGTAAGCGAGGAAGTCTGCCCCCGCCTTCAGCATGCGGGGATTCTTCTTCCGCAGCCGGATGCGGATGTCCTCGAGCTGCGGGAACACCTTGTCGTGGAGCGTGATTACGAACTTCTTCGAGAGGAAGATCGACAGCTGGTCCGTCTCGATCTCCTCCGCCCACACGATCGTCCGGGCGACGATGAAGACGAGGTCGTCGTAGTGCTCGACCTTCGGTGCGAGGTCCTGGTGGGTCGCGTCCTCGAGGGCGAGCGGATGGAAGCCGAAGAGGGTCTCGAGTTCCTCCAGGGTCCGCCCATCCGGATCGACGACGTTCACCCACGTGACGCTGTACTTCTCGACGAGTTCCCGGCACCGCCCGATCGTCACGTCCTGCTCTTCGAGAAAGTCGGTCGGCGTGTAGGCGATGACCTCGACGCGGACCATCGGGCCGCGAACCCCTCATGCCACTTATAATGGTTGTGCGGGGAATGGAACATGCGGAAACTCCAAATGCCCAACCTTCCTTGCGGAGCGCGGTGGACCCATGAAAGTCGTGCGACGCCGGAGTGCGAAGGCGTTGAAAGGCGACGGGAGCCGGTCGTACCAGCTCATTAGCCCGCACAACGTCGGCTCGAGGAAGTTCATGATCACCGTGGTCGACGTCCTCCCGGGCGGCGCCACGCCGGTCCACGAGCACCGGACGTCGGAGTCGATGTACTACATCCTTGAAGGTCGCGGCGAAGTGACGTCAGGGAAGGAGAAGCGAGTGCTCGGAGCCGACACCGCGGTCTACTTCCCGGCGGGGAGCTCCCACGGCATACGCAACGTCGGGCGGAAGCGCCTGCGGTACGTCTCCTGCCACGCGCCGCCCTACGAGATCGAAGAACTCTACAAGACCTGGCAGGAGCACGCAGATCTCGTGATGACGGGCGGTTGATCCCCTGGAGACCCGCGGCGGTCTCCCGGCTGAGAACGACAGACGACGCCTTGGCACTCCGGACCTTAAGTTTTAAAGCCCCACTTCGGATACTATGGGGTTAAATCGGTCGACCGGGACTGAGACCAAGGGGAAGCGAGGTAGACGGAACGGGCCGTTCGCTCGCTCACGACGGGCGCCGCCGAACCTTGGGAGGATCCGGGGTGGAAACGGTGAGCGCGGAACGCATGGACCAGCTGGTGGACGCTGCACAGCGACCCGTGTCCGACGAAGTCGAGAGCGACGACAACCTCGTTCGCCTCTGGCAGGACGAACTGCGGGAGGCGCGGGAGAAGATTGAAGTGTACCGGTCGGACGACGCCCTCGCGAAGACGTTCGAGGCGGACATGCGGTATACGCAGCAAGTCCTCTCGAGCCTGCCGCAACGAATCGCGACGCACCGGGCAGAAATCGCCTACGACCTGTGGGCGAGGGAGACGCTCGCGGGACTCGAAGAGATTCCTGTCACCTCGATGGACAAGTCTTTCGCGTCCGTGAAGAAAGAGTATCTCACACTCCTCGCACCGGAGCTCGCGATCGAGATCCCGAAGAAGTCCCACCTCTGGGCCGACTGGTCCGTCTGGAACTTCAAGCGCCATGCGCTGAACCGTGCAAAGGCCCTGCCCGCGGAGGCCGTCTCGCGCGCCCGCGGCGCCCTGTCCCACTTCGAGCGCCTTGAGGTATGGCAAGCCGTCGGAATGGCGGACCCCTGGCTCGTCGGCGCAATCCGGACGCCCACGGGGCGGGAGCGGTTCTACCTCCTGTACGACTGGGGTCTCGAGACGACGGTCCAGAGCAGCGGGATGCGCTGAGACCTGCGCCCGAAGTCTCGGGCGAATGCTTATCCCTCATGCGAGCGTCGGCGCCGCCGTGCGGCCGATCGTCCTCGTCCTCGGCGTCCTCGTGGCGGTCATGGGCACCGTCTGGGCCCTGCAGGGTGTGGGGGTGCTCCTCGGCTCCTTCATGTCGAACGATCCCATGTGGCTCTGGATCGGGGTCGGGACCGTGGTCCTGGGGATGGTCCTCATCCTGGCAGGGTACCGGATGGGCCCGTCGACGAAGGCCGGCTGACGGGCTCTACCGAGACACGAGCAACGTGATGGAATCGTACCCCGACGCGCCGTTCGGGAAGGGGGACGCGACGGCAGGATCCTGCGACACGCCGTCCCCGTCGACGGCCCTCGCCACAATCCGATGGGATCCGCTCGTCGTTGGAGTCCAGTCGAGGGTCCATAGGATCCAGGTTCGCCGCGGGTCGAGCGGCGGTGTTCTCACATCGGCGGCCTGCCATGTGGTCCCCCCATCCGTGCTCACCTCGACCTCGGAAATCCCGCGGTCCCCCGCGAAGGCGACGCCGCCGATCCTCACGGACGACCCGACGACGCTGTCCGCCGGAGGAGTCGCGATGATCGCCGTCGTGTGCACCCGGCCGTCGTTCGTCCAGCCTTTCTGCTGCCAGAAGCCGCGGAATTCCCCTTGGGCCGGCTCGACCCGGGTGACCCACTTCGCGTGGAACATGCCGTAGACGCCGGGCACGACGATTCGCGCGGGGAATCCGTGGCCGGTCGTCAGTCGCTCGTCGTTCATCCGGACGACGACGAGGGTCGTCGGCTCCATCGCCTTGGCGCGTGGAATCGCGACCGTGTATCCGTCGGCACAGGTGAAGGCGATCCAGTCTGCCGCAGGGTCGATCCCCGCAGTCTGGAGAAGCTCCCCGAGCGGCACGCCCGTCCACTTCGCCGTGCTGATGAGATTCCCGCCGATTTCGTTGCTCACGCACTCCAAGGTCACATGCTCCTCCGTCGAGGCGAGGTCTTCCAGGTCCGCGAGCGTGTAGGACCTCGGACTCGACACGAGGCCCGCGATCGCGAGACGCCAGGACGCGGCGTCGACGGTCGGATCGATCACATTCTTCGTGACCGTGTAGAATTCCGCCGTCGGGGTGACTTCCTTGAGGAACATCTCCTCGACCGTGCGGAAGACGAGCCTGCCGGTCCTCGAGACGAGCGTCGTGAGGCCGTACAGGGCGAGGGCCCCGAATGCGAGGGCCGATGCTCCCGCGACGAGGAACTGCCTCCGCGAGACGCTGAATCCTCCCGGGTACCGCGCCGCGACGTCCACGAGGAAGTAGTCGAGCACGGCCGCGTAAAGTGCGTACCCGAGAAGCTGGCTCAGCGTCGCGAAGCCCGCGCCCGCGGATGTCGAGGAACCGAAGAAGCCGCCGCCCAGGATCGGGAGGATCGCCCCGAGGACGATCCCCGCGGACGTGAGGGCGTAGAAGCCGAGGACGTACATCCTGCGCTTGAGCCACCGTTCGACCCGGCGATAGAACATCGCGTAGATCCCCGGGAGGACCAGGAAGACCGCCAAGGCGGTCGCGAGGGCCAACACCTTCGCCCCCTCGCCCATCGTCGAGATGAAGAAGGATTCGATCGACCCGGGGATCCGTCCGACGACAAAGTCGACCGCGACTTCCGGGACGAACACGCCGAGCCCTATCGCTCGCATGAGGAACGTGACGAGGAGGCCGGCGCCGCCCGCGACGACCCCGGCCCCGAACCGATACCATGGCAGCCTCCGGACGAACGCGAGGAACTTCCCCAGGTGACGGGCCACGCGCCATCACGCGCTCGAGGCCGTTTGAACGTTTGCCAGCTTGAGACCCGGATTGCCCAATCTTTTATCTAGTCTTCCGGCGGTCATCTGCCCGGGCCTTATGTCCGCTCCCTTCAGCGCACAAGCCCACGTCGGGCGACGGGTCGCACTGACGGTCGCCTGGACCGTCGTCCTCGTCGTCGGCATCGCAATCGCCCTCCTGGTCGGCCTGCCGGACCTCGCGAGCCTCGTCCAGCGGGCGTCCGTCTCCACGGCGGATTGGCGAACCCTCGCGGTCGCCCTGGCCGTCGGGATGGTCCTTAGCGGAATCTGGGGAATCGCCGCGAGCCACCGCAACCTGCGTCATTCCGTCGACCTGATTGCGGAGATCGACCGCGCGCGCACGGAGACGATCCGTCTCGATTCGTCGCGATACCTGCAGCGCTCGAAGTAGCGCGTCTCTTCCGATCCTCGGGTATGTCAGGGCGATGTCCGCAGGAGGCTCGCCAGTCTCCCGCTGTCATTGCCCGTCAGGAGGGCGGCCATGAGGGGGAAGAGGACGCGCTCCTCCCGGGCGAAGTGGTCCTCGAGTCGAGCGGCCAACGATTCCATATGGGCGGCGGATTCCGCTCGCCGGCCCGCGGCACGCGAGACGGTCCGGAGCTCAGCATCGAGCGCGTCGTGGTCCTGGCGGAGGACGGCGACAGCGCCCTCCGGACCGCCGAAGAGCTGCTCGCACAGGGGGTAGAGGGAGCGCGTTTCCCGCTCGATGTGTGCACGGACGGCCCGCTCGAAGGCCTCGAGCGTGCCGCGGTCTCGTCGAGCCCGTCGGAGGGAGTCCCTCAGGAGGTCGTGCTCGGCCACGAGGAGCTCGAAGGGGTCCGACCGTCCGGCCCCCGCCGATCGGACCTTCGCGGCCGTGCGTCGCCGGGGCATCTCGGTCCCCCTCGAATCGCCGCGGGGTCAGGGGTTGAAGATCGTCGCGTCCGGCGGACCGTCGACCTTCAGGATCCCCACGGAGCCTTTGTCGATCGTGCGGACAAGAGAGTGGTCCACGAGGAGGTAGTTCCCCGGCACCTGGACCCCGAAGTCCACGACGACCGCGCCACCCGGCGGGACGAGGACCGTCTGGACGCCCTGCAACGGCGCGCTCATCAGGTCCCCGAGGTTGTACACCGAGTCAAAGATCTCTCCGATCACGTGGAACGAGGAAATCAGGTTCGGGCCCCCGACGCCGAAGTAGATCCGGAGGGTGTCGTTGACCGTCGCGTTCAGCGTGTGGTCCCCCGTCAGGGCGGCAAACCGCCCGTTGAACACGACGTAGGTCGGGTTCTCGTCGAGCAGCTTCGACGCATCGAACTCCTGATGGCCTTTCGTTCCCGCAGGCCACTTCGTGTAGATGTCCCCCTGCATCACGTAGAACTCGTGGTCCACCGCGGGGAGACCGCCTTCCGGCTCCACGAGGATGAGCCCGTACATGCCCATCGAGATGTGGCTCGGGATGTGCGCGGACGCGCAGTGGTATACGAAGAGCCCGGGCACGAGGGCCTTGAAGGAGAAGCTCGCCTCCTCACCGGGCATCGACTCCGTCGCGGCCATGCCTCCCCCGGGCCCCGTCACCGCGTGGAAGTCCACGGAATGCATCATCGTGCTCGACTCGTTGTTCCGGAAGTGCACGATCACCGTGTCCCCAACCCGGACCCGGAAGAAGGGCCCCGGGACCTTGCCGTTGAACGTCCAGTAGGTGAACGTCGTGCCCGTCTCCAACTCCGCGACGACCTCCTTCGCCTCCAGATAGATGTCGACGGTCGCTGGCACGTTCCGCGCGAGGGGCGCCGGGAGGTCCGTGGGCGACCGGGCGATATAGCCGACGTCGACGGACCGGGCCGGGCCCGGCACGTCCTCGCCCCCCGCTCCCACGACGAGGTCGCCGATCATCGTGGAGATGTGGTAGACGCAGAAGTAGCGGAAGGTCCCTTCCTCGTCGGCGACGAACCTCACGCTGACGACTTGATTGAGGGAGCGGACATCCGCCGACTGCACGCCGTACCCCTCGACGACGAGGTTGTGCAGGATGTTCTCGCCGTTCGTGACCGTGATCGTGACACTGTCTCCGACGCCCACCTCGAGCGAAGGATTCTTGACGCCGTCGATTGATCCGCCGACCCCGACGAACCCCGTCGTCAGGGCCCTCAGCTCGAACGTGACGGGGCTGCCGCTTCCCGCAGGCTCGGGTCCCTGGTTCCCCAGCCAGAACGTGATCGCGCCCCCGCCCACGATGCCGAGGATAAGCGGAATCGCCACGAGGACGGCCAAGGTCCCGCCACTCAGGGGCCGGACGCCGCCCATCGTCCGCGTTCGCCGTTCCTCCCGGGTGAGACCCGACGTTCCGTCGATCATCCAGTCTGCCTCGCAGCTTAGAAGCCGTTCCGGGCGAAGCCGGTTCCCCGAACCCGTTCGGGCCTCACCGGGGTCGCTTGAGAAGACCCTGAAAATACGTATGCAGGATCTTCTCCTCGCCGGTCCGCAGGATCTCCGAAAGCGTGGACTTCGCAACCCCGAGTTTCTTCGCGAGTTGGGAGAGGTTGATCTTCTTGGGGAACTCGAAGTATCCGAGCTTGTATGCGAGGCTGAGGACCTGGTCCTGACGGCTCGTCAGGGCGCCTCGCCCGCGTGGGGTCCTGATCGCCGCGAGTTCGACGTCGAGTCCACGGTTTTTCAGGTCTCGCACGAGGCCCTCGACGGACGACCGCTTTGGAGCCAGGATCCGCCATTCGAGCCTCCCGGATTGCGCGGCCGTGGCGTCCGTCAGGAAACAATCCGACGTCGCGAGAGCGGTGCAAGCGTGGCAGTCACGGACCTTCAGGGTCGCGAGGATCTTGCCCTTCGGGGGGACGATCGTCTCCAGGCCCACGATGTACGGATTCTGCTGGAGGGTTGCGACGATCGCAGCCGGATCCGAGCCTCCCGGGTCGATCTCCACGAGCGTCCGCAGGAGACCGCCCTCGACGGGTTTCTGATCGACGAGGTTGACCACGGCTCCA
>Ga0209641_10004691_pt1 | contig 11258 bp, 18 predicted proteins | sample RifCSP16_1_FD_184022 | JGI IMG/M metagenome (GOLD analysis project Ga0209641, IMG submission 184022) | Soil microbial communities from Rifle, Colorado - Rifle CSP2_sed 16_1 (SPAdes) (version 2) | ecosystem: Environmental > Terrestrial > Deep subsurface > Rock core/Sediment | place: Rifle...
GGCCCGGTGACGGCCTCGACGGTGGAGGCCCCGGCGGCGGGGAGGTATGGATTCTTGGGGGTGTCCTTCCAACCAGAGCCCGTGACAGATACCCCCACATGGACCCAAACGGATACTCCGACGTGGACGCCAACCTGGACCCCGACATGGACGCCGACGGCCACGCCCACCTGGACGCCCACCTGGACCACCACGGATACGCCGACATGGACAGAAACGTGGACGCCGACGGCAAGCCCCACATCAACGGCGGTAGAGGGGACCAACACGGACAGCCCCACGGCAAGCCCCACGGACACCGCGACGCCGACATGGACGCCCACATCCAGCCCAACGTCAACAGATTCTCCGACCCCCACCTGGACGCCGACTTGGACACCCACGGCGACTCCAACGGCCACGGACAGTCCCACCGGCACGGTGACTCCGACTTGGACGCCGACATGGACACCTACGAGCACCCCGAGTTGGACTTCTACGGATACGCCCACATGGACTTCGACTAGCACGCCCACCTGGACCTCCACAGATACGCCTACTTGGACCGGAACTTTCACAGCCACACCAACGGATACCCCGACGAGCACAGCGACACCGACCTGGACTCCAACAGATACGCCTACATCCACGGATAGTCCCACATCGACGGATACCCCGACGGATACCCCGACATTCACCTGGACCCCTACAGCCAGTCCTACATCCACGGACAGTCCTACGGCGACGATTACCCAAACTGATACCCCAACCTGGACCCCAACTTCCACGGATAGCCCCACGGCCACGGATACGCCAACGAGGACTGTCACTCTCACGGCCACACCCACACGGACGGACACCCCGATCGCCGTCAAGTTCCAGGGCGTCAGTCTGTGACCACGGAGGTTTTGACTTTGGGGAAAATCAGGCTGGAAGCGGCGCCAGGCAATCGTCCCGGGCAGGGACAGTGGTCCGTCTTTTGGACGGGGCATGTTTACTTGGTCTTTGTTTGCTGCCCATCTTGCGGATATAATCAGATTCTCAGAGACTACAGGGTTGGCCCGCGTGGGCGTGTTTCTCCAAAATGGGAATGCCAGAGGAGCTTCGGCTTGTCAAAATGTCAAATCACTGGCCCCTTGATTCTGGACGGCTGGACTCCATGAGTGGCCAGGTAAGAGGTGACCGGAATCATAGACGCCAGGGAGATCAGGTTGATCGCGCTTCCAATCCCTCGCTTTTTCGCATCCGGATTCCAAGCCGGAAATCCTTGGCGCTCATGATGTTTGGCGCTTTTGCGGGAGGCAGCGGTATGAAGGCTTTGAGCAGCGATCTTGCCAGAGCCATTCTTGGATTGCCCCACGCGGAAGCCGAACAAGGTTTTATGCCGATGCCGGTTGACTTTGTGCGAAATGATCCTTCTGTCGTCGAGCTTCGAATCAAGACCGAATATCTTGAAAAAGGGCTGGTTCGGATGGAAGGCAAACTTGACCAGGCGCTGGGACTCAGCCCAAAGACCCTTTCATGGGCCGATAGAGACCGAGGCCAAGCTGTGGAGGAGGCCCGGAGATGATTGGCGGAGAATCCATAGGTGCTTTCCAGTTAATATTCCAAGCGCTGTTCTACGCGACGCTTCTTTTTGCCGCGTGGGCTGCATACCTGGTGTTCTGTTTGCCCAAGCAAGATGAGATCCACGCCCAGAATCGCCGACTTCTTCTGGCTGCCGCTGTAGTCGTGGTATTTATCACGGCACTGACGGCGAAGCTGCTTTTAGGTGGCCAGGCGTGACGCCGAATTTTCCACGGGCCTATCCGAAAACGCTAGCCCACGAAGGCACCTGGTCATGGGACAAGGATGACCCAGGGGGCCAGACGCTTCTTGGCGTGACCCGCCGCGACTGGTCATGGCTAACGATGTGGACAGAGCATGTGGATCCATGGGTGCAGCATGGATCCCCCGCCGTGATGGAGCCGTGGAAAGTACCCGAGGCACGGGATCAATGCCGTTTTTCGGCCGAGAAAGGGTACTGGACCCGGCTGCGGTGCGGAGAAATGCTGAACCATAGTCTTGCGGCGCAGGTTTTTGACACGGCCTTTAACATTGGAGTTCACGCCGCTGGAAGGATATTACAAGAGGCCCTGAATTTCATGAATCGGAATTATCCAGGCGGCCTGAATCTCTATCAGGATCTTGCGACCGATGGCGGACTTGGCAAGGTCTCAATGGCGGCATTGGCAAAGATTCTGGGCCGAGCCGAAGGCGATATTCTCTTCGGCCACTACCAGGGGCTTAGGATCGGCCACTACCAGAAGCTTATGCAGTCTTCAACTCTGCGGGAGAAGTACCAAGGATGGATCCGTCGGGCCCAGGAGTTCCACTGGGAGGCATGAGCCGCCAGAAGCGAAGGCGCTCCGCGACGTCATGGAGATCGCCCCTGGGGCCCGGGCCGGAAGAGGCCCTGGAAATGCGGAAGGCCGTGATGCATGGCGGCCTTGGCTATGTGCCAAAGCGAAAACGTGGCAGGAGCGCCCGAAGACCGCAACGGCCCCGGAGAGGGGTGGGGGGGAGGGGGGAATCAGATGCCTGATTTTGGGAGCGGCCCTGGCAATTGCGGCGCCACCCCAACCCAACCCAGTAAAACCCTACCTCACAGCCTGGGATGTCAAGGTCCTTCGCGAGAACTGGCCGCACTACCAGGCGGCCGCCGAAGTCACGGCTCTGACTGGGGGCCCGGCTATCCTGGCCGCGATCCACTACAGGGAGGCGGGTCTGCATCGCGGTTACTACTCCTATCGGCGGAAACTTCTCGTGAAGAACATTGGTGGTCCGTTCATGCTGGATCCAGGGCCCGAGGACGACGAGACCGAGATGCGGCGGCGAATCAGGGCCTGGGAAGTCCGGGTGCACGGCCATTACGGCGGAGATGGCAAGGCCCCGAATGTCCGGGACGATTTCGGTTTTGCTTGCCTGGTCGCGGCCGACCACTTGCGCCGGAATCTCCGGCCCGGCAAGGGCCTAGAAGACGCCGTTTGGGGATACAACGGGCGGGCCGCATGGCACGTCGGCAAGCCGGGCGGGAAGCGGAGCTGGAAGTTATCGCCCTATGTTTCCTCCGACCCTCGCGGCGGGACACGCCTCGAAGTGCGGTATAGGCAAAGCGACGGGGCCGAGGTCCGATTCCAGGACGGACGGCCGGGTGTGATGGTAATCTATCGGGAGATTTTGGCGCTGGAGCGGAATGGGCTTCTCAAGAATCGGCCGCCGGACACGACGGCTAAAAAGGGGGAACGATGAAACGCTGGATCGAAGGGATGATGGTTTCGGTGTTCGCGGTCGTGGTTCTGGCGCTGGCTTTTCCGGCATGGGCGCAGGATGTCGTGACGGCGGCGGTTCCAGAGGCGGATCTTTCCGGGGCGGTGCAAGCCCTGGTAAACGCGGCCGGAAACCATAGCGGGCTCCTGGTCATCATCGGCCTGGCCTGCGGAGTGTTGATTCAGATCGGCAAGACCAGGTTCGGGGGCGGTTTGATGAACAAGGTCCCGAGTGCGGTGCGGCTCTGGATCCCATTCGTCCTGGGGGCGGTGGTCGGATTCGTCGAGAGGGTTCAGGGAGGAAGTCCCTGGGTCGCGGCGTTGGCCGGGGCCCTGCTTACCGGCCAGTCGGCTGTGACGTTGCGGAAAATCTTCGAGTCTCATGGCGGCGAGAAAATTATGCCGGTCGTGAAATAACGTGAAGCCCGGGGCCCGGCTCCTGACCTACATCATGACGGCCCTGGTCGGGGCCGGGCCCTTCGTGGCGTTGTGGCTGTCGGCCCGAAAAGATTACCGGCTGGTCCGGGGGGACTTGGACGCCTGTGAGCAGGTCATCAGGGACGCTACGATTGCGGCGGCCGAGTCGGATAAGGGTGCTTCGGAATTGGCCCGCAAGCCTTTGTCCGCTATAGCGGACAGGGCCTCAAAAGTGAAATCGAGAATCGCTTTTGATGGTCCGGAGGAAATCGCCGTAACCGAAATCCGGAAGGACCAGCCCGCCCCCTATGACGGCGGACTTGTAGGCCGAGCCCGCCTGGCGGAAATGACGCAGGCCCTTGAGGATCGCGACGCCTGGGCCCTGGACGTGGCCCGGCTGGGTTCCGAGAAAAATGCGGCTGAGAAAAACGCGGCGCTGTGGGAACTGCGGGCGTCCAGGTCCGCTGAGTCGGCGCGGAGATGGCGGCGCAAGACGATCCCGCTGGCCCTGGGTTCGGGCGTGGCCGTGTATGGCCTCGCCAGAGGCAAGGGCTGGATTACCGCCGGGGGCCTGGCCCTGGGGATCGGCGGCGCTTTGGTTTTTTGATAACCATGCGGCTGTCCCGGCCGCCAAAGCCCCCCGACGGGGAGAGACAGGGCGGCATCAAAACCGGATGACCGAGGCTGAGGGGTGCGCGACCCCCGAGGCGGTAGGAATCCGTGGCCCTGGGGGATCTCCCCCGGAGGCTTTTTGTTTTGGGCGCGTGGCAATTGACATAACGGTTACATCTTGTTATCATGTCCGCATGAAATCCAAAAGGCGATGGCGGCGAACTAAGACGGGTTGCTGGAAATGGCAGCTACCAGAAAGGCAAACATGAAAAACAAACTGATGACGATGGCCGAAGCCGCGAAGCGGTTGGGGGTTAGCCGGACCTTGGTTTTCTTATCGGTCCGGGCAAATGGAATAAATTTGATCCTCGGATTTTCAGAAAAGGGGAGACCCGCGAAGATGCTGGGGGAGGCCGCTTTTCTTGAAATTGCGAAGGCCCTCAAGATAGGCGTCCGGGCCGGAGCCTAGCCCGGCAGTGATGTGGATTCCAGGCGTGGAAAGGCCCCCAGGTGCCATTTTGGGGGCCTTTTTGTGCCCGGATTCGAGGGTTCGGACGGCCCCAGCCACGGGGCTGTAATGACCCCCCCTTGACACGATTCCGGAATCATGATACCATCTAGTCATGGATGAGGGGGGGCGGCCCCCCGGAAGCGAAAAAAGAGGCGGCCCCGGCCTACAGGGGCAAAGGAGGACGCATGAAAAATGAACTGATCTCAGTGGCCGAGGCGGCCCGAAGGATGGCGGTGTCGGCGGCAGATGTCTACCGGGCTCTCCGGCCATTGTGCCAGGCTGGGCTGATCACGCCTCACGCTGGATTCACGGCGGGCGGGAAACCGTGCAGGCTCTTGGACGCCGAGGGGATGGCCCTGCTGGCGAAGGCGCTGAGGTCGGCCTCATGACCCAGCCCAAGCCGGGGACGCCGGAGAAGAATGAAGCCCTTCGCACTTTTTTGCGCCGACAGGGAATCAGTCCCGCCTATCCGCCGGAATCCTCAGAGGTGGTTTTGGCGATCCTAAAAAATCAGGTGCGGGAATTTGGAGCGAACCCCACCGCCATCATCCGTTCAGCCCTCAAACAAAAGGGAGCCTGAAATGAGCTGGACCAAAAAAGACAAGAGTCTATTGGAAGGGGCGTGTGCGGATGGGGCGCGATGGGCGCTGTCGCTCCCCGGACCACAGGCGGTGCTGGACGCGGAGCAGCATCCAGATTGGAGCCTGTGGCTGGTGGCGCGGGTGGTCAAGCAGGCGCACCCGGCCCAGATGACGCCGGAGAGACTGGACGCCTGTGCGGAGGCGCGGCCCTGGGCGGCCCTGGAGTACGCGGCCCCGCACCTGACGCCCTCGCGGCTGGACGCCTGTGCGAAGGCGGCGCCCGGGGAGGCCCTGCGCTACGCGGCCCCGCACCTGACACCGGAGAGGCTGGACGCCTGCGCGGAGGCGGAGCCCGGGGAGGCCATGTGCTACGCGGCCCCGCACCTGACACCGGAGAGGCTGGACGCCTGTGCGGAGGCGCGGCCCGGGGAGGCCCTGCGCTTCGCGGCCCCGCACCTGACGCCCTCGCGGCTGGACGCCTGTGCGGAGGTGTGGCCCGGGGCGGCCCTGTGCTACGCGGCCCCGCACCTGACGCCGGAGCGGCTGGACGCCTGTGCGGAGGCGCGGCCCGGGGAGGCCCTGGAGTTCGCGGCCCCGCACCTGACGCCGGAGCGGCTGGACTGGTGCAAAAAGGCAACCTAATGACCCACCTCGACGTTAGGCAGGCGACAAAGTCATGACGGTGCCTAGTGGCTATGGCCCAGCCTATCCTTCGGTTTGGATCGCCCCGGACAAGGATCCTGCGCGTGGTTGGTGGGTGACGCTGGTCTGGGATGCCGCGGACGCGGGCCAGGTTTTGATCCGGACGGCCCGGGGAGCCGGGCTGTTGGCGGCGATCTGGCGGAATGACATCGCCAGGGGCACCGGGCTCTATCTCTGCCCGGATTGCATGGATGACGGCGGCTTCTGCGAACGATGTCTTGGCGAAGGCAATATAGACCGCGAGGAATTGAGCTTGTGCGTAATCGCTCCCATTCCAAAATGGAATGGTATAGAATGAGGGGTATGGATAAAATTGGAATGCAGGAAGCGGCAAGGAGGGTGGGACTGGGATCGGCCCAGTTCCGCAACTTGTCGAAAGAGGCCGGGATCATCCCGAGCCCCGGATGGATGGACACCCCCGCCGGAAAGCGGATGGGGTCCTTCTTCAGCCCGGCGGACCTGGACAAAATCCTAGACCTCAAGCGCAAAAAGCTGAAGGCGAGAGCCGTCGCGGCCGCAAATGCGCGATGGGGCGAACCTTTGGTGAGGAGGAAAAAAGATGAACGGATTCACGAAGGGCGTGGCCAAGGTCACGTCGCTGAAGTTCGGGCTCGAAGGCTTGCCGAAGTCCGGCAAAACCGGAACGAGTCTACTCATGGCGGAAGGGCTCGCCAAGCAAAGCGGTAAACGCATCGCTTACATCTGCTCGGAGCCGCGTGGCGCGGCTCCGTTCCTGCTGAAGATCCCGTCAAGGGCCTGGCATCCGGAGCCGTTTGATCTGGACATGGTCGAGACGGAGTCCTTGCACGAGGCCCGAGAGGCGGTCCAGAAACATCTGGACCTCTCAAAATACGGGGTCGTCCTTGTGGACTCGATGAGCGTCCTCTGGGATTCGGCGGTCGCCAGCTACAGCGGCACTAAACCGATTCCGATGAACGCCTGGCCGGGGATTAAAGCCCCGTTCCTGGACTTCATTGATCAGCTCGTAAAGCTGCCGATCCACGCGATCATCGTGGGCCGGGAGTCGGTGGAGATGCAGGAGGACAGCGATGGCAAGCTGGTTAAGACCGGGACGAAGATGCGGGCCGAGAAGGAAACAGGATATGAGGTGGACACCCTGATCCGAATCGAGGCCGTCGCGGCAAAGGGCTCCAACGCCATCGACAAGAAGAGCCGAAAAAAGTCAGGGATATCCCTGGTCCCCACGGCCTTCCCGGTGGATCGCTGGAATCTGCTGAACGGGAAGGCCATCGAATGGCCGACCTTCGAGAACATCTGCGGTCCCTACATGCCGTTCTTGTCCAAGGCTGATGGCGTGACGGCGGGCAAGACGCGGGTCCAGGCGGCCAAGGAAGATGCTGAGACCAATGCGGCCAACCATGCCGACGAGGCCCGGATTTCGGAGGGCCTGCGGGATAAGTTCCGGGCTGAGATTGACTCGGCCGGGAATGCGGGGGCCCTGGAAATCGTCCGGGTGGCGCTGTCAGAGGCCAAGCCCCGGATGACACAGGCTCACGTCGTTGAACTGGCGGATCAGTTCACGCGGCGTCGGGCTCAATTTAATCCGGCTAACGTGGCTGACGGGATCAGGAGTGCCCTGATCTCAAAATTGGAAAAGATGTTCGAGGGCTGGTCCGAAAAGGAGGTCGAGAGAAAGAAGGCCGAAGTGCTTCACGGCCGGATCGGCCCCTGGAAGGACCTGTCCATCGCGGAGTTAAGGGAACTGGCGAAGGTGATGGAGGCCCAAGTCCAGGAGCCCCCATTTGCCGAGCCACCCGACCCGAATCAGGAGGTGCTGATATGACCGGCGAGGCGGACAAGTTTGCCCTGGCGTTGTCTGCGCCAGAAGCCGCGGCGATGCTGACGGTAACCTGCGAGGCCGACAAGCCCCGGGTCGTGGCGATGGTCGAAGCATGGAGGCGAATGAAGAAGGACGTCGAGTCCTTCTTTGGCCCCCGAAAGGCGGCGTCCCGGGCTGTGTGGGTTCGGGACTGCGACGATGAAAAAAAGTTGCTGGACCCTTTGGAGCAGGCCATCAAGATCGGTAACCGGCCGATTCTTGAATACGACGCCAAGATCCGTCGGGAGGCCGAAGATGCCCGGCGGAAGCAGGAAGAGGCGGCCCGCAAGTTGGAGCAGGAGAGGCAGGCGGCGCTCCAGAAGGCGGCCGAGGCCAGTAAGAAAGGCGATGAGGCGGAGGCCCGGAAGATCCGGGACGAAGCCGATGCCCGTGAAGTCCGGGCCGAGATTGAGAAGCCCGTCGAGGTTCCGCCCCCGGTCAGGACAGCCGGGACCAGGACAACCTGGCGGGCGAGGGTCGTGGACCTCAAGGCCCTTTGCCGGGCCGTGGCCGACGGGAAGGTCCCCGAAGCCTACGTCGAGGCGAACTTGACAGTCCTGCGGCCGCTGGCCGTGGCGCAGAAGCGGAGAGACATCGGTGTCCCCGGCGTCGAGGGTGAGGCCGTCGAGGGGAGGTAACACAGGCCCGGCCCCGGGGGTCCGACGCCCCCGAGGCCGGCCGAAGTAAACACCCCGGGGGGTGGTCCTGGGGCGAGAAAAGAGTAACACGGATTCAGGGCTTGACAGGAGGGGGTTTTCTGATATGATGCCGGGCATGGCTAGAATGTGTGGTAGTTTGGATTCCAAAATCGGCACGCCCGCGAGCGCCCTTAGTCCCTCACCGGACTACCACACTCTAGCCAGTATGGTCGGGGTTCTCGCGGGTTTGTCGGTGGTGGAGTTCGCATGAACGGATCTTGGATTCGGATGGATGTGGGAAGTTTATTCGATGACAAGCTGATTCAGCTTCGACAGAAACATGGGTTGGCTGGCGAAGGTGCCTTCTGGAGCCTCATTCGCATCTTGGCACAGAACGAAGGCAAGGCAAGCCGTGGCGCTGTAACTACTTTATTATCATCACTTGATAGCCAAGCAAATGTCATAGCAATGCTAGAAGTGATGCTAGAACTTGGTTTAATTCGTTGCGACAAGCAAATTTTGTTCTCCCCAAGGCTTTCTGCGGAGCTTGAATTTGCGGAAAACAAGTCAGAACGGCGGAAAGAAGCAGGTAGGAAGGGGGGGCTAGCAAAAAGTCTAGCATTGCTTAAGCACCGACCTACCGACCTACCAACCAACCTACCAACAAACCGACCAACCAAAACCGCCATCCAGCCTGACGGCTGGACTGAATGGTGGGCACTCTACCCCCGCAAAGTCGCCAAGGGCGCGGCCCTAAAAGCCTACGGCGCGGCCGTCAAAGCCGGGCATCTTCCCGCGACCCTCAAGGACGGGGTCTCCCGATCCGTGACGTGGTGGCGGGTCGGGGGGATTGAACCGCAGTTCATCCCACATCCCGCGACCTGGTTGAGGCAAGAACGCTGGAACGACGAGGCCCCGGCCCCGCCCAGGGCCAAGGATGGCATGATCGAAGCGACCGCAGGAAAAAACTATGGAAAGTCAGGGAAGCTGTAATGCACCACGATCCGCGTGATCCGAAGTGCCCGGAATGCTACAAGGAATGGCAGGGCGAGCGTGAGGCGGCCTCTATGAAAATCATGGAGGCCATGCGTAGGCATCCCGATTACACGGCGATTCTTGAAGGGTTCGGGCTCAGGGGGGAACTGGGGCTATGGACCTTCGAAAACTACAAGCCTACTTGCAAGGGTGGCGAAGAGGCTTTGAAAGTTTGCCGTGAGTTTGCGGAAAGGCCGCTTGGAAATCTCGTGATGATTGGGACAAAAGGGACCGGCAAAACACATCTGGCTGCCTCGATTTGCCGGGCGACGGGGGGGCATTACGAAACCGCAACACGCCTGATCCGAAACATCCGCGAGGTCTACGGGCGTGGTGAAGGCGACACCGAACAAAAAAGGATAGACACATGGGCACGGAAGCCATTGTTGGTTACGGATGAAATTGGAATGCAGAAAGACGAAGGCTCAGACAAAAAACTAATGTTTGAAATTATTGACGACCGCTTCATTTACAGAAAGCCTACGGTGATCGTGTCCAATGGGACACGGGAAGAAGTAGAGGCGTCGCTGGGCGAAAAGTCTATGGATCGTTTGGCCCGTGATGGAAAAATCCTCGTGATGGACTGGGAATCTTGGAGGCGGAAATAATGGTCCAAGGCGCCCTGTTCCGTGGCGTAGACTACGCAGCCGATGCGGCGCGGTGGATCGAGGAATTCCCGGAGGCTTTTGCTATTTTCTGTCAGCGGGCTTTGGCGGCCCATTCGGCGGGCGGCAAGATCGGGGCGCGTTGCGTTTGGGAAATTATGCGTTGGACCCTGACGATGAAAAAACCCCAGGGTCAGGATTATAAAATGAACGATCATTTTCTCCCGTATGTGGCGAGAGAAGCGACTCGGAGACATCCGGTGCTCGATGGATTTTTTGAGTTCAGAAAAACGAAAGGAGCCTGAAATGAGCTGGACCAAAAAAGACAAGAGTCTATTGGAGGGGGCGTGTGCGGATGGGGCGCGGTGGGCATTGTCGCTCTCCGGACCGCAGGCGGTGCTGGATTCGGCGGACCACCCAGATTGGAGCCTGTGGCTCGTGGGGCGGATAAGAGAGCAGGCGCACCCAGCCCGGATGACACCGGAGAGGCTGGACGCCTGCGCGGAGGCGCGGCCCTGGGCGGCCCTGGAGTACGCGGCCCCGCACCTGACGCCCTCGCGGCTGGACGCCTGTGCGGAGGCGGCGCCCTGGGCGGCCCTGCGCTACGCGGCCCCGCGCCTGACGAAGAAGAGGCTGGACGCCTGTGCGGAGGTGTGGCCCGGGGCGGCCCTGTGCTACGCAGCCCCGCTCCTGACACCGGAGAGGCGGGCATGGTGCAAGGGGGAAACCCAATGACCCGCCTCGACGAAGTTCGGGCGATGACCAGAGATCAGTTGATGGAAGCCCTTGAGTGCGCCGAGACAGGGAGGGACCATGACCGGATGAAGCGGAAAGAAGCCGAGGCCAGGGAAGCCGTGATGATGCGGGTCGTAGAGGCGGTGAAATGGCTGAGGCAAGCGGACGGAATCATAGATGCCTGGATTGATCAGAAAATCCGCATGGAAATTGTCCTAATCCTCCAGAATATCAACACTGGGAGGATGAGTTGACATCCGCCCTCTCCTCTTTGTCCGAGACCCCTCTCCCCCCC
>Ga0209641_10004694_pt1 | contig 11256 bp, 7 predicted proteins | sample RifCSP16_1_FD_184022 | JGI IMG/M metagenome (GOLD analysis project Ga0209641, IMG submission 184022) | Soil microbial communities from Rifle, Colorado - Rifle CSP2_sed 16_1 (SPAdes) (version 2) | ecosystem: Environmental > Terrestrial > Deep subsurface > Rock core/Sediment | place: Rifle...
TGAGGTGGGAAGATGAACTCGTTCTGGGCGATGTACTCCTTGAGGATGTCGTTCTGGGTCGTGCCGCCGAGCTGAGCGCGGGGATAGCCCTGCTTCTCGGCGGCGGCGATGTACATGGCCCAGATGACGGCGGCCGGCGAATTGATGGTCATGGAGGTGGTGATCTCGCCCAGGGGTATGCCCTGGAAGAGGATCTCCATGTCGGCCAGGGAGGAGACGCCGACGCCGCAGCGGCCGAACTCACCGGCGGCCTGCGGATCGTCGGTGTCGTAGCCCATGAGAGTGGGCAGGTCGAAGGCTACCGAGAGCCCGGTTTCGCCGTGGTCCAGCAGGTAGCGATAGCGCTCGTTAGTCTCCTCCACGCTGCCGAAGCCGGCGAACATGCGGATGGTCCAGAGCCGGCCGCGGTAGCCGGTGGGGTGGATGCCACGGGTGAAAGGAGGCTCGCCGGGGAAGCCGATGTCCCGCAGGTAATCGATGTCGGCGACATCCGTGGGATCGTAGAGCCGGTGGATGGGACGGCCGGAAGCGGTGGTGAAGACGGGAGATACGATCAACTCCGCAAGTCGTTGCACCTGCCCCGCCGCCCCGACGGCTCCCTGGCCCACAAACAGGACCGGCCGTCTTGCAGTTCCCAGAAGCGTTGCCGCCTCCTCCACGAGCGAATCGCCGGGCGGAGGCCCCCCGACATGCACAGGGGGCGTTGGATCGAACCGGTTCGCGGGGAGGCCGGCAAGCGCGTCCCTGGACCACTGCAGCAACACGGGGCCGGGTTCGCCGGAGAGGGCCAGGCCATATGCTTCCGCAACCGTCCGTGGGATCTCGTCGGCCCGGCGTATGCCGTAGACGCGCTTCACGAGAGGGGCGGCGATATTTTCCTGTTCAAGCGCTTGAAATTCGTACTTCTTATCTCCCCTTTCGGGCGGTTGGCCGACGATGTGGAGGACCGCCGCGGAGTCGTGCAACGCTTCGGCAAGTCCGGTCAGCGCGTAGGTAAAACCGGGCCCTGGAATCGTGATCAGCGGGGCAACCCTTCCCGACGCCCGATAGTAGCCGTTCGCCATGAAACTTGCGGCAAGCTCATGGGTCGCCAGTACCGGGCGGATCGCGCTTCGCCGCAGCGCCTCGTAGAGCAAGATATTCTGGGTGCCCGGAACTCCGAAAACGTGCTTGACCCCTAAGGACTCGAGCGTATTGCAAATGAGTTCGGCGCCGTTTGTGACGTTAGGGATCATGTTGTCTTGAGCCCGAATCGTCGAGCGGATTTTTCCAGTGCGATTCGACTACGCCTGTACAACGCTTCTATCCCGCTGCCAAGGCGGTTTCGCAAGGTGCGAGGACTATTTAAAACCAGAAAAAGACGAAGGTCCCCGCCCAACTGGCTCTTGAAGTGGGTGACGGAATCGAGTCCTGCACCGGTCAGGTCGTTGCCGGAAAAGCCCAATGCCGACAGCGCTTCAAAGGCCTTCCACCGAAGGAATGCGGTGACACCGATCCGTTGGAATTCGGGATCCGTAGCCGCCGTTACGGTATGCGTCACGGGACTTGGACCCAACAGGACAAGCTGGGTCGCTATCGGGCGGCCATCAGGGAGGCGTGCATGAAACAGGCGGCAAAGATCCTCCGCCCGAAGCGTCTCGAAGTAGCCACGGAACGCGGATTCGGGTAGGTATGGACCCAGGCCTTTTCGATTCATCGTGTTCGCGTGCATGCGATAACACGCCTCGAAATCGTCGTCATCGGTGACCGTCACCCCTTCTTTCTCACACCTGGCGATGAGTCGGCGGAGATTCCGCTCGATCCGTGACCAAATCTGGTCAAGGTCGGAAATCGGGACTATATAGGTATAGTAGGGAGACGCCGACCACCCGGCCTCAAGAAACGCCCGAAGATCTGTGATCGAACTGCAGCAGTTTAGCGTGACGCGTGCAAATCCTCGACGTGCGATGGCTTCAACCATGACGGACATGATCTTGACGTGTCGCGCAGACTGCTGTGACGGGTACTTGGTTTCATATCGTCGAAGAACGATTCCATTGTAGGACAGAAGATGGCGTGGAGAAACATGCGGTCCGTACCGTGAATCGCTCTCATACAATGCCACACCGCCTGCGAGTTCCCCGCCCCAGCGCACGCCAAGGAGGGAAAACCGCCCTCCGGCGGCGCGACAGAGGATTTCAAGATATTGCGGCAAGCTGAAAATGCTCCCGTCGGGAGACCTGGATACAAGATTGTTCCACTCGTCATATTCCGTCTCTCGGAGTTCCTGAACCGAGATATCCGTCTCGCGCGGCAACCTCCTTCACCTCCGGATCCCTGTACCTATATATAAAATTTTCTCTCGCGGAGGGATCCTTTGATCCTTCCCACCCGCCGGCCTACCGCTCCGATCAGTGTAAGTTTCCTATCCTGAAAGCCCACTTCGTCCTTCAGGATCAGTTTCCTGTAGATCAACGAAGGCAGTTTCCCGATCGTTATGCAAACAAACTCCCTGTAATCTCTTAATAATTCCTTGGCAAGGTCTCCTTCCGGGTTGAAATAGTGCACCTTATACTTTTTATACACCGCGACCTCTCCCGTTCCCCAAGTTTTTCTCTGATTGAACCACCCTTTCAATGTCGACCGATGGACGTGATAAACCAATGAATCCTTGCAAAATATCAGCTTATATTGTGTTTGAAGGAGCATCCGCCACGTTAAATCGGTATCCCCTGCCGAAACCCAGCTTTCTTCAAACATGCCGATCGTGTTGATCACTTCCCTTCTATAAATGGCATTGGCAGTCTGGGCGTAGGGCAGATACCAGTGCTTCAGCGTAGATTCCTCTTGGATAAGATAACCGTGTCTTATAAGATATTCCTCGATGTAGTTCGAAGCGGTATATCCCTCGATTCTTCCCGCAACACACCCGACTTTCTCATCCCGGAATTCCTCCACGGCCCTCAGGATCCAGTCCTTGTCGGCTATGCAATCCGAATCGGTGAAAGCGAGAATGTCCCCCTTGGATTTTCTGATTCCGGCATTCCTTGCCGCATATGAACCCTGAATTTTGTCCTCGATCAGAGCAACAACGGGGAATTCCCGTATGATCCGATATGTCGCGTCCCTCGAATTATTATCGACAATGATGATCTCGATCTTCGAGGCGGGGTAATTCAACGAGAGCAACGACTTGATGCAATTTCCGATGGTCCGCTCGCCGTTGTACACAGGGACGATCACGCTGACGAAGGGAAGCTTTTCGCTCATCGCACGGTCAAATGTATTTTCCGTCGACGTAGAGGAGTATTTTCCGGAAGGTTATTGTCGTTCCGATTTCTTTCGTAGGACTGTCTCGAGCACCTCTCCTACCTGATTCACGGTCGAACCAATATGAAATTTCTCGCATAAGCGCTTGTAGGCCTTCTCGACGGTATCCGTTCTATACATATCATCGGAAAAATATTTCACGCATTCTTCCACTATGGCTTTGCCGTCTTCTGGCGGAACAAGGGCACCGCACTCCCCACCATTCAGGATCTCGAGGGGCCCCCCGAATCTTGTAGCGATTATGGGGACTCTGGCAGCCATCGCCTCAAGCAGGACCATTCCGAAAGGCTCAGGTTGTATGGAGGCATGGACAAATACATCGAGGATGGAAAGCAATGCCGGCGTGTCCTTGCGGTATCCGAGAAACCGGATTCTGTCATCCAATCCAGCAACTTTGACAAACTGTTGAAGGACTTCCAGGTAGTCAAGATCTACTTCGCTCCAGCCACCGATGATCAATCCATATAATTCAGGATACTGTGGAGCCAAGTTTTTAAATGCCTCTAAGAAATATTTCTGCCCCTTCCAGTGCCGCACGTTGCCGATAATGCCGATGACCTTGCTGTCTACGGGAATCCCTAATTCATTTTTAATTCCTGCTTTGTCGAATGGCCCTTCGAACAAGGTAGGGTCGATGCCATCGTAGATTAATACCTTGGCCTTCGACTTGAACTTGTACTTAACCATGTTTTGGAGGATTGCATCGGAGACGGCAATCGATGCATCAATGTGTTCACTCGCATTTATATGCTCCCGCGAGTATCGCATGATTCCTCTTTCGTAGGCGACGATCGGCAATCTCAAGCGATAGCCGATGTTCACAAAATTTACCGATTCGAAAACGGTATTATTCAACATGAGAATGTCGAACTTGTTCCTGGAAACATACGAGAATAGATATTTTTCTAGTTTGTATTCGCGATTGTACCAATTCATGGCCTTTCTTGTGAGAGGCGGGCCATCCTTTCGCGCCGAAACCGTAGGGATGATTACAACGTCAACACCAAGTTCACGGTATTTTTCGACATACAGGTTTTCGGAAAAAAAACCTGCCGTGAAGCGGAATCTGTCTTTATCACCATGTCGTATGAGATTATACATGCACATATGCGACCCGCCCACGGTGCCGTCATTCGATGTTTCGCAGAAAAAGATGTTATTCTTCACGTAAGTTAACCGCTCGAAGAACTTATAACGCGATCGGAATCATTATAACTTCCGGCAGACCGCGTAATAGAGGAATTTGGGCAACCTTGTGTACCCTTTGATTTTAAACTTTACCAATAATATCCATTTGATCTACTTCTCGAACCTACAGACGATGCAGGTGCAATACCGTTGGAAAAATGGGAACACTGATAAAAGCATATAGTCTGTCCATCTCAGGAAATTTGCCAGAGGTCCAAAACGTTTTTTCAACCGGTTTGTTTTTGCAATAAAGTTGAATTTTCGTGTGTGGGAGTTTCGAAAAATGTTCTTGAAGGTTGAAAGGTCATTCTCTCCAAGCGGTTCTTCATCATGAGTCCAAACATATTCCTTTAAGCCGTTCAATTTCAGCCAAATTTTCCGAATTGTCCACATTAGAGGCCCGTACTTTAATGGTTCGTAGAAAACCACGATCCCGCCTTTTTTCAGGATACGATAAACTTCGCTCGAAAACTGGTCGATATCCAAGTGATGAAGTACACCTGCCATAAAAACCGCCTCAACGGAAGAAGCTTTAAATGCCATCGAGTGTGCATCCATTACAGCTATCAAAGCGTTGGATAATCCGTGTGCCTTCAATTTTTCACTTGTTAATTTGCAACCGTTTAGAGAAATATCAAAAGCAAATACGTTCGCGCCTGCGCTTGCAAGACAAGTTGTTATCCATCCGTCTCCACACCCGACTTCAACAACCATTCTCCCTTGAAGGTTGCCTAATAAATGAAACGCATATTCCCAATAATCAAGAGGAATTGGACTTGGATTTTTTGCCTTCTCGAGCCACACACGAGGTAATTGAAAATTGAAACTGGCATGGGAATGATAGGCCTCTTTAAAAAACTCTTGATGATAAGCTTTTTCCCTCGCGACGACCTCTTTAATATTTCCTTTAGCAGACACCGTCATCTCCAACCCCTCTTCTTTACGGTGCTCTTCATGCCCTGCCCCCGTTCCATATCATTTCCATATATGCACACGTGTTCGGGAAGAGGCGGGAATGACTTTCTTTTCGACCACTACAAACACCACGGTTCATTCCATCATGGGTTTTCGCCAGTGGAAAATCTGTTTTGTGTCGTTACCGTATTTCAATTATTTTAGCGGCAGGGGTGTCCGTGCAAAGCGGGTGCAACTTCAAGGTGCAACTTATGAAGGATTTCGACTTCAAGCAGTCTATCTAGAGCATAAATTATTATATTGTATTATTAGCAAAATACTAGCGAATACAAATAAACATTATTACCTGTAGAAACATTTAAAATACCATATTATTCTGCAATTGAGATCTTTTTAATATTTTGGCTTAAATCATTTATTGAATTTTTACATCTGAGGGCGGCATTGGGCTCTTGTCGGTAGGTTGCGATGTCGATACAATGACAAAATCATAGTACTGATGATCTTCTGCTGGTTTGGATATATTGCTCGTGCCGCCAAAAACAGGTGCAATCTGCGCTTCTCGTATTCCTTCAGACTGACTTATATATCCTACGTTATTCTTGTTTATAACGAGTTGACCATTAATCCATACTTGAAGTATGCCGTTTAGAACGCCTGGAGTATTCATGACAAAATGGGAATTTATTTTATACCATTGATTTGCGTTAATATAAGGATCATAACCTGTATTGGGATAGTGGCGGTCTGTAGCAAATGTTTGAGTTATTACATTTATCTTATGCGATCCGTTAACGCTTATATACCAATTATTTACTGAACTCGCACCACCGGTAAAATAATACGTTTGTTTATTGTCAATCGGATGGAAATAATAGTTACTTGAATATTTAAAGTAATATGTAACCCATAGTTCAGTTGGCGCCCCAGGTATCATATTCCAACATTTCGCTGCGTAATTGCCATTAAAAAATCCTGCCGGATACGTCAATCTCAAAGAAGAAGAAGTGTCCGGAGAAGATGAATCATTTATGATCGAAGCATAACCTGGGGGAGAATCCATACACGACCAACTTCCCCCGACATTTGGGTAATTACCATCCATATGGGATGTATCAGTCCAAGCAAATACAATACCCGGGGTCAACAGGAGCGCGAGAATCAGGACAAGAGATTTATTTTTCATATTCTTCTCCAAAATTCTGAATGGAAAACGATAACAGCATCGGGAACAGTTAATCGTACAGCAACAGTAATGCCAAATTATAATTTGAAAAAGTTCAAATAAACCAACCTTTATTAAAGGCCATATTTTTAAAAATTTTCAAATATGTGTTTTTCGTTAGACAATATTACATTAATGCAATATCTTTTAATTATAAAATCATATCGTTTATGTTCTCTTTTGGTCGGCAACAGTCTATGTACCAATAATTTATATGCTATATTTCATCCATAGAATTGACAAATATATTATTTAATTTTTCTCCTATGATACTCCAAGAATATTTATTTTCAACAATTTTCCTTGCGTTAATACTTAGTGATTTTCTAAGATTTTTATCAATAATTAATTTTTCAATATTATCTAAAAATTCTTTTGGGGTATTTGCAATTAAAACATTCTCTCCAGAGATAATATCAAGCCCTTCACATCCAATTGTGGTAGAAACAATTGGCATCCCCATCGCCATTGCATCAAGTATTTTAATTCGAGTTCCCCCCCCATCACGGATCGGGCAGACCGAAATCGTCGCCTGATCAAAGAACGGTCTCACGTCATCTACATAACCGAGAACTTCGATTCTCTCATCATTTTTTGATATTTCAAGTAGTTTTGCGGGGGGGTTGTTCCCAATAATAGTAAATAGCATTTCAGGGAATCGTTCCCTGATCAGTGGCCATATATGCAAACAAAAATACACTACCGCATCGATATTCGAGTATTGGTCCAACCTTCCGGCGAATATCAAACGACTTGTATTTGTGTGATGAGCTTTCGGAACGAAAAAATTCACATCTACTCCATTTTCAACCACAACAATCCGCGATGACGGAGATATCTCCTTTAACATCAATTTGTCGTCTTCGGAAACCATAATATTCATATTGAATTTATGACAATGCTTTTTTTCGTACCTGCGCAATTTGAATGACTCGATGAAAAAATATAGTTTATTAATTAAGTTAGATTCATTTGTAACCCGTCTTTTTATCATGAAAGATTCCATGCCGTGATGTGTAAGATATTTCGGAATATTCCCTGTATCTTTAAAATATTCGGCTAAGCTAATAGTGTCGTAATGGGCAATATCAAAGTCAATCTCTTTAAAAAGTTTTTGAATAAGGTTGTGCATGTCGTCAGATTTAAACAAATTAACGGTCAATGGATCGGTTGTAAAAATACTTTTCAACGCCAGGAAATAAAATTTAAACCCGGAGAATGAAGAAATATCAACAATAAAAACATTCCTGCAAAATTTCTCCAATTCTTCTTTTGCCTTATTGATTTCAGATTCTGGGTGAGTGGATTTATTCTTATGTCTCAAGGCAACGAGATAAATCTCGTTTTTCCTTGCCGCTTCTTTTATTAAATTATAGCTCCGCTGAAAACACCCCCCTTTCGGCGGATACGGTACGAAGTGAGAGAGCCATAATATTTTCATTTTGGTCAATACTATTCCCAAATCATAGAGATCGGATAATTTTTGCCGCAAGCCTGGAATCGTAGTTCTCGGATGCAAAGGCTGCATAAATGTCCACGGGTTTCCTGTTTGGGCGTAAAAGCATCTGCATGACTTTTAGAACCGGAGACAACACCCAAAGGAAACCGGATGGCAACCGCAAAGCTCTCAAGTCTGGACGCGAACGCAACAAGCGGGAAACCAACTCTGCCCGGGTAGGAGAGTCCGGCTCGACAAGATTGAGAACTGGCGGCATCCCTTCAAAATCTTCAACATATTTTCGGATCACTTCGGCCGCCATCTCAACGCTGCAAAGACTGAGCTTGCTCCTTCGGCTTCCCACGTATATAAGCAAAGGTCCGATTTCCCTACCTAACCGGCCGGGAGGTTCAAAATCGTTATAGTCCACCAGCGGCCCGGGCCTTACCACTCGGATCATGATCTCGAGGTTCCTGCTCAATTCCCTTGCAAGGCGCTCCGATTCAGCTTTTCCCCATACGTACGGGCCTCGATCCTCGTTAACGAGAGCAAGCGGTGTATCCTCGTTAATTGGGCCTCCGATCTCCCGGCCGGTTTTCAACACGGCGATACTGCTGATATGGACCAGTTTTTTCACGCCGGCCGCATTCATCGCTTCGATCAGGTTTCGCGTGGCTCCGACCGAATTCCGCTGATGGGCCTCTTTTCCTCCGCCGGTTTCGGCTGCGCAGTGGACCACGACGGAAATATCCCTGAAGATTTCCGGCGAAATGTTTTCCGCGAGATCCGCTGCCGCGTATTCGACTCCAGGGATCCTGCCGGCAACCGACGGGATTTTCCTCGCGACGACCCGCGTGAGCCGGTTTCGCCCCCTCAATTCGGATGCGACCGCTTTTCCCAGAATCCCCGTGCCCCCCGTTACCAATACGCCGCCGCGGGTGCGATCGGGTGGAGAAAGCATCGATTCCAGGCGGTCATGCTCTTTCTTGCGGAGCGAATTTTCCTCTCTTTCGGCGATCTCGAGTCTTTTCCCGATTTCCTCGCAGATTGCGACCGTCTCTATGATCGATGAATAATCGGCGGAGTCATGCTGGCCGGATCGCAATCTTTCATAAAAATTCCCGATGATTTCGAAAAGACCGGGATAGCTTTTCTGTTTTCGGGAGACCCTGCGGAAAAGCGCCCGCGTCGTTCCCGATATCGTTTGCCACGACTGCCGGTACGGATTCAAGATCTTGGAAATTGCGGAGGTGCCGGGCCCCGGGAGCGCAATCACGGCGCCGCGGACAAAATCCGCAAACAGGCACCCGTTCGTCCCGACGATCTTGATGTAGGATTCGATCGGCCTGCCCTCCAATGTGACGATCAGGCTCCCGGTTACATCTCCCAGGCGGAGAATGCCGTGCACGCTTCCCGAAGCCTTCTCCTCCAGCGCCCGGATTTCGACCGGATGCTCTTCCTTCGTCGAGTTTTTCCCGAGGAAGTGGAGAAGCAGGTACACCGGGTGGGGCAATATGTCTACAAGCTGCTCAAGCGGAGAGATCGCGGTCCTGCCATCCTTCGAATGCCTTACCGGTTTGAAGGAAAAATAGCTTTCGATATGAACGAGGCGCCCGAGCTTCCTCAGATGTTCCTCGGCCTTGAGAGCCGGAAATTCAAAAAGCAGCTGATGTCCCGCGCATACGCCTAAACCATTATCCTTTGCCAGGGCGATAAGCTCCACGGCCTCGCGCTTACTGGGGGCGAAAGGCTTCTCCACATAAACGTGCGACCCGCGCTGCAGCGCCAGACGCGCCAACGGGACATGCGTTTCCGGTGGGGTACAGATGTGTACGACATCCGGTTTTATGTGATCGAAAAGTTCCTCCGCGCCCGAGCAGATTTCAACATCCTGCTCGATCTCCATGAAACGCTCCCTGCTGGAGATTGCAGGGTCCGCTACCGCCACAAGACGCGCATCCTCCCGCATATGAATCGCCTTGGCATGATGCAGCGCCATCTTGCCTGCGCCAAGCAGCCCGACACGGATCTTCTTCGCCGTAGCGGTTCCCATTTCCATCATGCGCAGGCTCCGCTCCTTGGCCCGCAAGCAACATCAAGATACAGACGATAATATTCCCGGGCCATGCCTTCGTTTGTAAATTCCTTCTCTACCTTCTTTCTGGCCGATGACCCAATGGATTGCCTTAGGAGCCCGTCCCCGTACAGGCGGAGGCATTTCCGGGCGAACGCCTTCGGATCCCGCCCTTCCACGAGGTATCCCTCGTTCCCGTCTTCCATCATTTCCTTTAGCCCCCCGACATTCGGCGCTATCACCGGAATTCCATGGGACATCGCCTCAAGAACACTCATCGGAATTCCCTCATGCAGAGAGGTATTCAGATAAACGTCGATACCTTGATAAAAACCGGTCAGATCCTCCACGAAACCCCGAAGCAGAAAGATGTCCCCCAGCCGATATCGCTCAAGAAGATCCGTTACCTTCGCCATGTCGGGTCCATCTCCCGCCAGCTCGAAGCGGATCTTATCCGTCTCCCGATATACCTCCCTGGCGATCTCCACCATCAGAGGGTAATCCTTGACGGGGAACATCCTTCCCATGGATCCGACGATGAAAATGTCTTTCTCTCTCTTTATCGGAGATTCTTCGGGGATATCGATTCCATTACGAATCACCTTGATTTTATTCCCCGGGAAACCGTACTTGTTGATCAAAATATCACGGATATCGCCGGAAACCGCGATCACCCTGTTGAACGATCTCATAAACAGCGAGATGTTCAGTTTATGGAGAAGCATATACTTGGGGTTGCGGTTCCCCCCGATGGATTCGGGCATTCCATGCTGCGTGCTTACCAATTGAATGCTGTTTTTATTTTTCGCTGACAGGAATGCCAGAATGTTTTCCTTGTACCTGTGGGAGTGTACGATCCGGGGAGACCTCCGGTCCATGATCCGGCGTGTATCCCGTATCAATTGGATGAAGCTTCGCCGGGTTTCATCCACCACGTCAACGGGAATCCCGAGGCGCCGAATTTCGTCCGCAAGTCTTCCTTCATTGAGCAATATCGCCGAAAGCCCCAGATCCTCGTATCGTTTCAGGTTTTTAAGAAGACAATAATCCATCACCTCGGCGCCCGCCCAAAGATCTCCGGATATGATATGGCATACATGGATCATG
>Ga0209641_10004695_pt1 | contig 11256 bp, 10 predicted proteins | sample RifCSP16_1_FD_184022 | JGI IMG/M metagenome (GOLD analysis project Ga0209641, IMG submission 184022) | Soil microbial communities from Rifle, Colorado - Rifle CSP2_sed 16_1 (SPAdes) (version 2) | ecosystem: Environmental > Terrestrial > Deep subsurface > Rock core/Sediment | place: Rifle...
GTTGTTAATAAGAAAATTAGCGACGGGTTAGATGTTAAAAGACACGAAATGAGTTTAAAGGATGCTTTAAAATCCGGAGCACAATCAGAGTTTGGCGCTCGCTATCCAGAAATTGTTTCTGTTTACACAATAGGCAACTTCAGTAAGGAAATCTGCACAGGCCCCCATGTGAGAAATACAAAAGAAATTGGTAAATTTAAGATAATAAAAGAAGAATCTTCTGCAGCGGGAATAAGAAGAATTAAGGCTGTTGTTGAGTAATCATCCAATATTATATTCTTCAATCAAACCATATTTTTCCTTCAATTTTTCAAGCCTTGAATTTTGGAAAAGCACAATTTTACCGGCTCTTATGTTTTTCAGTGTTTCTGCATCCCTGTATTCGGGCATGTCTTCCGGAAGGCTTACTCCATCAGAGATAAAAATCACTTCCGGCTCTGATTGCAGAGTTACTCCGCCAATAAACTCTATAGAATCATCTGTTAATATTGAAGAACCAGTAGTTTCAACAAAACAATATCCCGTATCTCTGTAGCTTTCCTTCATTGGACATTTAATTCCGATAGATTCATGGTTTTCTTTCTGATTATAAAAAATAACAACACCATACCCAAATTCTTTCAGCAAAAAAGCAAGAAGCTCTGATTTTTCTCCGCAAATTCCTTGGCTTTCATATAAGACCTCATATGGATATCTTGAATAATTAACTGTCTGGCCAAAGAAGTTTTCTGTTTTATTAGAAAACCCATATTCAATATTCTGAACAAGGCTTATCGCAATTCTTGCTTGGTCTTCTTTGTTTTTGGTTAGATTTTGTATCTGGATAACAAGAGGCAATAAAAGTTTTCTTTGCTCTTCTTCATTTATGTTTTTTAATTTGAAATCAGCTCTCAGGGGTTTCCCTCCATTTTCATAAGAGATAACTCTTGATAATTGTGATAAATAATCTGTCAAGCCGCCATATGTGATAAATTTAAGTTCTCTTTCCTCGCCATCAAGAATATAATATAACTTTGTTTCCCTTGGTTCTGTTTGCAAAGGAGTTGTGCAAGAGTCTCCTTCTCTTATCGCTCCCTCAGAACAACCACATAAAGAAGCTTGCTCTATTAAAAATCCGTCTGTGCAATAATAGGGTTTAACAACAGAACATGTTCCATAAAGTGTGCCATCACCGCATGCAGATTCTGCTGTCAATATCGGCAGATTAGAAAAAAATGCTAGAAGGATAAGAAATACAAAAAAGGATATGATAAAGAGGAAAAACTCGTGTCTCTGCAGAAATGAAATCTCCTTCTCTTTTTTTGGCGGCATTTTTATTCTATATAAATCCCGGGCTTTCCGGGCTTGGCTTTCTTTGATTTGTTTTGCGGATCATGCCTGTTATTGTCTGAAACAGAGAAAATTTTAACATCTAAACCGGTTCTTCTGGATATTTCATTTAAATTATTACTATAAGCATCTAACTCTTTTGGTAAGACATAAAGATAAAGTATTTTAACATTTGAGCCCTTTTGTTTAACAATATTAACTATATTATTTGCGTCGTTAACAATATTATCTATGATTTTTTCCTCTTTCTCAAACTCTGGATTGATTTTCTTTTCATCTGCAACAGGCCATTTTTCAAGGCTGAGAAATGCTTTATTTCCAAGTTTGCTCCAAAGCTCTTCTGTTATATGGGGACAAAAAGGATGAAGTATCTTAATGAGAGTTTCAGCTGTTTTTCTGTCAATTTTCTCTGGAAAACTTCCAAATAGTTCCCGGATTCTTATAACAGCAAGATTATATTGGAAACTTTCTATGTCTTCTGTAACAAGCTTAATTGTTTTATTCAGCTTGCTTTCTGTTCTTGGGTTTGGCTTGCCTGGCTTAAAATCATTGAAATAATCTACAATCTTATTCACAAATCTATAACCTCCTTCTATTCCGGAATCACTCCATTCAATATCCTTGTCTGTAGAGGCTATAGATACTAAAAATAGTCTTGCAGTGTCTATCCCGTATTTTTTAGAGACTTCTTCCGGCAGAATAACATTTCCTCTTGACTTTGACATTACAAATCCATCAGAGCCATGCAGCATTCCCTGATTGAATAGTCTTATAAAAGGCTCATCAAATTTAAGGAAGCCAAGGTCACGAAGCGCTTTTATGAAGAATCTTGCATAAATAAGATGCATCGTTGCGTGTTCTGCTCCTCCTATATATTGGTCAACAGGCATCCAATATTTTACTTTCTCTATATCAAACGGTTTCTTGGAGTTTTTATTGTCGCAATATCTCAGATAATACCATGAACTATCAAAGAAAGTATCCATAGTGTCTGTTTCCCTTCTTCCTTTATTTCCGCATTTGGGGCATTTAGCTTCCAAAAATTCTTTGTTTGTTGCCAAAGGGTTTCCTGTTCCGAATTTGACTCTTTCAGGGAGAATAACAGGAAGGTCTTTTTCTTCCACAGGAACAATTCCGCAACTATCACAATAAATTACGGGAATTGGTGTTCCCCAGTATCTCTGTCTTGAAACAAGCCAGTCTCTGAACTTATATTGTGTTTTTCTTCTGCCTAATTTCTTAAATTCAAGAGCTTTTATTATGTGTTCTTTTGCCTCCTCTGAATCAAGGCCATTGAACGAGCCTGAGTTAATTAGGCTTCCTTCACCAGCATAAGCTTCAGAAACAACTTTAGGCCCTGAAATAACCTGCTTAATAGGCAATTTGTATTTCTTTGCAAACTCAAAATCCCTTTGGTCATGGGCAGGAACAGCCATAACCATTCCCGAGCCATAATCAGCGACTACAAAATTTCCTGCATAAACAGGAACCTTTTCTTTGGTCAGGGGATTGACTGCAAAAGATCCTGTAAATACTCCTTCTTTTTCCAATTCTTCAAGTTCTTTTTCGCTGACAGATTTTATCTTTTTCAGAAATTTTTCAACCTCTGTTTTTTGTTTTGCTGTCACAAGTTCCATCAATCTTGAGTGCTGTGCGCTTACAACCATAAATGTAACACCAAAAATAGTGTCTGGCCTTGTTGTGAATACAGGCCATTTTTTCTATCCAATCTCAAAATCAATCTCACGGCCAGGAGATTTCCCTATCCAGTTTTTCTGCATTAATTTGATCCTTTCTGGCCAATAGAGCTTGTTAGCATCATCAAGCAATTCATCTGAATATTTGGTTGTTTTGATAAACCATTGTTCTAAGTGTTTTATTTCAATCTCTGTGTCCTTATGAATCCAACATTTTCCGTTATGAACTTGCTCATTTGCAAGAACGCTTTGGCATTTCGGGCACCAATTAACAGGGGCCTTTTTCCTGTAAGCAAGTCCTTTTTCAAGGAATTTAAGGAAGAAAAATTGATTCCATTTATAATAATCCGGCTTGTGTGTCATCAGGATTCTTGACCAGTCATAACTTAATCCAAGCTCTCTCTGCTGTTTGATGAAGTTTTCAATGGATTTTTCGGTATATATTTTTGGATGTGAATTGTTTTTTATTGCGGCATTTTCCGCAGGAAGGCCAAAAGAATCATAACCCATGGGATAAAGGACATTAAATCCCTGCATTCTTTTCATTCTGGCAAAAACATCTCCAACAGTGTAATTAAAAGCATGTCCCATATGAAGGCCAGATCCGGAAGGATATGGATACATTTCAAGAACATAAAATTTCTTCTTTTTGCTGTTTTCTTTTGCCTGGAAAATCTTTGCTTTTTCCCATTTCTCCTGCCATTTTTTTTCTATTGCCTTAAAATTATATTTGTCTGAAGTCATTATATTACTAAGATAAAAATTAAGTTTATATTATTTACTAAACGTTTAATAAAAAAGAGGTGATAATAGACTAAAATTTAAATATCATTATTTCTTATCTAAATCATGGAAAAAATCCAGGCTCATATTCTTGGGATTTCTGTCTCAAGCAACTCTCAGGAGGCTTTTTCGCTTTACAAAAAAAGTCATTTCGGAGAGCCCTCTGGTGAAAAAATCCAGTATTCCATGCCAGAAGCATTGTTTCTTGCAGAAAGGGGGAAAATAGATGTTTTTCACGGAAAGAAAAAAATTTCTTACAGAGACTTGATGAAAAAAGCCCAGAATATTGACAAAAGAATTCAGGTTAAGTATCCTGTGTTCAAAGATTTAAGAAACAAAGGCTATGTGGTAAAGACAGCATTAAAATTTGGCGCAGACTTCAGGGTTTATGACAGGGGTTTCAGCCCGGGAGAAAAGCATGCCAAATGGGTTGTTTTCACCGATCATGAATCCAGAAGGCTTACATGGCATGAATTCTCTGCAAAAAATCGTGTTGCCCATAGCACAAAGAAAAACCTCCTTTTGGCAATTGTTGATGAAGAAGGCGATGTTTCCTATTATGAAGTCAGATGGATAAAGCCGTAATTAAGTAAAGTAAATAATAGATATAATAATTAATATTGCGAACCAAAACCGCCTCCCTTTTAATTCTTCAAGAATTCCCTGTAAATTATGGGCTATAAGCTCAGCTAAAGCAGGGGCGGGCATAATTTTCATTAAAATAGGGTTCAATATAAAAATCTTTATAATTGACATATCTCTCCCTTATTGATGACACAAAATGCTGCAGAAATAAAACAAAGAATTCTCTATTATTTAAAAGTAAACGGTCCAAGCCTTCCAATTACTATCGCCAGAGACATAAAATCAAACACGATTTTTTCATCTGCTTTCCTTTCAGAGTTATTTAATGAAAAGGCGATAAAAATGAGCTATCTAAGGATTGGAAGCTCTCCCTTATATTTTTTAACCGGACAGGAGTTTATGCTTGAGAATTTCGCCCATCACCTTAAGGGAAAAGAAAAAGAAGCTTTTAATCTTCTGAAGGATAAAAAATTTCTCTCCGATTCTGTTCAAAGCCCCCCGATAAGGGTGGCCCTGCATTCCTTAAGAGATTTTGCTCTGCCTTTTAAGAATGGAGAAGAAATAATCTGGAGATACTTCTTAACCCCAGAGACAGAATTCGAGAAGCCAGAAATCATGAAAGAGGCAAATGAGGAAATAAAAATACCCCTTATTTCTGAAATAGAAAAGCCCTTGGATATATCTTTAAAACCAAGAGGGAAAAGAAAAGTCATAAAAAGGAAAACACAGCAAAAAGAGAAGTTTTTTGATATAATTAAAAGATTCCTCTCGGAAAAAGCTATCGAGCTAAAGGATGTAGAGGGATTTACGAAGAACGAAATAATCTTAAGGGTTTTGGATAAGGGAGAAGAAAAGCTTCTTATTGCATATAATAAAAGAAAAATAGCAGATAGCGACATAATAAAGGCTCACAAGAAGGTTTCCAGCAGGGGTGTGCCTTATATGCTCCTTGGCCTCACAGAGCCTTCAAAAAAAACATCTGAATTGATTAAAGCAATGAAGGATTTGTCCTCTATGCAGGGCATTAAATAATAACCTTTAAAAGCAAACTTTTTCTATATGAACCATGGGAAAAATAAAATCAAAGCTTATAAAAAGATCGGCAGAAGAGCTTGTGAAAAGGGGCATAGAATTTACGGGAGATTTCAAAAGAAATAAGAAAATTCTGGGAAATACCATGCCGAGCAAAAAAATAAGAAACCAGATTGCAGGTTATTTGTCTAGATTAAATCAGAGAAAAAAACAGAAATAGTTTCCTTTTTCTTATCCACAACGCTTTTAAATTCATTATCTTTTTTAGTCTCGGCTCTGTAGCTCAGCGGTAGAGCGCGGCTCTCATGAATATTGGTTTACTTGAGAAAGGCCGAGGTCGGGAGGTCAGCACTCTCCAGAGCCATTTGCCCACAAATGCTCGCCCGCAGTGAAATAAGGACCCAGAACCATTACAATAATCTTTTTTAACCCCTTTTTAATCAAAATAAAATGATAAACTGGCTCGAAAAGAGAAAGCATTTTGCTATTATCCTGACGCTGTTAATTGCAGCCGAGATTTTTTATTTCTCGTCTATTTCAGGGGTAAATCTTGGAACAGGAGGAATGGATTTATCAACAGCTTATCATATGATTGTTTTCTTTTTATTTAATTTCTTTCTTTTGATATCTATAAGCGGCAGTAAAGAGATGAGAATAAAATCCTTAATCATTGCATTAGCAGTTTCACTAGCATATGCAATTTTTGATGAAATTCATCAGATATTTGTTCCTTTTCGATATCCTGATGTAAGCGATATTTTAATAGACACCATGGGGATTCTTCTTGCTACTTTTGTCTACATTTATTATAAGAATAAATCAAGAAGAATATTATGAATAAATCATTGCCACTCTAGCTCATTATTGCATAAAAACAAAATTTATCTTCTTTTTCTTTTTGCTTTTTTTGCTGCTTTTCTTTTGGCCATTTTGAAAACCTCTTTTTAATTATAATTATTAAGATTATTCTATTTAAAAAACTTTTCCTATTTTCCTGAAAATTTTTCTCTGGTTTCTAAATTTCCCGTCGGAGGAATTATTTCCTGAAAATTTTCCCGGATTCTTCAAATTTTCCGGGATTTTCAATCAGTTTTCTCAAGATATCTCTCAGATCTGTTATTTTTACCCTGATTTGTTTTCTTGAATCCCGGTCTCTTATTGTAACATCTTTGTTTCTTACAGATTCCTCATCAATGGTTATGCAAAAAGGCGTCCCGATTTCATCATTTCTTGAATATCTTCTTCCAATGCTTCCCGATTTATCATAAACAACATTCCAATCCGTTTTTAGAGATTCAATTATCTTTTCTGCGATTTTCTCAAATTTTGCACCCTTAACAATTGGGAAAACAGCTGCCTTGACAGGAGCCAGCTTTGGATTTAACTTTAAGATTATATTTTCCCTTTCATTGTCATAATAATAAGAATCAAACATAAAAACAAGGAATGCCCTTTCCACTCCAAGGCTCGGCTCACAAATAACTTCTGGAAGAATTTTTGTTTTTGTTTCTTCATCAAAAATCTGGAGATCTTTCCCGGAAGATTTTTCGTGCTGGCTCAAATCAAAATTTCCCCTGTCTGCAATTCCCTGCAGCTCTTTCCATCCAAATGGAAATTTATATTCCAAATCCCACGTGTCTGAAGAGTAATGAGATAATTCTTCTTTTAGATGCTGTCTTATTCTAAAATTATCTATATTTGCTCCCATCTGCCTGAACCATCTTATTTCATTAGCCAGCCAATAGGCATGCCAGTCTTTTGCTATTATCTTATTAGCAAGAGCTTCTCTTATCTTCATTTTCCTCGGCTCTTTATTCTGTATCTGGTCCCCTGCAGAATAAACAAGAATCTCCTCGTTGGGAACTTTGTAGGGGCACGACATTCCTTTCTTGATGAAATATTCTATCTCCATCTGTTCAAATTCCCTGCTTCTGAATAGGAAATCCCTCGGAGCTATTTCATTTCTGAAAGATTTTCCTATCTGGGCTATTCCGCATGGGAGCTTCAGCCTCGCATTTTCATAAACAGATTTAAAATTAGCGAAAATAAGCTGTGCTGTTTCTGGCCGCAAATACGCTTTTATTGAATCAGAAGCAACAGGACCAATTTGTGTGATAAACATTGGATTAAATTCTTCCCTGACTTCAAATCTGGGATCAGATTTATATTTCTCAGCCTCAAATTTATCTGCCTTAAATCTCTCTTTTGTTTTTTTGTCAACGATAAGCACATCAACAAAATTCGCAACATGGCCGCTCGCTTCCCAAACCTTCGGATTTGTAATTATAGCCCCGTCAATCCCTACAGTATCCTCTCTCTGCAAAACATGAAAGCTCCACCATTCTTTCTTTATATTATTCTTAAGCTCTACGCCAAGAGGCCCGAAATCCCAAAAACCCGAAAGTCCTCCATATATCTCTGCAGATTGGTAGACAAAGCCTTTTCTTTTGCAGAACGTGGCTAATTCTTCTATTGAAATATTCTTAATTTCTCCGCCCCTATTCTCTGACTTTTTTTCAGGAGCTTCCTTTATTTCTTCTTTTTTAACTGTTCTTTTATCAAGAATATCTCTTGCTCTTTTCTCGGCTTCCTTCCTTATCTTGCCAAGATATGCGAGCGTCTTTGTCTTTACCTTGCCATTAATTCTTTTGTTTTCATTTAAATAGTAATACTCTTTTCCGTGAATGTTTTTCTTAATAATAAAGGCCATTAATTACCCACCACAAAAAACTATTTAAATATTTTGATAGTAGTGCCTATCAAAACCTAAAGGATTGTTTACAACACCGTAATAATTTTAACGAATGATTCTAAGGATTATATAATTTATGCCGATTATGATAAATTTATGACTGGATTTATAGTAGTAGATAAAATTATTGTGTTGCCTTGGATTTTCTCATCTTTCTAGCCACAAAGAATATTGCTCCCAGAACAAGAACAACTATTACCAAAACAACAACACTTCCCCCACCGACTCCCCCAAAGATTGCAGAACCTGTTACAGTGCTAAGATCTATTGGCTCCAATACTGTACTTGAATAAATCTGTGAATTAAAGGCGGCAGACAAAGTCATTGTTCCATTAAGAGATTCGTTTATTGCAAGATTTGTCCTGAAATCATCTGTCTCATTGGCATCAATGCTTCTATTCTGTGAGGCATTTGCAACCTCTGCTCCAGAAGAATCTCTAATAGAGAAGTATATTTCCACATCTTGATTTTCACCTGCAAGCTCTGTCAATGAATAATCAACGCTTACCCTGTTTTGCCTTGTCCTTTGTACATCTGTAATATTAAAGTCAAGCTTCTTTTGAAGTACATTAACTACAAAGCTTGTAGTTCCGCTTGTCTCTGCGCATGTTAAGGACAATGAAAGAGTATATGCTCCGGCAAGTGTTTCTTCAGGGACATTTAATGAGAAACCAAAGTCTGTGCTTGCCACCCCTGGAACATCATTTGCGCCACCTGTAGATGTTACCCATCCAGAGTCATCTCCGCTTAATACGCATGAAGTAGCATATATTATTCCTGTGTTTTGAACATTTAATGTTAATGCTCTTGAATCACCCTGGACCATGTCCTGGAGAGATAAGGCTGTAAGAGATATCTGTGCCGTGCTTGGGGCTGATTCTAATGCTGGTTCTTCTTCTGTAGGTTCCTCTGTCTCTGCACCTTCTCCACCCGTATCCCCAGAAGGTAAAGTTATTTGGAATACAGGAGAACTAGCAGAAACACTGCCTGTTGTATCACTAACATATAATGTAAGAACATTATCCCCGCCATCATCCGTAAGATCAAATGTTGCTGTATTCGAACCATTTACACAATCAACGCTCGTATTTGCTTTAAGTTCACCGCCTGCATAGTTGACATTATATAGGCAAGTTAGGTTTGTTCCAAATTGGGTAACTGTAAACACCAAGGGAATTTCTGTTAGAGAGGTATAATCTTCTCCTGCTGGTTGTGATACAGAAACAACAGGTACAGGCTCTGGCTCTGCTACAGGCTCTTCTGTTGTTGTCAAAACAAAAACCTCGGTATTAGCTAAATTGCTTTCGTTATCTGTCAAGTACCAAGCATAACCAACTGCAACCCCTGCTGTTGAATTTAATGGTTTAGTAACATTAGCCCATGAAGAATCCGCTGTAAAGTTTACAGGAGTATCATTTACCCATTCTCCTGTATTGTTTGTTGAGAAAATGTATTGCCCGTTTGGCTCCAGGGTTCCGCTTAATACAGAACTTGCATCCAAAGAAAATACTGTATTCTGTCCTGCAACAGTGTTAGAAACCGCAAATCCCGTCGGACCAACGCCAAGATAATAAACCGCAAGAATTGCTGCAGCAACTATAAGCACAGCAAAAATTGAAACACTTGCCTCTCTTTTCATTCATTTTATATGATTTTCTGGTTTAAAAACTTTTTTGAAATGTAATATATATAATTTAATCTTGAAAGGGCAAAAGCCAAAGGCTGTTTCGGATTAAAAAACATTTAAAAGGTTTTATTTCCTGCGAGTAATTATTAAAAGAGTGATTTTGTAATGAAAAATAAAAGTCTGGTTGGTGTGCTTTTAATCCTTGTTTTATTGGGTTTTTCCGACGTTATAACAGCCACGCATTCAGATACAGAGCCGATTTTCAGCATAAGAATAATTGACTTTCAGTCTCCTGTAACGCTGGGTGGGTTTATGGAATTTTCATATGAAACAAGAGGCGTTTCTGGCGTGAATGATACCGCATTAATCAGTTTCTGGATTCAAAAAGATGGGGAAACGATATCATCTGGCACAGATACCATTTATCTAGCGGATAAAGAAAGTACCAGGACTGCAGACATATTTATTCCCTCAGACTTTGAATCAGGAGTTTATGAGTTATTAATAGAGGTGGATTATGAAGGCCATGATGCGCATGCATCCAGAACAATTGAAATAAATGTTCGGGGCGGGCTTGCAACGGTAAATTCTGGCTTTGGAAAAACCAACATTATAATAATAATTATGTTGATAATGCTGGCAGCTCTTAACATATACATAGTATATCACTTTGAAATGAAAAAGATAAAAAAGATACTTGAAGAGGAAGAAAATTTTATCAAAAGACATAAAGTATCTTTCTTGACAGTAATCTTTTTCATTATTCTGGGGGCTTTGATTTATTATTTGGATTTAACAGGATTTTTGCCCCAAATCCCTATTTATTACTATTATCTGGTTTTGGCTGTTCTGCTGCTTGTAGTCTTGTCTTTGGTAAGAACAAAAAAGCATTAAATGAAATAGCTCTTCCTGAAAATAACATTTAAAAAGTTGTATTGTTCTATCATATATAATAAAAAGAGCGGGTTTATGTAATGAAAGATATAAAACTGACCACTATACTTTTAATTTTTGCAGCAATTATAGGAGCATTTCTAATTTTTACATTAGGTTCTCCGGCTTTTTCAGGCAAGGCGACAGATGCAGGACAACCAATTTTTAGTGTCAGGATAATTGACTTTCAATCTCCTGTTTTGGTGGGGGAGTTTATGGAGTTTTCATATGCAACCAGAACAGTTTCAGATATAGACGGCACTGCCAATATTAATTTCTGGATTGAAAAAGGCGGTAAAAAAATATCATCTGGTTCAGATACTATTTTTTTGGGAAATTTTGAGGAAAGAACCAGAACCGCGAGTATATTTCTTCCTTCAGACTTCGAATCAGGAATTTACGAATTGAAAATAGAGGTGGATTACGGCGGATACATACAAGAAGCATACAGGACAATTGAAATAAATGTTAAAAATGGTTTCGCAACGCTAAGTTTGGGCTTTGGAAAGACGAACATA
>Ga0209641_10004699_pt1 | contig 11250 bp, 12 predicted proteins | sample RifCSP16_1_FD_184022 | JGI IMG/M metagenome (GOLD analysis project Ga0209641, IMG submission 184022) | Soil microbial communities from Rifle, Colorado - Rifle CSP2_sed 16_1 (SPAdes) (version 2) | ecosystem: Environmental > Terrestrial > Deep subsurface > Rock core/Sediment | place: Rifle...
AAAGTTCACGGGCATGATATGGCAGATTGGTTAAAAGCGGAAATAATCGTGAAAAAAAGATACTCAGATAAGATTAAACCCGAAGCCCAGCCGGCAAAGTCAAACGATAAATCGAAGCCAGGTAAAAAGTAAAAACACCATTACTGCATGTCATGATTTCTTTTTGGATCAGATAAATGAGGAGACATTGCCAAAAGCACAACCTGCCGGTGGAGAAAGTTCGCCGGTACCTTGAGCCCGGCCCCATCGTCCTGGTCTCCTCGGCCTGGAAGGGACGCCGCAACATCATGACCATGGGCTGGCATACCGTCATGGAGTTCACGCCGGCTCTGATCGGCTGCGTCATCTCGTCCGGCAACCACAGTTTCGAGATGGTCCGCCGCAGCGGCGAATGCGTTATCAACCTGCCGACAACGGCACTGACCGACCAGGTGATCGGTATCGGCAACAGCACCGGCGCCGAGATCGATAAGTTCGACTATTTCGGACTGACAGCCGAAAAGGCGAAAAAGGTGAAAGCGCCGCTGATTCGCGAGTGCTATGCCAACTTCGAATGCCGGCTCGCCGACGACAGCCTCGTTGACAAGTACAACTTCTTCATCTGGGAAGTCGTGAGAGCGCAGGCGGCTGTATCGCCGAAACATCCGCAGACGCTGCATTACACCGGCGATGGGGTGTTTATGGTTTCCGGCAAGATCATCAACCGGCGGAGGCAGTTTTTGCCGGAGATGTTACGTTAGCGCAGTCGCCTCACCGTCACTCAGTCGGCTTCAGAATCGCCGCCCCTGCGCCATGCTGTTCTGTCTAATCTTTCATTTGACAAGTGACGTCCATTTTTGTAAAATATGTACGTCAGGAGGATGAAGAAATGAGCACCAAGCTTACTTTGAGATTGGAAAGCGGCGTGATCAATAAGGCCAAAAAGAAGGCCCGGAACAAAGGGGTCAGCCTCTCCCGCATGGTTGAAGATTACTTCAAATCCATGGCCGAGATGGAACAGCATGAGGTCCGGGAATCTCCGGTCCTTTACGAGATCGCAGGCGTCCTCACCGGCAAAGCCAAGGCGGAAAGATCCAAGAGTGAATACCGCAAGCATCTGTCGGAGAAATATCGGTGAAGAGCGTTCTCTGTGATATCAACTTTATTCTTGATATATTTCTCAAACGGGAACCTTTTTACAATCCCTCAGCGCGGTTGTTTTCTCTCATAGAGGAAAAGAAACTGCGCGGGTTTCTTTCGGCCCAAAGCTTTCCAATTCTGTTCTATATACTTTCGAAAGAAATTAAACGGGAGAAAGCGCTGCGCGTACTGGAAAAACTCCGGATCGTCTTTTCGATAGCTACGGTCGACGAGAAGGTGATCGACCTCGCGCTTGCATCCGATTTCAAGGACTTCGAAGATGCGGTACAGTATTATTCTGCTATCCATGCACGTGCCGATTGCGTCATTACGAGGAACAAGTCTGACTACAAGGCCGAAGGCATTCCGGTTATGACACCCGAAGAGTTTCTGGCAGCAATAAAATCGTAGCCTCCCTCTCTTCTCCGTCACTCGGTCGCTTCACCGTCACCCCGTCACCGTGTCCTCGCGTCCATTCCCCTGCCCCCTGATCCCCATTCCCCTGTCCCTACCCCATGCTCTCTGCGCTCTGCCCCATGCTAGGGTTTAAATCCGCTTGCAATTTCACCTCTTTTGGAATAAGCTCACATTAATTAGGGAGGTAAAGCCTTCGACTGATTGGCCCCATGCCACTGGCCCCTGGACCCTATCAGTTGCTGGCCTCCATCACGGTCATTCCACCATCTCGCCGACAAAACCTCCCGACAAATTTTCTTTTATTGAGCAAAACAGAAAAGACTGAGCACGAAAAGCATCAAACGCATCAACGTCCCCGAGTCAGTCTGGTTCCACCAGGTCAACCCTTTTTTCTGGAGCAAGGAATGGGGCCGAATCTTTGATGTCAATGGGCATATCAACGATAAAAATTTGGGCTTGCTCTGCTTCCCTTCGTCCTCTGCGGTGAGGTGTATTGTTGTTGTTTCCCCTTACGCCTCCCGCCTCACAGATTCACAGTACCCTGACTCCTGACTTCTGATTTCTTCCCTCCGTCACCTTGTCAGATCCATAGTCTCCGCGTCCCTTCCCCTGTCCCCTGATCTCTGTCCCCCTGTCCCTACCCCATGCTCTCTGCGCTCTGCCCCATGCTGTGGTTTAAATCCACTGGGGTTTAAATCCGCTTGCAATTTCATTCGTATTGTACTATGCTCGTTGCAATTAGGGAGGTTAGAACCTTGGACTAATCAGGCTGGTTTGTGATCCAAATTCTGGTTGCAAGAACAAGTCTTTAATTTTTTCCTGTACCCTGTACCCTACACCCTGAATTTACGACCCCGGCCCCTGTAGTCCTCGTCTTCCATCACGATCATTACCCATCTCGCCGAAAGGCCTCCCAGCAGATTTTTAGAATTTCAGAATGTATTAAATACCAACAACGTCCCCAAAAAACTATGAATAATCACTTTCTTTCTAAATCCCAATTTACACGCGGTCTCCAGTGCCACAAATCACTTTGGCTTTACAAGAACAACCCTGAATTGAGAACTGAACCCGACGCAGCAACTCAGGCTCGATTCGATTCAGGGACAGAGGTGGGAATTTTAGCTCACCAGCTTTTCCCTGGAGGGAAGCTGATCAAGTATGATCGCTCTAAGTTCGAAGAAAAGATGAAAGAAACCCAGGCGGCGATAGAAGCCGGTGTAGAAACGATTTACGAAGCAACTTTTTCATATGATAATATTCTTGTTATGGTTGATATCCTTCGAAAGGAGACTCTTGGTTGGGAGATCCTTGAGGTCAAAAGCTCAAATAGCTTAAAGGAAGAACATTTGCCTGACGCTGCAATTCAGTGTTATGTCCTCGCCGGAGCAGGAATGGATGTCTCAAAAATTAAACTGGTGCATCTTAACGGAAAGTATAAACGGCAGGGCGATATCAACGTGAAAGAATTGTTTGTAATTGAAGACATAACAGCCAATGTGCGAGACCTGCAGGTATTTGTGAAGGAGCAAGTAAATAAAATGCGAGTGATGCTCGACAGCGGAGTACATGACTTAGATATTGGACCGCAATGTGAATCTCCTTACCTGTGCGATTTCAAAGAACATTGCTGGAAACATATACCCGATGATTCGGTATTCGATCTGCGGGAGAGAGGTATTGATAAGTATGCGCTCTATCGTCAAGGCGTCATCATGCAGAAAGATATCCCGCTTGCTATTTTGAATAGCAAACAACGGTTCCAGGTTGAATCGACCTTGAAGAAACAAGACACTGTGGACAAATCAAAGACATCGGAATTTCTGAGACGACTCAGACATCCTGTTTGCTATTTAGATTTTGAAACATTCATGGTCCCGATTCCTCCTTTCGGCGGCACCAGTCCATGGCAGCAGATACCGTTTCAGTATTCGCTATACCTGCAAACAGACAAGGGTGGAAAGCTTGAACATTATGAATTTCTTGGTACTCCAAGTCTTGATCCACAAAAGGATTTGCTCGATACCCTTTTAAAAACGGTGCCAAACGGTGCTTGTATGGTTGCATATAATGCGGCATTTGAAATAAGGGTTTTAAACGCCCTTGCTGTGTCCTTTCCAAAGCATGCAACCCGGATCAATAGTATAATCGATAACTTTGTTGACCTCATGGAGCCCTTCAGGAAGCGCCACATTTACTATTGGCAGGTAAAAGGATCATATTCTCTTAAGGAGGTTCTACCTGCGCTAGTGCCTAATATGTCTTATGATGGGATGCAGGTCAGCGACGGGAACATGGCAAGCCAGGCGTACCTACGTATGAGAATCGTCGAAGATGCTGAAGAGCAAATGCGTATTAGAAAAGCTCTTCTAGAATACTGCAAACAGGATACAATGGGTATGGTTGAAATTGTTAAAAAGATGAAGGCATTAATTGAGTGAAGCGGTAGGGACAAGTTATTCATGGGGGCATCATGGATCTTTTCGACCGAATCTTTCAGCTTCATAAAATTCTCAATGCTTCGCGATACCCCGTATCCCGTTCGATTCTAGAACAGCGGTTGGAATGCTCAAGAGCAACACTAACTCGGATCATATTCAAGATGAGAAATTATCTTGGCGCACCAATTAAGTTTGATTTAAATACATCTGGCTATCAGTATGAGAAAATCGCGGGTCAGACTTACGAACTTCCCGGGCTATGGTTCAATGCTTCGGAATTGCATGCACTTTTAGCGGTCCAACGCCTCTTAGAACAAGTTCAACCCGGTCTTTTAGAAACTCATATTGCACCATTGAAGGAGCGCATTGCGCGCATTTTACAATCACGACATCTGGGTAGCGGTGAGATAGAGCGTGTTCGTATTTTAGGTATGGCCGCCAGGCGGGTTGATCCAAAAAATTTCCGATTAGCAGCCGAAGCTGTACTTCTTCGTAAAAGAATGAACGTCCTATACCACGGACGGAACAGTAACCAAATCACTGAACGGAAAATCTCACCGCAAAGACTTGTTCATTATCGCGATAATTGGTATCTGGACGTTTGGGATCATGACAAAAGAAACCTCAGAAGTTTCTCTGTTGATAGAATCAAGCAAGCGCGAGTTGTTAATAAAGCTGCCAAGACAATTCCAGACAAAGACCTCGACAAACATTTTGCCTCTTCATACGGAATCTTTGGGGGTACACCTAAACATAAGGCAATTTTACGCTTTTCGGCGGAACGTGCGCGCTGGGTAGCCGATGAAGAGTGGCATCCAAAGCAAGAGGGGTGTTACGAAGGAGACTGCTATATGCTTCGAATTCCTTATGCCGCTTCACGGGAACTAGTCATGGATATTCTTAAGCATGGGCCCGAGGTAAAGGTCTTAGGCCCAGATTGTTTGAGAGCAGAAGTCCAGGCGCAACTTGCTAAAGCACTTCGTCAATATCAGGCACCCGATAAGCGATAAAAAAATATTTAAAAAAGTTTAAGCCAGGCTCACGTTTTGAGCCTGGCTTTTATTATTATATAATTGTAACGTTATCTAAAGTCAGATTAGAAAGGAGTTAATCGCGTGACGAAGAATCACTCATATGGAGAGGGGCACCCGAGAAGAACTGGGGTCAAATCTTCGATATCAACAAGGATGTAAACTGTAAAGATTTGATCCGGCTCTCTCTGGACCCATCAAAAACTGAATGAGTAGTGTAGAAAGGAGGTCTCATGCCAGCTACATTCGCGCATTGTCTCCTGGCTCGTGAGGCTGTGGAGCGACTTGGAAAATCGAAGCTTTACCCAGGCGTTCTCAAACAGAAGAACCACTTTGTCGTCATGGGCGCAACGGGTCCGGACTATCCCTATCTGACAGACGTCTTAAAATATGGGATTCTCCATATCGGCCATAATTGGGCGAATCGAATGCACTACGAAAATACCGATAGGTTTATTCGTGAAGGGATTAAGAAGCTTTCGCTGATGGACAAGAAAGGTGATCAATTCCAGAACTGCCTTGCATGGTACTCTGGATTTGTGAGTCACATTATCGCCGATGCATTTGTTCATCCTGTCGTTAATTGCACGGTGCATGGTACGTACATATTCACGCAGAAGGAGCACGGACGCTGCGAACTTGTTCAAGACATTTATATTTTCAACACGAAAACAGGCACAGATATTTGCACCGCTGCGGCGCGGGATGGGAAGACATTTGGATACCTGAACATTCTCGATGACTGTTCCGATCCGCAGGATCTCAGCAAGGTGCGCCCGGATGTACGATCGTTCTGGATGGAACTGCTTAAGGCCGCGCATCCCGATGCAGCCGAGTATTTCAAGCATATTGACCCTGACACCTGGCACAAAAACTATAAAGAGCGCGTCGATTTTGCTTCTGATGGCCGTTCGATTTTCAGGCATGTGCTTGATATCGCCAATGCCCCTCGGTATGTGCCATGGGCCGAAATAGGACAAACCGAACGTAACAAGTACATTGATAATATTGCACTTCCCAACGGGAAAACGAGCCAGTACGGCAAGCTGTTCGATCAAGCGGTTGACAGGATCGCGACCACATGGAGTGCAATGTTCACGCATATCGATAAGGGGACGGCCCCCCCGGCGACTCTTGTCAAGGATTGGAATCTCGATACTGGCGTGGATGAAAGCAAAATAGATCTCTGGAAGGAGGCCTAAACAGATGAAAAGACTGATCTTGGTTGTCTTCGCTGGGTTTTTATTCTGGGTAGCCTATACAGCTGGGGCCGGTAGCCCTGCCAGGACCACAGACGAAGCCATGCTGAATTTCTTGCCCTATCTCAACCAGAAGGTGGCCGGGTATATCGATGCCAACAAGGTAAACTCGCTGGATGCGGCAGTCTACAGGGGGATTGTTGACAAGGTGTGCGGTTCGCTGCCGTCGTGCGGGAAGAATGCGGCCATCATGTTCGATACGTACAGCGTTCAGTCGCGGATGCTGAACGGTATGTTCAGCGTAATGCTGTGTGATAAGAAACAGGCGATAAAGATCATGGAGGATTTCTCCTGTAATGAACGAAAGGTGGAAATCCGGAGTTTTCTAACAGACCCGAAGGCGCGATGCATGGCGGAAGAACAGTGGAAGAATAAGGTTGCGACAGATTGTCCGGGCATTATGAGACCATAAGGGCTGACGGAAAGGGGATTAAGCCATGTCCATAAAAGTTCTTCGATTAATTCTAATGATGATAGCAGTTTCATCGATCACAGCACTTTTTAGCTGTGCGTCGGTTCCCAAAGAGGCTGTTGAATTGTCTTATATAGTGGGGGAGGACATAGAAGCAGTGCACCTGTCTTACCGGGCATTGATCTCACAGCATTTTCAGAACCTACGAACACAAGCTAATCAGTTTCTTGACCAACAATGGACTCCCATTTTTCTCAAAGAATTTATTGAAAATGGAGAGCTCAAAGAATATTGTCAGGACCGCGATCCTGTCAAGGCATTTGATGGAGTAAGCCTGTGGGTTGAATCAGCAATAGCGGAAATTGGAAAGATGAGAAAAGGGTTGTTGGACCCAATTGACCGTGATGAAAAAATGCTCATAGCATCTGTGGATGAAGCCTTCGCGCGTCTCGTAAGGGCGAACGCCATTATAACAGCCCATTTAAATTCTCTTCGTAAAGTCCAAGAAGTTCAGGATGAAGCGCTTAAAAGTTTAAAGCTTAAAGATATGCGAGATAAGATAAACCAACAACTGATTTCAGCATCTGAAAAAGCAGCGGACGCAATTCAAAAAATGCAAAGGGCTGAAAAACCTCTTGAGAAAATAAGTGATAAGCTCAAGAAATAAAAAAGGAGGGATCTATGTCTTCGAAAGAGGAACTGAAAAAAAGAATGGCGGAAAAAGCAGCAGAATCTGCAGCTAAAACTAACGCCTTGCTTGAGAATGAATTACAGGCTTTACAGCAAGCGACAAAAACTGATCTTGAAGCATTGCGACCGAAAGTTTCTGATCAGGAATCGTACAAGAAACTAATAGATATCGTTGACCAATCATCACGAGCCAATGAAAACATCGGACAGCTGCAAGAGAGGATAGAACGGGCCGGTACGCAGGTTGTCACTCTTGCCAAGAAGGTATATGGCTTCTTAGTCTGATATTATTCAGTTGCTAAACGGGCACATCGGTCTGGTTGTGTTTACCTAGCAAGGATGACAAAGTTTTTTATGAGCATCGAAAATAATCCTGGCTTTGACCTTGTTCTCTTCCCTTTAATTTACTATATTGGGGGCATATCATCTGAGGAGATGAAAATAAAGAGATGAATTACGTGTGACAATATCCGGGTCACTCGAAGACAGGGACCGTTCCCGGACCTTAATTGAAGAAGATAAAATTTATGTCACTACCGGCCAATCGAAAAAAAGGGAATAAGAAAGACGCATCGCCGATTGAAATTCCGAGTCGAAAAATCAAGGAGCTCGTTCGCTTGCTGCTTTTCGTCCGCGCAGGCGGTCGATGCGAATTCGACGGGTGCAACGAATACCTGTTACACCATCACTTGACCTTGACCGAGGGCAACTTCGCTCAGATTGCCCATATAGTCGCTTTTAAGTCCGACGGTCCTCGGGGGGAGTCCGTCCCTAGGCCCGTTGATATAAATGACGTTTCAAATTTAATGCTTCTCTGCCCTAAATGCCACAAATTAATTGACGATAATTCGACTTTCTATAACAAAAAAACTCTGGAGGAGTATAAAATCCGCCATGAGCAGAGGATTTACCATGTGACGGGACTCGGCCCCGATCTCAAAACTACTATCGTACAGCTCAAGGCTAATATAGGGGGCCAAGCCGTCGCTATCCCTGCACCTCAGATAACAGAGGCGGTCGCTCCTCGTTACCCCACCGATCTCCGAGGTTTTATTATCGATCTGACGAATATACGGGGGGACGATGGAGCGTATCTTCAAACGGCTGCACAGAATATCAAATGGGAAGTCGAACGCTTATTCGCACCCGGAATGGATGTTGAAAAGACAAGGCATATTTCCCTTTTTGCCCTTGCGCCAATGCCTCTATTAATTTATCTAGGCCGCCAGTTAGGCAATAAAATTCCGGTTGAGCTTTATCAGCGCCATAGGGACACCGAAAATTGGACATGGAAAGGAGATGGTGAACCTGTTGTCTACGAATCCCGCATGCTTAAAGAAGGACCGGATCGTTCCAAGGTGGCACTGATATTGTCTCTGAGCGGCACCATTCCGATGGCAAATCTTCCGCCGGAAATCAAGAATGACTATTACGTGTACGAAATCACTCTGGTCGGTTCCACTCCGAATCCGAATTTTTTGCGGACGAGGGAAGATCTTCAGAGATTCAAGGAGGCCTACCAGGCGTTCCTGAGGGGCGTAATGAGCGATCATGGGATTCTGGATAGGATTCATGTTTTCCCCGCTGTTCCCGCCCCAATTGCAGTATTGTGTGGTCGCGAATTATTTTCAAAGGTCGATCCGAAATTGACTATATATGATTATGATAAGACGAAAGGCGGTTTTGCCTTCGCACTGGAGGTAAATTGACTATGAATAACAATGAATACCTGAAACAGATTCTCGAATCGCAGACGTTATCCCAAGAGAGCGCTGAGCTGAAAAATCTGCAGCAAAATCGTGAGGAAGTGGAGAAGGTCTTGAGGGATTACTTCAGCAAATCATCCCCCACAATCCGTTACGGCGGATCAAAGGCAAAGGGCACGATGATCCGAGAGGCATATGATCTCGATATCATCTGTTATTTCCCAAATGACGATACGGCAGCCGGCGAGACGTTAAAAGACATTTATGAAAATACCGGCACGGCCCTCTCGAAGAAATATATGGTTGATAAAAAACCCTCGGCATTGCGGGTTAAGAATCTTGATCCGAAAAACCTGGGCGTTGACTTCCACATCGACGTTGTCCCCGGGCGATACACCGATGACGCCAAGAAAGATGTTTTCCTCTACCGTGCATCTGGTGAAAAAGAACGTTTAAAGACGAACCTCGATGTTCACATCGCCCATGTCAAAGATAGCGGCGTCACGGATGCCATCCGTCTGCTGAAATTATGGCGAGTGCGGAACGGCCTGCAAGTAAAGCATTTCGCTTTGGAATTGCTCATCATCAAGCTGCTTCAAAAGGAACATTTATCTTCTCTGAGCCAGCAGCTTACTCATGTATGGAAACAGCTCCGAGACAGTATCGATGACATCGCTATCGAAGACCCGGCAAACCCCACCGGGAATGACATCTCTGAACTCTTGAGCCTGGCAATCCGGATTGAGTTGTCATCGGCGGCCAAGACAGCCCTCAAGACTGTCGCCGACTCCGGCTGGGAAAGCATCTTCGGTCCCGTCGCCGAAAAAAGCAAAGATCAGAAGATTGAGAAACTTCAAAAAGCTGCGGCTAGTGTCATTACACCGACTCAACCGTGGTCTCCGGACTTATGAAACGTGTCTGGTACGAAGCATGGCCAGAATTACTAGAACAAATAAAAAACGAGATTCGGTCGGAATACCCTACACTCCATCTATATTGTGAGGAGGATGTCGTATTCGTTAGAGGAACTTATCACATAATTTTTGAAGGGGAGACACTCGACAGGTATTTAGTGGAGATTGAATTCCCGCATGATTATCCCGAGATTCTGCCGGTTGTCAGAGAGACAGGGGGTCGCATCCCTCGCACGCCTGATTACCACATGAATGACAGGGGCGATGCCTGTCTATTTGTACCCGATGAAAGGTGGTGGGTATTACCGACGGGCTCCTCTTTTCGAGACTTTTTGCACGGCCCTTTTTATAATTTCTTTTTGAGTCAGGCATTAGTTTCACTGGGACAACCTTGGCCATTTGGCCAGCGAGCACATGGTGCCGATGGGATCCGGGAATTTTATACCGGCCTGCTCGGGACAAGCGACCTAGTAGTAATAAGGAAATACCTAGAGTGCTTGAGCCGTCCGGAGATAAAAGGACACTGGATTTGCCCTTGCGGGAGCGGGAAAAAAATTCGCCATTGTCATTTGAAGCAAGTTCGCGACCTCAGATCGAAAATTCCAACGCGCATTGCTCGAAAATCATTAGAGTTTCTTAAAGCGAACAAATAATAAGGCGTGGACATCTCCAGGACGTTGTGTCCAAAGTGCCCTTATCAGGAAGACTTAAAATTGATCATACTTGACATGTTTCAACCAGTAATTATCAACTTTTCTATTTTCAGAATCGCACAGTAGTAGGTGTACTCTTCAGCTCCTTCACTTTCCTTATAAATATGAATGCATTACGTCCGGTTCTTCATAAACGCCTGCTGTAAGGCATTCAAATCCGCCTGTGGCTTCTGCTGTGGCTTCGGTTGCTGCTCCTGCTTCCCCTGCGGTTCCGGGTTCTTCTTGAGTGATAACGATATCCGCTTTCTCTTTACATCCACCTCAAGGAAAGTGGCCATGACCTTCTGGTGGACCTTGCCACGTGAAGCGGGTGAATCCACTGCGAAGCAGTAACAGCAGAAAACATCAAGGCCGGAGAAGAAGTCTCTCCGGCCTTTTATATTGAATGTTCCCTATGCTGCCTTGCGAACAGCGGCTCCCTTTCGTATAGCCGTCATCTCCATCATCTTCTCTTCCTTGCCTCCCTTGGGGGTAATGTACATTTCGAACTCCTGGGTATCGTCATCCTTGATCTTCGTCACACTGCGCCAGACGCTTGGTCCCCTGAC
>Ga0209641_10004702_pt1 | contig 11244 bp, 28 predicted proteins | sample RifCSP16_1_FD_184022 | JGI IMG/M metagenome (GOLD analysis project Ga0209641, IMG submission 184022) | Soil microbial communities from Rifle, Colorado - Rifle CSP2_sed 16_1 (SPAdes) (version 2) | ecosystem: Environmental > Terrestrial > Deep subsurface > Rock core/Sediment | place: Rifle...
TTAGAAGTTTCAAGAAAGACAATACCAAAACAAAGAATACCAAGTGTTTCAACAGCAAAAGTATTAGTTACAAAAGGAGAAGAACAATGGAGTTTCGTACGATCGGAACCAAGGTTGAGTGTCCGTGCGGCGTCTGGTATGATCTCAGAGAGTTTGCACTGGATTGCTACTTCCAAGACCATCCGTGGCTCCAAGTGCAGCGTGATGCTATTGCGGCGTCATTTGGTGTAAAGTATTCGCCAAAGGCACAGGAGTAGTTCATGTTGAAGACTCAGGATATTCGAGAGCGGCTGTATAGGACGGCGCTTCGGAGTCCTTGTCGGTATAGGATTGCGGCGATTGCTTTCGACGAAGACGGCACTCCCATTGCAGCAGCGACCAATACTCCACGACTGCCAAAGGCCGGAGGGGGATTCCATGCCGAGCAAAACGTACTGAAACGATGCAAAGGACGTATCGTCAAGGAGATCTGGATTGTTCGGCTTGGTAATGCTGGAGCATTGCGGCCTATTCAGCCCTGTCCCAAGTGTGCGGCGGTTGCGCAGAAGCTAGGCATTAAGATCAGGTCTCTTCAAGAGATCTAGAAAGGATCTTTCTATGGACACTTTCAAGAATACTCCAAGTCCACAGGATATGGACGCTACAAAACTCGGTGAAGGTCTTGGCCGCATTCTCTTGAGTTCACTCAAAAACTCTACAACGGCTCTTGGCATGGATGATGTGCACCTGAGCATCGCGCTTACCAGTACTATTGCGTATGCCGTACAGAGGTGGTCCTGGTGTTTGAAGGAGACTGGACAAGAGTCTAACGCGCAGAAATGGTTTACGAATCTGTTGCAGTGTCTCTCTATTGTTACCAAGACAAAGATTCAAGTTATTGAAAGGAGTGCCGGATGAACGTGCTCTTGGATAAGGACGCTTTGATCTTTGAGACTGACCACGGCACGGTCTTTGTACACTTGGACTCCAACCACTGCTATGCGATCTCCCAAGAAGAGACTGGTTATGGGCTGGTTCCAGTCGAAGCGGTAATCAAAGCACGACAGATCGAAGATAAGCGGCTTGAGTGGTTGCTCTTTTACAATATGAATCGTCCTGAAATCTGGGACGAGTAAGGAGGTAGCAGTGCGCGCGCAACTGGCACAAATGTGGACGCGGTTCTTGGTTATTGCTGGGCTTGCTGAGCTTACTGTTTGGACACTATTGGTGCCATATCTGGTGTGGCAACAGTGGTCTAAATGGCTTGCGTTGGGGCTTTTGACTTGGTGGTTCATTGGCTATTGGCCTTTGGCTATCAAGAGTATTCGAAGCTTCTTGGCCATTCGTCGACAACTTGCAAACATGGAGGCGGCGCTACAGCATATGGTCGAGTCCACTGATCCGGACGCGCAACAGATCATTCCAGACGGTTGGAATGAGAGCGGCCCTTCGTTCTCGAAGAATTAACTAACTAGGAGGTTTCTATGACGAACGCGACCTCGTTCTGGCTCTTTATTCTCTTCTCCATCTTCTTTCCGTTCTGGTTTGTTGTACTCATATGTGTGTACGAGTATGTTGCTCGTCATGCAAGATACTGGCTTGATCGTTACTACCACCGAATACGAAAGGACTAAGCGATGACCTACGAACAGATCATTGAACACCTTGCTGAAGAGGCGAAAACTCGGATGAAGCGCGGCCTCTCCCAGAACTATCGACATGCGATTCTCAAGGCATGTGATGGTAACCTCGCGATGATGAAGGAAGTGGGGCGTTTGCTCGGCCAGCGTAGTCTGGCAAAGCATCGCGCAGCGAAGAACAAGATCAAGCCGGGACAGCAGTTGCTGTTCCAGCTGTAAGTCGTAGCTCTTAAGCGCTACAGAAGGAGAACACCGTGGAGACGTACAAGGTAACCGTTGAGTATGGCACGACCAAGTGGTATGACTTCGAGAGCGGCAAGCTCCATCGTGAAGATGGTCCTGCCTGTGAGTATGCCAATGGGAGTAAGTACTGGTATCGTGATGGGAAGTACCATCGCGAGGATGGTCCTGCCATCGAGTATGCCAGCGGTGGTAAGGAATGGTATCGCGATGGGAAGTGCCACCGAGAGGATGGTCCTGCTATTGAGTATGCCAGCGGTGATAAGTACTGGTATCTGAATGATGTCCATCTTACTGAACAACAGTGGAAAGACCAGACTCAGTCGAAGCAGGCTTCGTCTTGTGAAGGCAAGACGGTTACCATCGATGGACAGACGTACAAGCTGACCAAGATCTAACCATAGCTTAGAGCTATAGAAAGGCGTCTATGCACAATCTCATCAAGGATGTTGCTCTGGTTACTAGCGATATGTTTCACACCGAGTATACGGCACCGAACGTCGAACAGCCGTGGCATAGCCCTGGCGCTGTAGCGCTCGGTGTCTTTTGTCAGTGGTGGGAAGAGACTCTGCGAGGTATCGGAATCCAGATCTGTCCGATGTGTTGGGGGACTGGCGGTCTTTGCGAGTATCTGTGTACTGATGGTATGATCAAGTAGTTTCTAAACTTCTAACGGAGGTTACTATGAGCTACGGATTGTTGGTCTTGTCAGAACTCGACAAGCGTATTACTGCCCACAAACAGCTCTACACGGAAGAGGGCCCGAATCCTATGCGCAATGCTGTAATCGTTGCGCTCGTCGATCTCAAGGAGTGGCTCGAGAACACGATCGATCAAGATCTCACCAAGATGGAGGCCATACAAGAGAAAAAGGCGGAGTGCGATTGCCACACGTGCCTCGATAAGGTTTACAATGTTGGTGATGGCCAGCCGCACGCCTAAAGACTTACTACCAGGACCTAAAGTCAAGTGTAAGTCGTGTGGCTTTGTCATCCAATCCAAGCATCGGTATTACTGGGATCGATGTGAGTGCGGCGCACTCTCAGTCTATGGCGGTAAATCGTTCCCCGAGCTGCTTGGAGATCGCGCACTTGCTCTTGAAGAAGACGGTACTCCATTCTTTCAACAGTGTACCGATACTTGGTGTACGACGTGGATTCGTACATCTGAGCATGGGCTCTGTCCTCATCATCTTGATGAGCTGCTAGAGAAACTCGCAACCAAAAGAAAGAAGGCATAGTTATGAGCCGTCATCGTGGTTATCATCGCGGCGCGAAGGTACACGTAGTTCGCTACGGTCCTCCTGAGATCAACCAGAAGACCAAGAAACTGAAGAAGCGGCAACCTGTTGCTCCCACTCAAGACCTTATCGAGGCTGGCTATACGACACCTGGCTGGTATTTCTGGGAAGAGACACTAGCCCACGTTAACGGGCCTTACAAGACTCAAGTAGAGTGTTTGCGGCAGTCTAGCTTCTACTTTGCTAATCTTTAAGTAGCTAATTAGCTACAGAAAAGAGAACGTCATGTTCTACGTTATCGATCTAGCCCACGCCCATGCCATCGATACTGCCCTCACTCTCGCGTCTGGAAATACAGTGGACCGCTTTGCCTACTACTTTGAGAGGTGTCCATTGTGCAGTTCTAAGAGTATGTGGCGAACTCCTGATGAAGAGTGCTGCGAACAAGGATCCAAACTCAAGAAACTTATTGAAGCGGTTCGAGACCACTTCATCCAGATTGGTGCGTCGGTAGCTCCGTTCTCGTTCTAGACAACGACGTAGCTAAAGTAGCTACAGAAAGGCTTTGTTCTATGAGCCGCAGCGATCTGGCGATTCCCATCAAGGCTAGGGTCTTTGAGCAGAAGCTTGAAGACATTGAGGAGGATGAGTATAAGAGCGGCGCTGAGGATGCTCGGCGTGCGCTCGTCAACTATCTCTTTGGTGAGATGAAGAAGTACTGGGATCTCATTAAGAAGGCCGCTGACGAGGTCGAGAATGAGCGGCTGATCTGCGCGCTGGCTGAAGATTCGGCCTATGCCTTCGAGATCTCGGGCCATCCTGACGAGTCTGACTTTGGGGTCATGGCTGCTCTCAGGGGAGAATGGCACGAGGCTGACTATAAGAGCCAGGAGCTCCGGAAGAAGCTGTGGGCGGTAATTGCGAAGTCGAAGCACAATCGAGAGGCTCTCTGGGAAGAGCTCAAGGACGCTTTCAAGAAGCACTCTCCTACTGCCGAGCAGGACTTCTTGAAGCTCTCTGAGGACTTGGATATCCCTGGTACCACTGAAGTGCTGTGCCGCAACGAGTATTGGGATACGGATCCTGATACTGCCACTGACAATGAGTAATTAGGTAGTTATTAACTACCAGAAGGAGCATATCATGGCGACTGAGAAGGTTCTGACTCGAAACGAGATTCAGTTTGAGCTGCTTAAGCTCTCCAACAAGATTCGGCGGCTTGAGTGTGATGTGCGAGATCCGAGTATGGTTGCACTCAGGGACCTGTCTCTTCAAGAGCTCCAACGCCTGCGGGCCCGATACCGAGAGTATAATTCGGTCTTTCGTAGGATGAATGACTAAAAGGAGGCGTGATGACCACCGTCTGGCATATTCGGGATCGGCAGCCCGGTGATATCTACATCGGACGCGCAAGAAAAGGCGAGGACGGGTATTTCGGGAACCCGTTCCCGCTAGAGAGGGAGAGCGAGCGACCCGCCGTGCTCCACCGCTATAAGCGGTGGTTCCTGTCCCGGATCCAGAAGGACCCGGAGTTTGCGGCTCGCGTCCAGGCCCTGAAGGGAAAGCGCCTGGTGTGCTTCTGCGCGCCGAAGCCCTGCCACGGGAACGTGATCGCCGAGTTCGTAAACTCGGGGATGCCGGCCTGGGAGGCGTGGTACCACATGGAGGTGGAGAGGCAGCGAGACGAAGCGGACGATTTCTACCGAGAGGAGTAGATCGACCGTGAGCTCTGCTACACAGAAAAATAGGAGATTCTTCATGGACATCTGTGAACAGTGTGGTATGCCTGCGTTGGTCCTCTACACAGGGTACTGCAAACAGTGTGACATGGAAGAGCACGAGCGTTGGGCAGAGTACCGTGACGAAGAGAAGAACAACGAGCGGTGGGACGAGGAGAAGGCACGATTGGACGCCGAGGAAGACGACCGCTGTGTAGAATGTCACGAGCCCTCGACCATCATGACGCCAAAGATTGATTCGTTCAATACGTGGTACGCGAATCACAAGTATGTTGAGCTTATCAATAAGGCTCTTGGTCTCAAAGAGACTCTCGGAAGTTTGAAGTATACTATTCCGTTCTAACTAAGAAAGAGTAGTTTCAATACTATAGAAAGAAGGCTTTTATGATCTACGTCAGTTGTCCGAGCTGTGAGAAGAGTCCCATGCAGATCACTGGTAATAAAGGTAACCGTGAGCGTTGGACTTGTCCATCCTGTGGCTGGTCTGAGTTGAGGCCTAGCCAGAACTGGTTCTTGTGTGTAGACGCGACAGCGCTCATGCGGTTTGACTCACGGCAAGAGGCGATGGATTGGCTGAACGAACAACTGGATCCTGTCGTCATCGAAGGTGCTGAAAACTGTCCTATTCCCAAACGCTCTTTGTCCGTGATGAGTGAAGAAGAGTTTAATCATCTCTAGATTGAGTGGTGGTTTAGCTAACGAAGGAGTAACTAATATGCTCAAACTTGAAGAAGTCAGCACTTGTCACTATCAAGTCTATTATGACGGCGCGTTCTTGGGAGAGATCTACGCCGAAGTCGACGGCTTCTTTGTGTTTAGTCCAGAGCTTACCAACGGCGGTTATTGGACTGCGGAAGTCCTTCGTCGCATCGCCTGTGAACTAGACGATTTGAACAAACCAATTCAAGCAGAGCTAGATCAATACTTCAAGCAGTCTCAGACTACAGAAAAGAGTAAATAGCTATGAAAATCGATAATCTCGGCATCCAATTCCGGTATTACGGAGACTATCTCTGGTATCTATGGCCTTGGAAAAGGAATAAGTGGCGCGAGAAGTATCTTTCTTTGCTTTGTGAAGGACGATTCTCCTCTCTCAAAGAGATCAGAGAATTCTGGAACTCATTCGAACAGGCACTTAACACGAAAGAGTAGCTAAGTAGCTACAGAAAGAGTAATAAGTATGAATTCTATCGTCAAAGAGCTCTACGAAGTAACTAAGAATCGAGAGATGCTCGAAACAGCTATTCGAAGTACTCTCGAAACTATGGCGACAGAGCTATCAGCGGCGTTTAAGAAAGATATCGCCGAGGGCTATCTCTCGGAAGATCAAGCAGAAGCTCATCAGAAGGAAATGCGCGAGATCTTCAATAGCGTAATGGCGGCGCTCACCAGTAACGAGTTCGTGGCAAAGATCGAAGAAGATGGCGCCGCTGTCATCTCTGAGCACATCGACGACGAAACGCTCGCTCAAGTTCTCGAGTTCTACAAGGGAGAGACTGGTCAAAAGATTCTTGCGGCGAGTGCCAAGATTACGAAGATCTTGAACGGGATTGGTATTGCACGTACAAAAGAAACTCTAGCACAGAAAGGACTACTGTAATTCTTACAGAAATAGACTACAGCAAACTTAAGATTAGAGAGCTCAAAGAAGAGCTTTTTATTCTGAAAGAGGCAGTGAGAAGCTCTGAGCAGCTTATCTTAGAGGGGCCAGGGCAGCTTAAAGCTATCTCAGAGAGTACTATACTACTCTTAAAGCAACGTATAGAGAAAGTAAAAATGTATGCGCGACTTCGAGGATATGAGTCTATCTGAATATAAAGCTGAAGATAAGGCCAATACTCGCTTAGAGAAGCTCTTTGATATGAGCTTCTATCTCTGTCTAGGCTTCTGGATCTCTTTCTTTGTTTGTATCACTGTGATGATTATCACAGAAAGGCTTTCGAATGGTTTGTCCCACTAAGTGCCCGAACTGCGATTACCAAGAGGCGTTGCACTACACAGAAATCAATGTGATTTACTGTCCTGAGTGCGGCTATCGGGAAGAAAGGCCATAAAACAGCCATGAACCTACATCTTACCAATAGAACACGAGCCAAGATCTCCCAAGATCAATGTCACGTCTGGTCTCCAAACCATACACCCTCCGCCGCCAGCGCCCGTACTAGCGGAACTTACAGCCCTGTAAACGCTTTCGACACCATTATTACAAGCCCGACAATGCAAGAAGAAAGAGATCGCACCTTTGAGTTTCTCAAACAGTGCGAAAGAATCGTCAGTTTTCCAGGAAGAGGCTGGAAATTCGAAGAGCGCATCCTACGCGAGAGCAAGGCCCAGCTGCTTTGTCTCGAAGCCATTCCAGATACCTACACCCGCAGTACCGAAAAAGCAAAAGAGCTCAACAAACAATTCCCAAACCGACTCCTCTACCTCAACGATAACTTCCTCAACCCACGCCACTACCGAGGGCATGTAATAGACGGCTTCTGGATTGACTTCTTTAGCTTCTTAGTGGGAGAATACACTCTGACGGCCCTCCAGACAGTAAAAGAGTGGGCCGCGACAGAGTTTAGGTTGGTGATTACAGGCAAAAACGTAATCTCAGGACGCAGCCAAAAGAGCAAAGAAAACACCAACACGCTTCTCAACAAGCTCAACATCCAACGTACAAGCGACCCTGAGGCAGACCTTCTACGAATCATCGTAGAAATGTGTACAGCCGAAGACTTGTATCCTACAAAAGGACATTCTTGTGTCTTCCCTCTTCGTCCTAAACCATCTCCGCGTCCCACTTACATGCAATCCTGCTACCTAGAAGTAACAAAGGAACTATAGTAACTATGCGCGATTCCAAAGATAATCGATATACACACCAGCGAAAGAATAGAAAGAGCCGCTTCTTCTCTTCTGGAAATACTAGTGAGAGCCAGAGTCCAGAGAACAAGAATAAAGGCTATCACAGGCCAGCCCCTACTGATCACTTTGTTCCCGTGCATCTGCGCACGTGCCAGTATCATCCCGATACCAAGCTGGTCTCAGACTACTATCCCGACATCGACCTCTTGATTATTAAGTGCCCTCAGAGGCTCTGTGAATATCACAGTGATAGTACTGAACTCATCGAGAACTTCCGAACGAATAAAGCAAAGAAGCGGCGGTATTGGGAAGAGAAGAATCGTACTAATCCTCTTCCAGACCCTCTAGGCCTAGTACAAGGCTCCATAGAGTCCGTAGAACAAGAATAGCCAATTACCGGGCTGATAGCCCAGAAAGGGTATTGTATGGCTACCAATATCAGTTTCCGGCCCGAGCTCGAAGAGAGTGCCGTAGATCTGCGAGAAGTGAACCCAGAGTTCACTGCGAACTCGCTTCTGCGTCAAGCCGTAGAGAATGCTCGCAGTGAAGGCACAAGCATTCGCGCTGCCCTCATCGAGACGGTAGGTCTCCCAGAGTGGATGGTCACGCTTGCTCAGCATCTTAACTATCACCAGCTGGAGGCTCTCCGGCGCTATCTACGAGAAGGCTGGCTCAAAGACTCCCGAGGCCTCACACTCGGTGAAGTCGAAATGCTCATCAAGGTCAAGCGGTATATCAGTGAAGAACTGATGACGCAGCCTACCGAAGAAGAGCAAAAGAGCCTTCAGTTTCACAGCGCTATCGAGACTAGCGTCGCACGAAAGGCCGATCGTCCTCAGAAGACTCTGAACACCAACTTCACTCCTGAGAGGGGCAGTTGGGAGGCCCCTGAGTACGACGGTAATGACACTGACAATGTCATTCAGGGCAATCTCTGGGTATTCCCCACTCGAATTTGTCTGTATCAGGGGAAGGACAAGCCTACACCTACCATCTTGAGGATCAGTGATCTAGAAGCGCTGTATCGCCGAAAGATGCGAGAGGGCGACGCCTCTGAGATTCCCATTCGGCAGCTCCGCTACGAAGCCAAAGACTGGCTCCGAACCTTCAAGCCTACGGTAGGTCCAGAGATCTTTGGACTGCCAGATAAGAAGCGGCGCGATTCTATCGAGTTCTACAAGCGAGAAGAGATCAGAAAGCTACGTTGGGCTGCTGAACTCCTCACGTCAGAGAACCGAGAAGACCATCGAGCATTCTGGAAGCTTGCATACAAGTGGCTGGGAAAGCTAGCTCGTATGAGACTTAACGATATTTCTACAGAGAAGCGCATTGAGACTCAGATTCGTCGCAAGTTCAATGCGAAGAAGTATCGTATCGAAGGTCGCGCCTATCTTCCAATGGTAGCCGCAGGAGATATGCTGTTGCCAATGCTCGAAAAGAAGATTGCAATGGTACTAGAGAAGAATCCTCACTTGAATAATGGGTTCCCAGCAGTAATAGAGTGCTTCTTTGATAGTGCTATGAGAGAAGACAGGCTAGGAAAGCAAGAAGAGCCGCCGATCAATTGGATTCAGGCTATGCGTTACGAGCTTAGTAACAAAACCAAGAAACGATAACCTCAAGCTACAAAAGGAATTAAACCATGAAGACCTACAAGGTAACCGTTGAGTATGGCACGACCAAGTGGTATGACTTCGAGAGTGGTAAGCTCCATCGTGAAGATGGTCCTGCTATTGAGTGGGCCAACGGTGATAAGCGCTGGTATCGTGATGGGAAGTACCATCGAGAGGATGGTCCTGCTATTGAGTATGCCAACGGTGATAAGCGCTGGTATCGTGATGGGAAGCTCCATCGCGAGGATGGTCCTGCTATTGAGTGGGCCGATGGGACTAAGTGCTGGTTTCTGAATGGTGTACAGCTCACCGAAGACCAGTGTCAGTCGAAGCAGGCTTCGTCTTGTGAAGGCAAGACGGTTACCATCGATGGACAGACGTACAAGCTGACCAAGATCTAAAATAGAATAATTTAGAGTTAATTGAGACAGACAGTACCGAAAGGAGATATTAATGCGCTAAATAAGCAGCCAAACACAACACCCTCAAGCAATTTCATAGAGTTTTAGTCATTTCTCTTGTAAAAAGTGACTACGTCTTAGTTAAATTAACACAACACAGAGCTAATAAGCTCTAGAAAAGGAAAATACCAATGCGCGGTTTTCTTCACACTCACAGCGTAAGTCGAGAGCAGTCCATCGATCCTTCTGACGGTCAGAAGGTGACGCTCACCAAGCTCGTTCCTCGTGATATTGCCGACCTCAAGGACGACAAGGTCTGGAACGATCCAGAGTATCTCATGAAGACTCTGGTGCCTTCGATCGGTGCGGTTCGAGAGACGCCGAATGGCAATCTCGCCCGTACCGTGTTCCTGAAGGGCTCTTCGGGCCCGAAGGATCGCAACGGCCGAGCGTATGGCCAGCTCCGTATCGGTCAGCTCATTCAGGGTCGTACGGATCCTGATCCGGAGACGGGCGAGTCCAGGCTATGGACCATGCTCGTTCTGGAGGGCTCGAAGCAGGAAAAGCCTGCACCAGCCAAAACGGAGTCTAAGACCGAAAAGGCTCCCCAGGGAGAAAGCGTCCAGGATGCCCCAGGATCGACGCCAGAGGCCTCGGTAGTGTCGGAAGAGGTGGCGGCTCTCTAAAGAGCCTATAAGTCAATCTGAGCGTTTTCCCACCTAGCGCTCACGGCCCTTAAGGGGTGACCGTTATTGCCTGAATAATCAGGTACCCCATTTCTTTACTTCAGAAAGGTAATACAATGCAGGAAATTCTCTGTGAGAATCCCTACCAAGAGCATGCTCGAGACAAGTACAAAGAGCCTGTTCGACTGAGGGCCGTAGCTAAGCGACCGGCTATGAGTCATATGTCAGGCAGTACCGCTGCACAGAACCTATGTGAAGGCTGTGCTGAGAGTTACGACGCAAAGATGGCTACGCGTCAGGAAGAGAACAGAAAACAGCGGCGTAAGGACGTTCTAAGGCACAGTACTCAAGAGAGTATTGATAAGAATAGTTAGGAGGTATAACTAAAATACTATGGAAATTACTTGGAGTGGAGTAGTAGGAATGCTAGGAATTGGCGCGTTTGGTTATTGGCTAGGTAAGAAGGCTTTGCCTAAGGTCAAGCGAATCGAAGAGACAGAGCATCTAAGAGCTCTAGCTAATAAGATCCAAGAGGCGGCGCAAACCCCAGAGCATTGCCGAGAAGCCGATGCTATTCTGCGAGAAATCGACGAGTATATCGAACAAGGTATCTCTGACGAGTCAGTAGCTACTGACGAAGGGATGCTAGCCCGCTGGAAGGGCCGCATTCAGAAGCTTAATCCTCTGAAGCGTACTCCTAAAGAAGCCGCTAAAGTAGCTCTAAAGACTGCTGTTCAGAAGACCAGCGTAGTAAACGTCCAATAGTTCTAACACTCACTATAGAAAGGACATAGAACCATGCGACTCAAGCTCAATAAGGCTAACAAAAGGCTAGCACGGCGCCAGGAAAGCT
>Ga0209641_10004714_pt1 | contig 11233 bp, 9 predicted proteins | sample RifCSP16_1_FD_184022 | JGI IMG/M metagenome (GOLD analysis project Ga0209641, IMG submission 184022) | Soil microbial communities from Rifle, Colorado - Rifle CSP2_sed 16_1 (SPAdes) (version 2) | ecosystem: Environmental > Terrestrial > Deep subsurface > Rock core/Sediment | place: Rifle...
GATGTCGCTATTTGACCCGCTCCTAACCCAGGCAGGTGCAGCCATCATTGTGCGCGACCCGGTGATCTCGTTCGGCTGCATGGGATGCGCAAGGACAAACGAACTTGTGAATTTTCTTATCAGAGCAAAGAAGATCCCGATGCTTGAACTGGATTATCCTGTAAGTGAGGAGGATGCCAGGGAATTTGTGTTCAGGATATCCGAATTCCTGAAATCCCTTAAGCCCGCGGAGGAGAAAGAATGAATTCGACCGAAAACCTTGTGAGAATAGCCCAGTTATCGTGCGGCGCAGAGTACAGCGGGATCCAGAAAGAGATCGATTCTGCGGCAAAGCAGGTCAATGCCGTAATAGTCTACCCTGAGGTGGATATCAAGGAGATAGAGAATATCGAGGAAGAGTTCGGGCTTAAAGTTGCAAGCGCTGACCTGAAACTCATGATGTCGAGGGCAAAGTCGATCGTAACAGGCAAGGTGCATGTTGATGCTGTGTTCGTTGCAACATGCTTCAGGTGCGCCGAGGCAGCCATAGTCAGGAGCGAAGTACGAAGGTACATACATGAAAAAACGGGCATCCCTGTCATAAGTTATTCATTCACAGAGAGAACAACCGCAGGTACGCTTCTCACACGGATGGAAGCGCTCACCACGACAGCAAGGCGAAAGAGCCTTCTTGCAAGAGAGACGCAGAGCGGGCTTACAGCAGGCATAGATTCTGGCTCAACAACAACAAAAGCCGTTGTGATGAAGGACAATAAGATCATAGGAAAAGGCTGGGTTCCAACAATCAAAGTGCTTGAGAGCGCTGATGAGGCTTATAATGCAGCTCTGAAAGAGGCAGGAGTAAAACGCGAGGATATCCAGGCACTCGGAACAACAGGGTACGGAAGATTCCTTATCGGAGAACATTTTAAAGCAGACCTTATCCAGGAAGAGATCACTGTCAATTCCAAAGGTGCGGTCTATCTTGCAGATAAACAAAAAGGACCTGCCACTGTTCTTGATATCGGCGGGATGGACAATAAAGCCATTTCAGTCATGGACGGAATTCCCGGCATGTTCACCATGGGCGGGATATGCGCGGGTGCTTCAGGAAGATTTCTTGAGATGACCGCAAAAAGATTGGGTGTGGAAATCACCGAACTCGGGGCACTTGCACTGAAAGGGAGCCATAAGAAGGTTGTCATGAACAGCTACTGCATCGTTTTCGGGATTCAATCCCTGGTCAATTCGTTGTCTGCAGGAAGTAAACCAGAAGATGTGGCTGCAGCAGCATGCCATAGCGTGGCAGAACAGCTGTTCGAGCAGCAGCTTCAGGAGATCGATGTGAAGGAACCAGTTATAATGTGCGGTGGAACATCTCTCATTGAGGGATTGCCAAGAGCTGTTGAGGAGCTGCTTAAAGTAAAGGTGATCGTCCCGGAGAATGCGCAATTGATCGGTGCAGTCGGGGCTGCTTTACTCGCATCCGGGTTTATCAGGGGATGAGATGGAACAGCTTGAAACGTTTATGGTGGAGTCTCCAGATGCTGTGGGAGCAAAGACTACTAAAACCCTGATACAGGATGTGCTCGCAGACCTCTCGCTGAACAGGGTGATAGGGAGATTAAGGGTCTTTGTTGACCCTGTGGAGCCTGTCTTTATATTTGCAGCTCTTCTGCGCCTGGGAACCCCGGCTATCAGGCTCAAGGATTTTGCAAAGGTGGATATGGGTGCCCTTGGTAAGGATGAGGTGAAGATAGAGTTGCTTCGCGAAGCTTTCACCATAAAGTTGCTCAACAAGCTCTGGGAAAAGTACGGCAAGGAAAATATCGTGCAGCCTGATAAGAAGATAATCGTCGTAAAAACCGATCCCATAAAGGAACTGGATGTACTGAGGGAGATAGTGATAGAGGAGCCACAGCAGGAAGTGCTTGACAGGCTCATAGACGCAATAGCGCTTCGCATAATACCAGAGGGTTTCAGGGTGAGAAAACATGAGCTTTCAAGTTCTCATGTATTATTTGTGGCTTCAGAGGATACGCTGAAACCTGAGTGGTTAGAGAAGGCCAAAGATATTATTGAATCCCTGAGGAGGAGTGAAGACAATGCTTGAACCTGTGATGTATGAGGGCGGGGTGTATAAACATAATCAGATCATCGAGCTCGTGGAGGACCTCGGGGGCTACATCATCCAGAAGAATGTGATGCAGACCGATGTTGTGCTCCTGATGCTCGTTCCGCTGAACGATATGGATATTGTGGAGGAAAAGGCCAGGGAGCTTCTCGGCAAGCTCACAAGAGCACCTCTGACAGGTACGGAAATCGCGACCGTGGCACCCACGCTTGCATATCATCATCTTCCTCACCTTGACTGCGACGTGGCAGAGTTCCTTCGAAAAAAGGGAGCAAAGACGAACATGGTCGGACTTGCGCGCGGTGTGGGAAAAAGGATATGCCAGCTCTCTGCTTATGAGCGCGACCTTATCAATGAACACGACCTCGCAGTTTTCATCCTGGGGAACTATGAACACTGCATCATCGAGAAATCAAAGAGGCTCTATGAAGGAATAGAGGTTCCGATAGTGGTAACAGGTGCTCCTGAGCTGAAGCTTGAGGATGTTCCGAACGCCACAGCCTATGTGGGCAGCTTCGGCAGGATCCTGCATCACATGCGCCATTCAGAGGAACTGCGAACCCTGGACAAACTTGCTGATGTGATAGGCAAGGTGCTGGACAATGTGAGACAGGAGATAGCGAAGGACCCGCCTTCTGTCGCACCGCCGCGCATCAAGAAAGAGATAGAGGAGCAGATACCAGAGATCATAGACAGCCTCCATCCCCTGCCCATCACATTGCAGATGAACGGAGCGCGTGTCAAACTGCCGTATGAAGAATACCATGAGAAGCTGGAGAATATCCAGTTCGTTGAAGGGATGAGCATGAAAGACGTGGCTCAGGTGCTTCCTTCAAAGATGAGGAACTTTGTTCTGATCAGGGCGCGTCCGAAATCAGAAACCGGGTTTGTGATATGATATATCAGGGATATTTATGCAGGCAGAAGTATACGATAAAGTCAGGGTGGAAAGCAGGGGAACAAGGTACGAAGGAACCCTCATGCCCTCGCAGACGGGCAGGATCGTTCTGAAACTCAAGAATGGCTATAACATCGGGATAAGCAGCGAATCCGCTTCGATAACACTGCTTGAGAAAAAAGAAGACAAAAAGATCCAGGGATTGATCCCTGAGCTGCACAGGGAAAAACATGAAAAACTTCCAGAGATCTCAATTCTCTCAACCGGGGGCACGATCGCGAGCAAGATCGATTACCGCACTGGAGCTGTGAGCTCGCAGTTCTCTGCCGAGGATATACTGCGTGCCATCCCCGAACTTGAAGATATGGCGAACTTCAACTGCCGCATGATCTACAGCATCCTGAGCGAGAACATGCGTCCTTCCTACTGGGTTGAACTTGCACGTGCTGTGTACGATGAGATAAAGAACGGAGCAGAAGGCGTCATCATCACGCACGGGACTGACACGATGATGTATACTGCAGCAGCTCTTTCGTTCATGATAGAAACCCCTGTGCCCATCGTACTTGTGGGCTCCCAGCGAAGCGCTGACAGACCGAGCAGCGACAATGCCATGAACGCCATATGCGCAGCGGCTGTTGCAACGAGCGACATAGCAGAGGTATGCGTTGTGATGCACGGCTCAACAAGCGATGATTTCTGTTATATCCACAGGGGAACAAAAGTGCGCAAGATGCACACCTCTCGCCGCGATGCCTTCCAGTCCATAAATGCAAGACCCATTGGACGCGTGGAGTATCCATCGCGCCAGATCAGAATATTATCCAGATACGTGAAACGTTGGGAGAAAAAACTGGCTCTTCATGATAAGCTTGAATCACGATGCGCGCTGATAAAATACGCTACAGGAGCAAGCCCGGAATCCCTGCTCTTCCATGCGGGCTCTGGCAGCAGAGGCATTGTTATAGAAGGCACAGGTCTTGGTCATGTTTCGACAGAATGGATCCCTGTCATAAAGAACGCGGTTGATGCAGGTATTCCGATCATTATGACATCCCAGTGCATCAACGGCAGGGTGTGCGACAGAGTGTATGACACAGGAAGGGACATACTTAAGGCAGGTGCCATAGAGGGGGAGGATATGCTGTCCGAAGTGGCGCTTGTGAAGCTCATGTGGGTGCTCGGACAGGCATTTGATCCAGAAAAAGTGAGACAGCTGATTCACGAAAATGTGGCAGGCGAGATCACACGAAGCACGATTTCATCATCATAATAACCATACTCGTTATTATTATAATCATAATTATCTATAGCAAATAATATAAGCGTAAATATTAAATACTTGTAAAACCAATATTGGTATTGTAGTAGGATTAGGCACCTAACGCCTTTAGTACCCTCAGTCTCCTTCGACCCATCGTTTTAATTAGGTGCTTAATCACTACTTCTCTTTTCAAAAATCTGGAAATTCAGGCCATTTTTGATTTTTTAATGACCCTGATGCTTTTTATTTTCGTAAAAGGATAATTACCTGTCTCATCTTTTTCAGCAGATTTGACCATGTCCCATATTGTGAGAAGTGCTGTGCTGACACCGTAAAGAGCCTCCATCTCAACACCTGTTTTTCCTGTGGATTTTACCTCCACAGTCGCTGTGATGGCATCATCTCCGAGATCAAACTTCACATCAATGCTGGTGATCGGGATATTATGACACATCGGGATAGCGAAAGATGTGCGCTTCACTGCCATGATGGCTGCGATACGTGCAGTTTCAAGCACCTCCCCTTTCACGATCTGCCTGTTCTTGATCGCTTCAATGGTATCTGGCTTTAATTGTATCTCTCCTGCTGCAACTGCCTGCCTTGCAACATCCGCTTTATTGCTTATGTCCACCATCTTTGCCCTGCCATCTTCAATATGCGAAAACATGTTCTATCAACCATACATTGCCTTTGGTATATAATCAATAACGTCCGTCGCAAGTAGCCCGTATCCGAATTCCTCGAATGCCAGATCCCCTGCAGCGCCGTTAATGAAGGCTGCTGCGCATGCTGCTTCAAATGCATCGTGCTTTGCGAATAAGGCTCCCGTAAGACCTGCAAGCACATCCCCTGTCCCCCCCACTGTCATGCCCGCGTTCCCTGTCCTGCTGGCACGGAGCTCTATGCCGTCAGAGATGAGATCAACAGCGCCTTTCAACAGCACTGTCGCTTTGTTATCCCTGGCGAAATCCCTGACGAATTCTGCTTTCTCTTTTTCATCCACAGGCACATCAGCGCCTGATATCCGCTTCATTTCACCTGCATGCGGAGTGATTATGAGCTTCTCGCTGTTTGCAGGGAAGAGCTGCTGCAGCAGTGCATCTGCATCAATGACCGCTTTCCTGCACAACGGCACGATCTTCCTTACAGCCTCAAGCGTGGAATCTGAGGTCCCGAGACCCATGCCCATAACAACAACATCATGTCTTTTGATCAGATCAGAAATGACTGGAACATCCTCTTTTACAAGCCTGTTATCAGAGAGCGGATGAACGATAAGATTGGGTGAGAACGAGGCGATGATGTCTGAAACATTTTTTGGTGCAGCCACTGTCACAATATCAGCCCCGGCGCGAAGAGCTCCGAGTGCTGCAAGTGCGGGTGCTCCCGAATATGCTCCGCCGCCTATGACAAGTACCCTGCCTGCATCGCCTTTGTGGCTTGTGACCGGTCTTGATAGAAATGGTCTGATATCTCCAGGCCCCACGAAAAATTCTGCCTCGCGCGGGATACCTATATCAACAACATTGACCTCGCCAGTATATTTATCCGCACCTTTTGATACCAGACCGGCTTTCATCCTGTGGAATGTCAGGGTCAGGTCTGCCTGCACTGATTTCTCGAACTTGCCTGTGTCTGGATCAATGCCAGATGGAACATCCACTGATATCACGAAGGCATCAGAGCCATTGATAAGATCTATCGCTGTGGATTCGGGTTCATGGATCCTTCCCCTGACACCCGTGCCGAAAATACCTTCAATGATCACATCTGCATTTTTTATCAGGGATCTATCGAGCTCTTTTGGATCCGAGATCTGGATCAGAGGGATCGAGGTCTTCTCAAGCGCGTTCCAGTTATGTCTTGCCTCTTCTGTCCTGATGTCCTCTTTTTTACCGAGCAGCACCACCGCGGTGTCATAATCCCTCAGATGCCGCACAGATACGAAAGCATCTCCACCATTGTTTCCCCTGCCTGCGATGATCACGATCTTTCCAGAACTCATCCTTTTCTTTACCGCGGAAGCAACAGCAGCGCCTGCATTTTCCATGAGCTGAAGTCTTTTCACACCCAGATATTCGCAGTTTATATCTATCGCTGCCATGCGTGAAGAGGTGATCGAATCCATGATACGATATATTATCCGTACACACTTATAATTTATCGAAAAACAATAATTAGTTATTTAAGCTACTAAATCTGGATATAACAAGAAATATTGTATAAATGAGACCATATTTTATAAATCCTTTTCATACATTGGGATAGTCACATGATTTCACACATATACGGCGAGATAGCATACAGCGGTGAAGGCTATGTTGTGATAGATTTCAATGGTCTGGGGTACCAGGTCAATGTTACGCAGCCCACGCTGCAGGATCTCAGGGACAGGAAAGAGAAGATCAAATTATACACCCATCTTCATGTCAGGGAAGATGATCTGACGCTCTACGGGTTCAGGAGCAGGGAAGAACTTGAGATGTTCAGGCTGCTGATCAGCGTGACAAGGATAGGGCCTCAGATAGCTCTTAACATTTTATCCCGGATAGGGATACATGAGCTTGCTGCTGCCATAATCCATGAAGATGAGAAGGTACTGACCAGCATCTCTGGTGTAGGCCAGAAGAATGCCAGGCGGCTGATCCTGGAACTCAGGGACAGGATAAAGAAGAAAATGGTGAGCTTTGGGCCTGAAAGTATGAGCAATGTCAATTACGATGCAGTGAGTGCGCTTGTCTCTCTCGGGTTTGCCCAGCGTGAAGCCAGGGAAGCTGTAGAAGCTGTCGCCCCAGGGATGAAAGATCCCACTGTCCAGACGATGATCAAAGCAGCGCTTTCGAAGTTAAAGGAATGAAAAGTGAACATGGAAGAAAGAATCATTGATCCGGCATCTCTGAACGAAGAAAAGGAAGATATTTCGATCCGCCCGGCAAGGCTTGATGAATTCATAGGCCAGAGCGCTATCAAAGAATCCCTGAAGATATTTATCGAGGCTTCAAAGAAAAGGGGTGAACCGCTTGACCACATCCTCTTTTCAGGACCTCCGGGACTTGGGAAAACAACGCTTGCGAATATTATAGCCCGTGAGATGGGCACAGGCATAAAAGCAACCTCAGGACCTGTGCTTGAACGACCTGGCGATCTTGCAGCTATGCTCACTTCTCTCAAAAAAGGTGATGTGCTTTTCATAGACGAGATACACCGTCTCAACCACGTGATTGAGGAGATCCTGTATCCTGCGATGGAGGACTTTGAGATAGACGTGATGATAGGAGAAGGACCGAGCGCAAGATCGATCAGGCTCAATCTTGACCATTTCACCCTGATAGGTGCGACCACGAAGGTTGGACTCCTTGGCTCACCTTTCAGGGACAGGTTCGGGTTCACTGCAAGGCTCAACCTGTATGAGGTTGAGGAGCTTGTACAGGTTGTAAAGAGGAGCGCTTTGATCCTGGGCATTCAGGTGACAGCGGAAGGTTCGCTTGAAATCGCAAAACGCAGCCGCGGCACACCTCGAATAGCCAACCGGCTGCTGCGGCGCGTCAGGGATTTTGCTATCGTGAGAGCTGATGGGAAGATAACCCGCGATGTTGCTGACCAGGCGCTCGCAATGCTGGGTATAGATAGACTTGGTCTGGATGACCTTGACAGGAGAATTCTCGCTGTGATATCAGAAGATTTTGGAGGAGGGCCAGTAGGTGTGAAAACCCTTGCTATTTCAACTGGTGAAGAGGTCAGGACGATCGAAGAGGTCTATGAGCCTTATCTCATCCAGGTAGGGTTCATAAAAAGGACTCCCCAGGGTAGAGAAACGACGCTGGCTGCAAAGGAACACATAAAGCACGGCAGATAGGTCTGCCGTGCGATCCTCTTATGGATCAGATCTTTTTCTCTTCGCTTTCACCTGGAGGTTTTCCAGCTCCGGGGATTTTGCCCTTTGAAGTCAGAAGATATACGATAACCGCACCGACGACGATTATTATTACGAGAAGCAAAACGACATTGATCCTGGCCTCTCTGACCTCGATGGGTTTCTTCTGTCCAAGTATCTCAACCGTATAATTTCCAGGCTGTGATATCTGTTTTTCAAACGTGACAAGCTTTGTGTCTCCAGGTGCAAGCGTGACCGGTCTGCTGTCTATTTCTGTATTATTGACTATGAGCGCAACAGGAAGGGTTCCTGCTTTTGTACCCACGTTTGAGATATTCGCCGAGATCACGGCGTTCTCGTTCGAATAAACCACAGGTGTGACGATATTGATGTCCAGAGCCCTGAACTCTATGTACGGTACCCTGATTTCAATATCCCTGGCTGCTGCGATGAAACCCTGCTTTGATGCGAAAATGGTATGCCTGCCGCTCACGTTTGGAGCATATTTCACCGAGCCGTTGCTATCAGTTTCACCCACAGTGATGTTATCGAACAAAACCATTGCTCTGCTGACAGGAAGATCTTTGTTAGTGATTCTAATGTTCATTGGCTGGAACTGGTTTCCTCTTACTGGCGCATCAATGACGAGCCTGTTCTCAAGATATCCTTCTATTTCAAGGCTCTTTACAGCCTTCTGATATCCAAGTTTGGTCGCTGTCATGTTATATGTGCCTGTTTTCAGTGTCTTTTGCAGGGTTAAGTTAAGATTTCCCTCTTTATCGGTCTGGCCAGCATCAGAATTGATACTGACAGTTGCGCCTTCAACAGCTTTGCCTCCTGCAGTGACCCTGACTTTAATGGCATCTCCGGCAGTTGCCCTGGCAGCGGCATCAATAACAAGCTGATCCGCGATCATCTCAGGTCTGACCTCGACAAAAGGATAAAACCTGAGGTCGCCTGAATCAGCCACCCTGAACTTGATATTGCCCATCAGGTCTACCGTGCCGGAGGATAGACCTATGGAATTCCTGTTCGTCATTGTGATTCCATTTGCCCCGATACTGCTGATCTCCATTGCTCCATATACATCTCCATTCCTGACAGATGTATAGGATTCAGAGATCTGGAACACTCCTCTCACAAAGGCTGCATTCAATTCCCTGCCCCTGAACACAGAATCGAAGTGGATTGCTATGATCGGTACATCGCTTACATTTCCTAACTTTTTGATATAGGTGTAGGTATCTTCGCCTGAAACCACATCATCATCAACCTTCGTTCCATCTTTGAGCAGTACGACCCAGATCTGTCCCTGACCTGCGCCTATGTCAACATCCTGCATCTTGAGCACATAACCCTCTTTCAGGGTCAGGGTACTCCCTTCTGAAAAAATGCGCTTTGTTTCATCGTCAAGAAGCACCCTGTGCAACTGGGTCCTGTCAAAAAGGCTTATGGGTTGTGAAACAATGCTGTTCTTTGCATAGCCAGCGAAATACCTGTCTGCCATGAACCCGATCACCTGATACTTTCCAAAACCAGAATAGTCAAAGCTGACCTCCTGAGGAGATGTTGAGTAAACCAGTCTTCCTGAAGGAATTGATCTTCCGCTGATTCTTTCGATCTTGAGATTCTCTTTTCCCACGTCATGGTCCATATCATAGTAAAAGCCAATATTTGTACCCCCGATGTTGAGACCGAAGTTCAGTGGCGTCCATTCCTGGGTCGCAGGATATACAGTGCCCCTTGCCTCGAACACGCCTGTCTTTTCCACTGATAAGCCGAATCTCAGAACATTACTATCAGCCACAACGATTTTCAAATCCCCTACGAGATCGATTGTATGTCCGGGGGAAAGGCTGATGGAGTGCAGGTTTGTCATCTCGATTCCGCCAGAATATACACTGCTGATCTCCATTTCCCCGTATCTATCACCGTTATTTACAGAAATATAGGATTCAGAGATCTGGAAAATACCCCTTATAAAAACTGCGTTCACTTCCCTTCCTCTGAAGACTGAATCAAAGTGTACAGCGATCAAAGGCATGTCATCTTCGCTTCCCACCTTTTTTGTATAGATATAATTATCATTCCCTGATACAACATCATCATCGATCTCCACACCATCTTTCAACAGTACAACCCATATCTGCCCCGGGCCTGCACTTATATCGACTTCCTTCATTTTCAGAACATAACCCTCTTTTAATGTCAGTGTTCCACCTTCAGATGCAATGCGCTTTTCCTCTTCATCCAGGAGAACCTTGTGCAGCTGTTTGCTATCGAGAAGGCTTTTTGTTTCTCTATTTGAAGTCACACTGTTCCGGGTATAGCCTGCGAAATATTTGTCTGCCATGAACCCTATTACCTGATACTTTCCAAAACCAGAATAATCAAAGCTGACCTCGATAGGAGAGGTCTTATAACTGATATCTCCCCTGGCTATCGTCCTTTTAATGTTGCTGATTGTCAGTTCCTCTGTGCCAAGATTATCATTGAGGTTGTAATAAAAACCTGCGAAGCTGTATGCGTTCCATGTGTATGTACGATCCATTCCCTTGCTTTCGTCCCAGATGCGATTGCCTGATCCGGCCGCACCTGCTGTGCCTGTGAGCAATAGAATGAATAAAATTATTCCGACCGCGATTCTGAGGGAATGTCCCTCGTCACCGTTCTCATATACCATAATATACCACCTTGTACCGGTATCAGCTCAGATCTTCAACAGAGCTTTGTCTCTGCTTTTGATAAAGCTTTATAGTATAAAAACCCTACTGATAAAAATGGCATTAAATATAAATCCATCAGAAGCCGAGCGCATCCTCTATTCTGGTGATCTCAGGTCCTGTTGTATCTTCCCCTGCCACGCAGCCCTTGCCGTTGGCAAGAAGCCCTGAACCAACAAGAGGTGAGCCGAAATTCACTGTGCCTATCTCCACAGGCAGACCGAACAGATCTTCCAGTACAGCGAACTCTGAATCAGTGGTTTTCGGATGCACCAGCACCCCGCTGTTCGTGGCGATCGCTGCCATGCCCACGGTCTTCAATCCTGCCACAGTACCTCTTCTCACATCAACTCCCAGGGTC
>Ga0209641_10004716_pt1 | contig 11232 bp, 10 predicted proteins | sample RifCSP16_1_FD_184022 | JGI IMG/M metagenome (GOLD analysis project Ga0209641, IMG submission 184022) | Soil microbial communities from Rifle, Colorado - Rifle CSP2_sed 16_1 (SPAdes) (version 2) | ecosystem: Environmental > Terrestrial > Deep subsurface > Rock core/Sediment | place: Rifle...
ACACCCGTAGCAACAGGTACCGTTTCCCGCGTTCTGTCCGTGACCGTTGGCGCAGGTTCCACGGCTGTTTTCTTTCCGGGAGCGGGAGAAGCGTGTGCATTCCCCAGGTCAGCCTCAAGAAGCGCTTCATAATTCTGGATCTTCACGAAGATAGTGGCCAGCCGCGCGGAAAATGAGTCCTGCACCTTGCCGAGCTCTTCGAACTCGTCCTTCAGCCCGAAGTAGAACGAGAGCTTGCCGTACAATTCGTCGCCGAAATCATGGCCGCAGGAGACGCAAAATTTTCCCGGTTTTGTAATGGCGCTGCGACACGTGGGACAATTCATCATGGCCTCCCTGTTGTTTTTGTCGGGGCAATGGAGCAGGCGTCAAGCGTAGTATCGAACGGTCATGACTTCAATACTATCACAAGACCGGCCGGTTGTGAAGGGAAAGGCTTGGAATTTCATCTGTAATCTCTCAGTGACGAGGGATAAATTAGCAGGGGGTAGCAGCCCTTGAGCGATAGACGCGCTTTTAAGTGCCCCGCAGATCATGGTAAAACCACTTATCCCAAAGCAGGCACGTGCGAAGCGTAAGTGCTGCGGGGACAGGACGTATATCCCTGTGCAACCATCGCCCAATTTGCACGCTTGCGCGGCCGAGCAAAAGGGCTGCTGCCCCCGTAACTGTGGGATTGCTTTCATCTCATCAATCTTGTTGCAATGAGACCCCGTTTGTGATAGTGTACAGCCGGAATTTGATGGTGAACGGAATCATTGCTTCTCCGTTCCGCCCGGTTTTTATGCTCATCCCTTCTCTATACCATTCAGAAAGGAGCGGTCCAGCGATCCTATGGTCCTTTTCCCTAAAAAAATAGATTTCTTCGAGATTTTCGACAAGGCCATCGACAACCTTGCAAAAGCGACCGATACCCTCGTCGCCCTGTTCAGGGACTACAGCGACGTGGAAGCGAAGACAAAGGAGATCTACGACTACGAACAGGAAGGAGATCTCCTGACGCACGAGATCATGAAGGAGCTCAACAAGACCTTCCTTACTCCCATCGACCGGGAAGACATACACGCCCTCGCGGCGCGGATAGATGATGTCCTTGACCTGATCTGGGCCAGTGTGGACAGAATGGTGGTGTACAAGATCGAGGCGCCGACATCCGAGGCGATAACCATAGCCGAAGATCTCCAGATGACGGCCGCTATACTGAAAAAGGCGCTCAGGGAACTGCGGGGAAAATCCTACTTGCGCGTACAGGAACACTGCATCGAGATCAACAGGCTCGAAAACAGGATAGACCGGCTGTACCGGGACGCCCTCGGCAAGCTCCTCAACACTCCGAACGACCCGGTCTATATCATCAAGTGGAAGGACATCTATCAACTTCTCGAAGACGCATCAGACCGGTGCGAGGATGTGGCGAATATCCTTGAGGGAATAGTCCTCAAATATGCATGATATCCTGATCCTCATCATCATTCTTGCCGTGCTTTTCGACATCAGTAACGGCTGGAACGATTCCGCGAACGCGATCGCGACCGTTGTGTCGACAAAGGTCCTTTCACCGTTCAGAGCCGTTGCGATGGCGGCTGTCATGAACATCGTCGGCGCGTTTCTCACCACCGCAGTCGCCAAGACGATCGGCAAGGACATCGTGGACCCGAAGGCCATAACCGACGCGGTCGTGATGGCCGCACTGGCAAGCGCCTTCCTCTGGAATTCCGTCATGACGTTCATGGGATTGCCCGTGAGCGCGTCCCATGCCCTCGTGGGCGGCATCATCGGCGCCGCGGCGTCCCACGGCGGCACCACGATATTGAACGTCTCCGGGATCTTGAAGATCTTCACCTCTCTCCTTGTTTCACCCTTCCTCGGGATTCTCATCGGCTACGCTTTCATGAAGCTCATCCTCAGATTTTTCGGCAACCACGCGCCCGGAACCATCAACAAATACTTCGGAAGGCTCCAGATCGTCTCATCCGCACTGATGGCATTCGGTCATGGATCGAACGACGCGCAAAAGGTGATGGGGATCATCACCATGGCCCTCGTGAGCAAAGGCGTTATTCATACGCTTGACGTGCCGATGTGGGTCGTCTTTACGGCCGCATCAGCCATGGGCCTCGGCACCTTTTTCGGCGGCTGGAAAGTGATCAAGACCATCGGCGTCAAGATGCTTAAGCTCGAGCCCGTCCATGGCTTTGCCGCCGAAACTTCGTCGACGCTCATCATCCTCGGCGCGAGTACGCTCGGCCTGCCCGTGAGCACGACACACGTGATATCAACGGCCATCCTCGGTGTGGGCGCGACAAAGCGGCTCTCGGCGGTACGGTGGGGAATCGCGGGAAAGATCGTAATGGCGTGGATACTGACCCTTCCCGTCTGCATTGCGATAGCCTGGTGGCTCCTGAGGCTGTTCTCGCGGTGGATGTAGAGTCCCTCGTCACTCGTCTGTCTTACATGCCCCTCCGCAGGTGCAGGCAAAAGAGCCCGCCGCAGCCTTCTGAAAAGCCTCCCGCCCTTCCCGGAAACAGAGACCGCCGATAACAAGCGCCCCGATCGAGTCCAGTCCCCCGAAACCCATCAGTTCGTACCCTGCGCTTGCCGCGAGCAGGACAACGGAAAGCTGCAAACAGGCCCTCGTACAGGCCGCATCGGCGAGGATGGCTTGCGAGTTGAGTTGTCTGCCGACCTTCACCTTATAATGAATGAGCAGCCACATGGACAGGATCGAGACAAGGGAGATGACAATGCCCCAGAAGGTCGTCTCCGGTTTGTGGCCGCGGTACAGGTCGACGGCGGCCGTGATCGCCAGTCCCGCGGTAAGAAGATAAAACCCCGTACCCGTGATCCTGAGCGCCCTTTGTTCGAAGCGGTCGGGGTTCTCTCCTTCGTTCTGCCTGATCCTCCGGATCATGTGCCAGATGCCGACGCCGGAGATCACCTCCACGAACGAATCGAGCCCGAAGCCGAAAAGCGCCATGCTCTCGTCCTCGAGACCGAAGAAGACCGAGACCAGTCCTTCGGCGATGTTGTAGAAGATCGTGATGAGCGCCAGCGCCGAGGCCCATCGGTAGAGCGCGGGGTCCTTCCGGGAAAAACCTATCGTCATGGTTGCCATAAAATCAAAACCACCCTTTCCTGAACGCAGTCGTCATATGTTATACCGCACCCGTTCCGGCACGGCAACAAAAAAAGCGGGATGCGCGTTCTCAACGCGACCCGCTTGCTATATATATCACCGGTTATTCGCGCCCGGGTCAGTCCACGTTCCCTCTCCCGTGGAAAGCGCGGGACAGCAGACGTCCGTGCCAGATGATGGCCGCGTCCTTGAGATGGCCCGCGGCCTCGGATGAGGGCGGGTGGTAGACGAGGCGGAACCGTTCGTTCCACGGCAAGGCCCCGGTCTCGGTCAGCACGCCGTTCTGGAGCACGTGCCACTGCCGTGCGGCAAGGTCGATCTCATAAGAACGCAGCTCTTCGGGCTGAAGAACCAGTACGTCGTTGTCGGTCGGCGAGATCCCTCTGCACGCCGCCTGCTCAGGAACAACAACCGATCGGCCCACGGAAAGAGGTTCAAGCGAGAGCGAGCAATCGAGGTTCACGATGGCCATGGGTTTTGGGGAGGCGTTCTTGAGCGTGAGCCTGAGCCGCGCGCTCCTTCTGCCCTGGGGATTTCCCATGCTCGGACTTTCGATCGCCTCAAGACCCATGCCAAGCGGGCTCCAGCGAAGGCCGCGGATCACGGCCGTACCGTCACCGCCCAGGGCAACCTCCATCTCAAGGGGCGTCTGGATCGTGGTCCGCATACCCTGCTGCTTTTCGATCTCGAGTCCCTTGCCTTCCTGGACATAATAGGCCTCGATGCCGTATTCCACGGCAGCGGTCTCCGGCGCTACGGTCCCAAACCGCCAGGCCTGGGCAAGTCTGCCTTTGATAAAAATGCCTGATGCGGGCCGGGTCGTCGAGAGGCCCGTCACCTCCGCAAGGCCGCCTTCTCCCTTCTCCAGCGCCGCGTAGACAGTTTCTCCAAAAGCGTACTTCTTCATCTGTTCGGCGATGTCGGCCGACGCCCTGGCAAGGGGCACGATAGACGCCTCGTACCGGAGCCGGACGTAATCGCCACGGAAAAGGTCACGGGGATCAATGGGCGCGGTGCGGAGATATACGACGTCTCCGGTGCGGGCTATATACTCGCGCTTTCCCGCTATGAAGGCCAGGACCAGGACCTGAAAGGCGACGGCGATGATCAGGAGCGTTCTCCTCATCGAGTTTCCTCCTGCCGGGCTTTGCGGGCGCGGGCGAAAAAGACCCCAACGCCGAGCATCATCCCGCCGACAAGCAGGAACACGGCGGCCCGCGCGAGCAGGCTGTGGAACAGGTCTGTGTAGCGGGCAATGGCCAGGGCCGCGAGCAGAACGCTGCCCATGGCCGCCGAGCGGAGGTGCAGGGTGCGGAAGCCGCGCAGCATCAGCATCACGGCCGAGAAGAGGAACAACAGGTTATAAGGCGCCGTGGCAAGGAAGCCACGCAGCTCGATCCTGGACAAGGAGAGGAATGCGTACACCAGGAGCGTCACGGGCACGGCAAGGTAATCAACGCGCATGCCCGCAACGATCCGTTCGCGGATGTCCCGCACAGGCAGAAGCGCGGCGACCCAGAATCCGAGCGCGGCGGCAAGCGGAAGAAAGACCCAGAGACGCGAGACCCACGGCTGCTGGGAACTGAGCGACAATATCACGCGAGTACCGCGGAAGGTCAGCAGATAGAGCAGGAAGAAGTAGAGGCCGTTCCCGAAAAAGAAACAGGTCGGCGCGAGCTCCGTTGTCCGGTCATTCCGCTGCAGGATGAGCCCTGCGGCGATGAGAACCATGGCACAGGAGAGGAAGACCGGCATCATAAGGTTCCAACTCACTCGCTGGAGGGTGGAAAAGAGAACAAAGAGGAACGCGGCCAGGCCGGCGGCCGTGAGGACGCGGGACCGGAGGACCCAGGCGAGCGGAAGGACGCCGAGAAGGATCAGCGCCGGCGCGGCGTGGTTGGGATTGTGAAAGTTGAAAACCTCTAACCCGTTCCAGAGGACCAGCAGGAGCGTGGCGATGAGCGCCTGGGAAAGCGACGGCAGGGCCCATGCCAGAGACAGCGCGCCGATGCCCCAGACCAGAAAGGCGTTGGGGTAATGCTCGTCGATATGATAGATCTGGGCAACGAGCCAGATGCCCGCGCCGAAGAACATGGTGCCCAGAACATGAAGGGTCTCCCGGGCGGCGGCCCGCCTGACCGAGAGCGCTGCTCCGTGGGCCGCGATGAGCGCCATGAAGACAACGGCGAGCTTCGCGAACTTGTGCATCTTCTCCCAGTTGTAGGCAAAGAGCAGGATCACGCCCAGGCCGATCAACACGCCGCCCGCAACGCCAAAGGCAATGCGGCCCCAGGAAGCGGACTCCTCCTGCGAGGGGTAGTGACCGCGAATCGCCCGGGCCTGGCGGTCGTCGATGATGCCCGCCCGCACCCAGACCTCGATTTCGTTTTGAAGCCACTGGAGGTATTTTTTCACTTGAAAACGCCTTTCTCAAAAGCTCCTCCCCCTCGATGGGGGAGGAATCGAAGGTGGGGGTGATGATCGGGAAGCCGGCAAACGTCGACTTTCATCCGGCTTTGTGAACGCAGTTCATGGATGTATCATAATAACAGAGATGATCCCGACTCCCCGGAGCGATCAAATGCGAATGATCGTATTGTAGCATAAAAGACGAGAGGAACAAGCGACGACGCTTTTTGCTTGCCCGTGGAACCCATGGTCATACGCGGTTTACTGCGTGACCAGGCCATTGAGAAAATCGGTCATTTCCGACGCATATTTAGCAACTGCGTTGGCGGCCGTATAAGCAACCATCTGAGTGGACCCCGAAGAGTTGGAATAGTAATATCCGTGATAGATAAATTTAACGTTCTTTATGGTGCCTTTCATTTCCATGTAAATAAGTTTCTTACCGTTCACAACCCTGTATTCCTGCATGATCATCTGTGCATCCGGAGCTGCGCCTCGGGCATTGGTCACGGCGATTTCCGCCAGTGATTCAAGAGGCATTTCGATCCCTTCCGTAATTACCATGCCGTAGAGATCCTTGCCTTTTAGTTGAAACCGATACTCTGCCGCGGCATCAGCCTGCGTTTTCGCGAAAGACCATTTAACGGTATTTAACCAATAGGCGGAATTGTTCCTCGTGCTTTTCAGTAAAAAAGTGGAGTCCTTCGGTTTTTCAAATTTCTTTTTGTTCATATCGATCTTTTCAGCAGGCTTCGGCGCCTTATCAGCATACGCCCAGGTGCCATCACTGTTGAGAATTACTTTTTCACCGGTATCAGTAACCGCTGTTTGACCTGCATAGCTTGTGGCTGCCAACAGTAAAAGAGTTGCAACAAATAATTTTTTCATATCCCCTGCTCCTTTTTTATTGGTAGAACCCTGTAATGAGGCGAACGTTAAAAGTGTAGCAGAATTATGCCGAGTTTGCAAAATGAAATGGCATGATTATTTGATATCGTTGTGCTCGCTTGTCGGCTAACGCCGCACAGGGATAGATCGAATAGCACTTTTTGCCCGACGCATTATCTGCGGTCAATGGCCGATAATCATCCTTGAGATCTTTCTCTTGTCCACTCCCTGATAGCCGCCCCTCCTGAGCAGATCGATAAAATTGTCGTATGTCACCCGCTCGGCAAATTCCGTGAAGCAGGAGCCCACCTCCTTCAGTGCATGGGCGTCGGAACCTCCTGTATAAGGAAGCTTCAATCTTCTCGCCGCCTCGACAGCTCTGACGTTATACTCGTGCATGTTGGCCCCGTTATACCCCTCGACCGCGCAGATGCCTTGCACATGCAGGACGTGGTCGCCGAGGCTGGTCCCGGGGCGATACGGATGAGATGGGATCACGACCCCGCCCTTCTCCTTGACGATACGCACCACGTCTTCGATCGGGGCGTATTTGATCGCCAGGGCATCCGTGTCCACGCCGAAAACAAGACAATGCCCCTGCTCCGCTGAGAATTCAACACCCCTGAAGATCATGATCGAATTGCCGTACTTTTCCCGCAATCTCGCGACCGGCTCGGAGGCTGCATAGGAATAATGCTCGGTGAAAGCGATCCCGTGCAACCCGAGCTCGATCGCACGCTGGACCATCTGCTCGGGGTCGGCATCCGTGTCGCCGCTGTTCTGTGAATGTATGTGCAGATCTATTTTGAATTTCATGGACGATTGCCTACCCGCTGTTTGTTGATAGTTGTCAGTTAGTTTATCAGCACAGAGCGAGTGGCTGACCTGAGCAGTTGACCCTACCCGACCTGCCAACTATGAGCTACGGGCCATGAGCTATGAACTGCTGTTCGCGCCCATTCCTCCGCCCTTGCCGAGCTTGCGCTCGATCTCCCGATTCCGGAGCGCCGCCCGCTTGATCTTGCCGCTCACGGTCTTCGGAAGCTCGTCCATAAACTCTATTTCACGCGGATATTTATACGGCGCGGTCCTCTGCTTCGCAAATTCCTGGATGTCCTTGATAAGCTCTTCAGAAGGTTCATACCCCGGCTTAAGCACGACAAAGGCCTTTACGATCTCACCCCGGACAGGGTCAGGGCTCGCGACAATGGCGTTCTCCGCCACTGCCGGGTGCTCCTGAAGAACGCTTTCCACTTCGAAAGGCCCGATCCGGTATCCCGAGGCCTTGATGATATCATCTCCCCTTCCGACAAAGTAATAATAACCGTCGGCGTCCTTGTATGCCTTGTCTCCCGTGGAGTACCACCCGCGCTGAAAGACCTTGGCATTCTCTTCAGGGTCTTCGAGGTAGCCTTCAAAGACCCCGACAGGGGTCTTCCGATCCACCTTGACACAGATGTAGCCGACCTCACCGGAGGGAGCGGGTTTGAAATCCTCATCAAGGATGTCGATCGTCATATCAGGGGCCGGCTTTCCCATGGAGCCCGGCTTCATGTCCATAAAGAAGTAATTTCCCACGAGGAGGGTGGACTCGGTCTGCCCGTATCCTTCGTGGACGGCCTTGCCCGTGGCCTCCCCCCACACCCTGATCACCTCGGGATTGAGCGGTTCACCGGCCGACGTGAACCGCCGGAGCGAGGAATAATCGTACTTCGACAGGTCCTCAAGAATGAGCATCCGGTAGGCTGTGGGAGGCGCGCAGAAAACAGTGACCCCTTTCGTTGTCAGGAGCTCGAGCGTCAGCTTTGCGTTGAATTTTCCTTCCGCGTTATGCACAAAGAGCGCGCTGCCCATCACCCACTGGCCGTAGAGGCCCCAGCCGGACTTGGCCCAGCCCGTGTCCGAAAGCACCCAGATAAGATCGTTCTCTTTCAAACCGTGCCAGAGGCCGGCGGTCCTCAGATGGCCGAGCGGATAAGAGCAGACATGAGGGACCATCTTCGGGTGCCGGGTGGTGCCGGAGGTGAAATAGATGAGAAAAGGATCTGTCGCCAGCGTCTTCTCCACGTCCGTCCTGCTCAGAGCAGGGGAAGCAACAGCCGTCGCCTTGCGGAAGTCGATCCATCCCGGCGCATCCCCGTCAACAAGGATCCTGGCCCCCGGAAGCGGCTTGTTCATCGCCTCTTCCACCTTGTGAAAACCCGCGGTATTCGTTATGACGACGTTCGCCTTGCCCTTCGTGATGCGGTATTCGATGTCCGAGGCCGTGAGGATGACCGGCGCGGGCATGATCACCGCGCCGAGCTTGTGGCAGGCAACAAGGATGAAGTACCATTCGGGGACCCTTCCGAGCATGATGAACACCCGGTCCCCTTTCCTGACGCCAAGCGACCTGAGCACGTTCGCCGCCTGGTTCGAGAGGCGCGAAATGTCAGCAAAGGTGTATTCTTTTACTTCCGTGCCGGAAGGGTCCGTCCATACGAGGGCGCGCCTCCCTCTCTGTTCCGCATACCGGTCGATCACATCGAACCCGAAGTTAAAGTGTTCCGGCACGTCGATCCGGAACGTTCTCTTCGCCTGCTCGTAGTCCTGTATGTCGAATGACACCATGTTCCCTTTCCCTCTTCCCTCGTCCTTCATCCCACCGAAAAATAAATATTGACCGGGAGAGGACTGTGAACAGGCGGCCCCTGAGCGCTTGCCGTGTTGAGGCGTGCTGCATACATCAGGTGAACATCATATTCCTGTTTCCTGACAGCCAAAGCGTCATACAAAACGGATTTTCCCGTATTCCGCACGCTACACGGCGGAGCGAAGGGGTTGCCCGAGAACTTCAATGTTTATTTTTGGGTCCCACATCCCACTTCCCTCTTCCCTCCGGCTCAGGTAATAAGCCTGTTGGTCTCCCGCAGCTTCCGCGCCATATTCCTCAGCATGGAAAGAACGAGCTCGGGAAATTCGTTCATCAGGGTCAAGACGGTGTCGTTGCTGATCGCGATGAGTTCCACATCATCGAGCGCCACGGTGGTAGCGGACCTCGGCTGGGCGAGCAGGAACGACATCTCGCCGAAGAAATTCTTCTCGCGGACCACGGCGATCTCCCGGCCGTCTTTTTGTATCCCCACGCTGCCCTTGAGCACGAAGAACATCTCTTTCCCCGCGTCGCCCTCGGTAAATATGACCCTCCCCTTTTCATAGTGGACGGCAAGGTTCGCCAGGGCCGTCCCGGGGACGCCCCCTTTCCCCTCCATAAGCCTCTTGATGGAGATGATCTCTTCCCTGTTGAGGCTTGACGCTATCTCCGCGCCGAAGAGGAACACGGACAGCGAATAGTATATCCAGATGACGACGACAAAGAGCGATTTGAACGACCCGAAGGTGAACCCGTAGCCCGGGTTATAGGTAAGAAACAGATTAAAGGCCGGTCTCATCGCGAACCAGAGGAGCGTCGTGGCCACCGCGCCGATCAGGAGGCGGCGAAAAGGCACGCGCGATGAAAAGATAACGTAGAATACGACGACAACGGCGGTGACAAAGAAGAACGGGACAATGCTTTCAAAGGAGCGGGGAAGAAAACGGAGCGGACCCAGCTTCTGTGCCAGAGCGAACACGACGCCCATGACGGCCACGCCTGAGGTACCGATGACCAGAACGATGGTGATCGAGATATCGAGGACCTTTTCCAGGAGATACGACCGGTCCGGCCTTGTCTTGAAGATGGCGTCCAGCGCAAGCCTCAGCCCGGACACGAGCGGCGTGATGATCCAGAGAAGTACAACGACATTCACGATGCCGATGGCCTTCGTGTGGGTCGTGATGAACCCGACCTCACGAAGGATCTCCTGACTGTAGCGCGGGATCAGCTCCTTCACCAGCTCCTGCGTTTTGAACAGCGCCTGCTGGGAAGATCCGATGGCAAGGCCGAGCACGGTCGTGAGAAGAAAGAGGGCCGGGATGAGGGCGAGAGTCGCCGAAAAAGCGAGCGATGATGCCGAAGTAAGATCGTTGTTCCTGCGGAACGACGAGATCGCCTCCGCGAGGACGATCCACAGCCGCTTGCTGAAATCTGAGAAGACGTTCTTCATGGACAGGCTCACGGGCGCTCGACCGGCGAGGGTGACGGGATTCTGAAGATGCCAGTGGCTGACATTATAGAGGGTTGCCCGGAAAATAGCAAGCATTGTCGGATTTTTCCCGGATCGCTTCGAAAACAGTTATTTTGGGCTTGACGATTCGGACTTCTTATTCTATCATAATCAAGTATGAGTAATTGATCAGGAACACACGGAGGGGCACCGAATCATGAGGAGACAGGAATCGAGCGGCGACAGCACCCAGATGCGCGCCCCGTCCAAGTCCGCCCAGAAAATACCGGCCAGGTTCAGCGCATCGCTCGTCATCATCGAAGGGCACGCGGAAGGCATGGAATATCCGCTCACCAAGGCGTACACCGTCATCGGCAGGGACAGGACGGCGGACATCGTCCTGCAAGACACCCTTATCTCGCGTCAGCATGCGGCCATCCTGTTCGAGGACAACGGGTTCCTGATCAAGGACCTGGAGAGCACGAACGGCGTCATATTCAAAGGAAAAATGGTCCGGCAGGCGCGTCTTGAGAACCGGGACAAGTTCCATGTGGGAGACACGACGATCCAGTTCATTCTTGAGGACAGCAGCGGCGGCAAGGTGTTCGAGATAAAATAGAGAGGTGCGCGCATGGGTTCCGACAGGAACAAGGACACGACCCACGGAGACGAGATACCGGGAGAACAGGAGAACACCATACAGCTCGACGCGGA
>Ga0209641_10004718_pt1 | contig 11229 bp, 8 predicted proteins | sample RifCSP16_1_FD_184022 | JGI IMG/M metagenome (GOLD analysis project Ga0209641, IMG submission 184022) | Soil microbial communities from Rifle, Colorado - Rifle CSP2_sed 16_1 (SPAdes) (version 2) | ecosystem: Environmental > Terrestrial > Deep subsurface > Rock core/Sediment | place: Rifle...
GTTTATCATTCTTGCCGTAGTAGTGGCAGCGCTGCTAATCATCCTTGTGATCGCTGATTTCATGGGTAAGAAATGATCAATCCACTTTGAAAGGCAAAAGTCCCTTCATTTTTATCCACCAGTAGGCAGCCCATGTGGAGATCACTGTTGATGCAATGAGAAGAACAGAATACCATCCTTTATCCTCAGGTCCAAGAGCAAAAGCAGGATTGCTTAAGATGGTTGCGAGCGTGTTAGGTACCAGCACACCAGTTCCGAGTATGGTGAGCCATGTCATTACAAGCGCAAGCCTGTTGTTCAGCATCTGGAGCTGGTTGTTGTAGATGCTCTGGAGCACCTCAAGCCCTGATGCAAGCACCTCTGACATGTGTTCGCTAAGCGCTATGTGCCTGTTGACATCATCTGACAGAATTCCGATCCTGGCGAGTAACTTTGGGCTGTCAGTGATGAGCTCTGCATCCCCGTGGCGCAGTGAATTGATGACATCGAGGGTAGCCCACAGAGTATCCAGATAGCTTATGAGCGCATGCTTCATGTTGTGTATATCCGGTGCGATCAGACCCCTGGGCGCCATCGGATCAAGCAGATTCTTGCTCAGCTCATCTCCCTGGGCTTCAACTTCTCTCAAATGTTCAAAATTTCTGTTATTGTTCTCATCTATGATCCTTGTTAAGATTATGGTGATTTTATCCTGCTGAATCAGGGTAGGTTTGATCTTCCTCATGAACGCGTCTGCATATCTTGAAAAACGCACAAGACGGTTCACAGTCTCATCATGCATGGTCAGAATGAGGTCTTTTCTTATCAGGATCAGTATCGGGCTTATAAGGACATCAAATTTCTTCACAGCCACCGCTGGCAGCATCAACCCAAGCTCTGTGTCCCTGTCCTCATACGCAGAAAGGTAATTGGAAAGAAGCGTGGGCACGAGCGTGGAACTGAACCCCATCGCCATCGCGATGATCTCAGCATCTTTTTTTATATCTTTCACAGGGAAATTCAACCACGCCACAGACGACTCTTTGAGGAACTGTATAAAATCATGCGGGTTCTCTCCAACCAATTTCAGAGGTTTCCCTCCTGCTATCGGAAGGGCGACGCAGTAAGCGCGATTGCCGTTTGACTGAGCGGCTGTGTTGACTTCCTTTTTTTCTACAGTAACCGTTTTCGCTGCGTTTTCCTCAGTCAAATCTCTGCCTCCTGAGCTAAGTCCAGCCTATAGTGTCGTCCTTTGTATTAATCTTATCTTTGTTGAAGGCTACTGGATACCATATCCCCCGTCTGCGACCATGGAATGACCCGTGACAAACGAAGCTCCATCCGAGCACAGCCACAGAACTGTTTCAGCGATCTCTTCTGGCTTTCCAAGCCGCCCGATCGGAGATACACTGACGATCTGCTGATATACCTCAGGATTTTCACCTGCTTTCAGAGAACGTTCCATCAACATCGGAGTCTCAATGAATCCAGGACAGACCGCATTCACTCGAATGCCCTTTGCTGAATACTCAAGCGCTGCTGCCTTTGTCAAACCCACCACCCCATGCTTGGATGCAATATATGCGGAGGCATTCGCAAGGCCTACCAAACCAAAAATCGAAGCCATATTGATTATAACGCCGCCTCCCTGCTTCAGCATCTGGGGGATCTCATACTTCATGCACAGCCACACTCCAGTAAGATTGACACCGATCACCCGGTTCCACATTTCCTCAGGATAATCAGAAATATTTACGAGCATTCCCTCGACACCTGCATTGTTGACGGCACAGTCAATGCGGCTGTAGACCTCGATAGCTTTATTGACCATCTCCATGACCTCTGTTCCATCTGACACATCGGTCTTGATAAAGATGGCATCTCCGCCAGCCTGTTCGATCATCTGCACTGTCTCTTTTCCGCCCTGTTCTGATACGTCGGCAACTATTACTTTTGCCCCTTCCCTTGCGAAAGCAAGGGCAGTGGCTCTACCGATTCCTGAGCCTCCACCTGTCACAAGGGAAACCTTACCTTCAAATTTCAATGTCATTTTGCCTCCTCACGATAAACTCTGACATGCCTTTTCAAGCTTCCTGGACGCTGCATCTGCCTTCTTGCGCATCAGATCGATATCGTTCCTGATGCCTTCAAGTTCTTTATTTAATGCTGCTGTCCGCCTCTCTGTCTCTTCAGGCGCTGGACCTCCTAAAATGTTTCGCATCTTAATATTTTCAGAAGGATCGAGGGCATGGATGAGAGCTTCTTCAGATAGACCTTTATCGCTTAATTTCTCTCCCATGAGATCCAGAGAGAGTCTATCCAGATCCGAAAGTAGAGGAGCCTTCCCTGTTTTAGCGATCGATCCCACGATGTGATGCGCTGTCCTGAAAGGTATGCCTGTTGTGCGGACAATGGTATCTGCAAGCTCGGTTGCTGATGTGAAACCGATGCCTGAGGCTTTCTTTAGCCTTTCCTTTTTGATCTTCATCGTCCTTATCATGCCCTCAGCCATGCGAATAGAGGAGCGTACCGCATCTGTGGAGCGCCAGAGATGAGGTGTGGCTTCCTGCAGGTCTCGATTATAGCTGTAAGGAAGGGCTTTGCATATGGTGAGCACGGACATGAGAGCACCGTGGACTGTTCCTGTTTTTGCTCTCATGAGCTCTGCAATATCAGGATTCTTTTTCTGCGGCATTATCGAAGAGGTGGACGAGTACCTGTCATCCAATTCGATAAAGTCAAATTCAGATGAACTCCACAGTATGAGCTCCTCTGCAAGCCTGGCGAGGTTCGTCATGAGATTGGAATAACTTCCCATGCTTTCGATCATGAAATCACGCGTGCTCACTGCATCCATGGAATTCCCAAGCTCGGACTCGAATCCCAGGAGTTCAGTCGTTCTCTTTCTGCTTATCGGGAAACCCGTGGAAGCAAAGGCAGCAGCGCCGAGAGGATTCAGGTTCGTGCGCTCATATGCGCCCTTTATTCGCTCAATATCCCGCAAAAAAGCGCTTACATATGCAAGAAGATGATGCGCCAGTGTGGTGGGCTGGGCGTGCTGGGTGTGGGTATAGCCAGGCATAATTGTTTCATGATGCTCTGCTGCACGATCCGCAATGGTCGAGACCAGAGTCTCCACTTCCTGCATCAGGTTTGCAAGTTCGCTGCGCAGCGAAAGCCTGATGCACGCAGCCACCTCATCATTTCTTGATCTTGCAGAGTGCATCCTTCCACCAGTTTCCTCACCTGCAAGTTCTATCAGCCTTGCCTCGATGGCTATGTGCACGTCTTCGTATGAGGGGTCAAGTACTGAAATGCCTTCCTTCTTTATTTTTTCCAGACCAGAGATTATGGCTGAGCAATCATGTTCACTGATGATGCCCTGCTCTTTCAGCATGATCACATGTGCCCTGTCCACCTCGATATCTGCATCGAATATCCTTTTGTCAGCTTCCATTGATGATGTGAAATTCTTGATTGCCTCATCCTGTTCTTCAGAGAGCCGCCCTCGCCTTAGTATGTCCATAACATCCTCAATTATTCATGCCATTATGTATAAATCATTTTATACTCAAATGGATTTGCGAGGTATTTCAAGTCTCATCAAAGTAGCATCTTCTCCATCATTATAATATCCCTTCTGTATGCCTGTCTTGTAGAACCCGTGCGTCTCGTAGAACTTCCTGGCTTTCAGATTCCCTGACCTGACTTCAAGTACAATTTCCGCGGCTTTCATCTCGCGCAATATACTGATTATCTCTTCCAGGAGAGCGCTCCCGATCATGCGGTTCCTGTATTCAGGAAGTACGGCAAGTGAGAATATGCGCCCTGTTTTTCCCGATGGAAGGAACCCCACGATGTAACCCACGACCATCCCATAGATCTCAGCCACAAGGAAACCATCAGAGCAGGTCTCATAGAACTGCATGTAGAAAAAAGGGTCGTGCTCGTTAAAGACTTTTCTTTCAATATTAATAACCCAGGGGAAATCCTGAGGCTGGAATTTTCTGATGATGATCAAACAGGTCACCATAACTGTCGAGGAAGATTAATTATTCGAGCTGTCACTCACCCGCGGAATATAAAACTATTCCGTTCATCCTTGATGAATGGAACAGTGATATATATATAATCTGAAAGTTAATAATAACATAGATGATGGCATACGAGGGAATCGAAGCGCCTGAGGAGAGCTTAGCTGAAAATATCAACAAAGCGGAGAGTGGCACATCTCTTTATCCCCTGGGGATTATCCTGATATCGCTTTCGATCATCCTCTTCATTGTTTCAATATCAGCTTCTCTGATAGAAAGCAGCCTGTTTGAGATCTCATGGCAGTCGCTGGGACTGGATCTTGTCTGGCAGCCTCTGTATTCCATAAGCCTGCTCATGCTGGGAACTCTGCTGCTCGCCTCAGGCTACCTGGCAGGGAGAAAAACCATCTTTCTTCAGGCAAAGGGAGAAAAAGCTCTTCTTCTGAAAACTATCTATGAGGTCATCACGGGCAAGTTCGTGGAAAGGGAGATCACCGAGATCCCTGTCTATGATACGAGCAAATACGGGGAGATCATCAACTTTGTGCAGCCCCAGGATTTTGATGTAGTGGAGCAGACATGGATATCAAGACCATTCACACTGGTCACGATACTCAATAACAGGCGAACTCACAAGAATATATACCATGTCACAGAGCCGGTACTCGATTCTTTCGAAAAGGCTCTTCTGGATCGTATATACGACTCTCTGAAAGTCTTCCTTCTTGAGCACGAGATTGATTTCAACAGGATGAACAAGGAACTCGTTCTCTACAATAATCTGATCAAGATTATTGATGTATACGGTATTCACCTTGAACCTGCCTCGCTGCATAAGATATGGTACCATATAAAGAGGGACTACGTAGGGTATGGAAAACTCGATGTGCTTATGAAAGACCACATGATCGAAGATATTTCCTGCGATGGATTCGATATACCTGTTTACCTCTATCATCGAAAATACACAAACATCGAGACCAACATCTTCTTTGAAGAAGAAGAACTTAATATGATGATACTCAAACTTGCCCAGATAAGCGGCAAGTCCATCTCAACAGGCTACCCGATAATGAACGCCCGCCTTCCTGACGGCTCAAGGCTTGAAGCCACGCTCGGAAGAGAAATAACGACGCGCGGCGGGACTATTACGATAAGGAAATTCAGGGAGGAGCCTTTTACTCCGATAGACCTCATAAAATACGGAACATATGATGTCTATGTGATGGCTTATCTGTGGCTTGCGGTGGAGAATAACAAGAACATAATAATCGTGGGAGAAACAGCCTCAGGTAAGACCACGACCCTCAATGCCATCTCTCTTTTTATCCCATCTGAATCAAAGATCATCACGATCGAAGACACGCGGGAACTCACGCTTTACCATAAGAACTGGATACCTGCCACGGTGAGGGAGACCTACATGGGACAGGAATCAGCCGACATTGACATGTTCGAGCTCCTGCGTTCATCCCTGAGGCAGAGGCCTGAATACCTGCTTGTGGGCGAGATCAGAGGAAAGGAAGCCTATACTTTATTCCAGGCCATGAGCACGGGTCATACCACCTTCTCCACGATGCATGCAGGAAGCATCCAGACAGCTGTGAACAGGCTGCTCAGCGAGCCCATCAATGTGCCCCTCATGATGCTGAGCTCGCTTGATATAATGATAATACAGGTGCTCAGGAACGTGGGCAGAAGGAGAGTAAGAAGGGTGGATACGCTCTCAGAGTTCGTGGGGATAAATGCAGCAACAGGTGATATCAGTACACGGGAGCTGTACAGATGGAACCCTGTGCATGACGTCATAGAAGAGACAGGATCATCGAATGTGATTGATGACATAATGAACAGCCGCGGATGGAGCAGGGAACAGGTACGTGAAGAGCTTGATAACAGGAAAGCTGTGCTGCAGTACATGCTTGAAATGGAAATAAACGACTACAGGGACGTATCCACGATCATACGCAGATATGTGGATGAGCCTGCTGAGACCATGAATCTGATCAGGAAGGGAAGGACGCTTCTGAGTGAAGAAAATGAACCTGAACAAACTTGATCGCATCTCGTACAGGCTTTTCGGGAAGTGGGTTGAGTCAAGAAGCGGAGATTACATGGAACTTCAGAGAAAGCTGATCCATGCCCGCATAGGCATACCTTTTGAGGTATATGTATCAAGGGTATACCTTGTATCACTGGTTCTTGCACTGCCATCTGGAGCGTTCGTTTATTTCCTGTTCAGCGATCTCATGCAGTTCGGGGTTACCTCTTTTCTGATAATTCCGCTTCTGTCTGTGTTTTTCGGTTTCATGGCATTCAGCATGATGATGGCTTATCCTCAGGCACTTGCGAATAAACGGGGGCGCGATATTGATATCGTCCTTCCTCATGCAGTTGCGCTCATGCATGCATTGAGCAGGGGAAGCAGCGACATAATAAGTTTTTTCAGGATAATAGCAGGTAACAGAAGGATATATGGTGAGATCTCGGATGAGGTCAATACCATGCTTGTGAATACCAGGATCCTGAACCAGGACATCACCTCTTCACTCAGAACCTCGGCTTCCAATACTCCTTCTGAGAGCTATAAGAACTTCCTTGAGAGCCTTTCCACAATAATGACAAGCGGCGGTAACCTTGTGGCATTCTTCCTGACAAAGTCGGAGCAGTACAGGCTGAAAGCCATTAATGCGAACAAAGCGTTCGTGGAATCGCTTGCAGTACTTTCCGAGATATATGTCACAGGGCTTGCAGTGGGTCCTCTGTTCATCATCGTGCTTCTGGTCGTGCTGGGACTGATCGGAGGGGCGAAATATTATTTTCTTCTCGTGATCATCGTATATCTCCTGGTTCCATTCGGTGCGATATTTTTCATATTCCTTCTTGATTCCGTCGTGGAAGGCTCTGCTTCCAAATTCGTGAGAATCAGTGAACATCGTGGAGAAAAGGCAGAAAATCCCTTTATCAAACGGGGAATGCTGCGCATGCAGATCTATGAATTCATGAAGCATCCTTTAAAGAAACTGATAGACGAGCCTGAAAAAATGCTGTATTTTTCCGCTCCGGTTGCCCTATTGTTCTTTATCCTGAATACCTACAGCTTTTATTCCCTCGAGTTCAATGAGTTCGTCTACAGGGCTGATGACCACATTATTATCGCCGCAGCCATCGTTTTCATACCATACCTGATATTCGTGGAAGCGCATTTCCACAGGATCAACCAGATCTCGGTGAACTTCCCGGAATTCCTGAACAGGCTGGTCAACCTCCATGAATCAGGTCTGACCCTTGCTGCGTCTTTAAAGAAGCTTCGTGTATCCAATCTTGGAATCCTGAACATCGAGGTAACTAAAATGAACACCAGTCTGGAGTTGAACGAGAACCTGATAGAAGCGTTCCGGGATTTTGGAAGGCGGGTGAATACGGTGGCAGTGCAGAGAACCGTAGTACTCATTGAAAACGCTGTCAAAATGACAGGCAATGTGAAAGATACTCTGGTGATAGCTGCAAACGATGCCCTGGCCGCAAGGTCTCTTGATGAGGACAGGACGCGTTCGATCAAGCTTTATGTTATGGTGCTCTATATCTCGTTCTTTGTATTTCTTTATGTGATATATTCACTGGTTACAGGGTTTTTCCCGCAGGTTCCGCTGATGCAATCCAACGAGATCACGGACATGGTGGGTGAAAGCGTAAATCTTTCAGGGTTCGACAGGCTGCTTTATATTCGGCTTTTTTTCCATGCAGCGGTTCTTGATGGGTTCTTTTCAGGTCTTGTGGCAGGAAAGATAGGAGAAGGAGATGTCAGGCTCGGATTGAAGCACAGCATGGTCATGATGATATCGGCGTATATACTGTTCATGTTCCTGTGATTTCAGTCTAAGAACTCATCATATATTCTTATCGTTTTCCCATCATCGAGTGTGGCAAAAATTTCAATACGACCTGAAAGATCCTGGATGATGCCGGCTTCTCCGGCATCCCTCACTGGCTCAGGAGGATTTGAGGATTTATTTATTATTGATCTGCCCTGAGGCGTTCCATATGAGAGGTATTTGATCGCCGTGTCCTTTCCAATGAATATTATCATGACCTCGAATCTTTCCTGATCCAGTCTTTTCACCGATACCTTGATATCAGGGCTGAGTTCAGGCGGTCTTATCCCCACTGCCCAGTTGAAGATTATGGCAGCCAGCACTATAGTTCACAAAAAAATGATAAAAAAATCATTCTTTTTGCAGTGACGGAGCACCGCAAAAAGATGAGGTTTGATTACGTTTCCCTTGAATACAGAACTTTCTTCGAGCTGTCCTTGAATGTTGCTATCACTATGAACTGCTTGATCTGGGTTGAGTTCGTATCCACTGATTTTGAATCACCCACGTCTGCTTTTAGCATATAGTCTGAGGTTGGGTTGAACCCTGTACCATTATAATACTGGTACGTCAATGTAATGTTTGTTATCGGCGCAGCGCTTGCCGGATCAATGGATGTCACAACTGTGGTTATATTTGTGCTGGATCTGCTGATGTCCAGACCCACGGTCGTGGGTGTTGTGGGCGACTTTACTCCTGCGCTCCACGATGATACGATCGCAGCCATTACCACTGTAATGGCGACCATCAGAATAACAGCGATCACAGGTGAAACTCCGCTGTCATCTTTAGAGATTCCTCTACTTTTGCCTGATTTGTTATATTTCGATTTCACAATAGTATCCTCCGAATGAAGTCTCCTTTTAGGTACTAATTATTATATTTAATAACTATATATATACTTATTGGTTTAAATGCCTTTTTACACATGATGTGGATGTCAAAAAAATGGATATAGCGAAAGATTTTTACATAAAGAAGTATTTATGATACTCATAATAATTATATTAGCATATACCATCGAGCAGGGCAAAATATGAAAAATACGATCTTCCAGAAACAGGACGGCGTCTCACCTGTACTCGGGGCGATCCTCATGCTCGCTGTTGGCGTCACACTGCTTACCACGATACAGCTCAGCTTCGTTCCAGTATGGAACGCGCAGGAGGAACTGGAGCATCTCAAGAAAATGTACGATGATTTCAAGGAATTGAAATCAGGCATCGAGAGCAGTGTCCAGAGCGGGACTGTGCTTTCCAAACCTCTGATAATGGGTTTTAAGTATTCGCCCAAGATGTTCGTCTACAACCCGAAGGAGAGCGCGTACGCATCGCTTGACATTCAGGAGAACACATGGGCAGAGATCAGGTATAACGAGTTGCTGTCTGAAGGGATGGATGACGCCACCAGCAAAAAAAATATCAGCTCGAGCACGATGACATACTCATTGCAGGGAACAAAGAATTACAGCTCTTTCGTCTATGAACACGGGTTAATAAGGCGCAGCGGTTCGAATTATACCCCAAGCCCCCAGATCGTTATGGCGAACAGCTCGATATACCTTCTCAGCCTTAGACCTCTTGGTCAAGAGACCTCAGCAGGGGTGGAGAGGCGGACAGTGAACATCTATCCCACCTCACAGCAAAAAAATTCAGTCATAGGTAAGAACGTATGGCTCATACTCCACACGAAACCTGAGTACGTAGACTGGTGGAAGTCGAGTATAGAGAAAGAGGGAGGAAATGTGAAAAAGGCGGACAGGGACAATGGGACGGTCATCGCACAGATGAACAGCACGGTGATCAAATTGGGCGAGGCGTATCTATCGACCTCACCGAAAGCTGCGCCTTCTCATGCCCCGCCTTACAGGCTTGTCAAAGCTGTTCAGGATAACATCAATCTCCCCGTGGATGGAATAATAAATCTTGCAGTGGAAGTGCAGGACAAATACAATAACCCTGTACCCAATGTTCAGGTGAACTTCGATATCAATAACACCAGGAAACCGGGGAATTCGAACTCACCCACAGCCATCATCCTCCAGAACCCTGCAGTATCAGGTGCGGACGGAAGGGCGAACGTCATATTAAAGACAGGAGGAGCGGGCTTTTATTATATTGATGCCAGTCTGGCGGATCCATCCGATAAAACCACGTTTGCCTACCCTGCGTCGTCGCAGGGAGGAGTGCTCTCGCTTGCGTGTCAGGCTCCGTGCACAGGGACGGAATCTGAGTATACGATCCGGGCTACTCTAAAGGACGGCCTGGGAACTCTGGTCAATGGTTCGACCATAGACTTTGATAAGAGCGACGACGGCAGCACTTTGAATCCGAATTCAGGTACGACAGTCAGTGGGAACAGCAGCACTGTGCTGAATATTACCGGGGGCAAGGGCATCAGGATCACAAATATCCAGACCGTCGATGTGACCGACAACACTTCAAGAATAACCTGGGACACACTGAATAACATAACTGTAACTGCAAAAAGCGGGTTTGTATTTAATTCCATCAACATCCCAACAAAAGTCAACACCTCAGGGTGCGTGAGATACGGGACTTCTGCGGGGAATTATAACTTGATGGAGTGCGATAATATCACAAATGCTTATTCTCATTCTGTCAATCTTTCCAATCTTCTTCCCTATACTGCCTATTACTTTATCGTGAACAGCAGCCGCCTGGATGGCTCGGGAATGGAAAGTACTGAGTACATGTTTGTCACTGATAAGATTCGTGATGATGGCATTCCACCTGCCAGCGTGACAGATCTAAACAATGCCACAGGAGCGCTGTACATCAAATGGACATGGACTGATCCAGCTGATCTGGACTTTGATCATGTGGAAATATACATTAACGGAGTTCCCAGAGGCACTGTGAGCAAAGGTATGCAATTCTTCAATGCGACCTACTTCCAGCCAGGCACGTCGCATGCCATATCCACACGCGCAGTTGATGAATTCGGCAGGGTGAGCACATGGAATAACCAGTCAGCCTCGACGCAGTCCCTGTTCACGTATGTATTCAGCTTTGCAAAAGCTAATGGGACTGTAACTCTGCCTGACAGTGCCAGGAACGCAACAGACGGGCTGTCTGCGATCCTTACCGAGGAGATGGTTGGAGGTGTGAACGCAAGCGATAGACCTGTGAACCCTGGCAAGAGTATAACCACAGGCGCACAATCAGGTACCTATGATCCCACCAGTCCGAATGTCGCTCTTGATTCAAAGATCGATGTTACTTCCCCTGAGAAACAGATAAAGACCGTCGTCTATTACATGGGTCAGAGGGAGTCGATTTCAGATCTCGCACCAGGAAATAGCTTCAGCGGTCCTCCTG
>Ga0209641_10004719_pt1 | contig 11229 bp, 8 predicted proteins | sample RifCSP16_1_FD_184022 | JGI IMG/M metagenome (GOLD analysis project Ga0209641, IMG submission 184022) | Soil microbial communities from Rifle, Colorado - Rifle CSP2_sed 16_1 (SPAdes) (version 2) | ecosystem: Environmental > Terrestrial > Deep subsurface > Rock core/Sediment | place: Rifle...
CATCCAAGGGGTAAAAAAAGCAGGTTCGAACAACCCCATTTTCATGCTTGATGAGGTGGATAAGATTGGCATCGACTTTCGGGGGGATCCGTCCTCAGCCCTCTTGGAAGTTCTCGATCCCGAACAGAATTATTCTTTCTCCGATCATTATCTGGATGTCCCTTTCGATCTCTCCAGGGTGATGTTTATCTCCACGGCCAACATCCTGGAGCCGATCCCTCCTGCTCTCAAGGATAGGATGGAAGTGCTCGAACTCCCGGGGTACACCGAGGAAGACAAGGTGGCGATTGCCAAGCAGTTCCTGATTCCAAAACAAGTCTTAGAAAATGGTCTGAAGGAAGATCAGGTCATCTTCGCGGAAGATGCATTGCAAACACTCATTCGTTCTTATACCCGAGAAGCTGGAGTACGAAATCTGGAAAGAGAGATTGCTGGGATTTGCCGTGCGATTGCCAAGGAAGTGGCCGATGGCAAACAAGGCACTGTGCAGGTGACAGGCGAAGATATTTCCCGCTACCTGGGACCCATTAAGTTTTTCTCGGAAGCGGCCGAGCGAACCTCCGTTCCCGGTGTTGCCACAGGACTGGCCTGGACTTCTACGGGAGGGGACATTCTCTTTGTAGAAGCCACCAGGATGCCCGGACAAAAAAGCCTCGCGTTGACCGGCCAGCTTGGAGACGTGATGAAAGAATCGGCCCAGGCAGCCCTGAGCTACGTGCGCTCCAGGGCGAAAGCCTTGGGGATCCCGTCTAATTTCTACGATAAGAGTGATATTCATATTCACGTGCCGTCCGGAGCTATCCCGAAGGACGGACCTTCGGCGGGAATCACCATGTTCGTGGCGCTGGTCTCCTTGTTGACCAGCCGGGCTGTCCGGGGAGACGTTGCCATGACGGGAGAAATTACGCTAAGAGGCCTTGTGTTGCCCGTTGGAGGGATCAAAGAAAAAGTCCTGGCGGCGAAGCGGGCAGGCATTACGACGATCGTCCTGCCGAGGAAGAACGAAAAAGATATGCCCGAGATTCCCGAACACATGAAGGCCGGCTTGGAATTTCGCTTTATCAGCAAAATGGAGGAGGTTATTGACGTCGTATTTTCCGATGGCCAGGTTGCGAAGCGGGTGAAAGTTGCTTCAGAGTCGAGTTCTGAGGAGGAGGAGAAAGGATCTCGTAGACGGCGCAAAATCGGAGTCTGATCGGAGATGTAACTGCCGAATTCTTTGTCGGAAAAGGGCCAATGGTATCCGACAGGAGCCGGGTGAGAAACTCAATCAAAGTAGTAACTCCCGCCAAGTCTAACCACTAAGACCACATATAGGAGTAATTCAAATGAGGATTTCGATTGGTTTCCAGTCTCGTCGGAATCCAGTGGGGCTGTGTCTTGCGTTGACCCTTCTCTTGATCCTTTCGGGATCCGTAACGGGATGGGGGCAGAGCTTGTGGACCGAGGGTAGCACGGGAGTATCTCCGCAGGTCGCTCTACCACCTTTCGTGGACCTGGCGGAGAAGCTTAGTCCCTCCGTGGTTAATATCAGCACCACCCAGGTAGTGAAAGGGCAAGGACCGCAGCGCGGACCTTCCGGGGAGGGACCCTTTCAGAGTAACCCGTTTGAAGATTTGTTTCGCCGCTACTTTGGAGACGTTCCCCAGCAGGAATTTAAACGCCAAAGCTTGGGATCCGGATTCATCATCAACAAAGATGGATTTATCGCCACGAACAATCACGTCGTCGAGGGTGCTTCCGAAATCAAGGTCATCCTCTCGGATAAGCAGGAGTACGACGCCAAAATCGTGGGGCGCGATCCGAAGACCGATCTGGCTCTCATCAAGATTTCTCCTCGTCAACCCCTGCCCTTTGCCCGCCTGGGAGATTCGGACAAGTTACGAGTCGGGGAATGGGTTATGGCGATCGGCAACCCTTTTGGCCTCGGGCAAACGGTGACCACGGGAATCGTAAGCGCCAAAGGGAGAATTATCGGGGCGGGTCCTTACGACGACTTCGTCCAGACGGACGCATCGATTAACCCCGGCAACAGTGGAGGTCCCCTCATCAACATGCGAGGGGAAATTATCGGTATCAACACGGCGATTATTGCCGGGGGGCAGGGTCTGGGTTTTGCCACCCCGATAAACCTGGCGAAACCGGTCCTCTTGCAGCTCTGGCAGAAGGGGGCGGTTACGCGCGGATGGATTGGGGTTCAGATTCAGGCCGTGACACCGGACCTGGCTAAGTCCCTGGGCTTGCCCCGGCCGCAAGGCGCCCTGGTATCGGAGGTCACCGAAGGGGGACCGGCAAAGAAAGCGGGGATACAGCGCGGTGATCTTATTGTTTCTTTTGATGGGAAGCCGGTGGAAGATATCATGGAGCTTCCTCGGCTAGTGGCGAATACGTCAATTGGCAAAGAAGTTCCGGTAAAGGTTCTTCGCAAAGGAAAGGATCTGGAGTTACGGGTGACCGTCGCTGAACTCAAAGAAGAGTCAGTGGCTGCCCGCTCGGTTCCTGCCCAGCAACAATACGGGATGACCGTCCAGGATCTTACCCCGGAACTGGCACGGGGCTTGGGCCTTTCCCAATCCCGAGGAGTGATCGTTACCCGGGTGGAGCCTGGGGGACCGGCCGATCAAGCGGGAATTCGCCAGGGAGACTTGGTTCAGGAAGTTGACGAGCGAGAAGTCCCTACAGTCCAGGATTTCTGGCGTGCAGTGAGGGAGAGCGCGTCTGATGGAACTGTCTTGATCCTGATTAACCGCAGGGGGTCCCACCTTTTTGTGGCGATGAACTTCAAAGGCTAGGACGATTGGATCTCCCTGATCTCAAGCTTGAGCTGAATTTACGGCTCGCACAGAGGAAGCCGCCTGGCGTTGCCCGTTGTAGGCTTCAGGGTTTTTGCAACCGATCAGAGGATAGATTTGCCGAAGGCGGAGCCGATCAATTCCACTGCCAGAGCTGCGGTGCGATTTCGGTTGTCCAGAAGTGGATTAATTTCCACGCAATCAAAGGAAGAGAGACGCTGGCAATCTGCGATAAGCTCCATGGCCAAGTGGGCTTCCCGATAGGTGATTCCCCCGTTCGCAGGCGTTCCCACTCCGGGCGCGTAGCTGGGGTCGATGACATCGAGATCAAAGCTCACATGGAGGGGCTTTCCAGCGGCCGTTGCTATGTCCAGTGCGGCTTCTACAACAGTTTTCATCCCCATTTCGTCGATGTCTCGCATGGTAAATACCGTTACCCCGCTCGTGGACAGCATTTCCCTCTCTCCTGGATCCAGTCGGCGCACTCCTACCAGCACAGTATCTTTCCCAGACAGCTTGGGAGTGGCGCCCCCGAGTTCTACCAGCTGAAGATCTCCATGGCCCAGCAACACGGCAAGGGGCATTCCGTGGATGTTTCCAGTCGGCGTTGTGGCTGGGGTATTGATATCCCCGTGTGCGTCAAACCAGATAAGCCCGAACTTCGACGAGCCCCAGTGGGAAGCCACCCCGGCCACACTTCCGATGGCCAATGAATGATCTCCTCCCAGCACCAGCGGGACTCCTCCCTTACGGAAAACCTCACTTACTTCCTGGGCCAGCCGAGAGCAGGTCTCCGTAATCTCGTGGAGAAATTTCAGGTGGGATTGGCCGAAGGAGCGAGTTTCCGCAATGGGGATCGACAGGTCTCCGCAGTCGATGATTTGGTGTCCGAGCTCTCGCAAGGTGTGATGGAGCCCTGCGACACGCACGGCACTGGGTCCCATATCGACGCCCCGTCGTCCTGCCCCCAGATCCAGGGGGACTCCTAAGATATAGACCGGTTCCATGAGGATGAAATGGTTTGAGGAATGGCCTGCCCTGTAGTTTTTGTAAAAACAATCTCCCCGGTATTCAGGGCAATTTGTATCCGGTCCCCCGAGGAAAACTCTCCGGTGATGACCTTCTGAGCCAGCGGATTCTCAATGAGGTTTTCCACGGCACGCCGCAAGGGTCTGGCGCCATAAAAGGGGTCGTAGCCCTCTTCGGCGAGCTTTTCGCGGACATCATCGTGCACATCGATGTTGAGCTCGCGCTCCTGGAGACGTTTGGCAAGAGTGGTCAGGAGGAGGTCAACGATCTGACGGATGTGCGCTTTTGTCAACTGATGGAAGACGATCAGGTCGTCGATGCGATTTAAGAACTCGGGCTTAAACACCTTTTTCACTTCGTGGAGGACCATCTTCTTTATATCTTCGTAGCGTTGTTGGGTGAAATCCCTTACGAAGCCGATTTCCGGTGCTTCCCGGGTGATGAGCTCACTGCCGATATTGGAAGTTCCGATGATGATGGTGTTCTTGAAGCTTACCGTACGCCCCTGAGAGTCGGTAAGCCGTCCGTCGTCGAGAATTTGCAGCAAGATGTTGAAGATGTCCGGGTGGGCTTTTTCAAGCTCGTCGAGGAGGACCACCGCATAAGGATTGCGGCGAACTTTTTCGGTAAGTTGTCCTCCTTCACCGTAGCCCACATAGCCGGGAGGAGACCCGATCAATTTGGAACCTGTGTGACGCTCCATGAATTCGGACATGTCCAGACGGATGAGTTTGTTTTCGTCGTCAAAGAGAAATTCGGTAAGGGCTTTGGCCAGCTCCGTCTTGCCCACTCCCGTGGGACCCAGAAAGAGGAAGGATCCGATGGGCCGATTCTGCTCCTTCAAGCCCGCCCGGTTGCGCCGGATGGCATTGCTCACGGCTTTGACGGCGTTGTCCTGACCAATGATGCGCTTGTGCAGGTTTTCCTCCATGCGCGTGAGTTTTTCTGCCTCGGACTCGAGCATCCGGGTTACCGGGATGCCCGTCCAATGCGCGACAACCCGTGCAATGTCTTCCTCGTCCACGGCGGCTTCCTCGGGCTGAATGGTCTTGCGCCAGCTCGTACGCTTGGCCTTTAGCTCCTGGTCCATAAGAAGGATTTGCTGCTGGTAGCGGGCTGCGGCTTCATAGTCTTCCGACTCATAGGCCTTGCGTTGGGACTGGAGGACTTGGTCTCTCTCTTTCTGCAGCTTGCGAATGTCGGAGGGGATGTAGTTTAGGTCCAGATGTTTCTTGGAACCTGCTTCATCCACGAGGTCAATGGCCTTGTCAGGCAAGAACCGGTCTGCAATATAGCGCTCCGCGAGCCTGGCTGCCTGGAGCAGGGCTTGTTCTGTAAAATGTACTTGGTGATGGCTCTCATACTTGGACTTCAACCCCTGCAAAACTCTATAAGTTTCCTCAACCGTCGGTTCTTTGATCAGGACGGTTTGAAATCGGCGCTCCAGGGCCTTGTCCTCCTCAACGTGCTTCTTGTACTCTTCCAGGGTAGTTGCACCGATACATTGGAGCTGCCCCCGAGCCAGAGCCGGCTTCAACATGTTGGAGGCATCCAGCCCTCCAGAAGCAGCCCCTGCCCCCACGACCGTGTGAAGCTCGTCGATGAACAAGATGACCTGCCCTGCTGCTGAGATCACTTCATCCTTGAGGGCTTTGAGCCGCTCTTCAAATTCTCCCCGAAATTTTGCGCCCGCGATGACCTCGGACATCTCCAGTTGCAGGACTTGTTTATTGAGAAGGTTCTCGGGGACGTCTGCATCCACGATCCTCTGTGCCAATCCTTCGACAATGACCGTCTTGCCTACGCCAGGCTCCCCAATCAGAACCGGGTTGTTTTTCTTGCGACGGGAAAGAATTTGAATCACCCGGTTGATTTCTGTCTCCCGACCGACGACCGGGTCGAGCTCCCCACGGCGAGCCAGGTCCGTGAGGTTCGTGGTGTATTTTCTCAGCACGTCGTAGCGCATTTCGGATTCCCGGTCTTCCACCTGACGGCCGGCGCGTAATCTGAGGAGAGCGTTTCTGGCTTTTTCGTAATGGATTCCCAGATCCCGGAGCAGAGCGGAGGCAAAGCCGGAGGAAACGTCCAGGAGGACTAGAAAGAGAGCTCCCACTCCGACAAACTTGTCCTTCAGCGAGTCAGCCTCGCGTTTGGCGATTTGCAGGACCTGCTCTGTCTCCCGGGATAGGTAAATCTGAATGGGTCCGGTCCGAGGATGTCTAGGGCGATTTTCCTGAGCGGCGTAGATGCGATCGAGAATCTGATCCTTCATCGCTTGAGGCTCAAAGCCCATTTCTCTAAGAATTTTTAGGACAAGCGAATCGTCCTGCTCTAGAAGGCCGATCAGAAGAAACTCTGGGGTCAGTTCCGCCTGCTGGAGATTCATCATCTCGGAGGAGGCGATGTTGATTGCCTCAATGACCTGCTCGGTAAGAAAGCGGAAGTATTTATACATGCAAGCGATTCTACCTCCGTGCGGCGTGTTCCAGTTTTCTAGATAAAGCTCGTCCCGCCGTCAACTACGATCGTCTGACCCGTGATGAAGTCGCTATCATCCGAGGAGAGGAAGAGGATGGTCCCCACCAAATCATCGGGTCTCTCAATTCGCTTCAAACAACGTTCCGAAGTCGCCGATTGTCTGAAAGTGACGGCTGATTTGTCATCGGGAGATTCACTCAATGTAGACCCTGGAGCCACAGTGTTCACGCAAATCCCGTCATCCCCGAGTTCGTGAGCCAGAACCCGTGTAAAGCCGACAACCCCGGCCTTTGATGTTACATAGTGGATCCGGTTGCCGGTTCCCTTATAAATGGAGGCCGAGGAGATATTGATGATTTTCCCCTTCTTTTGCCGCCGCATAACGGGGACAACCGCACGGCAGGACAGGAGCAGCCCCTTAAGATTCACTGTCATCACCCGATCCCACTCTTCCAGAGGGATTTGATCGAAAGGTACACGGGATATGGGAATTGTGGAAAAGACTGCAGCGTTGTTCACCAGAATATCGATGCGTCCAAAGGCTTCTTGCGTGCGTTGAGCCATCATCTGGGTACCCTCGACACTCGCCACATCGGTCTCCAACCCGAGCCCTTTCCCTCCCATTTTTTCTATTTCTCGTTGGGTCTCGCGGGCTGCGTCTCCGTGGATGTCAGCCGCCACCACGGCAGCCCCCTCCCGGGCGAGACCCAGACAATAAGCCCGGCCAATCCCGTGACCGCCTCCGGTGACAATCGCCACTCTACCCTGTAGTCGCATGGGGAACCTCCTTCTGCTGGATGTGAACGAGGGTACCTGTGGGAAATATTGTTCCGGGCGACAAATCCATTGTTAGCATCCTCCCCCCTCTTGTCAAGGAACTTCCCTAGCTTGGGGAGAGGATCGGGCCGTTGACGTTGTCGACCTCGGAGGCTAGATTTAGATGTGAAATGGTTAAAACGTGGCGGCTGTAATGGACAAGAGATCTCTCATGACAAAGGATCGTTACTTTAGTGACAGGCAGCTTGCGATTGTCGAGCAATGCTTGGTGAACACAGAGGATCTGGTGTCCCACCGCTTTCAACTCTCTAGAGAAGAATGGGGATCCATCCATTACGACCTCAGGACTCTGGCATTTCTCAGCCAAGAGGAAATCACCGATCAGGCGATGGCCCAGGTGGCCAAGTACGAGTGTTTTTCCCCGTCAGGCCACGGGAGTCCCTGGCCGCTCGAGTTTTACCGGGTTTGTGTTCAGGACCATAAAGTGTTGGATAGGATCCGGCGTGGGAAGCAGGTGCTGCGCTTGGAGACTTTGATGCTCTATGGCCTGACCCATGAGATCATCCATGTGGTCCGCTTTAGCCGTTCGTTCCAGGAATTTGACATTTTCGGGTTCGAACGTCAATTAGAGGAGAGGCGGGTACATCAGGAGACCTTTGAATGTCTTAGGGATGTTGACGTGCCGGGTCTCGATCTTGTGCTGGGAGCCTACAAAGCCCTCCGTGGGACCTCCAATTAGCAGGCGGGCGGAAGAATCCCCCGAGTTTGCAAAAAACCTTGACTCTCAAGGAAAACATTCTATAATTTTAGCACTCCCATGTGGAGAGTGCTAGGCACCGAGGAGACCAGTGTAATGCCCATTTACGAGTACAAATGCAGCCAATGCGCGAAGAAGCTGGAAATAATCCAGAGGGTCTCAGATCCTCCATTGCAGAGCTGTCCGGATTGCAGCGGGAAGCTGGAAAAACTTCTGTCCCAATCCTCCTTTCACCTGAAGGGGACGGGGTGGTATGTGACTGATTACGCGAGAAAGTCTTCAAAGCCTGCCGAGAAGGAAAGTTCGGGGGGGGAAAAGCCAACCACTGAAGTAAAAGCTGCTGAGAAAGTTACAACCAAATCCGAATAGCGTTTGCACCGGCCAAACCTGCCTTTCCATGTCCAGACCCAATCGATCCTCCTCGGGGACGGCACGTGTATAAGATTTTTTATTTCTTTCCTGTGCTCTCTTTGATAACAGGCTGCTCCCTGGGTTATCTTGCCAAGCAAGGCACCGGCCATCTTCGCCTTATGTCCCAGCGAGTTTCCCTCGAAAAAGCTTTCGAGGACGGCAGCCTCTCGCCGCAGCAGGCCGATAAAGTCCGCCTGATTCAGGAAGTGAAACACTTCGCCGAGGAGAAACTGGGACTCAAAAAGACGGACAACTACCGGGACTTGGTCGCGGTTCCGGATGGAGCGATCAGCTATACAGTGACAGCTGCATTTAAAGACCGACTGGAACCTTATACCTGGAGGTTCCCGTTTGTCGGCCGAGTTTCCTATAAGGGTTTTTTTTCCCGCCAGGATGCCGAAAACGAGCGGGAGGAATTGGAGCAAAAGGATTACGATACATCTCTCCAAGGTGTCACGGCGTACAGCACTCTGGGCTGGTTTGACGATCCCATTTTCAGTTCCTTGCTGGCGTATGATGATCTGCAGATCGTAAACACGGTAATCCACGAACTGGTCCATGCCACCTTTTATGTCAAAGGAGAAACAGGATTCAACGAGAGTACGGCCGTCTACGTCGCAGCCCAGGGAACGTTGGAGTTTGCCCGCTGGAAATTTGGAGAAAATTCCGCACAGGCGCAAATGGCAGGCGCTCGCTTGCAGGATGAAGTTGCCTTTTCTGATTTCCTGAGTTCGCTCTGGGAAAAGCTCTTCGCGATATATGATCGCAGCGCGACCCGGGAGGAGAAACTCAAGCTCCGTGAGAGAGTTTTTGCGCAGTGTCGTAGCGATTATGAGAATCTGATCCCCAGCCTTCACTCCGGCCTGTTCCGGCAGGCTTTTTCTGGTCCGATCAATAATGCGGTATTGATCTCTTACTTTGAGTATCACCTTCACATGAGAACCTACCAGAAGATTCAAGATCGATTAGGAGGGACCCTAAATTCCTTACTCGCTTTGTTTCGACAGGCGGCGGACTCCGACAATCCCTGGCTCTTTTTGGGTCTGCAAAGACCGCCGAAATAAGATTTCCCGAGCGGAACCTTTGGACTACAATGACTCTCCATGAATTGGGCAGGCAAAAAGTGGAAAGATCTTCTCCTGGGTCCGATGACTATCCACGGTGGAGTTCTACTCGGATCCCTGGGGCTTCCTTTCTTTGTAACCCCCGTTGATCTTTGGCTTTCCCGAGCCCTTCTTCCCTTTAAGGGTTCCCCTTGGGAATCCTTCTTTGAATTGACTAATTATCTGGGCCATGGTCTCTTTCTTGGGAGCCTTTGCACGGCCTTGATCCTTTGGGGAGTGTGGAGAAAAAAACCGGTCCCGTTTTGGTGCGGCAAGTACGGACTTGCTGCTTTTCTCTCCGGCGGTCTGCTGGTCCAAATTCTCAAACATCTCTTCGGAAGAGTCCGCCCCTGGGCGTTGGGGGCCGGGAACTTCTTCGGTCCCCATCTGGGCGGGAGCTTTTCTTCCTTCCCGTCCGGTCACAGCGTGAGCCTCTTCGCTCTCGCTGCGATCTTAGGGCATGCGCTTCCCTCCTGGCGCTCCGGCTTTTTTGCCCTGGCCGCTCTTGGCGCCTTGAGCCGGGTCATCGTGGGTGCTCATTTCCTCAGCGATGTTGTGGCTGGTGCAACGCTGGGGTTTTGGGTAGGTTCTTGCCTAATCCATCTCTTTCCTGCTTCGACTTCGGAGTCCGCATGAAGCCCAAGGGGATCCCGATTTTGGTCCTGCTCTTGGTCTCGGGGATCGCGTTTTTCTTCCGTCTGGGGGCGGTTGGACTTTTCGATGTGGATGAAGCTGTCTTTTCCGAAGCGACAAGGGAAATGATCCAGAGTGGGGACTGGGTGACCCCTCACTACAACGAGGAGAACCGCTACGACAAGCCCATTCTGATTTACTGGCTCATGAGCGCTTCTTACAAGGTCTTCGGAGTAAACGAGTGGGGAGCTCGCATTCCCTCGGCTGTGGCGGGTTTAGCCCTTCTGATTCTGGTTTACACCGGTGCCGGTTGGGCCTTGGGGTCAGGCCGAGCCGGTCTCCTTTCCGCCCTCATGCTAGGAACATCTCTAGAAATTGTCTATTTGGGCCGCGCTGCCGTCGCGGACATGGTTCTAGTCCTTTTCATCTGCGGATCCGTGTTTAGCTTTTTTCGGGCTTTCCAGGAGGGGGGGGAACGGAAACGGAAGTGGTACTGGATCGGCTGGAGTGCTTCCGCACTGGCTGTCCTTACCAAAGGGCCCGTTGGCGTTTTTATTCCGGCGCTGGCCTTAGTCCCTTTTTTGCTAGCCACGGGACGCCTGAAGCGGGAGGTTCAGGCCCCTGGGTTCTGGTCAGGTTTAGGTCTTTTTGGGTTAATCACCGTCCCGTGGTACGGGGCCCAGCTCGTGATTAACGGGGGGGAATTTGTCCAAGCCTTCTTTATCAAACACCATTTGCAGCGCTACTTTGGAGAGGTCTCGGGACACAGGGGGCCCGTGTATTTGTTTCTCCTTGTCACCTTGATTGGCTTTTACCCCTGGAGCGGATTTCTTCCTGGAGCCTGGTGGCGGGCTATTCCTCGAACCCGCCGGGAATTGAAGGAATCGAGCCGGGGGCAGCAATTTCTCTTTTTGTGTGCCGTATGGTTCGCGGGAGGCTTGGTCTTCTTTTCTTTCTCCGGAACAAAGCTCCCGAACTACATGGCTCCCATGTTTCCGGCTGCTGCAGCTTTGGTTGGAAGCCTCTGGGAAGAGTATTTTCAGGGCTGGCATCGGGGCAGTGGCTGGACGAAGTTTCATTGGGGGCTCGTTAGCTTCCTTTGCCTGGTCTTTGCCTTAATTTTTTTCCTGATGCCCTACGGAGTCAAATTACTTGAAGTCCGGGCGGGACAAGATCCGTTTCTAAGAGAAGTTCTGATCAATCCCCCCCGATTAGGCCTCGTTCCCTTTCTCGTGGGGAGCGCCCTATT
>Ga0209641_10004721_pt1 | contig 11227 bp, 14 predicted proteins | sample RifCSP16_1_FD_184022 | JGI IMG/M metagenome (GOLD analysis project Ga0209641, IMG submission 184022) | Soil microbial communities from Rifle, Colorado - Rifle CSP2_sed 16_1 (SPAdes) (version 2) | ecosystem: Environmental > Terrestrial > Deep subsurface > Rock core/Sediment | place: Rifle...
CGAGGTTACTTATGATCCTGCAAAAGTGACCTACGAGAAGCTCCTTGACGTGTTCTGGAGACAGATAAACCCCACGGACGCCGGCGGGCAGTTCGTGGACCGCGGCTCGTCATACACGTCCGCAATATTCTATCATAATGAAGAGCAGAAGAGGCTTGCGGAAAAATCTAAAAAAGAGCTTGAGCAGTCAAAGCGGTTTGATAAACCGGTGGTAACGGAAATTCGTCCTGCCGGGCCCTTCTACCCCGCCGAGGATTACCACCAGGACTACTGGAAGAAGAACCCGGTCCGCTACAAATTCTACCGGTACAATTCCGGTCGCGACCAGTATCTGGCAAAGATCTGGGGAAAGGATAAAGCAATGATCATTGAAAAGGCCGAGGGCATCTTCGTGAAGCCGTCCAAAGAGGAATTGAAAGAAATGCTGACACCCATGCAGTACAAGGTGACACAGGAAGACGGCACGGAGCCGGCCTTCAGGAATGAATACGCTGACAATAAGAGAGCGGGCATCTACGTTGACATCGTCTCCGGAGAGCCTTTGTTCAGTTCGCTTGATAAATACGATTCCGGAACGGGATGGCCGAGCTTTACCCGGCCGCTCGAGCCCGGCAATATCGTGGAAAAGGAAGACCGGAGCTGGTTCTCCGTGCGGACCGAGGTGCGGAGCAGACTCGGCGACTCGCATCTTGGCCATGTGTTCAATGACGGCCCCAAGCCCACGGGCCTTCGCTACTGCATGAATTCAGCGGCGCTCAGGTTCATTCCCAGAGAGGACCTGGCGAAAGAAGGATACGGGAAGTATTTGAAGCTCTTCGAGAAATAGGTGGAGACGATGGATGGGGGGCATCAGGTTTGCGTTGGCTGAACAGGCGAGAGAGGAAATTCTATCGGCCGGCTTGACATTATACAGGATATGTTCTATCCTGTATTTAAGAGGAAGATGTCTTCTCCCCGGCGCGGCCCGGCGAGACAGACTTCCGTTGCGGCCCGTTGGCCACAAGGAGGGACCCATGATCAGATTATACGCAAAAGATATCATGCACCCGAAAGTAAGCCTCTACGTCAAGGACAAAGGGAGCGACCTCGTGAAGAAAATGCTGGTCAACTACCCGGCCCTTCCGGTTGTAAACGATGAGCTGGAGGTAGTAGGCATTGTCTCCGAGTATGACATCCTCGACGCATTGAAAGAGAAGAGGACCATACACGAGTTCAGCGCCGAATCCCTGATGAGCTGCGGCCATGCCGAGCATGGCGCCTGCAAGGAGCCTGTTACGATCACGTCGGACACGCCGATCGAGGACATCGTCGACACTCTGCACAGGGAAAGGCTCTCCATCCTGCCCGTGGTTGACGAGAAAAAGAGGCTCGTAGGGATCGTCACAAGGAAGAACATTATCTTTGCGATGGCGGAACAAGGTTTCTGGGCCGAGGCGGAATTCCGGAAGAGGGCGGCATAGGAGTGCATGAGAGGGGCGGGGGCAGGCATTCCCCGCCCGTATTGAAGCTCCCTGCAGTCCCGCCATGGCGGGACGGGGAATGGGATTGCTCCAGAATTCATTTATTCGGTAGTCCTCTGTGCGTCCTTTTCGGCACAGATCTTAAGAGCGGGTTTTGAAAGGAGGTACTCTATGGAGAGACAGGGTCTTATAACAATGCATGGAAATCCTCTCACTCTCATCGGCGCTGATATTAAGGTGGGTGATAAGGCCCCTGACTTTACCGTCGTAGACGGAGACCTGAATGAAGTGAAGCTGGGCAACTACGCGGGCAAGATAAAGGTGATCAGTGTGACACCGTCTCTTGATACTCCGGTGTGCGACATCCAGGCGAGGAGGTTCAACCATGAGGCGGCGGCGCTGCCGGTCGATGTTGCGGTGTTGAACATCAGCATGGATCTTCCCTTTGCGATCTCGAGGTTCTGCGAGGTCGCTGAGATCGACAAGGTCAAGGGGCTCTCGGACCACCGGGATGCGTCATTCGGCACAGCCTACGGCGTTTTGATAAAGGAGCTGCGGCTCCTTGCCCGGTCCGTGTTCATTATCGACAAGAACAACATCGTGAGGTACAAAGAGGTAGTGCCGGAGGAGTCAAGCCATCCGGATTACGATAAAGCGCTCCAGGCGCTCGAGCAGATCACGGGATTGGCGAAGGCGGCATAGGCAGACTGGTTCTCGCTGCTGAGGCGTTGCGGATGGAGCTCAGGACTCATTGATGACGTCGATAAGGTTTCGGAGCCGGCCGAAATCCCTCCGGTTGAAGTCCAGTACGAGGCGGGGGAGAAGCGCGAGTTCAGGTTCGTCATCCTCTGCGGGAAGAGGGCCGGAAAGCTCGATGGTGCCCGGCGACGTAAGAAGATCGGTAAAGCGGTCTTTGAGTTTTTTTATCAGGCCCGGGTCGGGCGTAGAAGCAAGCCTGACCACCAATTTTCCGTTGACGTAGCGCATGCTGTGGTATCGGCTGTAGAAATGGTTTATGAGTTCAACAGCGGCGTCCACCGAATCGGCGCGCTCGAACAGGGAAAAATCAGCGTCTTCAATATACCCGCGGGCGTAAAGCTCTTCTTTAAAGAAGCGTACCCATGCGGACCAGTAGGTGCCTCCCGGCTCATCCACGAGAATGAGCGGGAGAGGATCGCGCTTTCCGGTCTGCACAAGGGTCAGCGTTTCCATGGCCTCGTCAAGCGTGCCGAACCCGCCTGGGAAAAGGGCGATCGCATGGGCCTCTTTGAGAAAGGCCACCTTCCTGTTGAAAAAATATTTGTACGTTATGAGGCGCGGGTTCCCCACGAGCGTGGGATTCGGTTTCTGCTCGAACGGGAGCCGGATATTCACCCCAAAGGAGTGTTCCGGCCCCGCGCCCTCGTTCACGGCCTGCATGATGCCGCCGCCGCCGCCGGTGATGACCATGTATCCCGTCTCGGCAAGTTTTTGTCCGAAATGGCGCGCCATGTCGTAGACCGCTTCGCGGGGCTCTGTTCTTGCCGACCCGAAGACCGTGACCTTTCGGACGGTCCGATACGGTCCGAATATCTTCGAGGTAAAACGCATTTCCTTCAGGGTTGAGTTCATGAGCCTGAGGTCTGCTTCCCGCTCATTCTCCTGACCGGCCTTGAGCGCCGCCAGGATCATCTCCCGCACATACTGCGGGCGGGAGATATCGCCCGCCTGCTTTATTAAGCCGTCTATCGTCTCGTCAACGGGACCGTTCGTTCTGGTAAAATGAAGCGTCATGAAATCTATTCTCCTGCGAACTCCTGAATAATGTCTCGGGGAAGGGCAAATGGCGATGGAAGATGGATGAGAGAGGATGAAAGCAAAATAGTAACGACGCATCCCTCTTCCTTTGTCTCTCGTCCCTCGTCCATCCTCCTTCCTCCATCCTCTGTCATCATTTACCCTCTCCTACATCCCCAGCCACAGAAGCGCAACGAGGCCGAATGCGGTGATGACGACACCCGAGATCCTGTTGATCCACCTCATGTTCGAGCGAGTGTACCTTGTCCGAAAGAGACCGACGCCAAGGGCCAGGATAAGCCACCAGAGCGTGGAGCCGAGAAATACGCCCAGGACCAATATCTCGGCGGCGATATAATCCGCGCGAGCATTTGCCAGGCCGAGCCATGCAAATACCGCCCCAAAGGAAATGATGGTCGCCGGGTTGGTAAGGGTCAGAAAAAAAGTCGAGGCATAGGCGCCGGCATGGTTGCTTCGCCCGCCCCTCGCGGCGGGATCAGGGGGGTTCGTAAAAAAAGTCCTGACGCCAAGTGCGCAGATGAACAGCCCCCCGGCCAATCGGAGCCATGCCTGCTGATCGAGCAGAACGTTCGAGATAAATTTAAGGCCGAATGCCGCGATGGCGCCGTAGATCGCGTCGGCTGTCGCCGCGCCCAGGCCTGAAATAAAACCCGCCCTGCGCCCATCGGTCAGGGTGCGACGCATGCATAACATATTCACCGGCCCCACGGGCGCGGCGATCAGGAAGCCCGCGGCTATTCCCCTGATCAGAAAATTGATGTCCATACTGTCCTGCTCGAAAAAAATTTGCTGAACGTCGATCGTAAGCTTTAGAAATGGCGCTCGTTTCTGCTTGTTGCATGATTATAAAGTATTTGTAACGATTTGTAAACTCCGTTAGAGAGTAATTCGCTCGCACGGAGGAGGGGGCTTGCTCAGGGAAAGAGGGGGACTCTTTTTCCTCATTCATCCTTAACCTTTGCATTGTGATTCGTGAGATACCGTTCGAACGTTTGCTTCAGCCGGGGGAGCTGGTCTGCCAGCCATATCATTTGCTTCGAATTTTCGACCGTCACCTTGTCCCGTTCCTCTCCAACGGGCAGGTTCTGTTCTTTGAGGAGCGCGTTTGAGCTCCGAAGCTTCAGGCTCCGCGAATAGATCTCCTCGACATATTCGGCAACGTCCTTGCCGAACAGAAAGCCGCTTTCGTGGGTTTTCGACCGGAACGCCAGCAGCTCATCCCGCGAGATGTCCCCGTCCCGCGAGATCACGCTCAGCAGGCGCACGATCTCGCGGTATATTTTGAGCCGTTTTTTATTCAGTTCATTTTTCTGTCGTGATGAGCTCGTCCGGTAGAGCTGATAGGCCATGTAGGACGTCGCAACAGCGATCAGCAGGATAAGGAGCGTCTGGAATATTGCAAGAAATCCCTGGGATGACATGGTTTGTAGTTAAGAGTTTCGGGCCAAAAAACAACTCGCTGGTGATCGTTATAGCTGGAAATTTCCCCGTCAAAGCCCTCTGTTCTTATTCTCCCTTCTTCTCAACGAATTTCCGCACATGCGAAGCGTAAGTGCCGTGGGGACAGAACATATATCCTTGTGCAGCCATTGCCCAATTTGCACGCTTGCGCGGCAGAGCGAAAGGGCTGCTGCCCCCGCAACTGAGGGATGACCGCTGTCTTGACAATACGCTTGCCATACTATATTGTAACATACAAGGAGGGGAAAAATGGGGAGCCCTATTCAGATCGCGTATTCCTACAATTTTAAAAATGGCGCAACAAAAAAATTTGACGTTCTCCTTGACCGGCAAACGCTCGCGTTTATTCGCGGGAAGCGGCTTGACCCTCCCCTGTGGACCCTGCTGAATCACAAAAAGTGCGCGCCGTGTCCTCTCGACGTGGCATCGCACGCCTATTGCCCTGTTGCGTTGAATTTCGCGGATATCGTAGAGCAGTTCAGAGACATGGTTTCCCATGAGGAAGTGAACGTCACCGTCACCACAGAGGAGCGGGTCTATTCCAAGGACACGACGGTTCAGCTGGGGCTGAGCCCGCTCGTCGGCATCGTCATGACAACGAGCGGATGCCCGGTCATGGAAAAGCTCAAGCCCATGGTGCGGTTTCACCTGCCCTTTGCATCACTGGAGGAGACGATCTTCAGGATGGTTTCGATGCACCTCATGGCGCAGTATTTTCAGAAACAGGACGGCAGGCCCGCGGAATGGAATCTGGACGGCCTGGCAAAGGTATATGCTGAGGTCGGCGTGGTGAACAGGGATTTCGCGCAGCGTCTCCGCGACGCCGCGAAGAAGGACGCGAACGTGAACGCCCTTGTCAATCTTGACTGTTTCGCCACCATGGTGCCGCTCGCGGCGGAAGAGACGCTTTCAGGGATCAAGCCGTATTTTTCGGCGTATTTGTAGGCCGGCCCCGGACGCGCTGTCCGCGGCTCATCCGCTGATGCTGATGAGCTCGATATCAAAGGTGAGAGCTTTTCCCGCCAGCGGGTGGTTGGCATCAAGGGTCACGCTCGTCTCGGAAATGTCGGTGACCGTGACCAGCACCGTCTGATCGTCTTCCTGGGTGAGCTCGAGCCGCTGGCCGACCCGCGGGTCAACGCCGGCAGGCAGATTTTTCCGCTCCATTGCCACGACCTGTTCCGCGCGATGCGGACCGTACGCCTCCTCGGCCGGGATCACGACCGTTTTTATCTCCCCCGCGTTCATCCCCAGCACGGCCTTTTCAAAACCCGCGATCAGCTGGCCCTTGCCCAGGGTAAATTGTATCGGGCGCCGGTCATATGATGTGTCGAATACCTTCCCGTCCCCGAGCCTTCCCGTGTAATTGACTTGAACGGTATCGCCCTGTTTTGCCTGTGTCATGATGGCCTCCTTGATCGGTGAATGTGAATAATGCAAAGACAGCGATGCGATGGTCAAGTCCGTGCATCGGTCACAAATAGTCGGATAATGTAACTCTTATTAATCTTTACTGCAAGCGGTAAATTTAACTCCTGGATCTTTCGAGCGCCTGCCTGTGCGCACATGCAGACAGGGCGTGAGGGAAGAATGGGGGCGGATGAGCGGCTGCTACCGCAGGGGGCAGGTCCGCCTCGAACCGCTTTGTTATGTGTTATTTACGTCAGCAATATGCACGCACACTCTCCAGTAGAATGCCGCAGACCAAATTATAAATGGTATTGTGTCATATGCTGTGCTGTTTAAATCTGGATCTTTAGTTACTGCAAATGAGTAATAAGCTGATAGCACAATAATCACAGGAATAAGAATTACTATAAACCTTATTGCGACTACAAAGCTTATGCTGAAGTAACGCCCCAGAAAATCAATCCCCTTAGAACCACCATTTGCCTTGAATGAGAATATTGTACCTATCGTGACAACTACGATATTTGAAATACTATTGATAGCATCCCATATATTACCGTTATTAATGGGCATCAGCCCCATTGCCTCCATGCCAATTGCACTAAGGATGATATAGATTAAAGCATATAAGAACCTATCTTTTTCTTTAAGTTCTCCCTTTTTAATTTCTTCTTTTAAGCTGCCAATTTTCCAAAAGTACATGATTCTCCTTTTTACGAATAAATCGAGGCAGTTAAGCTGCAACCCTGAGGGGGCGTATCGGCCTTAACTCCTGGTTGGGCCGCGGAATCAGCCATGAGACGCTTCGGCATGTAATTTTAACCCGAGCGCTGCCATTACCTTGAGGATAGTGTCAAAACCGGGACTGCGCTCGCCGGAAAGCGCCTTGTATAGGCTTTCGCGAGACAGGCCGGCATCACGCGCGACCTGTGCCATGCCTTTGGCACGGGCGATATCGCCCAGCGCTTTTGCAATGAACGCTGCATCGCCGTTGGCCTCCTCAAGGCAAGCCTCAAGATAAGCAGCCATTTCCTCCGGGGTTCGGAGATGCTCGGCAACATCGTAACGAGTGGTCGTTGTCTTTTTCATAATTCTCTCCTATAGGTTGCGTGCGAGGCGCAATGCAATCTTGATGTCGGCAGCCTGTGTGCGTTTGTCGCCCCCGGCCAGCAATATTACTACTGTGCGCCCACGCATCGTGAAATATACCCGGTAACCTGGGCCGTAAGCGATTCGCAATTCGGAGACGCCCTCGCCAACCGGCCTGACATCCCCCGGGTTCCCTGCTGCAAGGCGCTCGACCCTGACCTGCACTCGCGCACGTGCATGAATGTCGCGCAGCCCATCAAGCCACTGGGCGTAAGTCTCTGTCTTACGAATCTCATACATAGATATTGTAGCCATGCGGCTACACAATGTCAATGCTTTTTTTGCGGGGGGATACGGCGGTCTTTTGCTGTTTCCCTAAAGGGAACGATTTGTTAGAGCGGTCATTTATGACTACTGATCCTGCGATAAGATCATGAATAGCTCGTCGCTTCTTGCTCGTCAGCATAGTCACAAGCTCTGCTATAAACCAAAGTGTGCCAATCGATGACCAGAGTAAAAAAGCGAGAACTTGTTTCGCTTCTTTTATCTGATATGGATCTTTCCCCTGCAAGACAACGGGCAACATCGTGATAGAATAGATGAGGCCCACGACAATCCAAGGACTATCGCGGAAAAAGGCTTGTCGGTAAGTTATGGGTTTGGCTTCCGATTTATCAACAACCTTTACCTTGCATACCATTTTCCCGAGTGTCTGGCCATAGCGACCGTGCATTAAAACGCTGTAAAAGTACCAGGCTGTTTCATGGAAGATAAACCAAAGCACAAGGAGGAAGATTGGTAATTGTTGAGAATGTTTCCACGGGTCGATGAATGCGAGCGGCAAGATTACCAGAGCGTCAATATTTCCGGCCCAGAATCTTCTCCAAAAAGTCTGATACCTGGAATCAATCATCGAATGCTCCTAACAAGGTCCCGCTAAGCACGCAAAACGAGTGCTTAACGACCGACAAGGTGTCTTCGACGGATTTCATGTTCCGCATCCATCGGCGCACACCCGGCGCGCCGGCGACAGTCCTCTTATCGGGGCGCGCTCATAATGGCGGGGTGTAAGCTTGAGAAATGCTCCCCGCTCCGCGTCCGGATGAACAGCACTCATTATTTTTTTTGTTGCTTTGTCGCTTGCCCGGTCCTTATTCCCATGCCGGCAAGATAGCAGAACCCTTCGATCGAATCTTCGACCCCTTTGAGGTGGCCTTCCGCCAGAAGCCGCTCGATGGTACTGATGATCTTCGGCACGTTCTTGCCCCCGTGGACCACGGGTGCGTACGAGAGGTCCCCATCGGAGATCACGCCTTTCTTCACAAGTTTCTCCAGCCGCTCCGTGACGATAAAGAAACTGCTCTGCGCCTCTTCCAGGAGCTCTTTCCGTTTATCATTTTCGTCGCCAAAAAACTTTGATACTGGAGTCATTATAGGTTTGTCCTTTTCCCGGGAAGCACCGGATTCTTTTTTAGCAGCGTATATCCCTGTTCAACAATTACGAATAAAAACTGAAAATGGATCGAACGCCTTAAAGATATTCCTCCGGCATTTCCCGAACTTCCTCTTCGGGAGGGCGAGAGAGGAGGCGGGCGAGCTTCTTGTCTCTCCCCGTCCTTTTTGCGAGTTCATAGGCCTTCGCCTTCTCCTCTTCGGTCATGAGACTCATCAGGCTGACGACATCCTGATAATCTTTGTATCCTGTAGCTTGCAGTTTCATGGCGACAAGGTACGGCTTGCTTAAAACCGGAAATGGGATATCATCAAAATGTACTGCTTGTTCGATGCCTTCCAGCTCCCATTTATACCGAGCTATCAGAAGATCGATTCGCTCATATTCACCCTCGTTGTCGTCGATAAAGATGACGTCATGTTTAAACGGATCATCGGGAAATTTGCTGCCTTGTACCAGCCGAGCTGAAAATCTTTTCGGAAGAGATCGAGTCAGAAGGCTGAAGAACTCGGCGGTGTTCGTGTTGAAAATACTGTCGGAGTAAATGCAAAAGTCGACGTCAATAGTCGTTCGCTCGACGCCGTGAAGGATAACAGCAACTCCTCCCGTGATCGCGATATTGATTTTATCGGGAAGTGCGCTCGTAATGTCTTGGATTGTCTTTAAGGTATCGTCGATAGATTTCATATTCGGAGACCTTTTCACCCCGGGCCTTGATCGAGACAATTTCCAGGAAGAGGTTGTGCATGATTCGAATTCTTTCCACGGGTGACCGCTTGAGGAACGCCTCCCGTTCTTCTTCTTTTCTTCCATCCATGAACGACTTCTTCATAGAAATAGCCTATCAAATATGGGTTCAACTTACAAGGTAATTTTGGGGATTTCAGCTATCTGCCCTTCTCGCACCACTCCCGCGCGTTCTGGAACATCCTGAGCCACGGGGAGGCGGCAAGGGATCTTTTGAGCTGCTCGGGGAGCCAGGCCCACTGCCAGGTGAGCACCGTGCGTTCGGGGTGCGGCATCACGGCAAGGTGGCGGCCGTCGGGCGAACAGAGCGCCGCGATGCCGGCCGGCGAGCCGTTGGGGTTGAAGGGATATGACTCGGTGGTCTTTCCGTCGTCATCAATGAAGCGGATAGGAGCGAGGCCGAACTCGGCTTCGTGGAAAATATTTTTATCCGGGAAGTACGCCCGGCCTTCGCCGTGCGCCACCCAGATGCCGAGAGACGAACCCTCCATGCCTTTGAGCATGAGGGCGGGGCTTGGCAGGACCTTCACGGTCGCAAAGCGCGACTCGAAGCAACCCGACCGGTTGTGGATGAACCGCGGCTGGAGCTCATCGGATATACCTCTCCACGGCACCCAGCCCAGGAGCGCCATGAGCTGGCATCCGTTGCACACGCCGAGGCTAAAGGTATCAGGCCGATGATAGAACGTTTCGAACTCTTCCCAGACCTTTTTATTAAAGCGGATGCTCGCGGCCCAGCCCTTGGCCGAGTCGAGCACGTCGGCATAGCTGAACCCGCCGACGAATGCCACGCCCCGGAACTGGTCGAGATACGCGCGGCCGTCGAGCAGGTCCGTCATGGTCACGTCCCAGGGCTCGAATCCTGCGAGATGGAATGAAGAGACCATCTCGCGGTCGCCGTTGCTCCCCTCTTCGCGAATGATCGCGACCTTCGGCTTATCAACGCGTTTGAGAATTGATGCTGTCGTGGGTTTCGGCGTGAACGGAATAACGAAGCTCGGTCCTTTGCGGTCATAGATGTTCTTCCGCTCCTCGCGGATGTTTTCGGGGTCCCGCTGCATAAGGTCGAGGCGATGGCTCGTCTCTTCCCAGATGTCCCGAAGAACGAGCATGTCCTCATCGAGAACAGACTTCCAGCTTATGGCCACCTTGATCCGCGTGTCGGCGGTGCTCTTTCCTATTATCTGATACGGCACCTTTGCCTTTTTGAGAACAGCGAAGATCGCCGATTCGTTCGACGGGAGGTACTCGATGACAAGGCCCAGCTCTTCCGAGAACAGGTCTGAGACCGCGTCCATGCCGTGCGTGGTTTCGGCCGGCAGGTTGATATCGATGCCGCAGTTCCCTGCAAAGGCCATCTCGAGCAGCGTCGTGATCAGGCCGCCGTCGGAGCGGTCGTGGCCGGACAGAATGAGCTTTTTCGAGATCATCTTCTGTACTGCGTTGAAGGCGCGCTTTAAGAGGTCCGGGTCTTCGACGTCCGGAGCCCCGTCCCCTACCTGTCCGAAGACCTGCGCAAGCGCGGAACCGCCAAGACGGTTCCTGCCGTTGCCGAGGTCGATGAACAGGAGCTTGCCTTTTCCCGGCGCCTTGAGGTCCGGCGTGATCGTCCTGGTGATGTCCGGGCAGGTCGCGTATGCCGAGACGACGAGCGTGCCCGGTGACTTCACGGTCTCTGTCGCACCGTCCGGATTCGTTACCCTGGCAGCCATGGACAGGCTGTCCTTGCCTCCGTCGACGGCGATGCCGAGTTTGATCATCGCGTCCCGCATGGCAACGGCAGCATCGTACAAACGTGGCCCCTCGCCCG
>Ga0209641_10004724_pt1 | contig 11224 bp, 8 predicted proteins | sample RifCSP16_1_FD_184022 | JGI IMG/M metagenome (GOLD analysis project Ga0209641, IMG submission 184022) | Soil microbial communities from Rifle, Colorado - Rifle CSP2_sed 16_1 (SPAdes) (version 2) | ecosystem: Environmental > Terrestrial > Deep subsurface > Rock core/Sediment | place: Rifle...
AGCTCCTCCAGGTCCTTCACCGGCTCGTCGACGCCGGCAACACCGTCCTCGTCATCGAGCACAACCTCGATGTCATCAAGACCGCCGACTGGATCGTCGACCTTGGCCCCGAAGGCGGCGCCCGGGGCGGCGAGATCATCGCCGAGGGAACGCCGGAGGCACTCGCCACGATCGCCGGCTCGGCGACCGGGGAGTACCTCGCCCGCGTTCTCCGCGGCGAACCCCTCATCCCGCTTTCCGACGTGACCTTCGCCGAGGAGGCAGGCCGGGCACCGCGGCCCGGGTCCAACGGCCGCAGCGCGGTCGCTCGGAGCGGCCCCCCGAGCCGCAAGCGAGCCGCCGCCGCCCGCTGACCCCCTCGAGGGGCACGAACCAACGCTCGTCCGGGCTCCCACCGGCCCGCCACCGCCGGGGCTCGGCCACGTCGTCGAGTGTGAAAGCGCTCTCTTGACAGCCCGTGATATCGTGATCGCCAGATCGTGAGAGCGCTCTCACGTGGCGCCGGGAGCACACCATGGCGGCTGGCGAGACCGGGAACGGCAGGGGCGTCACGCTCGATGCCGTTGCGCGCGTCGCCGGCGTCTCGAGGGCCACCGTCTCGCGGGTGGTGAACGGCAATCCGAAGGTCGGCGAGGAGGCCAAGCGCCAGGTCGAGCGGGCGATCGAGCGCCTCGGCTACGTCCCGAACCCGGCAGCCCGCTCGCTGGTCACGCGCCGCAGCGATTCGATCGGCGTCGTGATCCCCGAGCCGCCGGGGATGCTCTTCGGTGATCCGTTCTTCCCGCGCCTCCTGCGGGGCATCAGCGCCGAGCTGTCGGCCCGCAACCTCCAGCTCGTCCTGCTCATGCCGCAGTCGCCCGCTGAAGAGCCGAGGGTCGAGCGCTACCTCACCGCCGGCCACGTCGACGGGGCGCTGCTCGTCTCGCTCCACGGTGAGGACGCCATGCCGGCCGCGCTCGCCGCGCGCGGCATCCCGGTCGTTGTCGGCGGGCGCCCACCCGGCGGCGAAGGGGTCAGCTACGTGGACGTCGACAACGTCGGGGGCGCTCGCTCCGCGGTCGCCCACCTTATCCGCGCCGGACGGCGGGTCATCGCCACGATCGGCGGCCCGCCCGATATGTCGGCCGGCATCGACCGGCTGGAGGGCTATCGCCAGGGCCTCACGGGCGGTGGTCTTGTCGTGGAGCCGAGCCTCCAGGTCGCGGCCGATTTCACGCAGGAGGGCGGCGCCGAGGCGATGCGCCGGATCCTCGCCGCCCGACCCGACGTCGACGCCGTGTTCGCGGCCTCCGACCTCATGGCCGCCGGTGCGATGCAGGTCCTTCGGGCGGCCGATCGCCGGGTCCCCGAGGACGTGTCGATCGTCGGCTTCGACGACTCGTCGATCGCGGCCACGGCCGAGCCGCCCCTCACGAGCGTCAGGCAACCCATCGAGGAGATGGGCCGCGAGATGGTCCGCCTCCTGCTCGAGCAGGCGTCCCGCCCCGGATCGGTGCCCCGTAAGGTGATTCTCGCCACCCAGCTGGTGCGCCGCCGGTCGAGCGAGGGGGGGCCGAAACGATAGGAGCCCATCGATCGCGCACCCGGAGACAAGGGATTGGTTCGTTGATGGAGGAGACGATCGCATGAACGATAACCAGCGAACGGGCGAGTGGCCGTGGATGAGAATCCCGGTGGCCCTCGCCGCCGTCGTCCTCGTCGGCGCGGCGTGCGGAAGCGGAGCCTCGCCGACGCCCTCCGGGACGCCGGCCGCGACGGCAACGGAGGCCCCCAGCGCGACGCCCTGCACGCCGGTCGAGATCGAGTGGTACGTCGGTCTCGGGACCGGTGAGAACGAGGAGCAGATCCCGCAGGAGGAGGCGGTTGTCGCGGCCTTCAACGATTCGCAGGACTGCATCGACCTCAAGCTGACCGTCGTCGACAACACCGAGGCAGCCGACACCCTGGCCACCAGGATCGCGGCCAACGACGCCCCGGACATCATCGGTCCGATCGGGATCCGTGCCCTTCAATCCTTCGGCGACCAGCTGCTCGACCTCGGCCCCTACATCGCCGACGTGGACCTCTCGGAGATCGATCAATCGCTGATCGACGCCTACAACGTGGGCGGCAAGCAGATCGGCATCCCGATGGCGGTCTACCCGTCGTTCATCTACTACAACAAGTCGCTGTTCGACGAGGCCGAGCTGGCCTACCCACCCCACGAGGTCGGGGCCCAGTACGAGGGCCAGGACTGGACATGGGCGACGGTCCGCGAGCTGGCGATGAAGCTGACCGTGGACACGAACGGCAACGACGCGACGAGCGCCAGCTTCGATCCCGCGAACATCGACGTCTACGGGCTCGATGCCCAGTTCACGGAGAACGACGCGCGCGCCTGGTCGACCGTCTTCGGCGGCTCAGGCTCGGTTCTCGCGGCCGACGGCACGACGGCCCAGTGGCCCGACAACTGGCGAACCGGCCTGCAGTACTTCTACGACGGCATCTGGAAGGACCACTTCGTCCCGAACCAGACCGCCGTCCAGGCGCTGGCGGCCGGCAACACGTTCCAGTCGGGACGGATCGCCATGGACGTCGTCCACCAGTGGTACACCTGCTGCGTCTACCCGGGTGAGGGCACGCCTGCCGTCACCGACTGGGACATCGCGGTCCTGCCCGTCGGGCCGGACGGCAACATCACCTCGAAGCTCCACGCCGACACGATCGGCATCCTCGACTCGACCGAGAACCCGGACCAGGCGTTCGAGGCGCTGGGCTTCCTCAGCCAGTCGCCCGAGCTCATCACGACGTGGGGCGCCATGCCGGCCATCGAGAGCCAGCGAGCCGCCTTCTTCGAGGGCCTCGACGAGCGGTTCGCGCCGCTCGAGATCGACTGGAACGTCTCGACCCTGATGCTCGCCTACCCTGACAACCCCAGCCACGAGGCATTCATGCCCAACTTCCTGGAAGCGGACTCGGCGAACAAGGACCTCGGCTCCAAGCTGTGGACCACGCCGGGCCTCGACCTGGACGCTGAGCTCGATGCCCAGGTCGAGCTGCTCCAGGGCATCTTCGACTCGGCCAACTGAACGCGTCCTCCTCCTGATGCGCCGGGGGCCGGCCCCCGCCGGCCCCCGGCGCAGACTATCCACGCCACGGAAACGAGCCCGAGGACCCGGCGCGGATGAGCACGACCCAGGCCGCCATCGAACCGCTGCCGACCAGCCCACGACGACGCGGCGGCTGGCGAGCCGTTCGGGAGCGCGAGTCGCTTACCGGGCTGGTGTTCGTGGCGCCATTCATCGTCGGCTTCATCCTCTTCTCGGCGATCCCGATGGTCGCCTCGCTCGTCCTGTCGCTGACCGACTTCGACCCGCGAGAGCCGGACGAGATCCACTTCATCGGGCTCGCCAACTACCAGCAGATGCTGACCGACCCCGTCCTCCACGAATCGCTGGGGGTGACGCTCCGGTTCGCCCTGCTCGTCGTGCCACTGACCCTCGCCGCCGCCCTCGGCGTGGCGATGCTCGTCAACAGCAAGCTCCTCGCCGGTCGGAACGTCTTCCGGACCCTCTTCTACATGCCGATGCAGATCCCGCTCGTGGCCAGCACGATCGTCTGGATCGGGGTCCTGCACGCCACGACCGGCTGGCTGAACTACGGCCTCGAGGCCGTGGGCCTGCCGGGCCCCAACTGGCTCCAGAGCACCTTCTGGGTCGGACCCGCCCTCGGGCTGATGGGCCTGTGGGGGATCGGCAACATGATGCTGATCTTCCTGGCCGGTCTCCAGAGCGTTCCGACGGAGCTCTACGACGCGGCCAAGGTCGACGGCGCGGGCTCGTGGGCGAGCTTTCGCCACGTGACGCTGCCGATGATCTCGCCGGTCCTCTTCTACAACCTGATCATTGCCCTGATCGCGGCGTTCCAGTACTTCACCCAGGCCTTCGTGGTCAGCAACGGCCGCGGCGATCCAGACCGGGCGACGCTGTTCTTCAACCTCAACCTCTATCGGGAGGCGTTCGGCTTCTTCCACATGGGCTACGCCTCGGCCCTGGCCTGGCTCCTGTTCGTGATCGTCCTCGGCCTCACCGTGGTGCTCTTCAAGACGGCCGGCTCGTGGGTTTTCGCCGGGGGCGAGCGATGACCGCGTTGGCCCGGCCGATCGGCCGGCCGCGGGCCGCCTCGGGTCCGCTCCGCCACCACATGCGGCGATTCGGTGCGATCTCCGCGGTGACGCTGGTGGCGGCCACGATCGTCTCGGCGTTCCTGATGCCGCTCGCCTACATGGTGGCCACGGCGTTCAAGGATCCGAGCCAGCTGACGGCCGTCGACGCGCCGCTCTACCCGGCCGCGCCCGAGGTCTTCGTGTACCAGGGCAAGGAGCTCAAGGTCTACGACGTGCCGACCCCGGACGGGACGATCCACGCCTGGGCCTTGCTCCAGCCCCACCGCGAGGATGCCATCTTCATCGACCCCGCGAACCCCGGCGCCGGAGAGATCACCTGGATCGGGCGCCCGCGGACGCTCGCCCAGCACTGGGCCTTCTCGCTCAAGGTCGACAACTTCACGGCGGCCTGGGAGACGATCGATTTTCCGCGCCTGTTCCTGAATACGTTCGGAATCGCCGGCCTGTCGACGGTCGGCGCCGTCCTCTCGGGGATCTGCGTCGCCTACGGCTTCAGCCGCTTCCGGTTCCCGGGCCGCAACGGGTTGTTCATCCTGATGCTGGCGACGATCATTCTGCCCTTCCAGGTCACGCTGATCCCGAGCTACGCCCTGTACCTGGCGTTGGGCTGGGTAGGGACGTGGTGGCCGCTCATCATTCCCCACTTCTTCGCCAACGCCTACAACGTGTTCCTGCTCCGCCAGTACTTCCTGACGATCCCGCGCGAGCTCGACGAAGCGGCCATGATCGACGGAGCGGGCCCGTTCCGGATCCTCCGCTCGGTGATCGTCCCACAGGCCGTGCCGGCGATCATCGCGGTCACCCTGTTCCACTTCTTCTGGGCCTGGAACGAGTACTTCCTGCCGCTCATCTACCTGCAGGGCAAGCCCGACCTCCAGCCGCTCGCGGTGGGCCTGGCGCGGTTCAACGCCCTGTACTCGCAGCAGCCGACGCTCATCCAGGCGGCCGCGATCATGGCCATGCTCCTGCCGGTGGTCCTCTTCTTCCTCGCCCAGCGGGCGTTCATGCGCGGCGTCGTCTTCGGCGGGGTGGAGAAGTAGCGTGGCGATCCGGATCCCGCGCCAGGCGTGGTCCCATCCGATCGGCGTCGGTTGCGAGCCCGTGCCGCGGGCCCGGGTCTCGACGCCGATGATCGACGACGGCCCGTGGGCCGGCGTCCCGATCGGCGGGATCGGGGCGGGCAGCATCGGTCGGACCCAGCGGGGCGACTTCGCACGCTGGCACCTGCGCGTCGGGACGCACCACTTCGAGCCGGTCGCGGTGGACGGCTTCTCGCTCTGGGTGAGCGAGGGCGGGCGGACGTCCGCCACTGTCCTCCGGACGACGCCGCCGCCGCCGGGCTGGGGGCCCTCGCTGCCGGTCGGGGCCGGAACGTATCGTGCCCTGTTCCCGCGCGCCTGGTTCGAGTACGACGTGCCGGGCTGCCCCCTTCGGGTCACGGAGGAGCAGCTCAGCCCCGTGGTCCCCGGTGACGACGCCAGCGCGAGTCTGCCAGTCGGGACGTTCGAATGGGCGCTCTACAACCCAGCCGCTCGGTCCGTCGACGCGGCGGTGATGCTGAGTTGGCGCAACGACCTCGAGCGTGCCGTCGGCCTGCCCACGCCCGCAGGCGGACACCTCGAGCGCCGGGCTGAGGGCGGCCGGATGGGGATCGTCATGGTTCCCGATGACGCGGCTGGCGCGCGGGGGACACCTGCCTCGCTGGCCCTCGTCGTGGACGGTGGGGAGGGGATCGAGGTCACCAGCGTCGCCGGCTTCGACCCGAATGCCCCGGCCGACATCTGGACTTCCTTCGCTGCCGACGGACGCCTGGCGTCGGGCCAGGATGCGGTCGCGCGCGAGGCCCGCGGGCAGGCCGGGGCGATCGCCGCCCGGGTGACGCTGGGCCCCGGCGAGACGCGGACGATCCGCTTCGTGATCGCCTGGGACATCCCGATCGCCGAGTTCGGGTCGGGCCGGCGCTGGCTTCGGCGTTACACCCGCGAGCAGGGCGCCGCGGGCGACGGGGCGTGGCGGATCGCTTGTCACGCTCTCGCCCGCCTCGACGAGTGGCGGGCGGCCATTGAGGACTGGCAGGAGCCATTCCTCGATGACCCGGCGCGGCCAGAGTGGTATGTCGCGGCTCTCTTCAACGAGCTCTACTTCCTCGTCGACGGCGGCACGCTGTGGGCGGATCGCGAGGTGACCGGGCGAGGCGGCGGTGGCGCGATCGACGGCGGCGGCGCCGATGACCGCGGCGCCGATGACCGCGGCGCCGACGGCGGCCTCGAGCCGACGCTGGCCCTCATCGAATGCTTCGACTACCCCTTCTACAACACCCTCGACGTCCTGTTCTACGCGTCGTTTGCGCTGAGCCGCCTGTGGCCCCATCTCGAGCTCCAGATCAGCCGGGCCTTCGCAACGACGGTCGAGCTCGACGACCCGACGCCAATGACCGTCGAAACGTCCGGCGAGCGGGTCCGGCGGAAGGTCGCCAACGCGCTGCCGCACGACCTCGGCGGGCCGGCCGAGGACCCGATTGCCCGGGTGAACCTCTACCGCTTCCGGGACCCCAACACCTGGAAGGACCTCAACCCCAAGTTCGTCCTGCAGCTGGCCCGGGATCGGGCGCTCGAGGTCGGCCGCGGAACCGTAGGACCGACCCCCCGTGACGCCTGGCCGGCCGTCGTCCGGGCGATGGACCACCTCGGCGCCTTCGACACGGACGGGGACGGCCTGCCCGAGCATGACGGCCGGCCCGACCAGACCTACGACACGTGGCCGATGAGCGGCCCGTCGGCCTACGGCGGGGGTCTCTGGCTGGCCGCGCTCCGGGTTGCGACGGCCTGGGCCGCCGAGGTCGGCGACACGACGCGGAGGACGGCCTGGGACGACCTCCTCGAAACCGCCACGGCGAGCTTCGAGCGGCGGCTGTGGAACGGACGCGCCTATCGCTACGACGATGGCGGCACGGCCACCTCGGACAGCCTGATGGCCGATCAGCTGGCCGGGCAGTGGTACCTCGACGTCCTGGGCCTCGGCGACCTCGTGCCCCCGTGGCGGGTGGAATCGGCCCTCCGCGAGATCTTCGAGCACAACGTCCGGGGCTTCGCCGACGGGGAGATGGGCGCCGTCAACGGCACCCGCCCGGACGGCAGCGTCGACCGCTCGAGCGAGCAGTCGCAGGAGGTTTGGATCGGGACGACCTACGCGCTCGCGGCCTTCATGATCGGCCGGGGCCTCGTCGACGAGGGCTGGCAGACGGCCCGCGGCGCGGCCCGCGTCACGTACGAGCGGGGCTTCTGGTTCCGGACACCCGAGGCCTACGACGAGGACGGCAACTTCCGGGCCTCGCTCTACATGCGTCCCCTGGCGATCTGGGCAATCGAGGAGGCCCTCGAGCGGGTGGCGCGTGCCCGGAGCGGCGAGCGGCCGCCCGTGACGGCGCTACGATGAGGTCGTGCCCGCCCGACTGAGCCGCTGAGCCAGGAGCCGATGCCGACTCGACTCCCGGCCCGGCACGAAACCCCGGACATCGACGCCGCCGCGCTCATCGCCGCGCGTGCTGCGGATCGGCTCCTGGCCGCCGCGCTCGAGGCCGGCTCGGAGCGCTGGGCCCGCCATCTCGCACTGCTGCCGGACCGCCTTCGCGACGATCCGATTCCCGGCCTCCGGGCGGCTGCCCGCGCCGGCCGGGCGGCGTTCGGGCCGAAGGACTCCATTCGTGACGCCCTGCCCGAGGCCGTCACCGAGCCGTTCCTCGACGCCATCGACCGGCTCCTGAGGCTCGTCGCCCGATGGGAGGTTCATCGGGGCGAATAGGGCCGGCCAGCCCGCGACTCGGGTCCGCGGCGCGGCTATCCTGTGACTCTCGGGCCTCCCGCGATCCCGGAGCGCCCGACCCTGATGCCCGCCTGGGCCCAGTCGATTGCGTCCCGATCTGGAGGAATCGGCACGTGATCATCGAACCTCGAGTGCGCCTGCCGCGGGGCAGAGGCGGGTTGTCCCTCGTCGTGCTGGCAGGTCTCCTCGTCACGGCCCTTGGCGTGCCGATCGTGACCGCCGCGCCGAGCGGCATCGTGGACGTCCAGCTCCTGGCGATGAACGACTTCCACGGCAATCTCGAGCCCCCCTCAGGTTCGTCGGGCCGGATCGGGACGACGAACGCCGGCGGCATCGAGTACCTCGCGACGCACGTCGCGATGCTCGAGGCGACGAACCAGAACTCCCTCGTCGTCTCGGCGGGCGACCTCATCGGGGCGAGCCCGCTCCTCTCGGCGCTGTTCCACGACGAGCCGACGATCGAGGCCATGAACCTGCTGGGCCTCGATGTCAACGCCGTGGGCAACCACGAGTTCGACGAGGGGGTCGCGGAGCTCATCCGGATGCAGGAGGGCGGCTGCCATCCTGTCGACGGCTGCCTCGACGGCGACGACTTCGCCGGCGCCGACTTCCGCTTCCTCGCCGCGAACGTCAAGTGGGCGAAGAACGGCAAGACGATCTTCCCGGCCTACAAGCTGTTCAGCTTCGGTGGCGCCCGGATCGCGCTCGTCGGCATCGTGACCCGTACGACGCCCACGATCGTCACCCCGTCCGGTGTCGCCGGCGTCGTCTTCCAGGACGAGGCCGACGCGGTCAACGCGCTCCTGCCCGAGCTCAGGAAGAAGGGCATCGAGACGGTCGTCGTCCTCATCCACGAGGGCGGCTTCGCCGGCACCGACGTCAACGGCTGCAGCGGCCCGTCTGGCGCGATCGTCGACATCGTCAGCCGGACCGACCACGAGGTCGATCTCTTCATCAGCGGCCACACCCACCAGGCCTACAACTGCATCATTGACGGCCGGCCGGTCTCGAGTGGGAGCTCCTTCGGCCGACTCGTCACCGACATCGACCTGGCCATCGACCGATCGACCGGCGAGCCCGTCTCGATCTCGATCGACAATCGCATCGTGACCCGCGACGTGGCGGCGAATGCCGGTGAGACGGCCCTCATCGCCAAGTACAAGACCCTCTCGGCGCCGCTGGCCAACCGCGTCGTCGGTCACATCACCGCCGACATCACCCGGACCGCGAACGCGGCCGGCGAGTCCGCGCTGGGAGACTTCATCGCCGATTCCCAGTGGTTCGTGACGCAGGATCCCGGCTTCGGCGATGCCGTCATGGCGTTCATGAACCCGGGCGGGATCCGGGCCGATCTGACGTATGCCAGCAGCCCAGGCGGCGAGGGTGACGGGGTCGTCACCTACAGCGAGATCTTCACGGTCCAGCCCTTCGGGAACAGCCTCGTCACGCTGACCCTGACCGGCGCGCAGATCGACACTCTCCTCGAGCAGCAGTTCGTCGGCTGCGGACAGACCTCGAACCGGATCCTCCAGGTCTCGTCGAGCGTCAGCTACGCCTGGAGCCTGAGCGGCGGGGCATGCGCCAAGGTGGATCCGGCGTCGATCATGCTGAGCGGCGTCGTCATCGACCCGGGAGCGTCCTACCGGGTCACCGTCAACAGCTTCCTGGCCGATGGCGGCGACAACTTCCTCGTCCTGAAGCAGGGGACCAACCGCCTCGGCGGCGACGTCGACCTCGACGCCGTCGAGAAGTACTTCCTGGCCCAGCCGGGTCCCGTGGCGCCCTCCGCGCTCGGGCGGATCACCCAGCTGCCGTAGCGGCCCGTTCCGGGCTCGTCCCGCCTGCGCGGCCCCGAGGGCACCCGCCCTCGGGGCCATTTCGCGTTCGTTTGCCGTCAGTAGATCCAGGGGATGAGCCGCCGCGTCCTGGCGCGATACTCGGCGTACCCGGCGAATCGCGCCTCCAGCCAGGCTTCCTCGCGCCGGTGCTTGAGGTCGAAGAAGACGAGGAGCAGGGCCGCCCCAGCCAGCGCGGCGAACGAGCCCCGGGCCGCCGCCCAGCCGACGGCCGCAACGACGAGGCCGCCGTAGACCGGATGCCGGGCGAACCGGTAGGCACCATTGACCACGAGCCGGGCCTCATCGCGCGGATGCGGCACCGCCGTGAGGGCGTCGCCACCCTGGAGCCCGACGAGCCCGGCCACGGCGAGTGCGCCGCCAGCCGCGACGAGCGCCCACCCCGCGACGCTGGTCAGCGTTGCCGCAGGTTCGTCCAGGCTGCCCGGCAGGGCGAGCCCCGCGAGCGCGATGACGGCGAAGATGGCCAGCTGGATCGCGACCCAACCCTCGCCGCGGGGTCCGAGCGATGGCAGCGTCGACATCCTCACGATCCTACGCCGCGGGCTCGATCTCCCACGGCTCGAAGGCCTCCCGGAGGAACGTCGACGGGGCGTCGGGATCGTAGACCAGCGTCAACGAGCGCCGCGCCCTGGTCCAGGCCACGTACGCCAGCCGACGCTCTTCCTCCAGGGCGCGGGCCGGGTCCTCGGCTTCGGCGACCGAGCGAGCGCTCGGGAAGCGACCCTCGTCCAGGCCGATGACGGCGACGTGATCGAACTCGAGGCCCTTCGTCGCGTGGGCCGTGGCCAGGGTCAGGGCGGCGTCATCGCGACGGAGGCGGGCCAGGCGGGCCCGGACGTCCTCCACGGCGGCCACCAGGGCGGCCACGTTTTCGAACGGGGGCGCCCAGGCCAGGAGCGCATCGGCGATCGGCCGGGTCTCGTCGGCGGCGGCGGCGCGCAGCCTCTCCATGACGGCAAGCGGTCGCTCGTCCGGACCCGCTCGCGCCGCAGCCCGGAGGAGGTCGTCGACGATGGGGGACTCCACGGGCAGCTCGAGCCCGGCGGCCCGGAACGGGACGTCCTCGCCGAGCGCAGCGACGACGGCGGGCAGGAGCTCGCGGTTCGTCCGGGCCAGGATCGCGCAGGTGTCGGATCCGCCATGTCCAGCGGCCGGCAACGATCGGAGGACGGCCCGGCAACGGTCGGCGTCCTCGGCCGCGGTCGGGGCGAGGATCACCGGCCCGGGCGCCTCCGGACGCGCAAGGATCCGCTTCGCGAACCGCTCGCGATTGCCTTCGACGAGGCGGACTGCCCGGGCGACGACCGAGGCAGGGCACCGATAGTTCGTCACAAGATCGACGCGGAGGAGCCCGGGCAGCGATGTCTCGGCCAGTTGC
>Ga0209641_10004731_pt1 | contig 11215 bp, 11 predicted proteins | sample RifCSP16_1_FD_184022 | JGI IMG/M metagenome (GOLD analysis project Ga0209641, IMG submission 184022) | Soil microbial communities from Rifle, Colorado - Rifle CSP2_sed 16_1 (SPAdes) (version 2) | ecosystem: Environmental > Terrestrial > Deep subsurface > Rock core/Sediment | place: Rifle...
TTTAATGCTCGTTTTAAGGAACTCCCATGAAATTTACTTTACCCCCGCTCCCCTACGAATATGGTGCTCTTGAACCATATATTGATGCACAAACAATGGAAATTCACCATGATAAGCATCATCAGGCATACATCAATAATCTTACTGCAGCGCTGGAAAGATTTCCTGAATTCCAGCCAACATCGGTTGAAAGTTTGTTGATTGATTTACCTGCCGTGCCAGATGATATTCGCACCGCAGTGCGCAATAACGGTGGAGGTCATTTTAACCATTCACTGTTTTGGCAAATTATGAAAAAAAATGGCGGAGGAGAACCGAATGGTTTGGTTGCGCAAGAAATAAAAAAAATATTTGGTAGTTTTGCGCAGTTCCAAGATTTATTCAATGCGCAAGCAAAGTCAGTTTTTGGCAGCGGTTGGGCATGGCTTTCGGTTGATAAAGATGGCAAATTAATTGTTATGGCACTTCCAAATCAAGATTCACCACTTTCATACAACGCAACTCCAATCATGGGTCTTGATGTGTGGGAGCATGCCTATTACCTAAAATATCAAAACAAGCGTCCTGACTATATTTCTGCGTGGTGGCATGTGATTAACTGGGATATGATTGAAGAGAATTATCGCGCTGTTATTGAGTGAGTGTGATTTTTTAACTTTTTTTCCGTTCGCCCTGAGTGTTTTTGCGTGCAAAAACGTATCGAAGGGTGTATTATTAAGATAATTAATCATTAATTGTTATCGGTTTCATCCTTCGATACACCCCTGCGGGGCACTCAGGACGAACGGATTTAACTATCTTAAGGTATATCTATCATGGAATTGAAAAATAGCTCGCACGAACTTCCCGAGGAACAATATCAGGTTCGTGTTGAAAAAGTTGAAAAAATGCGTGCACTTGGAATTGATCCATGGCCCGCATCTAAAGAAATTAATGCTACAAGTGCTGATGTGCATCATGAATTTTCTGATCTCAACACATCCCGAGAGTATGAACTTGTTGGTCGTATTTTAACTTCACGTATGCATGGCAAAGCTGGGTTTGTAACAATTCAAGATGCCAGCGGTAAAATACAGCTCTATTTACGTGAAGACATGATTGGTGAACAATCATTTTCTTTTTTAAACAACTTCATAGATATTGGTGATATTATTTGGTGCCGTGGCAAATCATTCAGAACTAAAACTGGTGAAGTTACTGTAAAGGCAGAGGAATTCAGTTTACAGAGCAAATGTCTCCATCCACTGCCGGAAAAATTTCACGGCATAGCAGACAGGGAAATTAAATATCGTCAACGATACTTGGATTTGATTACAAGCGCAGAAGATAAAGATCGTTTTATAAAACGTTCACGTATTGTTTCTGCAATGCGTTCATTTTTTAACGAACATGGATTTTTGGAAGTTGAAACACCAATGTTGCATCCCATTCCTGGTGGTGCGATTGCAAAACCATTTGTTACACATCACAATGCATTGGGAATGGATCTTTATTTACGCATAGCACCAGAGTTATATCTAAAACGGCTGGTTGTTGGTGGATTCCCGCGGGTGTACGAAATTAATCGCTGTTTTAGAAATGAAGGCTTATCAATTCGTCATAATCCAGAATTTACTACCGTTGAGTATTATATTGCACATCATGATTATATCTTTATGATGCTCTTTACTGAAAAATTATTGCAGCATATTGCACAAACGGTGTGTGGTACAACTGAAATATTATTTGGCGATCATCATCTTAACTTTGTATCACCATTTGCACACATGACTATGCAAGAAGCTGTTGCGCGTGTTATTGGTTGTAATGTTGAAGATCTTGAAGGTGATAAAATTGATGCAATTGTTACACAACACAAAATTCGCCTTGAGCAAAAAAATCCGTCATGGGGATATAAATTGAATATGTTGTTTGAAGAGCTTGTAGAATCTACACTGATTCAACCAACTTTCATTACGCAATTTCCTGTTGAAGTTTCTCCGTTATCCAAACGGAATGCAACTAATTATGATTTTACAGATCGTTTTGAATTGTATGTTGCGGGAATGGAACTTTCAAATGGTTTTAGTGAGTTAAATAATCCGTTTGATCAGGCAGAGCGTTTTCATGATCAGGCAAAGGCGCGTGCAGCTGGTGAAAATGAAACTCATTTTTATGACGCTGATTTTGTCACAGCGCTTGAATACGGCATGCCACCGACTGTTGGTTGTGGTATTGGTATTGATCGTCTTACAATGTTCTTAACAAATGCGCCATCAATTCGTGATGTAATTTTATTCCCAACATTGCGAATGAAAGAATGATATTAATTTTGATTATAAAAAAAATCCCCATGGTTTGCATGGGGATTTTTTTTATAATCAAAACTTTATTATGGAATATCCAGGATTTTGTTTGATTGTTACACCAGAATTATAATTTCTTTGTAAGCGTTGAATTTGTTTTTTTTGATGCAAAGAGTTTTCTATATATGTTTTTGCTTCTCTTGAAATCCGTTGTTCATTGTTAATGCGATGAAAAAAAATTTGTGCTTGTTGGAGAGCAAAATTTGCTTTTGGCTCATGATCCATAAGAAAAAGATCAAAGTTTCCATTTTTTGCAGCTATATTCTGATTCACGTGCAAGGTATTTTTAAATAATTGTTCAAAAAGCTCTGGTGTAATCATGGAGTTTTCGCTGGGTTGTGGAAAAGGATAAGCATACATTCCGTCTGAGACATGAAGAAAATTACGAAATTCTTCATCGCTAGAAACTATTACATAGTTGACTGGATACTTCTTTTCCATAGCAGTGAGATTTTTACATCCTAAGATACTTATTATAGAACTCAAAAAAACGATTTTTTTGATATTTATAGACATGATTACTTTCTATTTGAACGGAGAATTACAGTGTTCTTATTTATTTAACTGAGCAGAAAACCCTGGCTTTTTAAAGCCGGGGATGAATGCGAGTCATATGAGCAAGATTGAGGCAATAAGTCGAGATCTTGCGTAAATTTAATCTTGATTATTCCTTTTAAAAAGCGCCGGCCTAAAGGCCGGTCGAAATTTACTTGATTATATAGTAATTATACCAAATTGTCAAACTGGCAATTTGGGACTAATATTATCAGTTTAGAGAGGGTTATTTTTAGAGAAGGCTTTTAGCTTATCTATTACAAGCACGTTAGATGGAACAACCTACAATGCTTATGATGCAATTTTTATTGCAAATATTATTTGTAACATTGTATTCTTTGATGCAAAGTAAAATTTTTTAATTGAAAGAAGTTTATTCATATTAAGAGGGGGTTATATGAAGCAATATTGGAAGATAGGAGCGACTGTTACAGTTGTTATACTTTTTTGTCTAGTCAAACCGTGGCTCCAAGCAGTTGATTTTGGTGGAGCATATGAACGCGCAAATGTTGTATGGTCTTTTGCGCAAGGTGTGTATCAAAAAGCTAAAGAAACAGTATCTTCTGCTGCCTCAACAGGAGCTCAATACCTTGCAAGTGATTCGGTTGTAATAAAAACAAATCCGTATAAGAATTCTGTTGCTACTATACGTATTGGTAATGTACTGAACGTTGATGAACGTGCATATTTGGCAAAACGTAAGCCAAAAGTTAAAGCTGCTTTTGAAAAAATGCTTGGTAGATCTTTGGATGGCAAATATGTACCAACTATGGCAATTGTAGCGAGTGGCGGTGGTTATCGTGCAATGTTAGGAACCATAGGCGGTTTATGTGCAGCTGAAAAATTAGGGATAACAGCGGCGACAACCTATATTACTGCATTATCAGGTTCAACATGGGCGTTATCAGCATGGGTTTCTACAGGTATGTCGATTGAAAGTTTCAAGCAATATGTTCAGAACAGCATCCAAAAAGATATTTACAAAGTTACTCTCGGTGAAGCAAAAAACATTATTGATATGTTTGCAGTTAAACTTGCATTTGATGAACCACTGACAACAGTTGATGTATATGGAGCTTTACTTGCTAATCATTTGCTGAGCAAGTACGGAAGTGATTGTCAGCGAGTTTATTTATCACAGCAAGCAGGTCGTGTACAAAATGGTGATATTCCTTATCCTATCTATACTGCTATTGATGCGCGTGAAGCAGTTGCTAGAGAACCTCATTGGTATGAATTTACTCCACATGAAATAGGATCACCTTATTTTGGTGTGTATGTACCAGCATGGGGGTATGGACGCAAATTTTACGGTGGTGGATCCACAGATTTTGCGCCGGAGCAAAGTTTAGGTTTTCTTATGGCTACATGGGGATCAGCTCATGGTGTGCATTTTGGTAGAGTATGGGAAGAGATTATACAAGGAGTTCCTGGTAGTTCACTCATTAGAGCAGCAGTAGAAAAAAAATTGGTAGACCCATTAACTGGTAAGAGAGTTGATGCATCATGGGGTGAAGTATTTAACTTTATGTATGGAATACCAAATCAAGAATTGCAATCTCGCCCAACGATCAAGTTTGTTGATGCGGGAATAGATTTTAATTTACCGTATCCTCCTGTTAGTGGTGAACGTCCAGAGCGTAAAGCAGATATCATGTTGTTCTTAGATTTTTCTGGTGGATCATTATTATATTCATTGAAAAAAACAGAAGAGTATGCGCGGAGAAAAGGATTAAAATTCCCAAAAATTGATTACACAGATGTAGAAAAAAAGGCACTGTCAGTTTTCAAAGATCCATCAGATCCGTCAGTTCCAGTAGTAATATATTTACCACGAATCAGTGATGCTGCCTTATGGAGTGCCAATAAATCAAACCCAGCATTCAAGAGCTATAGCAGTATTGAAGGATTTAATTTCGATGAATGTACCAATAAATCTGGTGGTGATTGTGGAACGCTTCGTTTTATGTATCCAAAAAACGATTCCCAATTGTTAATCGATCAGATGGAATTTAATATGATGGTCCATAAAGATCAGATTATGGAAATGATTAATTGGGTGATTGATCAAAAATCACAGTAGATGTTTTTAAGCCTTCTTTTGTAATAAGAAGAAGGCTTTTTTATTTGCCACGTGTTAGTGATGCACAAGCATGGGAACAAAATAAATCAAAACCAGAGTTTAAAAACTATAGCAGTATTCAGGGCTTTGATATGGAAAAGTGTGCAAAAGAAGGTTTCTGTAAAACAAGTAATTTTCAGTACACTCAACAGCAATCGCGACAAGTTTTAGATCAGCTAGAATTCAACATGATAATTAACAAAGATAAGATTATAAAAACGATTAACTGGACAATTGATCGTAAGTAAATTTAAACAAAAGGACAACCTCTATTTTTATAGAGGTTGTTTTCTTTCGATTGTACGTTTGTGGTGCTCTAGGACCTTGAGCAAACTTGTTTCATATAGCTGCATATCTTGTTGAGAGACGTTTTCCTTACTTAATAGTTCTATGTTCATATTCAGAACTGTTTTAAACCTCGTTTCAAATTCAACCGGATCGGTTGCATAAGGTTTATCTTCAGTAGGAAGAGGATAAATATAGCGTATTTTTCCTTTTTCGATACGTATAGAACGATATGGTTCCGAGGCTAGTAGGTTGTTGCTGCTAATATTGCCAAGAAATAACAATAGGAAAATATATTGTTTTAACATCATACGTTCACTTTTTAATAAGAATGGTTACATTCCAAATTCACGCGTATTGTTTTACTAAGATGTTGTTCTAAGGTTGGGTCGATAGGTTTGGGTTGTGTCTTTTTTACAGGTTGCATGTGTTTCATATATTCTTTCCTATATTCGTCTCGTCGTTGTTGTTCTTGTTCTTTAATAGTATTCCACATGTTGGATAAGCGTTCCATTGCAAATCCTTGTTGAGTAAAACCGAACAGAAAGATTGGAATTAACATATATTGCTTTGTTTTCATTGTGCGTCCTTTTGTGTGATTTGTGAATAAATTGTTGAAATAGTTTGGTTTCCTGCAAAATGTGTATTAATCTTAATCTATATTTTAGTGATTTAACAGTCTTTTTTTAATGCGCTTGTTATGAACAACACCATCATCTCGGGTAAGAAATATTTGTGGAAGATTGCTGACTGTGACCAGCAGAAAATTGCAGCAATTGCATCGCGGTATAATCTTTCTTTTGCTGTTGCGCATGTTCTATATTCACGGGGTTTTACCGATGAAAATCTTATTGAATCATTTTTATTCAGCAGTTTTGAAAACAATGTGGCCGATGCACGGTTGCTGAAAGATGCAGAAAAAGCTGTCGATAGAATTTTGCTTGCGATGGAAAAACAAGAGCAGATGCTTGTGTTTGGGGATTATGATGTTGATGGTATTACTTCATCATCATTAATGATGATTTGTTTGTTGCCGCTTGGTGCAAAAATTAATTATTTTTTACCCAATCGCGTCAAAGATGGCTATGGTTTATCAACCAAAATAGTTGAACGTGCAGCGCAGAATAACTATTCCGTTATTGTTACTGTTGATAATGGAATTACTGCAATTGAGCAAGCAAAGCGTGCAAAAGAGTTGGGCATTGATCTTATTATTACCGATCATCATAGGCCACACGCGCATGTTCCTGATGCATTTGCAATTGTTAATCCTAATCAAGTCGACTGCGGGTATCCTCACAAAACATTGGCCGGTGTTGGAGTAACATTTAAGTTGCTTTCGTTGTTGTATGAAAAAAAAGGTTTGCAGCTACCGCCAAAAGCGTACGAATTATTGCTGCTCGGTACTGTTGCCGATGTGGTGCCTTTGATTGGTGAAAATAGATTTTGGGTTCGGCATGGACTGAACTATATTAATAAAGTTGAAAGTTTATCTTTTAAGTTGTTAAAGGCAAATGGAAAAGTAACAAAACCAAAATTATCGTCAACTGATATTGGTTTTTCCATTACGCCGCAAATCAATGCATTGGGTAGACTAGAAGATCCTCGTCAGGCTGTAAAATTTTTAATTGGTACTGATGTTGATAACGCTGAAACTGTTGCAAAAGTACTTTTGGAAATGAATGAAGCTCGTAAAACAATAGAGCGCTCGATTGTTGAAGAGATTGAAGAACAAATTAGATTAAAGCGCATCAATGTTGAATGTGAGAATGTTATTATTGCTGCAAGCAGCAGTTGGCCTGCAGGAGTTATTGGTCTTGTTGCATCACGATTTGTTTCTGGATACGGTAAGCCAACCTTGTTGTTTCATTTAACAAAAGATGGTCTTGCAAAAGGTTCGTGCAGATCAATTGCGGAATTTAATATGTTTGACGCACTTACTGCATCGTCAGATTTATTGATACAATTTGGAGGACATTCTGTTGCAGCAGGGTTGTCGTTGAAAGTTGAAAATTTACCGGAACTAAAAAATCGCTTAGAGAAGTTGGTTGCCGAGCAATTAACACCGTTTGATTTACAGCCGAAAATTCGTGTTGATGCAGAAGTTAATCTATCAGATTTGAATAAAAAATTTATTGATGATTTGGAACATCTGGAACCTTTTGGTAATAGTAATGAGCAACCGATTTTTTATGTGAACAATGTGATGCAAGTACAAAAGGCACAATTATTAAAAGATCTACATGTAAAATGTTTTATGTTTGCTGATGGCGTTATCAAACCAGTTATGTTTTTCAATCGTCCAGAACTTTTCGAATTTTTTAATGAACACTATGAATCGCCATTTATTCTTGCCGCACGTGTGTCAGAAAATCATTGGCAAGATCGAGTAAATATTGAATTAATTGGTGTTGATGTAGCAATCAAGGGTGTTGCATGATTATTACAATTGATGGACCAGTTGCAAGTGGTAAATCTACCGTCAGCAGAATTTTAGCTCAAAAATTGGGATATTATTATTTGTGTTCAGGTTTGTTATATCGTGCACTTGGGTATGTATTGGTGAATCGCTATGGATATACATTAGAAACAATTGCCGAACCGTCGCAAGAAGATATTAAGCATTGCTTTGATCCTCAAAAATTTTCATATCACTACGATGCGCACACTCAAGAGCGCATTTTTTTTGATAATAAAGATATTACAGCCCATCTTAAAGATCGTTTTATAGATAAAATTGCTTCAATTGTCAGTGTAAATGTACGCGTACGGTACGCAGTTACGCAACTGCAACGTGATATTGCATCAAAGTCTGATATTGTAACCGATGGTCGTGATGTTGGGTCTGTTGTGTTTCCGGATGCGCACGTTAAATTTTTTATCACAGCATCGGTTGATGTTCGTGCAGAACGATGGCGCAAAGACCAAGAAAAATATGGTAATCATTTTTCTGTTGATGAGGCAATAGCAGCAATCACAGATCGTGATGATCGTGATAAAAATCGTACGATTGCACCGTTAATAATTCCAGACAACGCTATTGTCATTGATACATCTGATTTGAATGTGGAACAAGCAGTGGAGCAAATGATTGAGTGTGTTAAAAATTACTGATAATGCGTTCTTTTGTTGCCTTATCAATTTTCTTTTGTTGACGTGTTTTTTTTCTGCAACTGGGTAGAATTGCCAAGAGTAGCGCGAAGCAAAGTAATAATATTTTCTTGTCCACATTATCCCCTTTTTTTGTAGCACTGTAGTGTGCTTGAAATTATCATATAGAATTGTTATAACCGTTTACAATGTCAAACGCTAGTTTATAAGGAAAGTAATGCAATGCACCATTTTTCTATTAACTTTGTTGTCATCTGGTTATACTTTTGCGATGGATAAGCCACTTAAAGCACTTACCATAATAAACAACCACGAATGTTCCGTTGTGGTGTGCTATGAACCACGCAAAGAAGAAACACGAGTTGTCATTCCAACAGGAAAGTGGTCCTGTCACCTCAATAGAGAAATATATCCAAAAAAATCGCTCACTTTGTTCCCATTATTAACACCATTAATTTCGATTGCAATTAATGGATTTCAACCGTTGCAAAACTTACCAATAGTAAAAACAGATACACCACTTATTATTAATCCAAAGCGAGATAATGCAATTACCATTACACAAGGCACAGAAACGCTCGCAGTGTTGAAAGCGTTGATACATACTAATGTTACAGCGCAATCAAGCAAAGAAAATAAACAGGAATCAGATAAAGATTTTTGCTCTCAACAATAAAAAAAGCCGCCTATCAAAAGGCGGCTTTCTCTTTTTACAAATACAGGTTATTTAAAATTTACTATTTTGTGCAGCATCGTTGATTTCTTTTTCCATTTCAAAAATAGTGTTATCCAATTCAATCATTGTATTAACATCTTCTTTTTGAGTAGCTTTTTGTTGTTTTTTTGAGCATGCAGGAGCAAGTGCGAGTACCGTAATGCAGAGCAGAGAAGAAAAATATCTGTTGTTCATAGTGAACTCCGTTTTGTAGTAAATGTTTATAATGTTTTTTCTTTTTTAGTTGGACGTTTTTTCATCGGTCTTATTTTTTTATCCAGAGGATTTTTCATAAATGCGATTTGAAGCACTTCATCCATATTACTCGCAAATTTGATATTTAAACCATCAAGAGACATTTCTTTTTTGATATCTTGAAGATCGTCATAATTTTCTTGTGGCATAATAATGGTAGGACATCCATGTTGTTTTGCTGCAAGAATCTTTTCTTTAAGACCACCAATAGAGAGAATTCTTCCTTGCAAGGTAATCTCACCCGTCATTGCAAGATTTGGTTTTGTTGGGTTATCAGTCAATGCCGAAACCAAGGCTGTGCAAATAGTGATACCAGCAGAAGGGCCATCTTTTGGTGTTGCGCCTTCTGGAATATGCAAATGAATATCGTTTGCAGAATAAAAACTTGGCTTTAAGCCCAAATCTTTTGCACGTGATCGGATGTAACTCATTGCAGCTTGTGCTGATTCTTGCATCACCTCACCAAGTTGTCCAGTGAGGGTAAGTCCACCTTTTCCGGTCAATACCGATGTTTCAATTTCTAATACATCACCGCCAACTTCAGTCCATGCTAAACCTGTTGCAAGACCAATGCGTTCTTTTTTCTGACTCATACTTGTTTTTTTATTGGCAGAAGTTCCGAGCCAATCCAAAACAACTTTTTTGGTGATGGTATGTGATTTAGTTTTCTCATCTTTCAGCAATAATTGAATTGTTTTACGCATTAATTTTGCAATAATACGTTCAAGTTGACGCACACCAGCTTCTTTGGTGTATTCATCAATAATTGATAAAACAATTTCATCAGAAATAATAAATTGCTTTTTGTTGAGATTATATTCTTTTAAATTTTTTGGAATAAGAAACTGATTGGTAATCGCGAGTTTTTCATGCTCTGAATAACCAGAAAGATTTACAATTTCCAGACGATCATACAGAGGATACGGAATTTGATCCATCATGTTTGCTGTTGCAATGAACATGACTTGTGACAAATCATACCCGGTGTCAAGGAAATGATCGATAAAGTTTTTGTTTTGTTCTGGATCAAGCACTTCAAGCAATGCTGCGGCAGGATCGCCGTGCATATCGCGTGACATTTTATCAATCTCATCAAGCAAAATAACTGGGTTAAGTACGTTCGCTTTTTTCATTGCCTGAATTATTTTTCCAGGCAATGCACCGATATAGGTACGTCTGTGACCGCGAATTTCTGCTTCATCGCGCACGCCACCTAAGGATATGCGAATAAATTCGCGCCCCATGCTTTCGGCGATAGAGCGAGCTAGTGATGTTTTCCCCACACCAGGAGGACCAACAAGACAAATGACTGGTGAACGGTGCAAATTTTTAGAGAATTTTTTTGCAGCAATAAATTCAATAATGCGGTCTTTTGCTTTTTTAAGCCCAGCATGATTTTTGTCTAAAATGTTCTCAGCTTGTGTAATGTTGATGGTGTCTTTACTTACGTTTTGCCATGGCAATGAGATAATCCAATCAATGTAATTTCTGCTCACAACTGCTTCTGATGAAAGAGGAGGCATTTGTTCAAGGCGTTTGAGTTCGCTTTCAACTTTCTGTTTTGCTTCTTTGGATAGCCCAGCATTTTTAATTTTTTGGCGGATAGCAGTAATTTCTTCTGATTGATCTTCACGTCCAAGCTCTTTTTGAATAGCTTTCATTTGTTCGTGTAAATAATATTCACGTTGATTTTTATCAACTTGTGTTTGAATTTGTCCACGAATACGTTGCTCAGTTTGCAATATGTCGATCTCTTTTTCTAAGAAATAACATAATTTAAGCATGCGAAGCTTAAGATCGGGTAGTTCAAGAATTTCTTGTCTGTTT